>Ga0255057_10000003_pt1 | contig 125253 bp, 114 predicted proteins | sample Cases_109_6_MG_FD_189022 | JGI IMG/M metagenome (GOLD analysis project Ga0255057, IMG submission 189022) | Seawater microbial communities from Amundsen Gulf, Northwest Territories, Canada - Cases_109_6 | ecosystem: Environmental > Aquatic > Marine > Gulf | place: Canada: Northwest Territories... | reverse complement strand
CTCGGCCACGATCACGCCGCGATCGGTAACGAGGACTCTCTCCCCGCTGCCAACCAGGCGGATGTACTCGCTGAGACGGTTCTTCAGTTCGCGTATTCCCACGGCTCTCATGCGATCAATGTAGCCACATGTAGCTACACCAGTCAATCGGTCGCTCTCCCCTCGGAAGTCGGGCGCCTAGCCTGATGCCACATTACTTTGGGGGGCACCGTCAACAGTGCTTCAACCCGGACCTCGACGCTGCCGGCAAACCGGCCAGGAGACACACATGATCCTCCCCATCTCTCGCCGTCGCTTCTTCGGACAGAGCTTCGGAATCACCTCGGGCGCGGTCCTGGCCCGCTCGCTGGGCATGACGCCGGGAGAACTCGCCGGTCGGAGCGCCGGGCGATCTGGCTCGACCCCGATGATCATCACGAGCCACCGGAACGCCACCGGGCAGGCTGCGCTCGAAGAGGTATGGGAGGCTCTCGCGGCGGGCGGCTCGGCTCTCGATGCAGTCGAGACAGCCACGAACGTGATCGAGCTCGATCCTGAAGACATGAGCGTCGGGTACGGTGGCCTCCCCAACGAGGACGGTGTGGTGCAGCTGGACGCGTCGATCATGGACGGTCGCACGTACAACGCGGGCGCTGTGGCCGGGATCGAGGACATCAAGCACCCGGCCTCGGTGGCGCGCCTCGTGATGGAGCGCACGGATCACGTGATCCTGGTGGCCGCGGGGGCTAAGGAATTCGCGCTCTCGTTCGGGTTCCCCGAGGAGGACCTGATGACCGAGAAGTCCCGTGCCGCGTGGCTGCGGTGGCGCGAGAATCACTCTGACAACGACGACTGGGGCCCGCCGGACCACCTCAAGGGGTGGGAGGATGAAGAATGGAGTGGCATCCCGGACGCGAGCGGCGACCGGGCAGCGTTCCTGGGCGGTCCCGAGGAGTTCACGCACGGCACGGTGAACGTCCTGGCGGTGGACGCACGGGGGGACGTAGCGGGAATCACCAGCACCAGCGGTATGTCGTGGAAGGTCCCGGGGCGGATCGGGGACTCTCCGATCATCGGGGCCGGCCTGTACGTCGACAACGAGGTGGGGGCGGCCGGAGCCACGGGCCGCGGCGAGGACGTGATCAAGGCCTGCTCGTCGTTCTACATCGTGTCACGCATGCGCGAGGGACGCTCGCCGCAGGAAGCCTGCGAAGACGCTCTGCGCTTCATCGATGAGAGATACGCAGCCGTCGGGATCGACTACCGGCCAGGGGAGAAGTTCGTGGCCATCAACCGGGCCGGTGAGTTCGGGTGCGCCTGGAACATCGGCGAGAGATCTCCCACGATGTCCGTGATGGACACCGCGGGCTACCGCCGCTACGAGGGAGCTAATACGGCTCTATAACGATCCGACGGAGAGTCCGGGGCCGGCTATTCTTGCGGTCCCGGGCGCGGCCGAGCTCGCAGTATCCACCCCTCCGGATCGATGACCGGTTCCACGCCGGCCGGCACACGTACCTCACCGGTGCCGTCCGCCATGTCTACTCGCACGGTTCGATCGCCCAGCCCGACGTTCACCGGCATCGGGAACGGAAGGTCGCCCGGCGCCTGCCAGCGCAGTTCCATGGTCCTCTCGCCCTCGCCGTGCTCGATCTCCACCACGAGCCTCGGCAGCTCTGCCTGGCGCAGGTAGACCTCGAACAGCCAGGCGAGGTCTTCTCCCGACACCTGTTCGAACACCGTGATCACGTCGGCAGTCGAGGCGAAGCGGACCTGCGAGCCGTCGGTCTCGAGGGCCGCGGCCTCGGTGGGATAGGCCATGCGGCGGAGCGCTTCCCGCACGACTTCCTCACCCACGAGGTAGCGTAACGTGTGCAGCACCCACGCGCCCTTGAAGTAGATGTCGCTCCCGTAAACCTCTCGGGCTGACAGCGAACGACGGGGAGCCGTAGGCCGCCGGTTCCCGATGCGCGGCCGGATGCTGTCCATGTACTCGTGGTAGCGCTCGATGCCCTGTGTGTCCTCCAGCCACAGCGCCTGCATGTAGCTCCCGAACCCCTCGTGGATCCACATGTCCTTCCAGTCGGAGTTGGTGACCAGGTTGCCCCACCACTCGTGCGACAGCTCGTGGTGGTGCAGCGCGTCGAATCCCCAATCCTCTCCGCCCGTCATCGCGCCGTTGTTGAAGTTGGCGCCGTAGGCGATGATCGACTGATGCTCCATGCCGAGGTGCGGAGTCTGCGCGACCCCATACTTATCGGCCCGGAACGGGTACGGGCCCAGCGTTTCTTCGAACCAGCGCAGGTGCGCCAGGATCTCCGGCATCAGGGCTCGCCCGTCCTCGAGGCTCTCCGGCAGCACAAAAAACACCACGGGAAACGTCTCCCCGGTGACGCTCTCGTACTCCTCCCGGATCACTACGTAGGGCGCGATGTTCAGCGCGACGTTGTAGTTGCTGATCGGTGTGGAGACGAACCAGTGATACGTGCGGGTGCCGTCGCCGTGCTCCTCTACCTGCTCGAGGCGTCCGTTCGACGCCACGACCAGGGGCTCGGGCACCGTGATGCGGATCGCCATCGAGTCGGGCTTGTCGGAGACGTGGTCCTTGTTCGGCCACCACACGTCGGCTCCGATCATCTGGTTCGACGTTGCGATCCACGGAGCGCCGGAGGGCGTCGTGGCCCACTGGACGCCGCCGTCCCACGGGGGACGGGGTGCCACGCGGGGCCGTCCGCCGTACTCGACGGTCAGGGACAACGGGTCTCCTGGCTGCTTGGTGAACGGAAGCTCGATGAATACCCGGCTGCCCGCCCGCCGGATGGGAAGCGGGACAGCAGATTCGAGCTCGGTGAGCGACACCGACTCGATCGTCAGCAGCGGGTCGAGGTCCAGGGCGACCACCTCCGCCGGCGCCACCATACGGGCGTCCATGCGCAAGCTCCCGACGATCGTGCTGTCCGTCGGATCGACCGTCAGCGCCAGGTCGTAGTACGTGACGTTGTAGGCCGCTTGCCCGACGATCAAAGGTCCGCCCGAGTCGTACGGGTCCCGCCAGTCGGGATCCGAGTCGGCGGCATCCTGCGCTCGCAGGCCGCCGGCTGACACGAGGACGCTTGCCACGAACCACACTCCGATCGTCCGTCTCATGCCATGTACTCCATGCACGCTGAGTTTCCACATGCCAAACATGCATTTCTACGGACGATCAAATTAACCTGTGGGGCCTCACTCCACAGCACTCTGGTTCGGAGTACTTAAGGCCCCCCAAAAGTGTCCGGTTCCGATACAACTGATCCCGTAGCCGGAACACTGGAACACCCACAGCTGGCCTGTTACAATCGATCTAATATACTTAAACGTAGACACTTAGGGCGCTCAGGATCTTTGGCACACCCGTTGCATTAATCCGACACCGGAAGGGCGGGGCCGGCAGGGAGCCGGACACTAGCGTGGTTGGGAACGAGAGGATGGGAGGACGACGATGAGGAAGATGAGACTTCTCGGGGTGGTGGCAGCGTCGTCGGCGGGTTTCGTCGCAGCGGCTCCGGCAGCAGCGCAGGACCGGCCGTCGTACGAGTTGCCGGCGATCGAGGTGGTAGCGCTGCAGTCCAATCTGCACCAGGTGGCGATTTCGCTCTACGAGTTGCCGAGCTTATGGGAGCTGGCCGCGGACCTGCACAAGCAGGCTGCGGATAACCTGCCCCGGAACGACGCGGGGCAGTTCTTCGGCTACAGCCGTGCCGCGGTGCTGTACTTCTACGCGGGCGAGTTCGGTGATTCGCGTCGCGCGATGGAAGACGCGGCACAGGTAGCCGAGGCGACGGGCGACGTGTTCACGGCGGCCAACACTTATGTGGATGCGGCCTTCGTGGCAATCGCCGAGGGGTTTGCCGGCAAGAAGCGCGAGTTTGTCAGGGAAGCGCGCGAGCTGGCGGAGTCCGAGTGGCTGACGGCCGAGGAGAAGGCCGATATCCTGGCCCGTATCGACGGCGCGCCTGCCGGACCGGCCTCCGCCCGCGTGGCGCTGGCCATGCGGCTGGGCTCGCCGATGACGCTGGCGGCAGACTGAGATCCTGGAAACTGAGGGCGGCGAGCGGGATGATGCTGTGGGGCTGATGGGATGACGATGATGGGATAGGGATGTGGCCTCGCCCTCTCAGCTGGAAGAGCCCCGGTGCGGAAGCGCCGGGGCTCTTGTTTTCTGCGGAAACCACTCCGCCTTGTTATGGTACTACCTTGAGGGAGCCGGATTCCGGAGGCCGAAAGGCGGGTACCAACGTGTCGTTGCTCGACCACATTCCAATCGCGAGGTCAGGCCCGGCATTGCTCGGGGCCCTCGCGATCGGTCTCCTCTATTCCCAGCCCGCTATTGCCCAGCGTTCTTCTTCCGACGGAGACGTTCGCGTCGTCGAGACCGTCGATCCGGTCAGTGGTGCCCGCCACCGCCAGGCCGTCTACGACCTGACGAAGAAGGAGATCAAGGCGGTGCAGCGGGCCCTGCGCGACACGGGCTACCTGGGCGTCGGATGGACCGGCCAGTTGGATCCCGGCACGATCAAAGCCCTGAACGAGCTCCAGCAGGAGCGCGGCCTGTACCAGTGTGGCTGCGTATCGTACGAGACGATCGTCGCCCTCGGCCTCAAGCCGGCCGTCCAGGTCACGACCGTGGCAGTAGGGGGCACGAGCGGAAGCGCCTATGGCACTGACGACTGGTACCGCAGCGGCTATCGCTCGGGGATTTACTACCCGATTGCCGTTCCGATCTTCGTACCGGTGGATCCGGAGAACCCCGACGGGCCGGCGACCGAGCTTCCGGCGAACGAGGAGGCAACGATGCCCAGGTTTCCGCCTCCCCGGCCCGCTCCTCCGGGGGTGCGCCCTCTGCCGCCGATCCGGGTGATTCCGGCGGGCTCGCGATCCGGATACGTTCCGATTCCCGCTCCCTGATTCCCGGAAGAGGCTCCGTGAACCACAGTACGGCGACCCTGGCCGCGACGGTCGGCGGCGTTCTGCTGCTGGCATCCGCCCCGCTCCAGGCCCAGCAACCCGATTCTCAGGCGACCGTAGCGGCTGAGAAGGAGCGCCCGAGCATTGGTCTCGCCCTCAGCGGCGGGTCGGCCCGCGGCTTCGCGCACGTTGGCGTGATCGAGGTTCTCGAGGAGGCCGGCATCCCGGTGGACGCGATCGCCGGTACCAGCATGGGCAGCGTGATCGGGGGTCTGTACGCGTCGGGCCTGTCAATCGACGAGCTGCGCTTCGTGGCGGCAGAGGTCGACTGGAACCGGGTGTTCAGTGACGCACCCGATCGCCGCAACCTCCCCGTCGAGCGCAAGGTGGAGGAGGGGCGCACCGTCTTCGGCCTGCCGATCGTGGACGGAAGACCCCGCATTCCCAGCGGCATCATCCAGGGTCAGCGTCTCACGCAGCTCTTGACCGGCCTCACGTGGCACGTGCACCCGATCCACGACTTCCACGACCTCCCGATCGCGTTCGCGGCCGTAGCTACGGACGCCGAGACGGGCGAGGCCGTCGTGCTCGATGGAGGGTTCCTTCCGGAGGCGATCCGGGCGAGCATTGCCGTCCCGAGCGTCTTCGCGCCCGTGGAGATCGACGGTCGGTACCTGATCGACGGCGGGATCGTCCGGAACCTGCCGACGCCGGAGGTTCGGGACCTCGGAGCCGACATCATCATCTGCAGCGACGTGACCAAGCCACTCGCGACAGCCGACAGCTTGCAAAGCCTGGTGGACATCCTCTCCCAGACGATCGCCTTTCGGACGGTAGAGCGGCGGGACGTGGACGCCGAGCTGTGCGACGTGATGATCCGACCAGACATCCAGGGCATTGAGTCCGCCGACTTCACCAGCGCTGAGGAGATCATCGCCCGAGGCCGGACCGCCGCACGGGCGGCTCTCGAGGAAATGCGAAAACTCGGCCTGACGGGACTCGGTGGAGTCCGACCCGAGATCGATGAAGACCGGCTGTTCGAGCCCGCGCGCGTCCGAGAGATCCGTGTCACGGGCCTCGAACGCTCCCCGGAGGCTTCGGTCAGGAGAAGCCTGGGACTCGACGTCCCGGCGACGCTGGAGTTGCGCGACGTGAACGACGCCGTGACCCGGGTCTACGATACGGGGCTCTTCCAACGCGTATCGTACCGGCTGGACCCGGCACCGGTCGGGGCGGCCGACCACCCGGACGAGCGGATCCTGACCGTCCACGTGAAGGATGAGGGCCGCAGCTGGGTCGGAGGCAGCTACCGCTACGAAGGGCGGTACAAGGCCTCCATCCTCGCGACGGCCGCGGTGCGTAATCTCCTCATCCGCGGATCCACTCTCCTCGCGGACCTCCGGCTGGGCGAGCAGACGCGGATCGCGGCCGAGTATCAGAAGCGCCTGGGTTGGGGGGTAGCCCCATTGTTCGCGCTCCGAACCGCGTACAAGCGAAGCCCGTTTGACCTGTACGTGGACGGCAAGCGCGTGGCCGAGCCCCACGTGAAAGTGGGTCACATCGAGGGGCTCCTCGGGCTCGGGGTCGGACACTCTACGGCGCTCGGGGTCGTCGCGAAGTTCGAGGGGGTGGAGTCGGACGATGCGGCCCTGGTGCCCGACTGGAACGGAGAGGACCGGACGTACTTCACTCTGGCCGGAGTCCTGGAGCTGGACACGTGGGATCGGCTGGCGTTTCCCCACTCGGGGGTCCACGTCCTCGGCAAGACGGAATGGGGAGACGGAGCGCTGGCCAGTGCGGACGGCGGCTTCTCACACCACGTGCTCGACGTCGATGCGGCGATACCTGTCAGCCGGGCGGTCACGCTCAGAGGTCGCGTCACCGTCGGGACCAGTGACGGATCCGACCTCCCCGATCAGTACATGTTCTTCATCGGCGGAGCAAACACCTTCTATCTGTATCCGGATCGGCAATTCTCGTTCGTCGGACAGCGGGTCATGGAGAGCCGGGGCCGGCATCTGCAGCTGCTGGACGTGGGACTGCAGTGGGAGTTTGCGCCGAACGTGTTCGCGCTCGGTCGGTGGAATGCGGCGGCGATGCCGGAGGAGTGGCGGGTGGATGCGAGCGACTTCATCAGCGGAATCGGCGGCGGCGTGGGTGTCAACTCTCGCCTCGGCGTGGCGCGGATCCTGGTGACGGGCGGTAGCGATGCCGACGCGGTGCGACTGGAGATCGACCTGGGCTTCCTGTTCTGAGCAGCGTTCGCCCGACTCAAGACTCCTCCAGTCTGCGGTACGCCTCTGCGAGAGCCTCCGGTGTGCCGATGTCGAGAAACGGCACGTCGGACACGACTTCCCCCCGGACGGTCAGTCCCTTCGCGATCGCGGCTGTGACAACGTCACCCACCCCCAGGCTCCGTCCATCCATGTCCATGCTATCGAGTCCCGCTACGTAGCCATGAAGGAAGCGGGTGAAACGGGGTCTCCACGCCGCCAGTGCCCAGGTCCATGCCGCCGCGCCAGCCTTCCCGGCGCGCTCGACCTCCCGCACGCTTCCGTCAGCCTTCAGTTGGACCACGTCCGCCCGCCGAACCCGGGGGTGCGGAAACAGGCCCAGCACGACGTCGGCTTCCGCGCGCCTCAAACGGGCCAGGACTTGCCGAACCGCGCCGAGCGGCTCGAATAGGATGTCGGGAAACCCCATGACCACCGTCTCCTCCGAGATCCGTGGAACGGCGGCATCCAGTGTGAATGGTGGCGCAGGGGTGTCTTCCACGCCTACGTACTCCAGCCGCATGCCAGCTTTGGTTATGGTCCCGAGCGAAGCCGGAATGTCTTCCTTCCCGTTCCTGATCACGAGGAGGGTCCGCTTAACCGCAGCAGCCTCGAACGAGGACAGCAGGCAGCGGATGGCTGGTAGCACCTCCCTCCTGCGGGTTCCCGCGGGGCGCCAGACGGCGAGCAACTCCTTGCTCCCTGACTCATTTCCGAGGCGGGTCGCGTGTCCCGCAGCGGGAATCAGACCCACCAGGGACCCTGCCGTGGCGATGTCAGAGCGATGTACGTTCACGTGGGTCTCCGGCAAGACACACTCGCGTGCGCGGCGGGTTCGGACTCAAGATAGCGGATCAGGGGCGAAAGAAAACCGGGCCGCCCGCGACATGCGGACGGCCCGGGAAGGAGTGGGGCGGGACGTCGGGCGACGTCCCGCCGGTTATGGATCAGTCCAGGAAGTACCTGGCGCCGACCTGGATCCGCCAGCGCGAGAACTCGCTCAGGTCGTCGACGAACGTCTCCTGCACGCCGTTGAACGTGAGCTCCGGACGGCCGCTCGCGTCGATGTTGCCCGTGAACGCCAGCGGATTTGTTGCCGCCGGGTTCGCCACCTGGCGCACGCCCCAACTGGAGCTGACCAGGTTCAGGACATTCTCGAAGTCGAAGCTGAGCTGAAGCACGTTGTCCCGGCTGCCCGCTCCGAAGATGAAGTCCTGCAGAATTCGCAGGGACAGGTCCGTGTACCACGGGTTCAAGAGGCCGAATCGCTCGGCGATTTGACCCCGGTGGCTGCTCAGATAACTGTCCTGCTCGATGAATGCGTCGAGCGCGCTCCACTGCCCCGGATCCAGGAGGTTGATGTCGCTCTCGGTCTCCGGGATGAAAATCAGGTCGTTGGTCGCCCCGTCACCGTTCACATCACCCGAATAGATGAAGGAATAGCGGTTTCCGCCGGCGCCGCGGAACGAGTTGCCCTCGGCAACCTCCCAGAACAGGCCGAAGCTCGTTCGCAGCAAGTCGCTCCACCTCTTCGCGTACGTCCCGGTCGCCACGATGCGGTGCCGCTGACCGAACTCTGAGGGGGCGGCGATCGCCTGGTTCGGATTGCCGGGGGTCGGCTGCCCGGCCCACAGGACGCTGGCGATCTCCGTCGACTTGAGCGTGTTGGTGGCATCCAGGTAGGCGTACGATAGACCGAGCCCGAGGCCACCCTCCCACTGCTTCCGCAGCTGCACGGTGATGTTGTAGTTGCGACCCTCGTCGGTGTTGCTCAGAACATATATCGACCTGCCCAGGAAGGCGGGATCCGGATTGTTACGCTGCCCTTGGTAGTTCGGCCTCCCGTCCGCCAGGGTTTCCGTCGCAACGGGAAGGTCCATGTTCTGCATGTAGATGTTGTTGATGTCCTTGCCGTAAATGAACTCCAGCGTGCCCACCATGTCCCACGGCAGCCGTTGGTCGATCGCGATGTTGGTCGTCCACATCTGCGGCCACTTGAAGTCTGGCTCCATCGCCGCGATGCCGTCGAACGACTGCTGCAGGATAAAGTCCTGCCCGTCGGTGCCCGGCCGCGGGCCGCTCGTGATGACCTTGTCCGCGTCAGGGAAGATATTGGGGTTCGTGCTCGGGTTGGAGAACACGTTCCCGATCCACACCATCGGCAGGCGACCGGTGAAGATACCGGTGCCGCCCCGCAACTGCGTCGAGCGGGTTCCCGTGACGTCCCAGTTGAAGCCCACCCGGGGCGACCACAGGGGCGTGCTGCCGGCCAGCTTGCTCTGGTCGACCTCGACCGACTCGCCGTCTCCGTTGATCGCCGTGAGGCTCCGCGAGAACGGGTTATCGACCGGATCGGTGAAGTACATCGGAAAGTCCACGCGGAGCCCGGCCGACAGCCTGAACCGCGGGGTGATCACGAACTGGTCCTGCACGTACACGCCCAGCTGTCCGACGTTGAATTTCTCGCCCTTGAAGTCACCGGTTCCGATGCGGCCCCTCAAGTCCACCGGGTCGCTCGGATCCGTCGCGTCGAAGAAATCCTCCAGACTATCGTAATTCCCCTGGGCGAACGGGAAACCGAAGGTCCCGTGCCGGAACAGGTTGAACGAGTTGAAGAACCGGAACATCTCGAAGTTGGCGCCGAGCGTCAGGCTGTGCCGGCCCGTGAAATACGTGAAGTCGTTCGTGAACTGCCACACGTCCGTGTCGAGGTTGTTCTCGATTGAGAACCCTTCGTGTCCGACAGTCGTGTACGTGACTCCGTCCTCGGCGATCTCGAGAGTCGGGAACGGCTCGCTGAACGCGTCCCGGAAGTCACGGAACCGGTTGTAGCTCGCGAAGAACCGGTTGGCGAATTCGCCGCTGCCGGCGCGCGCGTTCCACTCGAATGCGTACGAGTTGAGCTCGTTGGTGATCTGATAGCCCGAATTCTGGGTGGGAAGGCTGGTGATGTTCGGCCCGCGCCCGGAATCGAAGATGCTCAGCACGAACGGGTGCGGCGGCAGCTCGCGCTCCGCGTCGAGCCGGTTGTAGCGGAACATCATATTGTGGTTCGAGCTCAGGTTCCAGTCCACCTTCAGGAGCGCCTTGTTGCTCTTGGTCTCGTGGACGAAGCCCGCGAACTCCCCGGTGTCATAGTTGTACACCGAGGCCATCCGCTCCGAGATCGCGTCCAGCACCGAGCCTTCGGCCCGCGACTCCCCGAACGCCGGCGTGCCGCCGCTGGATGGGACGAAGTTCGAGCCGGGGTCATCCCGCTGCGTGAGCTCGCCGCTGAAGAAGAAGAACAGCTTGTCCTGGATGATCGGCCCGCCCACGCTGAAGCCGTACTGACCGACAGTCAGGTCCGGGTTCGCGATCACCTCGTTTCCGTCGATCTTGTTCCCGACGAGGTTGTCGTTACGGTAGAAGGCGAAGCCGGAGACCTTGAACTCGTTCGTTCCGCTGCGAGTGACCGTATTGATGCTGGCTCCCGTGAATCCGCTCTGGCGGACGTCGTACGGGGCCACCTGGATGGTCACCTGCTCCACGGCGTCGTATGGAACCGGCTCGGTAGCCGTTTGGCCGCCGGGCGCCGGGTCGTCGAGGCCGAACGAGTTGTTGAAGTAGGAACCATCCAGCGTGATGTTGTTGTACAGCCAGTTCCGGCCGCCGAAGCTGAAATTCCCGTCGTTGCGGGGATCAAGCCGGGTCAGGTCGCGCACGCTCCGCTTGACCGACGGCAGAGCCAGCACTTCCGTGTGGGTAACGACCGTCGCCGCACCCGTCCGGTCGCTGTTCAGGATGAGGTCCTGCTCCGCCTCCACCGACAGCGTTTCCAGCTCGATAGCCGTTTCGGACAGCGAAAAGCTCAGCCGGGCGTTCTGCCCCAGGGTGACCTGGATCTGCTGCTGGATCTGCTGCTGGTGGCCGAGAATGGTGGCCGTCACGGTATAGGGACCTCCGACGCGCATGCCCCCGATCGTGAACACACCACCCGAACGGGAGGTGGTCTGGTACGTGGTTCCGCTGGGCTCGTGCACCGCCGTGACGGTGACACCAACCAGCGGCAGGGCCGCCGCGTTCGTCACCACGCCGTCGACACCACCCGTGGTCACGCCCTGCGCCACCAGACTGCCGCTCGTGAGCAGCAAGAACGCCACGGTCAGAACAGGGAGCGTGGCGCGGCGCAGAAGGGTGTGAGAGACGGAGTGCCAGCCAGCGAGTGAAAAAGCGGGAAACGAATGTAACGGTAGCACATGCTTCATCGCGGCCTCCTAGTGAGGAAACGTGCAAGCAACCTGCGAGAAGAATAACCTATTTTAGCCGCGAAGCGTGATCCGCGGCAAGTCGTGTCAGGAGGTCGCGGGCGGTTTCAGGAGTTCGGCCTGAAAGTCCTGTGCCTCAACGATCCGGTCCACCTCGGTCTCGAGTCCCCCGAACTGCTGCTCGAGAAGCGCCAGCCGCTGGCGCATGATGGCGAGCTCCTCCTGGGCCATACCTCCGGACCGCATCTGCGACACAGCCTCGGCGATCGGCTTGATCGCGAACCGCAATGTGATGATCGAGAGGGGGATCAGAACGGTCAGGGTCCCCATCACGATGGCGACGATCGGAATCCAATCAACTCCGGTAGGCATGCGTCACTCCTCCTCTTTGGTGTCAGAATTCTTTGGACTCAGGTCGCTCACGTCGGATGCGACCGAGAGCCTCTCGCATCTCCTCCGGCGTTGCGTCCATGATCGGGCACAGCGCGCCCGTGCACGTGTGATCGATCTCGAGGCAGACGATCTCGTCCATTGTCTCGCCGGTCTCGGGGTCCGTTCGCCCACCCGGTCGGACCGCGATCTCGACCTGCCGGTCACACGCCGAGCAGTAGGCCCAGTGCTTGTCCATTACGGATCCTCCTGGCAGGGTTTTCTCAGCGACGTGTCACGTGACGTGCGGTTCCGGCGAGTCGTCTTCGAGCCGGCACGTGCCGGCGTCGCACGAGCAGTCACCGCAGCCGCCTTTGCCGGCAAGCCGGAAGAGGCCGAACACAACGAACAGCGCCGCGAAGCCGGCGATCGCCAGGAACGTCGTCACGTCGCACCTTCCCCAGGGTCGTTCAGCAACCTGTTACGGGGGAAGGCGCCAGAAAGTTGCTGACTGGTTGTCATGAAGTAAAGAGCCCCGCGAAGCCCATGAAGGCTAGCGACAGGCTCCCCGAGATGATGAGGACGAGGCCCATGTTGCGGGCCATGGCCGGAATGCTGGCGGTCTCGGACGTCTCGCGGATGGACGCCATCAGCACAAGCGCCAGGGTCAGGCCGAGTCCGGCTCCGATGGCGAAGAACAGGCCCTGCAGGAAGTCGTAGCCCCGGTTCGTGTTGAAGATCGCGTATCCGAGGATCGCGCAGTTCGTGGTGATCAGCGGCAGGAAGATCCCGAGCTGCCGGAACAGCGTCGGGCTGAACTTCTTGATCGCCATTTCGGTGATCTGGACGAACGAAGCGATCACCACGATGAATGATATGAGCCTGAGATACGGCGCATACGGCAGGATGAACGTGTTCAGCAGCCACACGCAGACCGAGGTCATCACGAGGACGAAGATGTTCGCGAGGCCCATGCGGAGGGCCGTATCCACCCTCGCGGAAACTCCCAGGAACGGGCACAGGCCGAGGAAGAGGTGCAGGGTGAAGTTGTTCACCAGCATCGCCGAGAGAAGGATCCAGAACAGGTCGCCCATCACAGCGCCTCCTCTCCGCTCGCCACACCGTGCGGCCACTGCCGGACGTGGCTCGTCTCCGCCTGCCGGTCCTTCCACCAACCGAACGACAGGAGGATGAATCCGAGCGTGAAGAAGCCGCCCGGCGGAAGGATCATCACGATCCACGGCTCGAAGTTGTCGCCGAACAGGCTGTAACCCATCACCGAGCCGTTGCCGAGGATCTCGCGGAACGTGCCCATCATCAGCAGGGCGATCATGAAGCCGGCTCCGGTGCCCGCTGCATCGAGCAGGGCCCTGCCGACCGGCCTCTTCGAGGCGAACGCCTCCTGGCGGCCGAGAATCATGCAGTTGACGACGATCAGCGCGATGAACGCGCCGAGCTCCTTGTGGATCACCGGTACGACGGCCGCAAGGACGAAGTCAGCGATCGTGACGAACGTGGCGATGATCAGGATGTATGCCGATATCCGCACCTCGGCCGGGATCCAGTTCTTCATCAGCGACACGAGAAAGCTCGATCCCAGGAGCACGAAGAAGGTCGCGAGCCCCATGGCGATGCTGTTCGGCACCGTGTTGGTCACCGCCAGCGCGGGGCACAGCCCCAGGAGCTGGACGAGCACCGGGTTCTCTTTCCAGATGCCGCGCAGCAGGTCTTCGCGTGGGGTGGTCTCTCTCATGACCTTTCCTCACCTTCGTCCCCGGCCGGAGGCTCTTCGGCCGATGATGCCGAGGGCGGCGGCGGCGGCTCCGGTACGTGTTCTTCGAGCGCTGATCCGAGCGCTTCGAGGCGGTGGTTGATGATGTCGATCACGGTGCGTGACGAGATCGTGGCACCCGTGATCATGTCCACCTCATTGTCCGCCCCGGTTCCCGCGCCCAGCTTGACTCCCTTGATGGGGGCTGTCACACCCTGGAATTCCGCCACGAAATCCAGGTCCTTGAAAATCTTGTCTCCGAGACCCGGGGTCTCCTTGCTCTCCAGCACCATCATTCCCAGCAGGCGGCCCTGCCCGGCATCGTATCCGAAGATCAGTTGGATGATGTCCTGGAACCCGGGCTCGCCTCCGGTGACCGCGTAGCCCACGACGTCTCCGGCGTCGTCGTATCCGATATAGACCTTTTCGGCGGTGACCGTGTCGACTCCGGCCGGTGGCGTCATACTCAGCCCGGCAGGCGAGACGTACAGGGAACGGTAGCTTGCCGGCCCGCTCAGAACCTCGAGCAGGGCGGCCCGGAGCGCGGCGGCCCGGTGCGCCTGGATCTGCGGGTCCGCCCACTGGAACACGAGCACGATCAGCAGGCCGGCCACCGCTCCCGCGACGGCGAGCGTCGCCATGAGCTTGACGGAAGCTACCTGAGGAGCCCGGGGCGGTCCGGAATCCGAGCTGCCGCCGTCGGCTTGGACGGTGGGAAGCTCCTTCACGCTTCCGCTCCTTTGGGCTTCCGCCGCGTCTGACCGAACACCCGCGGCTGGGTGGCCCGGTTGATGAACGGGACCAGAGCGTTCATGAACAGGATGGCGTACATCACCCCTTCCGGCAGGCCGCCCCATACCCGGATGAGGACGACAAGAAGGCCGATGCCGATGCCGAATATCCAGGATCCCGCCGCTGTTACGGGGGACGTGACCATGTCCGTAGCCATGTACATCGCGCCGAGCATGAGGCCGCCGGAGAACAGCATGAACACGGGGTTCGGAAAGCGATCGGGGCCGAGCAGCCAGAGCCCGCCGGAGAACACGAACACAGTGAGGAGGATGCTCAGCGGGATGCGCCAGTCGAGATACTTACGGAGCGCCAGATAGCCGCCGCATATCAGGATCAGCAACCCGGCAGTCTCACCGATCGACCCGCCGGTCGATCCGATCATCAGATCCAGCGTGTTCGTAGACAGTCCCTCGAACTTCATCAGGCCGAGCGGCGTCGCGCCCGTGACCACGTCCGGCGCGCTGGGGGACATCAGTGGCAGAGCGAAGTTGTCGCCCCTGAGCGACCACCAGCTGGCCGGCTGAACCGGCCAGGTCGTGATCGCGAGCGGGAACGCTGCCTGGAGGAACGCCCGCCCGAGCAGGGCCGGGTTGAACACGTTCTGCCCGAGTCCGCCGAAGATCAGCTTGCCGAAACCGACCCCGAACATGCCTCCGAGAAAGGCCATCCACAGGGGAAAGCCCGGCGGCAGGATGAGACCCAGGAGAAGGCCCGTGATCACGGCCGATCCGTCTGCCGTGCTGCGCTTCTTCCCGAACAGTCGCTCCGTGAGCACCGAGCCGATCGTCGCGGCGGCGATCACCAGGAGGGCGCTCGGACCGAAGTAGTAGACCGCCACCGCCAGGATCGGCACCAGAGACCCCACCACGTTCCACATGATGCGGGGCGTCGAGTGTGGCGTCCGCAGGTGCGGCGACGCGGCGATGCGAAGCCGGATCTCGATCAGCGAGTCGATGTCCGTTCCAGCGTCAGGGCCCCGGCCCACGGTCGACTCGGTCATGCGACCGCCTGACGCTTCCGGAGCATGTTCTTGCCGAGCGCGAACATCTGGGACAGCGGGATGTGCGACGGACACACGTAGGAGCAGGCGCCGCACAGCATGCAGTCCATGAGGTGTGCGGTCTCCATGTCCTCGTACAGGCCCGCCTGGGCCAGCGTACCGAGGAGCGACGGGTTGAGGAACACGGGGCACGACTCGAGACAACGGCCACAGTGGATGCACGGATAACGCTCCACGGGCCGGGCTTCCTTGTTCGTGAGGACGACCACCCCTGTGGTGCCCTTGATGAGCGGTGTGTCGAGATCGGGTTGGGCGGCGCCCATCATCGGTCCGCCAAACACGATCTGCACTGCGTCTTCGGTAAGCCCATCGCAGAACTCGAGCACGTCGCGCAGTCTCGTACCCACCGGGACGAGCAGGTTCGACGGCCGCCGGACCCCTGGCCCCGTGACCGTCACGACTCGCTCGATCAACGGGTAGCCCGTCTCGAATATCTCTCCGATACACGCGATCGAGCCCACATTCTGGACCACGACGCCGACGTTCATCGGAAGCTTGCCCGACGGTACTTCGCGACCGGTCACGGCCTTGATGAGCATCTTCTCGGCGCCCTGCGGATATTTCACCGTCAGGGGGAGCACCGAGACATCGAGGTCTTCCGGAAGAGTCTCGGTGAGGCGGGCGATCGCGTCGGGCTTGTTCTTCTCGATCCCGATGACGGCCCGCTCGACGCCCAGCGCCTTCATCATGATGCGAATGCCGAACTGAACCCGTTCGGGATACTCGACCATGGTGCGGTGGTCGGTAGTGAGGTACGGCTCACACTCCGCCCCATTGATGATCAGCGTGTGGACCGGGAATTCATCGGGAGGGAGGAGCTTCACGTGCGTGGGGAACGCGGCGCCACCGAGACCCACGACTCCCCCTTTCTGCACCTCCACCACCACCTGCTGTGGGGAAAGGCCTTCCCACCGGGGAACGATCCTCGGCCTCGGGACCTGCGGTGAGAAGCGATCGACGGCGATGACCACTGACTCCGCCATCGATCCGTCGGGGTGCGGACACAACCGGATGTCCTTCACGGTACCCGCCGCCGACGCGTGGATCGGGACGGAGACGAATCCATCCGCCTCGGCGATCTTGTCGCCTCGCTCCACCCGGTCGCCGACCTTCACGAGCAGCGTGGCCGGCTTGCCGGCGTGCTGGCGCAGCGGGAGGATGATCTCCTCCGGGAACGGCATGCGCCGCACCCGCAACTTCTCGGTGAGATGCTTGGTCTCCGGCGGGTGTACGCCGTGGCGGAATGTACTGCTTCCGAGCATGTCGCTCCTTTCAGCTGCTCGCTCGGTTCACGAGCAGTTGAACGGCTTCGCGCGCTCGATCCACTTGTCGAGGTCCTTCTCCTTCTTGTTGAGCGGCGTGCCCGGGTGGATGATCTCGGCCGTGCACTTCTCGGCCGCCTGCACGATCTGGGCGAAAGTTCCGGCCCTGGCGTCCTTGATGTACGCCTGCTTGTTCTCGTCGTAGGCGAAAAGCTTCTTGTTGATGTTGATGCACTCGTCGCACGACGTGCAGCGGGCCGTCTCGATGTACGGCTCCATCACGAGCTCATCGTCATCGTCGTCTTCCGCCGGTTCGGCGACGACGGGTAAGCCCGCCAGCTCGGCGGCCTCCGCGATCGCCACGGACCGGGTCACGGCTTCCGCGGGGGCGACCGTCACCGTCGCGCCTCCGTTTCCGCCGCTCACGTCGATGCCCAACCCTCCTGACAATCCGGCGACGGCTTCCGCCGTTACCGGTTGAAGCCCCGTGTCCGCGTTGGCTCTCGCCAGGATCTCGGCGACCGTCAGGTTGCCGTCCCCGGACGCCAGGAGGCCCTCGGCCATCCGACGGGCCACGAGAGCCGGATAGCTCAGCCTCAGCTCGGCAAGTTGCGTCTCGTATCCAGACCGGATCGCTGCGGCCTTCTCCTCGAACTCGGACTCCATGTCGTCGGCGATGTCCGCTCGGACCGAGGCCGGAACCTCGAGACCGGCGAGTTCCTTGAGCTGTGACCAGAACAGCAGGCGGTCCTCCGCGAGCAAGACCATCTCGATCGAGCAGGCCAGGCGACCGAGCTTCTTCTCGCCGTCGATCACCCAGACGAAGGGCGTCTTACCGGCCCGGTCGTCCTCGGACATGTCCAGGAACTCGTGGAACAGCACCTGATCGTCGTCCCAGTCCGCTGGCTTGATCCGCTTGAAGTGCTTCTTGAATCGACCCTCCGTGGCGGCCCAGTCGGCCGTCGTCACGGGCAGATCCATCTTCTGTGTCTCGCCCGCGTCGTCCACGTATTCGAGCTCATAGGTCGGCCACTTCTGGTCCAGATCCGGGTTGCCACCCAGGTCCAGGCAGTCGGCGATCGTCGAGCCGGCGTCCGGGTCGTAGATCATGAACGGGAAGGCCCGTCCCTCGAGGGCGAATCGGGCCGCGTTGGGGGCCCACTCGTCGGCCAGTCCGTGCTCCACGGGGCACGGCGTGTAGATGTTCATCACCGCGGGTCGCGGCGACTTGAGCGCGCGGATCACACCGCCGATCATGTGAGACGCTGAAGCCTGCGACGACTGCATCACGAAGGCCCCACGGTGCGCGAGCGCGATCAGCGCCAGCTCCTTCCGGGTTTCCTCCTTGCCGTGCTGCGCCTTGCCGTATGCCGCCATGTCGGACACCTGTCCGATGAACCCGCTCGTGCAGGCCTGGCCGCCTGTGTTGGAGTAGACCTGGGTGTCCAGGACGACCACGCGGATCGGCTTACCGGACGCCAGGAGCCGGGACAGGTTCTGGAACCCGATGTCCATCATCGCCCCGTCTCCGCCGATCGCCACGATCGGGGCGCACAGGTCGAACTCTTCGCTCGTGAACTCTTCCCACGTGAGGGCCGTGAACTCCGGCTCGTGCACGGCCGCGTCATACTCGCCCGACGCCAGCAGCCGGCCGCGGCGAACGGCGATGAACGCGTTCGCCATCTTCCGCATGTGGCCCTCGAAGATGCCGATGGCAACGGACGGTGAGTCCTGGAACAGGTGGTTCACCCACGGATACGGGTATGGGTTGTAAGGGAACGTGCTGCCCCACACCGACGAACAGCCGGTGCTGTTGCTGATCCCCATGTTGGCCCGTCCCTGGCCGCTCGGTCCCTTGGTGTAGCGCCACAGAAGGTCCTTGAGCGCGGCGATCGCATCCGTATACAGCTTGAGCTGCGCGCGTTTCTCGTCGTCCAGCGGTACCTCGGCTGCCCCACCGTCTGCGACTGCCGCCAGATCCAGGTCGGCGTCCGCAGAAAGCAGCTCGCGCGCCCGTTTGTCGAGCGTGTCGATCAGCTTCTCCAGCTCGCCGACGAAGTTCTCGACCCGCGGCTGCATGAGGGACTCGACCGTCGACACGATCAGGTGCACCGCCGTCTTCTCCCCACAGCCCATGCAGGCTCCGTCGCCGCCCGCCATCGTGCGGTAGGTCTCCTTCTTGAGGAGCAGGGACGGCAGAACACCGATTCCCTCTTCGAGATTGCGGATGTTGATAAACCGGTCCGACGTGTCGGGGAGGTTCTCCCACAGCTTCCAGTTGCGGCGAAGCTGGTCGAGGTTTTCCTCGTTCTGGTGAACCGTGACCAGCGCGCCGTCGGCGCACACGTCCACGCAGATGTTGCAGCCCTTGCAGGCTTCGGGATTCACGGTGATCGACAGCAGGCCACCTGCGCCCTTCTCCTTGTTCTCCTGCAGATCGAAGAAGGGAATCGTCTTGGCCAGCGGGAAGTCCGCGAGCACCGAGTACACGGCTGCAAACTCCTCGTCCAGCGCCTTCTTGCGCTCCGCGTCCCACGGGAGCTTGTCGGCCAGCGTCCGGTACGCCGTGGCCACCGTGTCGCCGAACGTCGTGAACGGGACCGCCTTGAGCGTCTTCCTCGCTTCCCTGGCGAGGTTTGCGGACACCGACTGGATCCGGTCGAGCGGCTTGCCGTTCTGGGCCGTGCGGATGGCCGCCTGGATCACTTCTTCCACGGAATTCACGAGTCCCGGAATCGCCGCGTCGGGGCACTGCGTCCAGCACTGCGAGCAGCCCGTGCACTTCGAGGCGATGAACTCCGGAATCTCGAACCGGATGTCGGACATGTCGCGTACGGTGCTCGTGGCGGCGGGGATGGCGCTGATCGCAGAGAACGGGTCCGCGATGACGTCCTGGTCCAGCCCGCACAGCGAGCACACCTGCTCCCAGAACCGGCCCTGGTTGCCTATTCCCCACTCCTGGTCCGCGTGGTCGAGGAGCGTTGGAATCTGGCCCACGGCTGCTTCCGCCATCACCTGGCCGGCGCCCACGGGATCTTCCTGGACCTCGACGGGAACCACTTCGTCGAATCCCCGTAGAATGACCTTGATGTTGGCGTCGACGACGCGCTCGCCCAGGTGTCCGAACTTCTTCTCGAGCTGCTTCTTGATCCCGGCGAACAGGGTCTCTTCATCGAGGCCCTCGGCCTCCATAAACGGCGTGGCGCGGAAGAAGGCGCCCATGAATGCCGTTCCCTGCATCCGGTACCGGAGGTCCGGATCGGTGGCCTCCTCGGTGGCGATCTTGAACGCGTCGACCGAGAAGACCTTGATGGCCTTTTCCTGGATGATCTGCCGCGCCTGAGGGGGCAGGGAAGCCCACAGCGCATCCGGCTCGTGCTCACTCTGGATCACGAACACGCCGCCCGGCTGCATGCCTGCGAGCGGGTTCGAATTCTGGAACACGTTCGGATCGGGCGACAGCACTACGTTCACGAACTTGAGCTCGCCGTTCAGGCGCAGAGGCTCTCGCGACAGGACGCCGTAGAACGTGGTGGGCTGTCCCTTCTTCTCCGAGCCGTACTTCGGATTTGCCTTGACGTTTAGGCCGGCGAGCTCGAACGCGGTGAGTACCACGTTCTTGCCCATCGTGATCGCGCCCCAGCCGCCTACCGAGTGGATGCGGAGTGATATCGCGTCGGCGGGCAGCAGGTTGATGTCGACCTCCGGAACGAGCGCCCGCTCGGCAAGGTCCGGGTAATGCTCGAGCAGTTCCTCCTGCCAGATCTCGAGCTTGGGCAGCCTGGTGCCTTCGCGAACGAAGTCGATGCCGAGGTAATACTGGCGCCTGTTTCGACCTCCGGGGAGCATGTTCTCCACGGCGAGCACCAGGTCGGCGGGCTGGAGGTCCCGGCTCCCGAATCCGAAGCCGGCCGAGTAGAAGTCGGGCACCTGCTCGGGGGCGATGTCTGCCACTGCCGGGAACGGACGGACCCCGTTCTTCGAAGTGCGGGCGGAGCGGTAGTTCTCCTGGCCCTGCGACAGCGCGGCCCGGATCTCGCGCAGGAGCGGTTGATCGACCGCCAGGGGCTGATCGCACCGCTCGAGCACCGTCACGCCCTTCTTTCCTCGGAGCATCTCGCTGATCAGATCGGCCGGGAACGGACGGAACATCACGATGTCCATCACCCCGACCTTGAGACCGCGCTCCTCCCGCAGGTAGTCGGCCACGGCCTCCGCGTTGGAGACGACCGACCCCTGACCGACGAGGACGTGCTCGGCGTCGTCAAGCCGGTAGCCCATCACCCGGGAGTACCGGCGACCGGTCAGCTCGGCGTACTCCTCGAGCGCCCGGTCCGTGAGCTCCTGCACGTGGTCGAAATAGAAGGGCCGCTGGGCCGCCACGCCCTGCATGTACGCGTCCTGGTTCTGCACCGAACCCAGCAGGGCCGGGTAATCCAGGTCGAACATCTCCGGGATTCGTCGCCGGGTCTTGCCGAAGGTCAGCATCTGCCCCGGGGTCGGGGACTCGATGATGTCCGCCGGGTCTCCGAGATATTCCTTGATGAGATCCCGCTCGGGGAGGCGCATCGACTCGATCACGTGGCTCGTGAGGAACCCGTCCTGCGCCACGAGGCCCGGATTCAGGCTCAGCTCGGCGATCCGGTGCGCGATCAGCGTCAGGTCGGCGGTGCCTTGCACGTCCTTGGCGAACAACTGGAAGAACCCTGTATCGTCTACGGCATGGTAGTCGTCATGACCCGCGTGCACGTTGAGCGCGTGCTTGGTCATGGCGCGCGCCGCTACGTTCAGCACGTACGTGAGGCGCTTGCCGACCGCGGCGTACAGTGACTCGTGCATGTAGGCGATGCCCTGGCCGCTCGAGAAGTTGGTGGCCCGGAGCCCGGTCATGCTCATGCCGGCCGTGACCGCCGCTGCGGCATGCTCGCCCTCCGGCTCGAAGAACAGGAGCCGTCGGCCGTTCACGTTGGTCTGGCCCGCGGCATAGGCGGCGGCCCAGCCCTCGCCCATCTGGGTAGACGGGGTGATCGGGTACGCTCCGGCGCCCTCGCTGGCGGCGATCTCCATTTCGACCACCGCCGTGCTGCCGTCCATCGCCGTCGGAACACCCGGGTACCTGACTTCGGGTGTCGGGTCGTCGCCTCTATTTCGCCTGATCATCCTGTTAGACTCCCTGCAGCTGTCAGCTCGACCTCGAAGCGCTGGGCGCCCTCGACCCACCGGATGGCTCCTGTGGGACAGCGCGCCGCCGCCGTCGGGTCGGCGAGATCAATTCTATCGTAATCCACGACGGCCAGGCCGTCGCTCATCCTCACTACCTCGGGCGCGTCCTGTGCGCAGCGCCCGCACGCATTACAGGCCACGGCGCACACGTCCGTCGCCGCTTCCCCGTCCAGAAGGTTCTTGCACTGTACGATGAGCTTGTGGTCCATCGGCATGAGCACGAACAGATCGAGCGGGCACGCCACCACGCAGTCGTTGCACGCCGTGCACCTGTCCGGATCCACGATCGGGAGCTCCACATCGTTCATCCGGATCGCGTCGAACGTGCACACCACGGCGCAGTCCGCCAGACCGACGCAGCCCCACGCACAGGCCTTTCCGCCGCCACTGACCGCGACCGCCGCGGCGCAGCTCTCGATCCCGTCGTACAGGGCCTTCCGCGGAGCAACGTCGATTCCGCCAGCGCACAGGAGGCGCGCTACGACCTTGTCCGCTTCCCCGGCGGCCACGCCCAGCATCTCGGCCACGTCTTCCAACTCGGCCTCGCCCATCACCGTGCACCCGACCGGCTCCACCTCGCCGTCGATCGCGGCCTCCGCGAAAGCTCGGCATCCGGCGAACCCGCATGCGCCGCAGTTGGCGCCCGGAAGGATATCCGTAAGCTCGTCGATGCGGGGATCTTCCCACACGTACAGCTTCCGATTCGCGATCGCGATCAGGGTGCCAAACGTGAGCCCCACCCCGCCCAGCACGGCGACGGAAGCCAGGATGGCCTGAGGATTCAAACGTCCTCCTCAGCCCGAACCCGAGACATCGGCCTGGCGGAGAATCCAGGCCGCCAGCTTGTCCGCCGCCGTTCCCGCCGGTGCCGGTGCCGAAGCGCCGTCCCCGGACGGGGCGACGGGTTCGGGTGTCGCCAGCCCCCAACCGGCGGACAGGACCGCCAGCTGGCGCATTCCCTCGGCCTGCTGGAACGCGCTGATGCCGCCGAGCGCCCGTTTGGGCTCCTCGGTGGGCATGTGCTGCATTGTCAGGCGACCCCTGCCGCCGGCGGTGGCAGGGAGGTGCACGAAGCGGCACGCCTCCGACGGCACGAGGGCGCCGATCGCCGGACCGCTCGCGTCCGCGACAATAGCAAGGTCTTCCGCGTCGTCGACCTGCAGCACCAGGAGCCCCGGAGTAATGAGCCCCGCCAGGGCGGCCGGCGGCGCTGCCCCGCGCACCATGAGGACTATTCTCTGCTCGCCATCGAGGTAGTCGACCAGGCCTCCGGGCCGGAGATCCGATCCGTCGACGTCGACCACGAGGGGAGGCGCGAGGTCCCTCTCCCTCCGGTTCCATGCAGCCGGCGGGAAGTTGTCGAGCCACGCCGAGTGGATCGACTCGTCATACTTGCCGGCCCGGGCGAGCTCGACCGTGCGCGCGGCGCCGAAAGCACGGCCGGCGCGTGCGAGCGCCGAGGCTACGGCATCACGGAGGTCGGCGCCCTTCTCGACCCTGACGAAATAGAGGTCGTCTTCGCGATCGAGGAGCGACTGCAGCGTACGGGCAGCGGCCTCGAGCCTCGGTGCCTCCTTCTCCGCGACCGGCTCCCCACTCTCCTGGAAGGACGCGAACCTCTCGATATCGATAAGACCTACGGCGAACGAACCCAGCTCGGCTGCCGTTCGCTCCGCGCGGGCTTCGGCCGTGGCGCTGCCGGCGTCCAGCATGCCGCGCAGCTCCTCGGAGGTGGCCACCAGTGCCGAATGGTAGTCTTCGCGCGCCTTCGCCAGGACGTCCATGACGCGCTCGGCGCGCTCGGTGGTCGTCTTGTCAGACGGCATAGCTATCCAGCTCTTCGTTGAGGATTCGGATCTTATCCTCCGCCGTGTGCAGCGGAAGATGTCGGGTCTCTTCGTACCGCGGCAGGCTTTCGTCGCGGAAGAACACGCCGAGGCGGATGCGCGACGTGTCAGCCGCGAGCTCTCTCGCTGCCGACAGGTTCAGCGGGTCGTGGCGAATCTGATTCGGATAGATCTGCTTCAGGGATTCGGGAACCTCGACCCCGTCCGGGTGATCCAGCAGGTCTATCATCTCGGGGTTCCGGACCGCGTCCAGGTAGATGTCCTCCGTGAACACCGGGCAGCGCTGCAGCACGCGCACGAACGAGAAACCGCGGTGCCGATACGCGGCCTGCAGGGTGGCGAACAGGTGCGCCGGAATCCACTCGGCCGTCTGGGCGACGAACGAAGCGTTCGTGATCCCGAGGGTCGCCTCTAGGGGATTGAGCGCCGGGAGCCAGCTTCCCTGTGGCTGCGTATTGCTCTTGTATCCCTGGGGCGTCGTGGGCGAGGTCTGCATCTTCGTCAGGCCGTAGATGTTGTTGTCCAGCATCATCGCGACCATGTCGACGTTGTACCGGGTAGCGTGCACCCAGTGTCCGGCCCCGATCGACACGCAGTCGCCGTCGCCCATCACCACGAACACGTTAAGGTCCGGTCGGTTGAGCTTCACTCCGGTGGCGACCGGAAGGGCCCGTCCGTGCAGCCCGTGGAATCCATACGTCTTCATGTAGTGTGGGAAGCGGCTCGAGCAGCCGATTCCCGACACGAAAACGGTTTCTTCGGGCTTCAGTTGCTCGTCCTTGAGGAGTCGCTGCGCCGCCGTGAGCACGGAATGGTCGCCACACCCGGAACACCAGCGGGGAGCGGCCCCCTCGTAGTCACCGAGGGTGAATTCGCGATCGTCGTCGACCGGCGTGAGTAGCGAGCAACTGGTATGGCTCATGCGGCGCCCCCCTTCGAAATCCTGTCCCGGATCACGTCGTGGATGGCCCTGGGCTGCAGGGGCTCGCCAAGCACACGCGTCCAGCAGTCGACGTCCACCAGCGTCTGGGCCCGGAGCAGCCACGCGAGCTGTCCGCGCCGTCGGTTCTCGTCCGTGATATACGGCATGTCAGGCTCGTCGCTGTAGTTGATCTCTACCGTCATGACCTTCTTGAACCGGCCGAAGATCGTCTTCAGGCCCGGCTCCAGCGGCGACAGGAACCGCAGGTGCACAGAGGAGACCGACAGGCCCTCCTCCCTCGCGCGGTCCACTGCCTCCTCGATCGCGCCCTTCGTGCTTCCCCACCCGACGACGAGGAGATCGCCCGACTCGGCGCCGTACACCGAAGGTGGCTTCAGCGTGCTGTGCAGCACGGCCATCTTCCGGCTGCGCATCGTAGAGCTCTTCTGGTTGACCGCGGACGCGTACGCCACGCGGCTGTTCTCGTCGTGCGCGAGGCCCGTGAGCGTGTGCATGCCGCCCGGCGTTCCGGGGATGAAGCGTCGGGACAGTCCGGTCTGCTCGTCCCAATCGTAGGGCGGCTTCCCTTCCGGAATCGGCGACATGTCCGGACGCGAGCCCTGCCACGCCGGATCGAGCGTGGGCCGTGGAAACGGCTGCACTCCGGTGGCCAGGTTGGCGTCTGTCATCACGATCACGAACGTGCGGAACGTCTCGGCGATCCTGCGCGCCGTGATCATCGCGTGGAAGCACTCCTCGTTCGTTGCCGCCGCCATCACCACGTGCGGTGCGTCCCCCGGTTGCCCGAATATCGCTGCCAGGAGATCGGACTGCTCGACCTTGGTCGGCAGTCCGGTGCTCGGGCCACCTCGCTGGACGTCCACCACGACGAGCGGGATCTCGGTCATCACCGAAAGGCCGAGGAATTCCGTCTTCAGGGCGAGTCCCGGGCCTGACGTGATCGTGAACGCCACTTTGCCCGAGTACGAGGCGCCGATTGCTACGCCCGCGGCGGCGATCTCATCCTCTGCCTGGTGCACCATCCCGCCGAACTTGTAGAACATCTCGCCCAGCTGGTGCGAGACCGAGGTGGCCGGGGTGATCGGGTACATGGCCATCAGGTCCATGCCGGCGGCTACGGCGCCATACGCGATCGCCTGGTTGCCGTTCATAACCAGCGTGTTCTCGGCCGACAGACCGGGCCGCACGTCGATGCGAACGTCCAGGTTGGCATCCGCCCACGAGTACCCGAGCTCCAGGAGATCGTGGTTCCGCTGCGTGACCTCCGGGGCCTTTTTCCTGAAGGCGTGCGCGATCTGGTCACGCGTGAGCTCCATGTCGCGGTCGAACATCCAGCACAGGATGCCGAGCGCGAACATGTTCTTGCCCTTGCGCGGGTTGTCCACGATGGTGAGACATTCCTCCTCCATCGGGACTTCGATGATTCGGTAGTTTCGAGTGCCGAGCTCCTCCATCACCGCGGCCCACTCGGCCCGAATGTCCTCGTCGGGGTGCGTCGCCCACATGTTCTCGACGAGGATGATCGCGTCGTCCTCGATCGAGTCGAGGATGTGACGCGCGAGAAGGACCTGTTCGTTGAACGCGATGCATACGTTGGTGCGGTCGCCCCAGTTGGTCACCACGTCGTCGCCGATGCGGATCCGGTTTCCGCTCGCGCCGGCCGGGCTGCGGGGCGGCGGCTGAATCTCCGCCGGGATGATCTCCACCGTCCACACGCCGTTGCCCATCTTCGCGCTCACGGCGCCGAAGGTCTGCCCGCACTTCTGGGCGCCCTCGCCGGAATCGGAAACCACTTCGACCGTACACTGGGCGGACCGGATCGTGTGGACTCGGCTCGTCTCCAGGCCCGTTTTCACAGCTGTATCGTCACCCACGAGAACTCTCGTCATCGTTCGAGTTACCGCTGTATCTCCTCATCGGTTGCAGCCTATCGCCGCCCGGAGGGACCGACGAGTCTCCGGAAGGGAGCCGCACGAAACCGCACCGAATGGTGCATCATCCATGCCGCGAAACCGCCAGCCGCGACGCGAAACGTGGCGGAAAACCAGCCCGCCAACCACTTGCCTCCTCGTGGCAGAGCTCCGGCCGTGGGACATCCTGTCACAACGACCCGGCGCGGGACATTGTGGCACACATGCCTGCGCACACCTTCCTGAAAGCTGATTCCGAGGTCGAACCGTTGATACTTCAGGAGTGGCGGGCGCATTCGCCCGAGCGGTGTCGTCAAACGTCGTCGTCCGCACCCGGCTCTACGACACCAATGTAAGGAAGTGCGCGGTAGTGGTCACCGTAGTCGAGTCCGTACCCCACGACCCACTCGTCCGGAATGTCAAAACCGAGGTAGTCCACGTCCACCTCGACCTCCTGGCCGGGTTTTCGGACCAGGACGCAGCTCTTGAGCGACGCAGGGTGCCGGGCCTGGAACGTCTCCAGCAGATAGGAAAGCGTCCGGCCTGAGTCGAGGATGTCCTCGACGATCAGCACGTGTCTTCCAGTTACGTTGATCCGGGAGTCCATGATCAACCGCACCCCGCCCGAGAAATTGGAGCCGTTCTCGTAGCTGGACAGGGCTATGAAGTCGATCCGCCTCGGTACCGTCAGCTCGCGGGCCAGGTCGGCCAGAAAGATGAATGCCCCCCGGAGGACTCCGAGGAGAAGGATCTCGTCCGCGTCGGCGTAATCGTCCTGGATACGGGCGGCAAGCTCCCGGACCCGGCGTCGAATGTCGTCCTCGGAAACGAGAACACGCGGCTGTACGATTTCCATCGTGCTTCCTGCCGGGCGAACACTCCACCCGCCGTATCAGGGTTCTTCAGCAACCTGTTATGGGCCGACTGTTCGCCGGCCTCAATGGAAAGCGTAGCCCAGACCGACCGACGTGATCAGATCGTGCTGCGTCTTCGACTCGGCAAACGGCTTGGTATTGAACTGCGAGATATAATCGCGCAGGTCCAGCCGCGCGAACCATCCCGAGTTGATCTCGATCTGCGCCCCTGCAGCGAGCGCTACCGCAAACCGGGTTTCGTCTTCGACGTCGAACTCGCGGTCGGCCGGATACATGACGCTGACGACTCCCGGTCCCACCGCGAAGTACGGCCGGACGATCGACGCGCTGCCCTCGAGCTGTGGGCGCCACATGAGGTTCAGCGTCGCCATCCACACGTCGGTCGCCCCGAGGTCCAGAGAAATGGGAAAGCCCACTTCTTCTACGATCTGGAGAGTCAGGTTGGGGCGTGCGTAGTTGCCGTTCAGTCCTACGCCGAAGTTCCCGAACCAGTAGTCGAGCTCCAGCCCGTAGGCGATCTTGGTCGAGAACTCCGCACGCAGCGAATCGCCAGAGTCCGCCAGCTTCGCCATCGGCGTGAAGGCTCCGAGATAGCCCGTCAGCTCGAAGCCGTCCGCGGATGTTGTGGCAGCGGTCGACTGCGCGACGGCCACGCCCGGAAGCGCCAGCACGACCAGCAGGACCGGAAACGCCCGGGCGATGAACATCCCTGCCGACCACCGATTCGTCCGATTGGACATGTCTATCTCCTGGTATCCATGCGTGTCTTTGCAGGTTGATGCGGACTCATCGCACCCGACCTCGCAACCTGTTCGACGAGATGTGACCCGCCGGGGTTTCATTCGCTCCGCGCACTCAAATTGTTGCCGGCCGGCTCCATCTTCCAGAACCCGATTCCGCCCGCCTGTCTGCCCACGGCGACCGATCCGACGCGGGATCCGGTTTCCAGGTCGATCACGTCCACCGTACCCGGTTCCGTTCCCACGCCCTCGATACTGACGAAGGCATAGCGCGAGTCCGGGCTCACCGCCACACCGTGCGGAATCCGACTCGTGCTGGGCACGGCCGCCCGCTCGGAGCCCGATTCCACGTCGAACACTCCGACGGCCCCATCTCCCTTGTACGTGACCACCAGGGTGGCGCCGTCCGGCGTGACCTCCAGGTTGTACGGACCTGCCCCGGTGGCGAACCGTCGCGTCACTCTCCAGTCCTCCAGATCGACCTCGATGACCTCGTGGTTCTTGTTGCACGCCACCCAGGCGCGCCGTCCGTCCGGCGATGGCTGCACCCATGTGGGGCCGCACCTGGCGGCCCCATCGCCTCCGGGCCGCGAACCGGTGACATCGACCGACTCCGTGGTTGCGGCCGGAAGACCGCGCTCGGCGCCCGGTGCAAGGTACAGGCGCCGGGAAACCTCGAGACCTCGAGTGTCGATCTCTACTAGCTGGTCGTCCATCATGCACACCGAGTAGTGACGTCTACCGTCGGCCGACAACCTGGATCCGTGAGGCATGGCACAGGTCTCGATCTGGCGGATCTCCGCCATGGACTCCGTCTCCACGACGGACACCGAGCTCGGGACCGGATCGCCGTGAAGGTTGAAGTTCACGACGAACAGCAGACCGCCCCGCGAGACAGACATCGTTGCCGGAAACAGACCGACCTCGGCCCTCCCCACGTTCTCGTCGGTGCCAGTCGAGTACTTGTGGATTTGGCCGTGCGGCCATCCGTGTGCGATCGATACGTACCAGTTCGACCCGTCCGGCCCGATGGCGATTCCGTGCGGGCCATCGATGTCGGTGGGATTCAGACCCGCCTCGATGACCTTCGCTACCTCCGTGCCCTCCGGTCCGAAACGGACCAGAGCCACCTGGTCCTGCGATTCCGCCGCGACGTACACGTAGTAGACCGACTGCGGCGGCGCCTGAGCGCCCAGCCGCCCGACAGTCAGGGCCGTCGCCAGAAAGACCGCTTTCCATCCGGCTTTCCATCCGGATCGCGTCATCGATGCTCCACGTCGATCATTGCCGAACGGTGATGTACGCGGACGGCGTGCTTTCCACAGAAGAACACATTGCGTCCCCGACCTGTTAGGGTCGCGAACAGTCTAGGTCTGCGAGGGGACGTCCCGCCACCGCGTAACGAAAGAACGGTTCGGAGTGTATTATAGTTGCGGAGCCGCGGAGGGGATGAGGTCGCGGGCCGGTTTTCGAACTCGGCTCGAGGAAAGTCCGGGCTCCACAGGGCACGATGCCGGGTAACGCCCGGGCGCCGTAAGGCGACGGAAAGTGTCACAGAGAACAGACCGCCGATGGCGGACGGTTTCGACCGGCCGTACAGGCAAGGGTGAAACGGTGGGGTAAGAGCCCACCGCGCGAGCCGGCAACGGCCGCGGCACGACAAACCCCATCGGGAGCAAGGCCAAGCAGGAGCGAGCGGCGGCCCGCCGCGCTCGAGCTCCGGGTAGGCCGCACGAGGCGTCGGGTAACCGGCGTCCCAGAGAGATGACCTCAGCGGGCCTTCGGGCCCGTCACAGAACCCGGCTTATCCCCCTCCGCGGATCTCCGTCCGGTCCACACGTAACGTGGCCGCTCGGGGGTTCTTCATCGGCCTCCATCGCGATCAGGATGCGAGTCCGAGCTCCTGGCGCAGCTGGGCGGTGATGCGCTGCTGGTCCGGATCGACGTCGCCCCGTCCCTCAATCTCGACCTCGTAGAGTCGCATCGCCTCCTCTACAAGCCGCAGAACTTCCGTAATGCGATCAACCGTCTGCTGGATTTCGTCGATACAACTCCGCACGACGCCCACCGTCTCGGACATTTCCTCCAGCGACGGGTGCGTGACGTTTGTGGCCCAGCGACTCACTGCCGGTTGGGAGACTCCCACGCATGCGGCGAGATCCGTATACGACATCGGGAGATTGTGGAGAAATTCCTGGAACGCGTCGTAGACACGCTGATTTTCTCCGTGCAGACCCGTGGCAGCGTACCACGTGGGAACACGTGCCTCGGCCATAGCACTTTCCTTTCGATGCGATTCGACATTCCATCACCAGCATGTACAATCCGTCCTGACCTGTATTTGCCGCTCGGCGCCGAATAGTTACATACGAGTCGACGCAGAATCCGATTCTTGCGCGTCCGGGAGGCGACCAGAACGAGCGGATCCGGACTCTGCAGGTAATGTTTTGAGGTCGACCGGCAAATACTGAGTAGAGTCGGTTGAGATCTTGTTGAGCCCCCCGACGAATCATGGGGTCGACTACCGACGAGCGAGCGTGAGCGAACAGCAACTGAAACCCGACCTGCGGTTCCGTCTGAGGCGCGGCGAGGCGGAGGCCATGCGGCAGGTGTACGACCGGTATGCCGATGACGTATACCGGGTCGCCCTCCGACTCACTGGCTCTTCGGCCGACGCCTACGACGTGACCCACGACGTCTTCCTCGGTCTTCCCGAGGCCGTACAGCGGTACGATCCCGAGCGACCGTTTTCGGCCTGGCTGCAGGGAGTAACGGTACGAACTGCTCAGATGCGGCTTCGCACCGCCAGGCGTCGTCGAGAGGTGGCCCTGCCGGCGCTAGGGAGCCTGCCGGCGCGATCGCACCATGATGCGGTCGTGGACCGGCTCACGCTGGAGAAGGCGCTCGACGAGCTGAGCGCCGATTTGAGATCTGTCGTGGTGCTCCGCGAGGTGGAAGGTCTCTCGTATCAGGAGATCGCGGATCTGCTCGGGATCAACAAGAGTGCGGTCGCCGTCCGGCTTCACAGGGCCAGGCGGCGACTGAGATACATACTGCGAGGCGACCGATGAGAAGGCTGAGACATCCATCGTGGCGCGAGCTGAACCGGCTTGCGGACGACGAGTTGAACAGCGGTCCACGTCGCATGGCGCTGGAGCACGTCGCTGGCTGCTCGCGATGTGGGCGTCGGATGTCATTCCTGGCCAGCCTCCGTGAGGCGGGTCGCGAGATGAGACATCCGAGCCCGCCGAAGGACCTCCTCGACGACGTCCTGCGAAGCCGGAACGAAGGCGGCAGGGTAATCCTCCCGGCTTCCCCTCCTCCCGCCAGGTCTCGCCGCAAGCTGCCCGCAGCAGCTGCCGGCTTCGTACTCGCGGGTCTTGCGGGTCTCGCCACGATCCTGCTCGTCTCGGAGGCCGGAGCGGGTGCCAGTGAGATCTGGTTCGATCCTCCGGATCCCGTGCCCGGCGAGCAAGTCCGCGTAACGTACAGGCCGGGCAATCTCCTGGCTGACGAGAGCTCTCTGCGGCTGCGCGTCCGGTTCCGTGCGCCTGATTCCGAGCCTCCGCGCGCGACGCTCGGTAAGCACCACGACATCGTGCTCATGCCCGATGGAGCCGGCCGCTATACGGGAACGCTGCAGTTGCCCGGCGATTTCGCGTTCGGGCTGTCGGTGGTGGAGGACATGGAGGGTGACCGGGTGGACGACAGGGTCGGCCGACTGTGGTCTCTCAGGGCGCATATGGTGGATGGGCTGCCCAGTTTGGGAGCGCTCAGGCAGGAGTTCATGGTGCTGCAGAGCATGGATTGGCCGGCCGCAGGCAGGGCGATCGCGGAAATGTACACGTTGTATCCGGATCATGCGGAAGGATGGTCCCTGCAGCTGGCACATGATGACGTCACGGCCCTGCCGGACGAAGCAGCAGCTGATCTGGCCAAGCACCGTGAGATCTTCCGCAAGCTGCACATGCAGCTCCTGGGCGCCCGGCCCGACGTGGATGAGGCCGCTGGAATGGCGCGGTACGCCACGGTGCTCGGCGACGAGGACGCCCTCCAGTACTGGTCGGAGCGGCTGGAGTCCCAGGATCCGTACCACAGATTCATCGTGAATCGGCGGGTGGCGGCGCTGGCGGCGGATCCGGAGCAAGCCGAATCCTACCTGGAGAGCCTGTGGTCGGCGGAGGGGCTTCGAACGGAGATGGTCTACCGGCGTGGCTTCCAATTCGCCGGGCGAGCCGGCGATGCCGAAGCCGTCCGACGCTGGGCGTTGCGGGGGTTGCCGCTTTCTGATGATCACATCTGGGCGAGGAACGCAGCCCTCGCCCTCGTCGCGCACCCCCAGACCCGGGCCCGCGGCCTGGCCGAGATCCGCCGACTCCTGGCGCATCTCGACGAGGAATCGATCGCGGAGCGACCGCTGCATTCCAGCCGCGAGGATGTGCGCCTGGACTCCCGCCGACTCGGCCGTGACCTCCACGTGCTCCTGGGTGAGGAGCTCCTGACGGTCGGTGAGGTACGCGCAGCAATCGCGGAGCTGGACGCCGCCGAGGGCTTGGGCGGTTGGAATCCGAAGTTGTACAGAGTCCGTTTCGAGGCGAGGCTGTTGGAAGGCGACACACTTGCCGCGCTGGCCGACTTCCACCGTCTCGATGCGGATCCGATCTACTCGCGCCAATCCGTGGATTCTCTGTACCGCAGGATCCCGGCGAGGTCACCGGGTGAGCTGGCCGCGGGTCGCGCGAAGGCGCATCGGGAGCTGGCGGAGCGCCTGCTGGCTGAACAATCCATCCCCAGGCCACTGCCGGATGCGGAGCTTCTGACCGCGACCGGCGCACCCCGGTCACTGGATGAACTTCTGGCAAAGCGCCCCACGGTGCTCGTGTTCTGGGATCGGCGGGTATTCGAATCTGACGTAGAGGAATTGAATCGGGCCGGCGACCTGCTCTCCGGAGGGTCGGGCCAGCTCCTGTGGGTCACTTCAGAGCCGAGCTCCCGGTCTCTCCTCGCGTTCAAGCGCGCATCCAACCTGGACCTTCCCTCCTACCACGACCCGGATTCGAATCTGGCAACAGCTCTGGGTGAGTGGAGGCTTCGTGCATACTACGTGATCGATCGGGCCGGCTCGATCCGTGCCCGCGTTCATAGCCTGATGGAGGCCGTCAGGCACGTCGAGGTTCTCGAATTGGAATCTCGCGACACGGTCCTGAGCAGTGGCGGGCCCGACCCGCCGTCGCCGGATGAGATGGCTGGATGTGGCCCCCTCGATCCGCCGTTCCTCGGCCGTTCCTTTTCCCGGCCTCATGACTCCGTATCGGAGGTGTGTATGCGTCCCATCAAGCTCGTATCACGCTCGGCCATCGTGTTCAGCCTTCTCCTTCTCACGCCGGTTACGTTCAGCGGAGACAGAGGCTTCGAAGACAACCTGGCCTGCTCGCGGGAGGCGAGGCCGAATTGCAAACGCGAGATCGACTCGGTCTGCACGGCGGGCTCGGCGCCGGTCTGGAACTACTACACGATTGAGGAGCTGTAATGAGTCTCCTCGTGCGGGTTCCCCTCGGCACGGCTGCTTTCATAGCCTGGCTGGGGGTGGCCTTCGGATCGTACAATCCGCCCCCACCGGACGATGATCTGGGGCCGTCGCCGGATCCGGTGGCCGAGTTCCCTCTGACCGGGAATTCCCTGTACGAAGGGGAGATTCTCGCGATGCCCTCCCAGGTCGCGGTCGTCGGCGAGCGCATCGTCCTCGTGGACGGGTTCGCGGAACGGCCGATCCACGTGCTGGACGCGGCCAGTGGCATCCACGTCGCTTCGCTCGGTCGAAGCGGCGAAGGCCCGGGAGAATTCGAGTGGCCACGCGCCGTGGAGCCGGTAGGATCCGGAAGTGACGGTTTCTGGGTGTTCGATGCCGCGCTCTCCCGCCTCACGCTGATCGAGCCCGATCTCTGGGCAGTCCAGCCGTCCTCGGAGCGAGTAACGCTCTCCGTCAGGGGACCGGCGCAGGTCACGAACGTCATCCGGATCGGAGAGAACCGGCTGCTCGGCGCCGGCTTCTTCAGCGACGGGCGGCTCGGCCACTTCAACGGCAAGGGAGACTATACGGGGGCCTCAGGCCCGCTTCCCGTGTCGGCCACGGAAGCTCCGCCCGAAGTGCTTCAGCATGCCTACCGTGGTGTGTTGAAGGCGGACCCGGCGCGGACCCGTTTGGTGTTCGCGAACCGGCACGCCGGTTTCCTGGAGATCTACGGATCCGACGGCGAACCGCTCCGTCGGATCGACGGGCCGTACGAATTCGAACCCTCGTTCACGGTCAGGCTGGGAGAGCGGGGTCCGGGCCTCGCGACGGGTGACGACCTTCGCTTCGGTTACGTGGACGTGGCGACGACGAACGACCGGATTTACGCCCTGTTCTCGGGTCGGACGCGGGCAGGACACCCGGAAGACGCCGTATATGGTCAGGCCGTGCATGTATTCGATTGGGACGGAAGGCTCGTTTCGATCCTGCGCTTGGACGCAGATGTGATGGCCATCGCGGTGGACGAGGCGCGCACCCGGCTGCTGGCGGTGCGCCACCTGCCTGCGCCCGCCGTTCTCTCGTACGACCTTCCGGCGCGCCTGTAGGGCTATTGAGGCGGGGTGCGGTGGCCGGTACATTCGGCCACCGTGACCGTCCCGACCAGCCCCATCCGATTCGCGTTCGAGACCCGCGCTCTCGACAACGGGTTGCAGGTGATCCTGCAGCCCGATCGCGTCAGTCCTGTCGTGTCCGTACACCTCATGTATCACGTCGGCTCGAAAGATGAGCCGTCCGGTCGAACCGGCTTCGCCCACCTGTTCGAGCACCTGCTGTTCCAAGGATCGGAGCACGTCGCAGAGACGGAGCATTTTCGTCTCATCCAGGAAGCCGGAGGGACGCTGAACGGCTCTACCTGGTTCGATCGGACCAACTACTTCGAGACGATTCCCTCCAACTGCCTTGACCTCGCGCTATGGTTGGAAGCTGATCGCATGGGCTGGTTCCTTTCCACCATCACCCAGGAGAAGCTCGACAACCAGCGCGACGTGGTGAAGAACGAGCGCCGCCAGTCATACGAGAACCGTCCGTACGGGCTTGCCACAGAGACGGTGCTGCATCACGCCTTCCCTGAAGGTCACCCGTACCGACACCCGACGATCGGATACATGGACGACCTGGATCGGGCGACCCTGGACGATGTGAAGCTATTCTTCGAATCGTGGTATGGTCCCGGGAACGCGGTACTCGTCCTGTGCGGCGACTTCGATCCGGACGACGCCTTCCGCCGCGTCGACCGGTTCTTCGGCGAGATTCCACCGGGCAGAACCCTGGATCGCACGCAGGTGCTGGCGCCCGCCGAAGGCGCGAATGCGGTAGTGAAAGTGTCGGACTCGGTGACCGTCCCACGGGTCTACATGATGTACCACGCGCCGTCCTTCCCGTCTCCCGAGTACGAGGCATCGGTCGGGCTGTCGACGCTTCTCGCCCGGGGACGCTCTTCGCGCCTCTACCGCGATCTCGTGTACGACCGGCGTCTGGCCGCTGACGTGCAAGCGTACGTGTGGCCCCTGGAAAGCGTCGGGACTTTCTGGGTGGTTGCGACGGCCCGGCCGGGTGTCACCGCGCGGACCCTCCAAGAGGGGATGGAAGAGACGATCTCGAGCCTCGCCGACGGCGTGATCGAACCCGGGGAGCTTTCAGGCGCGCGGAATCGAGCCCGGCGCCAGCTCCTGCTGTCGCTCGAGAGTGTGGGGGGGCGAGCCAGCTCCCTGGCGCACGCGGCGGTCCTGCGCGGAGATCCTGAATACGTGAATGCCTCGTTCGGCAGGTACGCTTCTCTCTCGGTCACCGAGGTCGGGGATCTCGCCGCCAGCCTCCTGGTCGAAAGCCGTCGGACGGTGGTTCACGTCGAGCCCCGTGAGCCGGAAGAGCGTCCAGACTCGGCGGAGGACGCCTCTCCGTGAGAATCGATCGATCGAAGGCACCGGAGGTGGGAACGCGGACTCTCCTGGAGCCCGTCCGTCCCCATCGGTCACGACTCGACAACGGTATGGGTCTCGTGTGGGTCCGGCGTGACAGGTTACCGGGGGTCTCACTCAGCCTGGTCCTTCCGGCCGGCGCGGATTCGGTTGGAGTCGAGAGCGCTGGAATCGCGTCGCTCGTTGGCAAGCTGCTTCCGGAGGGCGCCGCGGGACGGAGCGCGCGCGAGATGGCGTTCTGGATCGACGGTCTGGGCGCGCAAGTGGGCGTAACGGTCGGATACGATGCGATGGTCCTTCGCGTCAACACGCTCTCGGATCTTCTGGAAGACGTGCTGGACGTTCTGGCTGCAGTGGCGCTTGAGCCCGACTTCCTCCCGGCGGAAGTGGAGCGGTGCCGCGGCGAACGACTGGACGCCATACACAGGCTGAGGGACGACCCTGCCGATGTGGCGGCCGACGTCCTGGCCGAGCTCATGTACGGGAGGCATCCCTACGGCAGGCTCGCTCGCGGCCGCGTCGCCTCGGTCGAGAGACTCGGACGCGAGGACCTGGTCGAGTTCCATTTCGACAGGTTCGCGCCGGGTGTCGCCACGCTGGTCGCGTGCGGAGATCTGCCTGAGCACTTTCCGGACCTCGTCGAGCGGAGGTTCGGCTCCTGGCGGGGTACGGCACCGGCCATGGATCCCCCCGACGCGGTGTCCGTTCCCGAGATGACGGGAATCGTGCTCGTCGATCGCCCCGGAGGCCGCCAATCGGTGATTCGGATCGCGGGAATCGGATTGCATCGCGGCCATCCAGAGGAACCGTCCGCCCGGGTCATGAACGCGATCCTGGGCGGCCTGTTCAACTCGCGGATCAACCTGAACCTCCGGGAGGACAAGGGGTGGACGTACGGGGCCCGCTCCACGCTCTCGCTCCGCCGATCAGCGGGCCCTCTGACGATGCGGGCGGCCGTCGAGACGGGGGTCACGGCTGACGCGGTGAGGGAGATGTTGGGAGAGGCCCTCGGATTGCGGGAAGCCCCTCCCTCGGAGGCTGAAATGGAGATGGCGGCAGGGGCACTGACCCGGTCTCTACCGCTGAAGTTCGAAAGGAACGGACAGATCGCGGGAAGCCTGGCCGACCAGGTCGTATACGGGCTTCCGGATGATTACTGGGCGACCTTTCCAGGGGTCATCGAATCGGTGTCCCGGAGCGATGTCCACGATATTGCAGCCCGCCTCCTGGACCCCGCTGAACTCACGATCCTCGTGGTGGGAGACAAGGACGCCGTCCGGACGAAGCTCGAGGAGCTCGGCTCCGTCACGCTCACGGACGCGCCTTGAAGTCTGCTCAACAGCCCCGGTTGATCGCGCGCATGGGGTTTCAAAGCAGCCTTGAGCTTCGGTGTGTTTTCGGTTATTCTAGGGTCGTGTCCACGGTGACCGATTGAACGATTCAAACCGGAATATTGATGCGACGGGAGTGACTGAGAGTCGCTCCGTATACCGCGGAAACATTCTGGACGTTCGTGAGGACACCGTGCGGTTTCCGGACGGCAGTGAGGGCGTCCTCGAGATCGTTCGGCATCGCGGAGCGGCCGCTGTGTTGCCGCTCTACGCGCCGGAGGACGGTGCCGACGGAACGGGCCCGGACGTGATCCTGTTGCGACAGTACAGGTATGCGGCCGGCGGTACGTTGTGGGAAGCGCCGGCGGGCAAGCTGGACGAGGGGGAGTCCCCGGAGACCTGTGCGGCCCGGGAGCTCGAGGAAGAGGCGGGGGTGAAGGCGGCCCGGCTGGTTCAGCTGACGACCCTCCTCACGACGCCGGGTTTCTCGGACGAGCGGATCCACCTGTTCCTGGCCACAGGCCTGGAGGAAGGTGAGCAGGCCCTGGAAGAGCACGAAGTGATCGAGTGCTTCCGGATGCCCCTGGCTCGAGCCGTGGAGATGGTGTTGTCGGGCGAGATCGTCGACTGCAAGACGATCAGCCTCCTGCTGATGGTCGCGGCCTTGCCGGACCTGTGGGATGATGAACAGAAGGATGGCGTAGAGTCGCGGTGAGCAACAAACACCGTGCGGCAGGTGTCTGAAGGACAGGGGAAGAGATCTACCCGGCATGTGACTGCGCCGGGGGCGATACATAGAACTGGCGGTGGAGTGACTCGAGACGGACGCCCTTCCGGGATCGGTGTCCGCGGCATGGGCACTCCCGGGTGGGGAAGCCGGGGAACGCGGGAGAACCGAATGGCTTACGTGAGAGAATCCACAAGACTTATTGGTTCCGAGCCGCGCGTCGATGAGCGCACGCTGCGGTCGGCCCTGAGGGAGCTGGATGACGCGGCGCTGGTGGCGGAGTACCTGGAGGGCCGACGGCATGCTTTCCACGTGCTCGCCGAGCGCTACCAGACGCGTCTCCTGAACTTCATCTACCGGACGATCGGCGACCGGGATCGCGCGGAGGACCTGGTCCAGGAGACGTTCGTCCGGGTGTATCGTCACCTGCACAGGTTCGACCCGACGAAGAAGTTCTCGACGTGGATCTACACGATCGCGAGCAACCTGGCGAAGAATGAGCTGCGCAATAGGTCGCGCAATCCGCTGGTTCTGTTCCAGGCGATCAAGAAGCACTGGGATGCGGACCACCGGCCTCTGCAGTGGGAAGACACCTCGTACTCGCCCGACGATCTGTTCCGGAAGCGTCACCTCAAGGAGCAGGTCGAGAAGGCTGTGGCGGAGCTCCCGGAGCATCATCGGGTCGTGTTCGTGCTCCGCGAGATGGAGGGCAAGACCTACGACGAGATCTCCGAGATCACGGGTGTCACGCTCGGCACCGTGAAGTCCAGGTTGAATCGGGCGCGCAACAAGTTCGCGCTGATCATCGGACCGATGCTGGAGTAGGCGGTAGACGAGGGATGAGGATCGTATGGAGAGGCGGCCGCAAGGTCGCCTCTCCTGCGTTGGGAACCCCGGGAACAACCTCACGACAGACGCGTAGTAATCGCACGCTGGAGCCGATCGACCCGTGCCGCGGGACGATAGTGCGCTAACGGACGAGACGTGGTATTCGTGATGTCGTGCGATCAATTCATTGAACGGTACTCGGACTTCAGGGACGGCCTCCTGGACCCCTGGGCAATGGCCGAGTTGGAGAGTCATCTCGCCGACTGCCCGTGTTGTGTCCGATATCATCAGGTGATGCAACGCGCCCTCGATCTTCTCGCCGACATTCCCTGCGCCGAAAGTTCCGACGACTTCATGCCCCGGCTCCGGCACCGACTTTACAACGTGGACAGCGGCATAAGCGAAGGCCGCAGGAGTTTTCTGGGCAGCGCAGCGCTCGTCGGGGTAGCAGCGGTCGGATTGCTGGCGCTGTTCTGGCTTCCGTTCGCGGCGAGCGTGCCCGTGGAGATGGAGTTGTCTGCGATCTCGGCTCAGCTTCCTCCTCCGGGCGCCGGTGAGTTGCCCGCGCTCTTCCGCAGCGGTCCTTTCGTGCGTACCCTCCTGCTCGAGGACGAATTGCATCTGGACGGATATTTCCCGGAGTTCGAGTGGCCGCCTCGTCCGCAGAATTATTCCGTCGTAGCCATCGAAGCTTCCTACCTCAGGTCGGAGCCCACGCTGTTCGACCGCTGAATCCGGCGACGAGCATGAACCGCGGAATCTCACGGCAGGGGATCGCTTGAGCCTCGCGGCGGATCGCAGGCTTCGAAGCCTCGTCGAGCGGGGCGACGTCGAGGGTGTCTTCTTCTTCCATGGCGATGCGGCACGGCTGCGGGACGACGCGGCTCGCGATCTCGTCGAAGCGGCCGTCGATCCGGCCACACGCGATTTCAACCTCGATACGTACAGCGCTTCGGAAGTCAGTCCGGAGATCCTGGCGGCCGCACTGGCCATGCCGCCCGTGATGGCGCCCCGCCGCGTGGTGGCGCTGTTCGGAGCGGAGCGGCTGACTCCGACCGGTTGCGCAGTCGTCGAAGAAGTGCTCGACAGGACGCCCCCCGAGCTCACTCTCATCGTGACGGCGACGATTCCGAAGGGGTCCCGCAAGGCGTTCTACCGGAAGATGAAGGAGGGAGCTGTCGCGCTGGAATGGTCCGCGCCCCGCGAGAGCGAGATCCCTGGCTGGTTGATCGAGCGTGCTGCCGAGAAACATGGCCTGGACCTAGATGTTCCAGCGGCCGAGGCCCTTGCCGCGGCGATAGGCACCGATCTGGGATTGCTCGAAGGGGAGCTGGAAAAGCTGGCGTCCACCGGAACCGGGGACCCCATCACTCCAGAGCGCATCGCCGAGCTGGTTCCGAACATCCGCCCGGTGAACCGGTGGGCATGGCTCGACGCGGTCGCGGAGCGCGACTACCGACGTGCCCTGGCTGATCTCCCTACTCTCCTCTCAGCGCAGGACTCGAGCGCCGTCGGCTTGATCAACGCGATGACGGATCATCACGTCCTGCTCGGAATCGCGGTCGAGGGAGGATCGTCCCTGCTCGAGAGGACTCTCGGCGAGGTCGGCAAGCCGTACCTGAAATTCAAGACACGTGCGTTCGCCGGTCAGGCGCGACGCTGGACCGGGAACGAGATCGACCAAGCTCTTCGACTGCTCCGGCGGGCTGACATGCGGTCGAAGACGACGGGCAGTGGCCGTGACCGAGCGGTGCTCGAGGAGCTTCTTCTCGAACTTCAGGGCATGCGTGCGCGGGGACGAGCATGAGAGCACGAGCGCTGGGGTTGATTCATGTACCGCGTGCCCGGCGGTGTGCGACGTCCTGGACGGTACTCGCCGTAGTCGCTGCTGCTCTCGCCCCTCCAGCCGCCGCGCAGTCCAACCCGACCCTGGACTCGATTGAGCGGGCGGCCGATAGCGGTCAGGCCAGCGAGGCCCGCAGGCTGCTGTCAACGTGGTTCGACTCGCCCGGTGCGTCGGGCCGTGGGGCCGACGTGAGCCGCGCCCGCTTCCTGAGAGCCAGGCTCTCAGCGGACCTGGATTCTGTGCGCGTGGACTACCTGTGGGTGGCCGTGCGGGGAGACGAGCGTTATGGCCCTGCGGCACGTCTCCGTCTTGCCCAGATGTACCTGGCCGAAGGGCGCCTCGATCGCGCGGAGGAGGACCTGGCTCTCCTGCGGGCGGACTTTCCCGGCAGCTCGCTCACACTCAGGTCCTGGCTGTGGACCGGCAACGTGCGGTCGGCGGCCGGGGACGGCGCTGGCGCATGCGCTGCGTGGGAAACGGCCGCCAACATGAGCGAGAGCCCGTCCGGGCAGCCGGACCGGGAACTCGCCCGGTCCGCTCTGGAGGGTTGTGGGGCGGCGAGCACACCGGGGGCCACCCCGACGTTCACCGTTCAGATCGGGGCATTCAGCTCCCGGGATGCCGCGCTCGACCTGAGGAATCGCGTGGTGGCGGCGGGGACTACCGCGCGAGTCCTCGACCCGCAGGATCCGGACGGGCTGTACCGTGTACGTTCTGGTCACTTCAATGGTCGGAAAGAGGCCGCGCGCCACGCCGTCCGCCTGGTGCGGGAGGGCTTCGAGAGCATCGTCGTGCCGGGGGAGAATTGAGTAAAGCCGCGGCGAACACGCCGCTCATCCAGCAATACCTGGACATCAAGGCTCGTCATCCGGATTCCATCCTGTTTTTCCGGGTAGGTGACTTCTACGAGATGTTCTTCGAGGACGCCGAGGAGGGGAGCCGGCTTCTCGGGATCACCCTGACTTCCCGCAACAACGGCGGGTCGGGCGACGTGCCGCTGGCGGGGGTGCCCGCCAAGGCGATCGACGACTACCTCCCGAAGCTCGTGCGGCAGGGCCGGCGCGTAGCCATCTGCGAACAGGTGGAAGACCCGTCCGAGGCGGACGGAATCGTCCGTCGGGAGGTCACCGAGATCGTCACGCCTGGCGCCACGCTGGAGGATTCCCTGCTGAGCGCCGGTCGCAACAACTTCGTGGCGGCCGTGGCGGGAACCGGCCCCGTGGGGATCGCGACCGCAGACCTGTCGACGGGCGAGGTCGACGTCCGGGAATGCGTACGGGACGCAGTGGCGGACGAGCTGTCTCGCATCGAGCCGGCCGAGGTGGTCCAGGCCGCCGGATCCGACCTCAACACCTCGGGCCCCTGGGTCATCACGGAGCGCGAAGGCTGGCGCTTCGCGCCGGATGTAGCGGCGGAGACAGTCAAGCGATTGTACCGCGTGCGCGACGTAGCGGGATTCGGTCTCGAGGCCGATGGGACGTCGCACATGCTTGGAGCCGTCGGTGCCGTTCTCGGCTACCTGGAAGAAGTCCGGCCGGGAGGCACGGGCCACCTGAAGGCTCCGCGGGTCGAGCGGTCAGGCCGCTACCTGCACCTCGACGAGATGACCAGGCGCAATCTGGAGGTCGTCGAGACGATTCGGGACGACTCGGGCGCCACGCTCCTGCAGATCCTCGACAGAACGCTTACGCCGATGGGCCGCCGCATGTTGAGACGGCGGCTGCTGGCGCCGCTCGTCGATCTTCCGGACATCGACGCCAGGCTGGATGCCGTGGCCGAGCTGCACGAGTCGGCCGGCGACCGACGCGCGATGCGCGAATCCCTGCGCCACGTGCAGGATCTCGAACGCCTGGCTGCCAAGATCTCTGCCGGCAGGGTCAACTCGCGGGAGCTCCTCGCCCTGGCCCGATCCCTCGGGGCTCTGCCCGCGATCACCTCAGCGGCCGGCGAACCGAAATCGGCTCGTCTCCGGGCGCTCCTGATCGACTTCGACGTGCTCGACGACGTGCGGGACGCGATCGAAGAGGCGATCGCCCCCGATGCTCCGGCGTTGATGTCCGCCGGGGGCGTGATCCGTTCCGGGTACTCGTCCGAGCTGGACGACCTCCGAGCCCTTCGGGAAGGCGCCGTAGACTGGATCGCGGGCCTGCAGGGCAGCGAGCGGAAAGCCACGGGCATCTCGAGTCTGAAGATCGGCTACAACAAGGTCTTCGGATACTACATCGAGGTCACCCGGGCAAACCTCGCCCGCATACCAGAGAGATACATACGAAAGCAGACGCTCACGAACGCCGAGCGGTATGTCACGCCGGATCTCAAGGAGTGGGAAGAGAAGATCCTGGACGCCGATACCGGGATCGCGTCGCTAGAAGCCCGCCTGTTCACGACCCTCCGCGAGTCGCTGGAGTCGGCCACGAGCCGACTTCAGGACACGGCTGAACGCGTAGCCGAGCTCGATGTTCACGCCGCGCTGGCGGACGTGGCCGAGCGGAACGGATACGTCCGCCCGGAGATGCACGCCGGTTTCGGTTTCGAGGTCAAGGCTGGCCGACACCCGGTGGTCGAGCAGATGATCACGCGGGAAGACTTCATCCCCAACGACGTGACGCTCGATCGCGACGCTTTCGCCATGATCCTCACGGGACCCAACATGGCGGGGAAGTCGACGGTGCTACGCCAGGTGGGCCTGATCGCTCTCATGGCCCAGAGCGGCTCGTTCGTTCCCGCCGATTCGGCGAGAATCGGTGTGTCCGACAGGGTGTTCACGCGCGTGGGCGCCTCCGACAGCCTGGCCCACGGCCAGAGCACGTTCATGGTCGAGATGACGGAGACGGCCGCTATCCTGAGCGGGGCCACGGACCGCAGCCTGATCCTGCTCGACGAGATCGGACGCGGCACGTCCACATACGACGGTGTCGCGATCGCCTGGGCAGTCACGGAGTTCATCCATGACCGGATCGGCGCCCGGACGATCTTCGCGACCCACTACCACGAGCTCGTCGAGCTCGCCGACATGCTGGATGGCGTGACGGCCTGGAACGTCGCCGTGCGGGAGACGGGCGAGGACATCGTGTTCCTCCGGCGGCTCGAGCCCGGCGGGTGCGATCGTTCCTACGGCGTGCACGTGGCGCGCATGGCCGGTGTGCCGCACGAAGTGATCGATCGGGCGTTTGCAGTCCTGCACGAGCTGGAGGATGGTCCAGGCGGTGGCACCCGGTTGAGCCACCTGGGTGAGCGGGAGCGTGGGCAGCTCACTCTGTTCGATCTCCGTCCGTCCCGCGTCACGCAGCGACTCTCCCAGCTCGACCCCGAGACCATGACGCCGTTGCAGGCGCTGGTAGCTCTCGAGGAGCTTCGACGCTTGTCCGAGGAGGAGAAGGCGTGATTGGCCGTCGTTTTCGCTCCTGGCTGGGACCGGTCGTGCTGGGTGGCGGACTTCTGGGGGTCTCGGGTGGCTGTGCCGACACCGTGAATCCAACGGTCGGCGGCCTGAGGCTCGGTGTGCAGAACGCGCCGCTGAGACCGCCTGCACGGTCAGACTCACTGCACCAGTTCGAGTATCCGCCATCGGCATGGTCGCATGGGGCGAGCGGAACCACCGTGCTGAAGATCTTGATCTCCGAGACCGGCTCGGTAGATTCGGCGTTCGTCCTTGAGTCCAGCGGCGATCCGGCTCTCGATTCGGCGGCGATTGCCAACTCCCGGCATTTGAAGTGGAAACCCGCAGAGCAGGGTGGCCGCCCGATTCGCATCTGGGGGCGGTTGCCGGTCATTTATCCGCGACCCGAGGAACGACCGAACGATGAACCCTAAGCCTCACCCGAGACCCTACGACAACGTCCTGGCGACCATCGGCTGGACGCCGCTCATCCGTCTCAACCGGGTCACCGACGGGGCACGCACGCCCGTGTATGTAAAGGCGGAGTCTTTCAACCCGGGAGGATCGCTAAAGGACCGGATCGGTGTCGCGCTGATCGAGGCCGCCGAACGGGAGGGCCTGCTGAAGCCGGGTGGAACTGTGGTGGAGGGTACCTCCGGAAACACCGGCATCGCGCTCGCGGTGGCCGCTGCGGTGAAGGGCTACCGCTGCGTATTCACAATCCCCGACAAAATGAGCGACGAAAAGGTGCGGCTCCTCCGGGCCTTCGGGGCCAGGGTGATCGTCACGCCGACCGTGGAGCCCGACCACCCCGAGTACTATGCGACGGTGGCGCGTCGGATCGCGGAGGAGACCCCGAACTCCTTTCTGGCGGACCAGTTCTACAACCCCGTGAACCCCGAGGCGCACTACCTGACCACCGGTCCCGAGATCTGGGAGCAGACGGCCGGACGCATCACGCACTTCGTGGCCTCGGCCGGGACTGGGGGCACGATCAGCGGCGCGGCCCGTTACCTGAAGGAGCAGAACCCGGACGTACGGGTGATCGCGGGTGATCCGGACGGGTCCGTCTTCGCCGGGTATTTCGAGACCGGCGAAATCGGCCAGGGGGACGTGTACAAGGTCGAGGGGATCGGGAACGACACGCTTCCCGGCACGCTCCACTTCGACTGGATCGACGAATTCCGAACCGTGGATGACCGCACGGCCTTCCGCATGACCCGCCGCATGACGCGCGAGGAAGGACTTTTCGTCGGCGGCTCAACCGGGCTGTGCGTGCACATCGCCGCAGAGGTGGCCCGCGAGGTGGACGCTCCGGATGCCTGTATCGTGACCATCCTGTGCGACACGGGCGAGCGCTACCTGTCCAAGGTGTTCAACGACGAATGGCTCGAAGCGAACGATTTGGGCGACCTCGTGGACAATTCGGCGGCTTCCGTGGGTGGCGCCGATGGCTGACACGATGAACGTGGCCGTCGTTCTCGGCGGCACCAACGAAGAGCGCAATGTCTCGCTGGCGACGGGCCGGGCCGTGGTGGCTGCCCTCCGCGAGCGGGGGCACATCGTGGTCGCCGCCGACCCGGCGCATGGTGCCGTTCCACCCGAGGAAGAAGGCCGAATGCTGGGCGGCGCCGTAGGTGCGGATCCCCCCGGGCTCGACGAGCTCGCCCGGCTCGGGAGCTCGTCGGTCGGGGCGGCTCTGGCCGATCTCCCCGCCATCCGGCGGGCCGACGTAGTCTTTCTGGCCCTGCACGGCGAGGGCGGAGAGGACGGCACGATTCAGGGTCTGCTGGACCTCGCCGACGTGGCGTACACCGGCAGCGGGTGCCTGGGGAGCGCCATCGCGTTCGACAAACGGATCTCGAAGGAACTGCTCGTCCACGCGGGAGTGTCAACCCCGGCATGGACACCGGCCGCAGCAGCCTCGCCCGAGATCGTCGAGACGCTGGGCCTTCCCCTGGTCGTGAAGCCTTCCTCAGGAGGTTCGACCGTCGGGCTTACGGTTGTCCGGTCTCCCCCGGAGCTCGAGCCGGCGATGGAGCTGGCCGCGCTGTATGACGTCGATGTGCTCTGTGAGGCGTTCGTGCCGGGTCGGGAGCTGACCGTCGCCGTGCTCTCCGGCGAGGCGCTGCCGCCGGTGGAGATCATCCCGAGCCACGAGATCTACGACTACGAGTGCAAGTACACGGCCGGCATGTCGAGGTACGAGGCACCGGCCGACCTGCCCCCGGGCGAGACCGCGCGACTCCAGGACCTCGCGGTCCGGGCCTACCGGGCCCTCAGGCAGAGTTCATACAGCAGGATCGACTTCAAGCGAGCCGACGATGGGTCGTTCTGGTGCCTGGAGGCGAACAGCCTGCCGGGCCTCACGTCTACGAGCCTCGTGCCGAAAGCCGCGGCGGCGGCGGGGATCGAATTCCCGGAACTGTGCGAGCGAATCGCCCGGTCCGCCATCCTGGAGCCGGCCGTTGGGCCGGAGGACGACTGATGGGCTTCGCCGACCGGAGATACGGTGCCGGGCGCCCCGGTGGCTACCGAGGTGGAGGGGGCTGGAGCGGTGGGCAGCAGGGATACGGCAGTGGTGGGGGGCTATTCGGCTACGCACTGACTCCATGGGTCAAGCGCCTCCTCCTGATCAACTTCGGCGTGTTCGTCGTAGTGAACATGATGGGCCTCGTCCCGTGGCCCTGGGTGCGCGACATGTTCGGGTTCTCCGCCAATAGCTTTCTTGGCCACCCGTGGTCGGCCGCGACCTACATGTTCCTGCACGGCAGCTTCATGCACGTGTTCTTCAACATGTTGATCCTGTTCTTCTTCGGACCGCCGCTCGAGCGCGTCTGGGGGGGGCGCGAGTTCGTCAAGTTCTACCTGATCTGCGGCATCGGTGCCGCGTTCACGTCGTTCCTTCTCATCAGGGTCGTCGGGTTTCCCACCGTCGTGGGAGCGTCAGGGGCGCTTTACGGGGTGCTGCTCGCCTTCGCCCTGAAATGGCCCGACGCGCGGGTCTACATCTGGTTCGTGCTGCCCGTAAAGGTGAAATACCTCGTCGGTTTCATGGTCTTCATGGATTTCTGGGCGACGCTCAACGCAGGCCGTGGAGCTGGCGGCGGTGTAGCGACCTGGGCCCACCTGGGGGGGGCCGCCACGGCGTGGACCTACCTCAAGTACGGCGATCGCATCGAGGCCAGGCTACGTCGCATGTCGCCACGGCGGGCGCGTCTCGGCGTGGAGTCGGGGAAGGCCGGCTCCGATGACCGCGGGCGGGCGGAGAGGAAACGGAAGAGCCGACCCGTCGACGGTGATACTCTTGACGAGGTGGACCGGATTCTGGACAAGATCCGTGACTCCGGCATCGACTCTCTGACCCCGAAGGAGAAGGCGTATCTGGACGATATGAGCCGCCGTTATCGTGGTGGAACCTGAGCCGGGCGTCGCCCCTTTCCAGACCGCGACGTCCTTTCTACTATGTGGGCCCCTGTCGCACGGCGGGGTGCCGTTCGACGTAACCCCCGACAGGAGGTGATGAGCGATGGGTTCCGAGTACGTTTCCTCCGACATCAGAAATATCGCGGTTCTCGGTCATGGCGGCAGCGGCAAGACGACGCTCGTCGACGCCATGTGTTTCGTAGCGGGATCCACCACGCGCCGCGGCTCGATCGAAGCCGGCACCGCGCACACCGATTTTACTCCCGAAGAGCACGACCACGGTATTTCCATCAACCTCGCCGTCGCGCGTGCCGAGTGGATGGATAAGAAGATCAACCTGATCGACACGCCGGGATACCTGGACTTCTTCGGAGAGGTCGAGGCGGGCGTCCGCGTGGCCGACGGTGGTCTGGTCGTCGTGAATGCCACCAACGGCGTGGAAGTCGGTACCGAGCGCGTCTGGGCAGCCTGCGACAAGTGGTACCTGCCGCGCATGGTGTTCGTCTCGATGATGGACAGGGAAAACGCGAGTTTCGTTAGTTGCTTCAACCAGGTGCGCGACACCCTGTCACGCGAGGCGATCCCGGTCGAAGTGCCGATCGGAGCGGGAGAGGATTTCCGTGGGATCGTGAACCTGTTTTCGAACAAGGCTCACATCTACAGGGACGGCTCGAGCAAGGGCGAGTACGACGAGACGGAGGTTCCCGGCGAGTTGCTGGACACGGTCGAGCACTACCGCGAGCAGCTCATCGAGACGATCGCTGCGACAGATGATGATCTCCTGGAGGCCTACCTGGAGGGCGAGGAACTGGACCGGGAGAAGGTCCTGGCCGCCATGTCCTCGGCCATGTGGCGCGGTGAACTGTTCCCGATCTTCTGCGGGTCCGGCGCTACCGGACGTGGCGTCCGCGCTGTGATGAACAAGCTGGTCGAGCTGATGCCGTCGCCGGTCGACGCAGGGTCCTTCGAGGTCACGACCGGCAAGGGCGAGACGACGGTCGAGCTCCAGCCGTCTGACTCCGAGCCTCTCACGGCGATCGTTTTCAAGACGACGCGGGAGCCCCGGGTCGGCGAGTTGACATATTTTCGTGTCTTTTCGGGCACGGTGCGCGTCGGCATGACGGTTTCGAATCCGGGTCGATCCACGACCGAGCGTCTCTCCCACCCGGCGATCCCGGACGGAGCGAGCCGCTCCGAGGTGGAAGCTCTGCATGCCGGAGACATCGGCGTCGTCGCGAAGCTCAAAGACACCCACACGGGCGACACGCTGTGCGCCCAGGGCAAGGACCTGCGTCTCGCTGCTATCGACTGGCCGAAGCCGGACATCGCGATCGCGATCTATCCGGTTTCGCGCGGGGAAGAAGACAAACTGGCCAACGGCCTGAACCGGGTGCACGAGGAAGATCCGACGTTCATGGCCGATTTCGATCCGGAGATCGGTCAGACGATCGCGCGCGGACTCGGCGAGCTGCACCTGAACGTCGCGATGGAACGTCTGAAGCGGAAGTTCGGGGTGCACGTCGAGACCGAGGCCCCTCGGATCGCCTACCGCGAGACGATCACGAAGAACGCAGAAGGCCAGGGGCGGTACAAGAAGCAGACCGGCGGCCGCGGCCAGTACGGGGACTGCTGGCTGCGCCTGGCGCCACGCTCGCGCGGCGAGGGGTTCGAGTTCATCAGCAAGATCGTGGGAGGCGTGATCCCTACCAAGTTCGTCCCCGCCGTGGGCAAGGGCGTCCAGGAAGCGCTCAACCGGGGCATCCTCGCGGGCTACCCGGTGGTCGATGTCGCCGTGGTGTGCTACGACGGCTCGTACCACGCCGTGGATAGCTCCGAGCAGGCCTTCAAGATCGCCGGATCCATGGCCTTCCAGAAGGTGGCGAAGGCGGCCGGTCCGATCGTTCTCGAGCCGATCCTCGACATCGAAGTCCGTACGCCGGAGGAATTCATGGGCGAGGTCATCGGTGATCTCAACCAGCGCCGCGGACGGATCATGGGGATGGACACGGACGGGCATTGGCAGGTCGTGAGGGCCAAGGTGCCGGAGGCGGAGATGTACCGCTACTCGACGGCGCTTAGGTCGCTCACTCAGGGCAAGGCGGCCCACAAGCGGGACCCGGCCGGATACGAGCCAGCCCCGCCCGACGTGAAACGGAAGATCATCGCCGAGGCGGAGGCCCGGAAGGAACAGGAGCACCGCTAAGTTGTCCGGACACAGCAAATGGGCACAGATCAAGCGCCAGAAGGCGGTCAACGACCAGACCCGCGGAAAACGGTTCTCGAAGCTCGGTCGTGAGATCGCCGTGGCGGCCCGGCAGGGCGGCGGCGACCCGAACTTCAATCCCAGGCTGCGCACGGCGATCGCGAACGCGAAAGCCGAGAACATGCCCGCGGCGAACATAGAGCGCGCGGTACAACGCGGGACGGGCGCCCTTCCCGGGGTGACCTTCGAGGAGGTCACCTTCGAGGGGTACGGGCCCGGCGGCGTGGCCATGTATCTCGAGTGCGTCACCGACAACAACAACCGCACGGTGGCCGAGATCCGGCACATCATGAACAAGATGGGCGGCAACCTCGGTCAGAGCGGTTCGGTGGTGTGGATGTTCGAGCGCAAGGGCCAGGTCTACCTTGACGCCGGGCGGTACGACGAGGAATTGGCCCTGGAGCTGGCCCTCGCGGCGGGTGCCGAGGACGTGCGGACGGAGGACGGCGTACACGTCCTCACCACGTCCGTGGCTGATTTCCACGCGGTCCAGGACGCACTTCGGGAGCAGGGAGTCGACTTCGACGAGGCGGAGCTGGCGATGATTCCTACCACGACGGTGGAGGTCAACGGGCGGGAAGCGGTGAGGCTCATCAAGCTGGTCACGGCGCTCGAGGAGCAGGACGACGTACTGAAGCTCTACTCGAACTTCGAGGTGGACGACGAAGCGTTCGCGACTCTCGACGGGTGATGTCGCCGCGCCCCCAGCGGACTGACGGATCCGTGCGCGTCCTGGGTATCGATCCGGGGTCCACGATCACCGGCTACGGGGTCGTCGAAGGCAGGGGGACCGTGTGCCGCCTCGTCGAGTGCGGTGTCATCCGATCTCCCCGGCAAGGAGATCTGGCCGTACGCCTGCTTCACATCTACAGTGATATCCGGGCGGTGATCGAACGGCTGCAGCCGGACTGTCTGGCCGTGGAGGGCGTGTTCTACCGCGAGAACGCGCGGACAGCCGTTATCCTGGCCCACGCACGTGGGGTAGCGCTCCTGGCCGGTGCCGAGATGGGTCTTCCCGTCGTCGAGTACGCTCCGGCGGAGATCAAGAATGCCGTCGTGGGTACCGGCCGGGCCACAAAAACACAGGTGGGATTCATGGTCCAGAAGCTGCTCAACCTCGCCGAGCCGCCCCGACCGGCGGACGCGTCGGACGGGTGCGCCGCGGCTCTGTGCCACATCATCACCGGGACCGGTCCGCTGGCCACGCGGAGGGTGGCGCAGTGATCAGTCGGATCCGTGGCGAGCTGACCGCCGTGAGCGGTGACCGGATCGAGGTGATGACCGTCGCCGGCGTGGGCTACGAAGTGATCGTGTCGACTCGGGTGTTCGAGACCCTCCCGGTGCCGGGTGGCGAGGTGGACGTGCACACGGCCCTCGTGGTCCGCGCCGACTCACTCAAGCTGTTCGGGTTCGGGAGCGCCGCGGATCGCGACCTGTTCCTGCGCCTGCAGGACGCATCGGGCGTTGGGCCACAACTCGCCCTTACGATGCTCGGCACGCTTCCCTCGAGTCGCATCATCAGCGCGATTCGGAGCCGCAACTACGAGACCCTGCAACTCGTGAGCGGAGTTGGCCGGAAAACGGCGGAACGCATGGCCCTGGATCTGGCCGACAAGCTCGAGGACCTGGTGACGGCCGGATCGGCCGACGAGCCGCTGGAGGGTGGGACGGCGGCGCTGGAAGCTCTCCGGGCCCTCGGCTACTCTCTGCTGGAGAGCGAGTCGGCGCTCAGCGCGGCGCGGCGCGAATTCGACGGTGAGGTGGCGATCGAGGAGATGATCCGCGCCGCTTTGCGGCACCTGTGAACGGGTAGCAGGAGAGTCCATGTCCGAGCGCGTCGAAGTCACCACCCCGGAGCCGCTGGACGGCGAGACAGGCATGGAGAAATCGCTCCGGCCGAAGCGACTGGACGAATTCGTCGGACAGGAGAAGCTGAAAGAGGGCCTGGACGTGTACATCCGGGCGGCCCTGCAGCGGAAGGAGGCCCTGGACCACACGCTGTTCTTCGGCCCTCCCGGACTCGGCAAGACCACACTGGGCATCCTGATGGCCCATGAGCTCGGTGCCAACATCAAGATCACCTCGGGCCCCGTGCTCGAGAAACCGGGTGACCTGGCTGCCATCCTGACCAACCTCGAGCATCGCGACATCCTGTTCATCGACGAGATCCATCGGTTGCGCCCCATCGTCGAGGAATACCTGTACCCCGCGATGGAGGACTTTCGGATCGAGATTCGGCTCAGCGAGGGAGTGCGGGCCCAGACCGTGTCGATGAAGATCGAGCCATTCACCCTCGTGGGGGCGACGACGAGATTCGGCCTTCTCACGCCGCCGATGCGGGCCCGGTTCGGAGTGATCGAGCGCCTGAATTACTATCCGCCCGAAGATCTGCTGCGGATCGTCGAGCGTTCCGCCGACGTCTATTCGGTGTCGGTGGACGCCGAGGGCGCGGCCGAGATCGCGCGCCGGTCACGCGGAACCCCGCGGATCGCCAACCGTCTTCTCCGTCGGGTGCGCGACTACGCCCAGGTGAAGTCGGACGGACGGATAGACGGCGAAACGGCGCGCCGAGCGCTCGAGATGCTGAACGTCGACGAGTACGGCCTCGACGAAATGGATGCCCGCGTCCTTCGGGCGATTATCGAGAACTTCGGTGGAGGACCGGTAGGGCTGAACTCGCTGGCCGTCGCCATCGGCGAGGATGCCTCCACGCTCGAAGAAGTGTACGAGCCTTACCTGATCCAGAACGGCTATCTCGACCGGACGGCCCGCGGCCGCGTCGCCACCCCTCGGGCCTTTCAACGCTTCGGGTACGCTCTTCCCTCAGAAGGGGAGTCCGCCCAGGCAGGGCTGTTCGGGGATGACGGCTGAAGACGGTTCCGACCTCCGTACGGCTGACTTCGACTACCCGCTTCCCGAGGACCTGGTCGCCAGCCACCCGGCGGATCAGCGGGACGAGAGCCGACTTCTCGTTCTCGACCGGGCCACGGGATCGCTCTCGGATCGTCATTTCCCGGACCTGCTGACCTACCTGGCCGCCGGGGACGCCCTGGTGCTCAACGATACACGCGTGTTCCCGGCTCGTCTGCTGGGCCGGAAACCGACTGGCGCCCGGGCCGAGGTCCTGCTTCTCAGGCCCCTGCCGGAATACGAAGGTGACCGGGTCTGGCAGGCGCTCGTGCGGCCGGGCGGCAAGTTGAAGCCTGGCCGTGATGTAGAGATCGGCGAGCAGTTCACGGTCGTCATCGAGGACTCGTTCGAGGACGGCAGCCGGCGGGTACGTCTGGAAGGGGCAGGCGATCCGTGGGAGCTGATAGAGAGCCACGGAGAAGTGCCGCTACCCCCCTATATCAATCGACCCGGTGAAGCGAGCGATCGTGAACGCTACCAGACGGTCTACGCCCGTGAGCGCGGGAGCGTAGCGGCGCCCACCGCCGGACTTCACTTTACGGCCGGCCTGCTCGAGAAGGTCGAGGCACTGGGTGTGAGCGTCGTCCGCGTCACTCTGCATGTGGGTGTGGGCACGTTTCGACCCGTGGACGCGGACCGGGTGGCAGATCACCTGATGCACGCCGAACGCTACGAAGTGCCGGACGCGTCCGCGCGCCTCCTGAACCGTGTCCGGGAGGGGGGAGGTCACGTGTGGGCGGTGGGGACGACTTCGGCGCGCACCCTCGAGACGGTGGTCTCGGACGAAGGGATCTACCGCGCCGAAGCCGGTTGGACGGATCTCTTCATCCGGCCCCCGTATCGATTTCGCGCGGTAGACGGGCTGCTGACCAATTTTCATCTTCCGAAGTCCAGCCTCCTGATGCTGGTCGCGGCTCTGGCGGGCCGCGAGAACGTTTTGCGGGCGTACGACCACGCGATTGCCTTGCGATACCGGTTCTACTCCTATGGCGACGCCATGCTGGTGGTGTGACATGACCGGACACGAAGGGCGGTTTCGGGTAGAGGGCACGGACGGCCGGGCCCGCGCGGGTGTGCTGACCCTGGAACGCGGCGAGGTGCTGACTCCCTGTTTCATGCCGGTTGGCACGCAGGGCACTGTGAAGTCGCTCACGCCGGAAGATCTGAAGTCCATCGGGGCACGGATCGTCCTGGCGAATACCTATCACCTGAATCTGCGCCCGGGCCCGGAGGTGATGCGGGAGGTCGGGGGGCTGCACCGGTTCATGCACTGGGACCGACCGATCCTCACGGACTCGGGGGGATTTCAGGTCTTCTCGCTGGCGCGCATCAACCAGGTGGAGGACGAGGGGGTCACGTTCCAGAGTCACATCGATGGTTCGAGTCACATTCTGACGCCTGAGCGGGCGGTGGAGATCCAGACCGTGCTCGGGTCCGACATCATGATGGCCCTCGACGAGTGTCCGCCGGGGCAGGCCGAGCGGCCGAGGGCACAGGAGGCGCTGGACCGTACGACCCTGTGGCTCGAGCGCTGCGCTTCCCGGCATGCTGAACTGGTGACCGAAGGTGCCGGGCCGGGACTCCTGTTTCCGATCGTGCAGGGAGCTTCGTTCCCGGATCTGCGACTGGAGTCGCTGGAGCGCACGCTGTCAGTCGGAGCCTGGCCGGGTCTCGGGATCGGGGGACTGTCGGTGGGAGAGCCGAAGCACGTCACACTCGCGATGCTGGATACTCTCGAGCCGGCCATGCCGCCGTCGCTGCCCCGCTACCTGATGGGGGTGGGCTACCCGGAGGACCTGGTGGAGTCGGTGCGCCGCGGCGTCGACATGTTCGACTGCGTGGCTCCGACCCGGAACGGGCGCAACGGCACGGCATTCACGCGCGACGGCCGCCTCAACGTGAAGCGGGCGGACCTGGCTCGCGACCAGAGGGCACTGGATGAGGACTGTCGCTGTGAATGCTGCCGGAACTACACGCGCGCGTACCTGCGGCACCTTTTCGTGGCGGACGAGCTGCTCGGACTTCGGCTGCTGTCGCTGCACAACCTGGCGTTCCTGATCGATCTCGCAGCAGAAGCTCGCACTGCGGTGCTGGAGTCGGCCTTCGAGGCCTGGGCGAACGGGTGGCTGGAGCGATACCGGGCGAATACCGTTACGTTATCTGGTTGAAACAACACACTTGAATCACCGGAAAGCCCGCTTCGCGCGGCAATCAGGAGAAGAACAGTGCTGATCCTCTCGTTGCTGCAGGCACAGAGCCCCTCCGGGCCGAATCCGTTCAGCACGGTATTCATGTTCGGAGCCATCTTCATGATCTTCTACTTTCTGCTCATTCGCCCTCAGCGGAAGCAGCAGAAGGCTCACGACGAAATGGTGAAGTCGCTGAGCCGCGGTGACGAGGTCGTCACGATGGGGGGGATCTTCGGTAGGATCGTTCATCTGACGGACGATCGCGTGACCATCAAGACTGCGGACGACACGCGGCTCGAGATCGAACGGTCGAAGATCGGCCGGCGGGTGTCCGGCGGACAGGCAGAAGGCTGAGGCCGCGTGGAGAGAACTGAACGAAGAAGCAGGGCAATGAGCGTTTGTGATGTTCGGTATCTGGGCGACCCGGTGCTCCGGGAGATGTGCCGCGAGGTGGAGAAGGTCGATGATGACGTCCGCGGGCTGGCGGACGACCTCGTCGATACGATGTACGCTGCCGATGGCATCGGTCTCGCTGCGCCCCAGATCGGCGAGTCGCTACGCGTGTTCGTGTACGACGTGCGAGAAGAGGAAATCAAGCCAGGCGTCCTCGTGAACCCCCGGATCGTGGAAGCGACGGGGAGACAACGTGAGGTGGAGGGCTGTCTGAGCATTCCGGGTCTCGACGAGGTGGTCGAGAGGAAGGAACGGGTCGTGGTCGAAGGCCTCGACCGGGATGGGAACGAAGTGCGAATCGAGGCGGAAGGCCTCCTGAGCCGGGTCCTGCAGCACGAGTGCGACCATCTCGACGGGGTCCTCTTCGTAGACCGGGTGAGTCCGCTCAAGCGACGCATGCTGCTCAAGAAGTGGTCCAAGACGGAAGAATCGACGCGGTAGGCTGCTGAAGAACACTGGGCGGCCGACCCGACAGTCGTCTGCGACAGTCACGGGAACAGCACATGAGGATCCTCTTCTGGGGCACACCAGACTTCGGCGTGCCATCGCTGCGAGCCCTCCAGGAAGAGGGGCACGTGGTCGTCGCCGTCGTGACGCAGCCGGATCGCCCGGCGGGACGCGGGCAGACCACGCGTCCGGGTCCCATCAAGGAGATCGCGCTGGAGGAGGGCATTCCCGTGCTCCAGCCGGAAAAGCCCCGGGGCGATGATTTCCTCGCGCGCCTGAGAGAACTGGATCCCGAGCTCTCCGTGGTGGCGGCGTTCGGAGAGATCCTCACGGACGAGGTGCTGGCGCTTCCCACGCACGGCTCGATCAACGTGCATGCGTCGCTTCTGCCGGAGCTTCGCGGGGCGGCCCCCGTCAACTGGGCCATTATCCGGGGCCTGGAGCATTCCGGCATCACGATCATGCGGATGGTGAGAGAGCTGGATGCCGGACCGGTCCTGTATCGCGTCGCGGTTGAGCTTGCGCCGGACCTCACGGCCGGCGAGCTATACGAGATGCTCTCGGAGATCGGTGCCACGGCCCTCGTGGAAGCCCTGGCGCAGCTTGAAGCGGGCACGTTGCGGGAGGAACCGCAGGTTCACGAGCATGCCACGTACGCTCCGAAAATGAGTCGTGATGGCGCGCGACTGGACTGGCGTCTCCCGGCGGCGGAGTTGGACCGTCGGATTCGCGGCTGCGACCCATGGCCGGGTGCGTGGACAACGCTCGCGAACCGGCCGTTGCAGGTGTTCGGTCCGGAGCTGGACTCCACGGAGACAGCCGGCGCGCCGGGGACGGTCCTGGTGGCGGATGCGAAGCAAGGACTGATCGTGGCGACGGGCTCGGGTGCGATCCGGGTGCGGCAGGTCAAGCCGGCCGGCCGGGCCCGGATGGACGCGGAGGCCTGGATCCAGGGCCGCGGCGTCGAGGAGGGTCAGTCGTTCGAGTGAGCGTACCGCTCCTGCACGTCGTCGCGACCGACGAGGTGGTGGCGGCCGAAGGCTTCAGCGGGCGAGCGACTCTTCTTCTGGAAGCGTGCCGTGAGGACCTGGCGCTGCACCTGCGCCTCCGGAACGCCGATGGACGCACCTTCTACCATCTCGCCGCCGACCTCAGCGGGATTGCGCGAGAGACAGGCGGATGGTGTGTGATCAACGGTCGCGTGGACGTCGCGCTGACTGCCGGTGCGCAGGCCGTACAGCTGGGATCCGGGGCCCTGCCGGTGCGGGCCGCTCGATCGCTCGTCGGTCACGGGGTTGCGATCGGCGTTTCGGTGCACACTCCGGACGAAGCGCTCGCGGCGGCGGCCGTTGGCGCCGACTATACGATCGCCGGTGCAGTGTACGCGACTGCGACACATCCCGGCCGATCGGCGGCCGGTCCGGACCTGGTCGGAGCCTGCGCAGAGGCAGGGGTGCCAGTCGTCGGAATCGGGGGTATCAACAAGAGGAACGCGCAGCGGGTAGTGGCTGCCGGCGCCATGGGAGTAGCCGTGGTCCGTGCCGTGTGGAGTGCCCCGGATCCCGTAGCGGCAGCAATGGAGCTCGTGAGGAGAGTTCGACACAGATGCCTCGAATAGAAGTTCAGGGGAAGGATCGGGAAGTGGCAGACGGCTGCACCGTGGCCGGATTGCTGGATGATCTCGAGCTTGACGGCCGGCTCGTCGTCGTGGAGCTGAACCGGCAGATCGTTCGCCGCACCGAGATCGAGGACGTCGTTCTGTACGACGGCGACCGGGTGGAGATCGTCCACTTCGTGGGCGGAGGTTGAACGCGGCTCGCCCCATTACTCGGACAGACCGCCCGCGGTCCTTCGGCAACCTGACACACAGGCAATGAGTCCAGACATGAATACGGAAGCGACGAACCGACCGGTGCCGGATCCGGATCCTCTCACGATCGCGGGCCGGACCTTTGAATCCCGACTCATCGTTGGTACCGGCAAGTACCGCGACAGCCAGGAGACGGTGGCTGCTATCAGGGCCTCCGGCGCCGAAATGGTCACGGTGGCGGTCCGGCGGGTGGACCTGGACGCCACGAAGGAGGAGAGCCTCCTGCATCACCTGGATCCGAAAGAGTTCTTCCTGCTTCCGAACACGGCCGGTTGCTACACGGAAGAGGACGCGGTCCGGTACGCCAGGCTGGGCAGGGAAGCGGGTCTCAGCGATTGGGTAAAGCTCGAAGTCATCGGTGACCAGGAGACGCTCCTTCCCGATACGGAGTCGCTGCTCGCAGCCACCCGGACACTGGTGGCGGAGGGTTTCACCGTCCTTCCGTACACCAACGACGATCTGATCACGGCCCTGAAGCTCCAGGACGCGGGAGCGGCGGCCGTCATGCCTCTCGCGTCCCCGATCGGGAGCGGGCTGGGATTGCTCAATCCGTTGAACATCAGACTTCTGAAGAATCGGCTAGATGTTCCGGTGATCGTCGATGCGGGCGTCGGTACCGCCTCCGATGCGTGTGCCACGATGGAGCAGGGCGTAGACGGGATCCTGATGAACACGGCCCTGGCGGCCGCGGATCATCCCGTCCTGATGGCCCAAGCGATGCGCCAGGCCGTGCAGGCGGGCCGCATCGCATGGTTGGCCGGACGCATGCCCAAGCGCGAGTGGGCGGTGCCTTCCAGCCCGTCCACGGGCATGGTGGAGTGAACACGTGGACGAAAGACAACGCTAACGATCCTCGTCTCGCCGCCTATCACATCCTCGTCGACGTGGGCCGCGGCGAGTTCGCCGACCGCGCGGCGGCTCGTCGCCTTTCCCGCCTGCGCGGGGTAGACCGTGGGCTCGCCCTGGAGCTGGCGTACGGCTCGATTCGACTCAGATCCAGGTTGGACACCGAGCTGGCGGATCTCCTCGACCGGCCGCTCGGCCGGCTCGATTCACGACTGCTTCACTGGCTTCGTCTCGGTCTGTACCAGATACGGGAGACCCGCGTGTCCGACCACGCGGCGGTCGATCAGACGGTGGAAGGAGTCAAGATCACGGCAGGACCGAAGGCGGCGGGACTGACGAATGCGGTCCTGCGGCGGGCCGTTCGTGAGGGTCAGGGGGAACGAGTCTTTCCCGATCCCCGTCTCGATCCCGAGGCGTATCTTACCACCTGGGGATCGCATCCCGAATGGCTCGTGCGCCGCTGGCTGGCACGCTGGCCGCTTGCCTCGGTTCGTCGACTGATCGAGAATGATAACCGGGCGCCGCCCGTGACCGTGCGGGTGCTCGCCGAGGGCGTGGATTCGAGTCAGGACTCGAGTCCGGCACCGGGGGTTCATCTGGTCCGTGAGACGGGCTGGAGAGCCATGTTTCGTCTCGAGAAAGGAGAACCCGGAGCGGCGATCCGGAGTCTCCCGTCCGTCGTGCAGGATCCCGCAGCCGCCGCAGTGGTAGACTACGTGGGTAATCGCTTCGACGGTCCGGTCGTCGATGCGTGCGCGGCCCCAGGCGGGAAGACGCTAGGGCTCGCGTGGCGAGTGCCAGGCGCACGGCCGTTCGTGGCCGCCGACGTGAGCGGTCGCCGTATCGGACGACTGCGGGAACCGCTGTCGCGTCTCGGCCTGGATGTGAGCCTGGTCGTGATGGACGGTCGTGCCCCGGCGATCGATTGGGCACGCACGGTGCTGCTCGACGCGCCGTGCACCGGTACGGGGGTGCTCCGGCGCAGGCCCGACGCGCGCTGGCGGCTCAGCCCCGAGAAGCTGAGGTCGCTCGTGACGCTGCAACGGGAGTTGCTCGACGCCCTGGCGTTACTCGTCGAGCCGGGAGGCCTGCTCGTGTACGCGACATGCTCTCTCGAGCCGGAAGAGAACGAGGAGCAGGTGGATCGCTTCCTGGCCGGACACGAAGGGTTCAGGCGCGAGGCTCCCGATCCTGATTGGACGCGGGAGGGTTCGGTCGATGAGCGCGGCGACCTTCGGGTCTTGCCGTGGCAGTGGAATACGGACGGAGCGTTCGCGAGCCGGTTGCGGCGAAACGCCGGCCCGAGCGAAAGGGGAATTACAGGATGAGCTACAGGCGGCGCCGTGGGTTGGGTGGCGGACGAGGGGGCAAGCGCGGCGATCGAGCTTCGCCTAAGCCGCCGGAGGAACGCACACCGGCGCCCGGCGGTGCTGGCGAGACACAGGACGCAGCCACGGGAACGCCGGCGGCCGCGACGGCGCCCCGGACGCAGACTCTGTCCGAGCTGTTCTCCAGGGAGCCACCGCCACTGCCCGAGCCGGAACACGCCGGGCGCGGACGAGGATGGGGTAGGTGGCTGATCCTGGCTGCCGTGGTCGCCGCCTTCTTCGGCGGCGGGTACCTGGCTGCCGCCCAGTGGGTGTTCCCCGAAGGGCTCGCGGCCGACGATCCGTCGCTGGTCAAGGTTCCGGAGCTCGTGGGTCTGACGGAAGAAGAAGCGCAGGGGCGGCTCGAGCGGATCGGGCTCGAGTACACGGTACGCTCCGGCGTGACGCACTACCTCGCCCCGGAGGGCGCCGTTCTGGCCCAGGACCCGCTGCCCGGACAGTACTCCAGGCCGGGAGCCCCCGTATACGTCTCGCTGAGCCGCGGCCCGGAACTGCACGTTCTGCCGGATGTGGCAGGCCTGTCCGAGCGCCAGGCGGTCATCGTGCTGGAACGTCTCGGCTACGATGTGGCGATCGACCGAGCGACGCATACGCTCGAGCAGGGCCGGGCGATCGAGACACGCCCCGAAGCTGGGACCGAGCTCGCAGTCCCTGCCGAGGTGATGCTCGTGGTCAGCGAGGGGCGGCCGGTAGTGCAGGTGCCCTACCTCGTCGGCCGGCACGTCGACGACGCGGAGGGCGAGCTGTCGACCGTGGGTCTCGAGCTGGGTGCGATCACCTATGACCCACAAGCGCTGGAGGCACCCGGCCGGATCGTCGGTCAATACCCGCCCCCAGGCTACAGCCTGCGCGAGGGTGGCGTCGTCGAAGTGAGAGTTGCGGGAGACGTGGAGCGTGTGGACCCGACGCGCCGCTGGTTCGAGCGCGACGGTCCCGACCGGTGACAGAGGCAGCTCGGCGGTGAGCGTGGAGTCATTCCTCCGGGACAACTGGCCGTACAAGCTGGCGGCGATTTTCATCGCCTTCCTGCTGTGGCTCGACCTTACGGCGGGAGAGCGTCAGTCGCAGGACATCGTGACCCGCCTCATCATCGAAGTACAGGATTCCGCGTGGGTCCTGGTCGATGCCCCTGACGAAGTGAACACGACGTTCCAGGGGCGTAATCGCGACCTCCTGGCCCTGATCACGGGCGATCCCGAAGTGCGCATCGGGATCCGGGAGGTGACTGGTTCCGTCATGCGAGTGGCCCTGGACCCCGATCAGGCGGTGTACGACCGGGCTCTCGGGGTGCGCGCTACCCTCGTCGTCCCCACTTCCATCGAGCTCAGATTCGAGCAGCTTATCGAACGTCGGGTACCGGTAGTACCGGACCTGGTGACGGTTCCGGCGATGGGATTCACCGTCATGCGGCCCCTGCTGGTGGAACCGGACAGCGTCACGGTCCGCGGCGGAGTGTCTGACGTGGAGGCCATCCGCCAGGTGGTGACGCGTCGCGTGTCCCTGGAAGATCTCAGGCACGCGGTCATGCGGGACGTACCGCTGGAGATCCCGGTCGGTGCGCGCAGCATCGCCCTGGATCCTCCGTCCGTGCTGGTGACCGTACCCGTGGACTCGCTCGTCGTCCGAGAGATCCGCCTTCCTGTCAGGGTCACCGGCGCCGCGGCCGACCGGGTGCTGATCCAGCCCGACTCGGTCGACGTAGTGGTGCGCGGCGCATCGACGGCGGTACAAAGACAAATCGACTCCATTTCCTGGGCGATCGTGCGGGTCGAGACCGTCCCATCCGGTCCTCAGCTGACACCTGTCGAGTTAGACATGGCGACGGGTGGCTTTGTGTCCACGGCGGCCCGTCCGGAAGAGGTTACGGTCCGACCGGAAGGCCCCTGACCGGTGCGGTTCCGAGGCGGCCCCGTCCTCGGCATCGAGTCGTCGTGCGACGAAACGTCCGCGGCCGTCGTGTCGGACAGAAGGGTCCTGGGCCACGTAATCCTCTCACAGGACGCGCACGCCATCTTCGGCGGAGTGGTGCCCGAGATCGCGGCCCGGCAACATCTCGTTCACATTGACGAAGTGGTCGCGCAGGCACTGGATGAGGCGTGCATCCGACCCGCGGAGCTGACCGGGGTCGGGGTCACGGCGGGCCCGGGCCTCGTGGGAGCCCTTCTCGTGGGGCTGAACTGGGCCAAGGGCTTCGGGTACGCCCTCGGCCTTCCGGTCATCGGCGTGCACCACATGGAAGCCCACCTGTTCGCGAACTCACTGGAATCTCACGATGCGACACCGCCATTCGTCGCCTTGCTGATTTCGGGAGGACACACCCTCTTGCTGCATGCGCCCGCGTGGGGTCGGTACGAGCTGCTGGGCAGCACCAGGGACGACGCCGCCGGCGAGGCCTTCGACAAGGTGGCGCGCCGTATCGGTCTGGGGTTTCCCGGCGGTCCCGAGATCGAGAGGTTGGCGCGAAAGGGCGTCGCGGGAACGTATTCGCTCCCACGGCCAATGCTGTCGGGACGGGATGCACCTGGTGATCCTGCGTGGTTCGATTTCTCGTTCAGCGGTCTGAAAACGGCTGCCTCGCACCTGATGGCGGCGATCGAGAAGGGAGACGAGAAGGACATCGATACGGCGCGCCCGCATGTGGCGGCGGAGTTTCAGGAAGCGGTGATCGAGGTCCTCACGGCCAAGACGATGCGGGCGGTGGAGCACACGGGATGCCGGAGGGTTCTGCTCGGCGGAGGTGTCGCTCGCAACGGACCTCTCCGTGAGCGTCTGGCCGCGTGTCTCGAGCCGGACGGGCGGCTGTTCGCACCTTCACCACGCCTGTCCACGGACAATGCCGCGATGGTGGCACGGCTCGCCGAGCACAGAATGGCCGGCGGCGAGGTAGACGGACTCGACCTGAACGCGGATCCGCGTCTGCCGTTCCCTGGTCTTTTCAGTTCGACGCCGGATCGGTCGGAAGCCCGTTGAGAGAGACTCGCAGACGAGATGTCGGTGAGTCCCGGGGTACGCCGGCACCCCTGCACACACGAACCAGAGGGAAACCATGTATCCGGAGTTGATCTCGCTCGACCTTCCGGTGCTGGGCCACTTCACGATCACGTCCTTCGGCGTCATGATGGCGATCGCGTTCCTTGCCGGCTACCAGGTAATCCGGGTCGAGCTGAGGAGATGCGGCAAGGACGAGAACCTGGCGGGCGACATCCTGCTCGGTGCCCTGATCGGGGGCATCCTGGGCGCCAAGCTCTACTACATGCTTCTCAACTGGCCTCTCACTGTACGAGATCCGATCGGGATGCTCACCAGCCGGTCCGGTCTCGTCTGGTACGGGGGGTTCATCGGTGGCTTGCTCGGTGCGATCTGGGCGGTGCGGCGTCGCGGTCAGCCGGTGGCGGAGTTGGCCGACATCTCGGCTCCGGCGCTCGCGCTTGCTTACGGCCTCGGACGAATCGGGTGTTTCCTGGTCGGAGACGACTACGGCCGTCCAACCGACAGCTGGGTCGGGGTGGCGTTTCCCAACGGGGCGCCTCCATCTACGGCCGGCAATCTGAGACGCGGGTTCGGGGTGGACATCCCCGCGGACATTCCGGACGGCCAGGTACTGTCCGTGTATCCGACACAGCTGTTCGAGACGGGGATTTCGCTACTGATCTTCTTCATCCTGTGGCGGCTCCGATTCAAGGACCGGCCGGCCGGCTGGCTGTTCTCCCTGTGGCTCGTGCTGGCCGGAGTCGAGCGTTTCGTGATCGAGTTCTTTCGTGCCAAGGACGACCGGTTCTTCGGCGCGCTTTCGCTGGCTCAGGTCATCAGCATCGGGCTGATGGTGGTTGGTCTGTGGCTCATGAGGCATCTCGGAGGCGAGTCGAAGGAGAGCGTGCGGACGTGACGCCAGTTCTCTCACGCGTGGCAGGACCCGGGTCAATCAAAAGGAGATTCAGCGGCTCGTGAGCCCGTTCCGGCCGACGTGGCGCGTGATCGCCCTGGTCTTCGCCCTTCTGGCGGTGGGCTCGAGTCGCGCCGTCGGCCAGACGTTTGCCGACCCCGAGGTTGTCGAGATCACCTTCGCTGGCAACGAGGCGTTCTCCGATGGTGATCTCCAGAGCGCCATCCTGACGCAGGCGACTCGTTGTCGGACGTTCCTGTTCATTTTTCCACTGCCCCTGTGCCCGCTGACCGACTGGGGTGTGGCTCACATCCGGGAGTACCTCGATGACAGTGAGCTCCCGCTCGATCTGCTGCGGCTGAAGCTGCATTACAGGCAGCGCGGTTACCGCGTGGCGATGGTCGACACGACAGTGGTGCGGGAGGGTGCCAAGGTCAGGATCCAGTTCGACGTGCAGGAAGGAGAGCCGACGCGAATCAGGGCCCTCTCGGTCGTCGGGGGCGAGACGCTTCTCGACTCGGCGCAGATCCGCAAGGACCTGCGGCTGGCGGTGGGCGATCCCCTGGACCTGGTCGCGCTGAGCGAGGGGGAGCGGCGATTGGCGGAGCGCCTCCGAAAGGAGGGCTACGTGCACGCCCAGGTCCTGCGCGAGTACTTCATTCCGAGCGAGACGGCCGAGGCGGACGTCACTCTGCGGGTGGAGCCGGGTCCGCGTGTGCGTGTGGGAGACGTGCGTGTCGTGGGCTCCGGCGAGGTGGGCGATGATGTCGTGGTGGAATTGCTGCGTTTCCGGAGCGGCGACTGGTTTCGCGAGGATCGGATCGTAGAGAGTCAGCGAAGCCTGTACAACCTCGAGGCTCTTCGCTGGGCCAACATCGCATCCGAGCGCCGGTCGGATACGGATACGCTGATCGACCTCCGGGTGGAAGTCGCGCCGGCGCCGAAGCGGTCGCTGCAGACGGGGCTCGGGCTCCAGACGGACGAGTGCGTTCAGGCTCAGGCGAGCCTGGTCTACCGCAACTTCCTCGGCGACGCCCGTATTCTCCGATTCACGGGTCGCGTGTCGAACGTGCTCGCCAAACAGCTTCAGGGTCAGTTCCCATGCTCGGACGTGAGCACGAGCGAGGTGTACCAGGAGCTCAACTACCTGCTGGAGGTGGGTTTCGAGCAGCCCGTGTTCTCGGACGGGCGCAACAACCTGCGCGCGAGCGTATTCGGTGAGCGGGAGACGGTTCCAGATCTCTACGTGCGGAATGCCGTCGGTGGTCAGGTCGCGTTCAGCCGCCGGCTGCAGCGCTCCATGCAGCTCACGCTGGGATACCAGCCGGCGCTCACGTCATTCGCCGAGGAATCGGCTGACATCTACTTCTGCGTCAACTTCGGAGTGTGCGATCCCGAAGACATCGAGGTCCTGACCGAGGCCAACTGGCTGTCTCCGATCACCGCTCTGTGGACTTACGACCGTACGGACAATCCGTTCGCGGCTACGCGGGGCTGGTACCTCGCGGTCGAGCTCGAGCAGGCGGGAGACCTCACGTTCTCGGACTACCAGTACACGCGGGGAACGATCGACGGGGCCATATTCCGGAAGGCATCCGAGGAGATCGTGTTGGGCTGGCACCTGCGGACGGGGACGATCCTGCCGTACGAGGGCAACGTGTTCGAAGGCAACGTGACGTCGGACGCCATCGTTCACCCTCAGAAGCGTTTCTTCGCCGGCGGACCTCAGAGCGTGCGCGGGTTCGGGCTGAACCTTCTGGGTCCGACCGTTCTCGTGCTCGAGGAGGACGACTGCAGCGGGTTCGACAGCTTCGACGACTGTGCCCAGGATCTGCCTCCGAACGACTTCAACGAACGGCCCCTCGGTGGGAACTCGGTGTTCGAGGGCAGCATCGAAGCCCGGTTCCGGGCCGGCGACCGGTGGACGGTGGCCGCGTTCCTGGATTTCGGCCAGGTGTGGGAGACCATCGACGACAGGGCGCCGCTGGTGGCCACTCCCGGCGCCGGCGTACGGTTCCGCAGTCCCGTCGGTCCGCTTCGACTCGATGTGGGCTACAACCCGACCGGTGCGAAGCTGAAGCAGGTCGTCGTCGTGCTCGACGACGGATCGATCGAGGAGGTGCCGCATCCCGTGGTTTACGACCCGTTCACGTGGGATGACCCGTCGGCCCTGACCGAGTTCTGGCGGCGGCTTCGCATCCAGTTCTCGATCGGTGAGGCGTTCTAGAGTGCCGGCGATGAACGGCGACTCGCGGAAGACCGGGTCGGTACCCAGAGTGCGCAGGGGTCCGTTCGGCATGCCACGACCTCTGTGGATCTCCGTCAAGGTGCTCGGGAGGTCCATGGCCGTGTTCGTGGGGCTGGCGAGCCTGACGGCCGCTGGCGCCATCGTCCTCCTCAGCCAGACCGTCGTCGGACGAGCCGTCGTTGCATCGCAGATCGAGAACCTGCTCGGAGACGTCGTCAACGGAGACGTGCGCGTCGGGCCGATCCTCGGTGGCAACCTGCTCACGCGGGCGCACCTGGCCCACTTCGAGATCGTCGAATCGGACGGAACTCCGTTCGTTCAGCTTGACAGCGTGCGCGTCAGCTACAACCCGCTGGGATTCCTGACGGGGACGTACCGTTTCCGCAACGTGACAGTGGAGCACGCACAAGTCTCGTTGATCCAGGCTCCGGACCGCACCTGGAACTTCGACCGCCTGTTCGGTGACGAGCCGTCCGATCAGCCCTCTCCGGAGTCCGAGGCGGAATTGCAGGTCGCCGCCGATTCCGTTCGAGGGGGAAGCCGGACGCGTGTGCTGCTGACCGATCTGCAGATTCGACGCGGGACTCTGGTTCTCACCACTCCCTGGGCCGAAGACGTGTCGGGGGCGGAGCGGGACTCGTTGGTCCAGCAAGGACTTCGGGGCGACAAACTGTGGCGCGTGGTAAGAACAGGCCCGGGGAGATACGTGCGCGAGATTCGGCTGGACTCGCTGTCGGGCGGTTTCCCGCTGCTTCGTATCGTGGATCCGATTCGGCCTTTCCGCATCGAGGCCGCGGGGTTGGCCACCGCCGCCTCAGTAGTCACCCAGACGCTCGACATTCGGAGGTTCGACGGCACAGCCACGTTCCGGGACACGATCGCGGTCGAGATCGAGGCCCTGGAAACGGACGCAAGCTCGTTCAGTGGCACCGGGTGGATCGTTCCTTCCGACCCGGAGCAGTTCAGGTTCGGTCTGGACGCGGATCCGATCGGGTTCTCCGATCTCGAGTGGCTCCCTGTACCGACTCCGCGTAAGGGCGGAGGCCCCGCCCGCATCGACCTGTGGACGCGCCAGGGCGAAGAAGTGATCGTCGTCGACGTTTCGGGAGGCGACGTTCGCTCCGGCGACACGAGGGCCAGGGGGTCGTTCGTGCTGGCGCTCGAGGAGATGCCGCGCTTCGAAAGTCTCGACCTGTTGCTGCAGCCCCTGCGGCTGAGACTGGTCGATGAGGTACTCGAGCGTGACTCGCTGATCGACGGCTACATCACGGGCACGGTGTCCGCCACCGGTCCGATCGACCTCATGCAGATCCGGGCAGACCTGACTCTGGCGGACGTGGACGAGAGCAGTCCTCCCTCTTTCGTCAGTGTGGCCGGCGGGCTCGCGATCATCGAGCCGCGCGATATGCAGGAGCTGGAGCTGAGGTTCTTGGAGTTCGAGCCGAGGTGGACGGCCGTCGTGGGCATCGCGAACAGGATGCGGGGCCGGCTCGAAGGGCGGACCAGCCTGACCGGTACGGTCGGACAGTGGTTCGATTTCGATGTGGATCTCCTGCATCAACTGGAGGCGGGGCAGGGATCGCACGTGTCCGGATCGGGAAGTGTGGTCCTGGGTGAAGAGCCGGGCGTCACCGTCGACTTCCAGGCCGATCCGCTGGCGCTTGCCGCGCTGCAGCCATACGCGCCGCCCGATGTGGAGCTCGTTGGAGACGTTAGAGGTCCCCTGGCGGCCCGCGGTCTGTTCTCGAATCTGCGCGTGATCGCCGATCTCAGAACGCCGCGGGGGCTGGTGAACTTCGATGGCAGGTTCAACCTGCTGGCTGACGAGAAGGAGTACGACGCGCGACTGACGGCCCGGGACCTCCAATTGCGGCAGTGGCTGGAGCAGGCTCCTTCCACCCGACTGGCCGTGGAGGGCAGGGTACTCGGCGTAGGGACGGACCCGGCCACGCTCGAGGCGACGTTCGACCTGACCATCCTTCGCTCCCTGGTCGAGGGGGCCCGCATGGATTCGAGTCTGCTTCGCTTCACGGTCGCCGACGGACTGGCCACCGTCGATACGTTCGCGATCCAGACGGACGCGGGTCGCGTCAGAGGCAGGGGCAGTTTCGGCCTCGCGGAAGAAACGAGCGGCTCCCTCATCCTCGATGTGTCGGCGCCCAACCTCGCCTCCTGGAATCGCTGGTTGGTACCGGGACGGAATCCGGCCCGGCAGGACACAAATCTCGAGACCCTGTTCGCCGCCTTCCCGCGGGACGCCGACGCCGATGCTGGTGAGGTGGAGCGACCCGCCGCGGAGACCCCCGACACGATCGCCGGGTCCATCGAGGCGCTGGGCATCCTGTATGGCAACATCCACGACTTCTCGTTCGGCGGTCGGCTGTATGGAAGTGACGTGAGCTACGGACCGGCCAGGGCGGATTCCGTTCTCCTGACCGTGGACATCGACGATCCGCGGGCCCTCGATCGGCTGACTGCGAGCGCCACGCTGTGGACGCTCCACGGTATCGGCGTGACACTGGACACGGTGGATGTGCTGTGGGTCCAGAGAGACTCGACGACGAGCGAGGTCGCAGTGTACGCGCGGCGGGATACGACGCTCGAGCTGGACACCGGGACCCGAATCCTGTGGACCGAGACAGAGAGGCGCCTGGTCGTAGAGCGACTGACGGCCTCGCTGGGAGTGCAGCGAGTGACCCTGCAGGGCCCGGCGGAAATTGCCTGGGGAGAGCAGGGGTTTGTTTCCCGGGGACTGGATCTGCGCGGTGACGACGGAGCCGGACTGCTTATTGAGGGCGTGCTGCCTGACAGCGGATATGCGAACCTGGATCTGCGGCTTCGTGGCCTGGACCTGGCCAGCCTGTTCCGCATTCCGGACAGGGCACTGCCATATGCGGGTTTGCTGGATGTCGACGGACGCTTCAGGGGAACGGCGGACGAACCGATCTGGGATTTGTCTTTCGAGATCACGGATCCGGCCGTCCGGGGCCTCGAGTACGGGCGCCTGGAAGGCGATGTGGACTATGCCGTCGGAAGTCTGAGTCTGGGGGTCGGACTGCACCACAACGGCACGCGCCTGGGCCGGCTCGACGGATTCGTGCTGACCGACCTCGCGTTGCGGGAGCGTGAGCGCCGCCTTTCCCCGAACTCGATCCACGTCGTGCTGACGGCGGACAGCCTGCCGCTGGAACCGCTGGAGCTGGCGTTCGCGACCTTGGAGGACGTCACTGGCTTCGGGCGCGGTCGTGTACAGTTCTCCGGCGATCCGGACCAGCTGCACCTCGACGGTGCGGCTATTCTCGCGGACGCCGCAGCGACCGTGCCGTACCTGGGGGTGCGCTTCGAGGACGTGGAGGCATCGCTGCGCTTCGAAGGAACGCAGGCCCGGCTCGAGGCCGTTCGGCTCAGCTCGTCGGCGGGCGGCGCGGCCACTCTGCGGGGCTCGATCGATACTCGGGAGCCGATGAATCTCGGATTCGACGTGACGATTCTGATGAACCGATTCCGGGCGATGGACCGGCGACTGGCGAGCGTCCTCCTGGACGGAGGGGGTCACCTGGGTGGGTCCTACCGCTCGCCTGAACTTACAGGCGCTTTCCGAATCTCCGAGGGCCAGGTCCGGGCGGAGCGGCTAATGCGGAGGCGGCAGGCCGTGGATCTCACGGATCCGATGGTCGCGGCCCTGATCGACACGACGCTCGCGGTGGAGCAGCGCCTGTTGGAGAGAGCCCGGAACCCGTTCATGCAGAACCTGCGCATGGACGCGGACATCACCGTGGGGCCGAACTTCTGGCTTCGCTCGGAAGCGCTGGAGGTCGAGCTCGCCGGCACTCTGAACGTGCAGATGGATCGGGCCCAGGGGGACATGGTCGCGTTCGGGACGCTGAACCTGCCTCGGGGCAAGTACCGCTATGTGTCGGGTTCCGGAACCGACCTGTCGAGCCTGTACTCGCGGCAGCTGCAGATCGCCGCCGGCTCGATCACGTTCACCGGATCGCCGGGGATGGATCCGAACCTGGATATTCAGGCTGAGTACGAGACCCGGACAGACCAGGGGCCCGTGACGATCACGGTCGATATCGGGGGAACGGCCACCTCGCCGACGCTGGTCACGTCGAGCGACCCGCCGCTTCCGGCGGCCGACGAAGTGTGCTACCTGCTGTTCTCGACGGCCTGCCTGGGCGCCGGAGTACAGGGTGGAGAGTTCGCCGCGTCGCTGGTACGCGAGGGACTCCTCGGCACGGTCAGCAACCAGTTCTCGCAGGTGCTCGTCAGCGGCGTCGGGATCGTGGACTACTTCGACCTCCGCTCCACGGGGCAGGCGGGACCGATCGACTCGGGTTCGACGCAGAGCCTGCTGTACGGCACCGAGCTCGAGATCGGACGCTATCTTACTCCGGATCTGTTCGTACGGGCGACACAGCCGCTGGGCGGCCAGCTACCGGGATTCGGTCTGGAGTGGACTATTTCCCCGAGGTGGCGCCTCGAGTTCGTGACCGAGGACCAGTTCAAGCGATACGCGTCGTACGGGTACTCGTTCAGCTCGTACAGCCGGCGGACGTTCGGTCTGATGCTCTTCCGGGACTGGAACTTCTGAGTGTAGATTCCGGTCCTTGGCAGGGTTCGTCTATGACCTGCTGGAGATCGTGATGAGCCATGTGAAGGTATTCGGCGCTGTGCTGTGGATGTACAGGGCTCGACCTCTGGACCGACGCGAGGAGCTTGCGCGACGTGGCGTCTAGTTACCCGATAGCAGATTCGGAGCGCTATCTCGTTCTCCTGAACCCCTACGCGGCAGGAGGGCAGACAGAAGTGCTGCGCCGCCGCATTGGCGGTGCGATGGCATCGCACCGCGTTCCGTTCGACATCGTCGAGTCCACCAGCGTCGAGGATGGCCTGCGGATCGTCCGCGCGGCCGTCGAGACCGGTTGCAAGGCGATCGTGGCCGCCGGCGGAGACGGCACGATCGCCCTTGCCCTCCGTGGCACAGCGGGCAGCGGGGTACCGGTGGCGCTACTGCCATTCGGCACGGGCAACCAGCTGGCCCTGAACTTCGGCGTGCCCGTATCGCTGGAGGACAGCGTCCGGGTGGCCGTGGAGGGTGTCGAGGAGCGGATCGACCTGGGCCGTATCGGAGACGAGTACTTCGCGCTGATCGCCGGGGTAGGGCTCGACGCGGAGGTGATGGCGAGCGCCACCTCCGAGCTCAAGAGCCGACTCGGTGTGCTGGCGTATCTGGTGGGCGGCCTGAAGCACGTGATCACGCCCAGCCGGACCCGCTACCGGATCGTAGCGGACGACGAGGAGATCGAGATCGAGGCCTCGATGGTCCTTCTGGCCAATGCGGGGATCATCGGTGCTGGAGGATTGCCCGTCGAGCTCAAGCTGGCGCCACGGACCTCGTTCCAGGACGGCCTCCTCGACGTGGCCATCTTCTCGCCGCGTCACCTGCCCGACATGGCGGCGATGCTGACCCGGGTGGTGTTTCAGAAGTACTCGGGAGACGATCGCATGATCTTCCTGCAGGCGCGCCGGATCAGAGTCGAGTCCGATCCGCCCGTGGCGGCGCAGATCGACGGGGAGCCGCGCGGAGAGACGCCGATCGAGGCCGAGGTCGTGCCGCTGGCCGGACGCATCCTGGTTCCCCGCTGACTCTCTGATCCGGGCTCTCCCGGGTCTTTCCACGAACCCTGAAGGCATATGCTGACCGTCCGTACACACACCAGTCTCGACCTGGATCTCCTGGCTGAGATCGCACGCGACCAGGGCACGCCGACATACGTTTACGACGGCAGGGTGCTGGACGCGGGCGTACATCGGTGGGTCGATGCCGTCGGTGATCCGGCCCGCTCGATCGCCGCCCACGCCGGCACGCTCGTCACGAGAGTCCTGTACCGTCGCGAGCGGGACGGGCACCCGGCGCTCATCTGCGACGGCGGATTCACGGACTTCGGTCGCTTCGCTCTGTACGGCGCCGAGCATGGGATCGAGCCCGTGGCCGGAGAGCTCGAGGGACCCGCCACGGTCGAGGTGCTCGGCCCGACGTGCGAGTCAGGCGACAAGCTCGGCACGGGACGCCGCCTCCATGGGGTGCGTCCGGGCGACCTGCTGGCGGTCCGCGACGTCGGGGCGTATGGCTTCGTGATGGCCTCCAATTACAACGCCCGCCCGCGTCCCGCGGAGATCCTCGTGGACGACACTGGTTGGAGGTGGGTGCGTTTCCGCGAGACCCTCGAAGACCTGTGGCGGGGGGAGATCGCCGGGTGAGCCGGGAGGATGCTGGAAACCTGGTAGTCCGCGGAGCCCGGGAGCACAACCTCAGGAACATCGATGTAGAGATCCCCCGGAACCGGATCACCGTCGTGACCGGCCTGTCGGGATCGGGAAAGTCGTCCCTGGCCTTCGACACGATCTACGCCGAGGGCCAGCGTCGGTATGTCGAATCCCTGTCCGCCTACGCGCGCCAGTTCCTCGGCGTGATGGAGAAGCCGGACGTCGACCAGATCGACGGCCTGTCACCGGCGATCGCGATCGAGCAGCGCAAGGCGGCCCGGAATCCCCGCAGTACCGTCGGGACGGTCACGGAGATCTACGATTACCTCCGGCTCCTGTGGGCCCGCGTCGGAACCCCGCATTGTCCCGATTGCGGGCGGCCGGTGCGCCGTCAGTCGGCCACCCAGATCGCGGCTCGCGTCGCCGCATGGCCTGACGGCACGAGGGTCGAGATCCTGGCTCCCTTGATCCGCGGACGGAAGGGCGAATTCCGCGACCTGTTCGATGAGGCGCTGCAGGAAGGGTTCGTGCGCGCCCGGGTAGACGGCGAGCTGGTCGACCTGTCCGAACCTCCGAAGCTCAACCGGCGCCTCAACCATGAGATCTCGGTCGTGGTGGACCGGCTCGTGCTCCGTGAGGGAAAAAGGGCCCGGGTAGCCGATTCGATCGAGACCGCACTCCGCATGGCCGCAGGCATCGTGGAGATTCTGGAGTACGGCGGCCGCGAGGGCGACGGTGATCCGGTCGCGGAGAACCACCTGTTCAGCGAGCACTACTCGTGTCCGGTCTGCGGGATCAGCATACCGGATCTCGAGCCACGCCAGTTCTCGTTCAATTCCCCATATGGCGCCTGTCCGGCATGTGACGGACTCGGCGTCAGGCTCGAGCCGAACCAGGATTTGTCGATCGGTGACGCGAGAATCTCGATACTGGAGGGGGTGATCCTACCGTGGGGCGTCCCCACCGGTCGCTGGGCGAAGAAGTTTCTTCCACCGCTCGCCGAGAAACACGGATTCGATCTGAATCAGCCGTGGGGCCAGCTGACCGACCAACAGCGGAGCTCGGTTCTGCACGGCGACCCGGAACTCGAGTGGGAAGGAGCATTGGAGTCGATCCGGCGGCAGTACCACGAGACCGACAGCGACACGGTGCGAAGGAACCTGCACGAGTATATGACGGCACGCTTGTGCTCGGAGTGCGAGGGAGGGCGCCTGCGGGCGGAGAGCCGTGCCGTGACGGTCGACGGAAACCGGCTCACGGAAGTAGTCGACCTTTCCGTGGGCGACGCGCTGGATTTGTTCGAGAACCTGCGCGCCGGCAACGCAGGCGTGCCGCTCGAGGAGGAAATCGCGGGCCCGATCCTCAAGGAGGTGTGCGAACGCCTCCATTTCATGGACCAGGTAGGCCTGGGATACCTGACGCTCGGGAGATCGGCGGATTCCCTCGCCGGCGGTGAGGCTCAGCGGATACGCCTCGCGACGCAGATTGGCAGCCGGCTGGTGGGAGTCCTCTACGTACTCGACGAGCCCAGCATCGGACTTCATCCGCGTGACAACCGGCGTCTGCTGGACACACTGGAGGGGCTCAGGGACCTCGGGAACACGGTGCTCGTTGTCGAGCACGACGAGGAGACGGTGCGTGCGGCGGACCACATCGTGGACATGGGTCCGGGGGCGGGCCGGCATGGCGGTGAGGTACTGGTCTCGGGGACGCTGGAGGCTCTGCTCGCGACGAAGGACTCGCTCACCGCGGCCTATCTGAGGGGAGACCTGTCCATTCCCGTGCCGGCCGAGCGGCGGACGGGTCGCGAGGGAGAGGCCCTGGTGGTGCGAGGTGCCACCGAGCACAACCTGCGCGACCTGGACGTGACCTTCCCGCTTGGACGCTTCATCACTGTCACGGGCGTGTCGGGCTCCGGCAAGTCGACGCTCGTCGAAGACGTGCTCTATCGGCGCATGGCGTGTGAGCTGTATCGCGCCCGCCTCGTTCCCGGCGCACACGAGTCCATCGAGGGCATCGAGCTGGTGGACAAGGTCATCGATGTCGACCAGAGCCCGATCGGGCGTACACCGCGTTCCAACCCGGCGACCTACACGGGGGTGTTCACGCCGATCCGGCAGCTCTATTCACAGCTTCCCGAGGCACGGATCCGGGGCTACGGCCCCGGTCGATTCAGCTTCAACGTCAAAGGCGGGCGTTGCGAAGCATGCCGCGGCGATGGCCTCGTGAAGATCGAGATGCACTTCCTGCCCGACGTGTACGTGCCGTGTGACGTGTGCCGTGCGAGACGCTACAACCGTGAGACTCTGGAGGTGCTGTACAAGGGGAAGAGCATCGCCGACGTGCTCGACATGACTGTGGACGAGGCGCTCGAGTTCTTCGAGCCGATTCCCAGGGTGAAGCGCCACCTCGCCACGCTGTCGGACGTGGGACTCGGTTACATCCATCTCGGCCAGGCAGCGACGACTCTCTCCGGCGGCGAGGCGCAGCGTGTCAAACTCGCCTCAGAGCTCTCGAAGCGCGGCACCGGCCGGACGCTGTACATCCTGGACGAGCCTACGACGGGTCTCCACTTCGAGGACGTTCGCATTCTGCTGGAGGTCCTGCACCGGCTGGTCGACCTCGGCAACACGGTCCTCGTGATCGAGCACCACCTGGACGTGATCAAGACCGCCGACTGGGTCATCGACCTGGGTCCGGAAGGCGGCTCCGGAGGCGGGTTGGTGGTGGCGGCAGGTACGCCGGAAGATGTTGCCCGCACCGAGGGTAGCTACACCGGCCGGTACCTGCGCGACATGCTCCAGCAGGGTCCTTCAGCAGCCTGCTGACGTCCGTTGAAGCCCGCGATCGATCTCACGGATCGATCGAATATTTCCGATCTCGTTGATCGCACTCTCTCTCCGGGTTAACGTGAGCGACTCTGAACGTGGCAGACTGCGGAATGAAACCGGTGCCCCCCGGATTCCGTACGAGCGAGTACCGAACGGTCACAGGAAGTGCGGACAACAACTGCTCGTGAACGTCTTCGTGTTGATCATTCTAGTATTTTTCGTGGTCGTGCCCATCGGGCAGGCGGTCGCGAAGGCGATTGAAACGAGGGCGACCCGTCCGCCACTGCCGAACGAACCGGAACAGGCGGGCCGGCTCGAAGAGCTCGAGAGGCAGGTCCTGTACTTGTCGGAGCAGGTCGATGCGATGGTCGAAAACCAGGAGTTCCTGACGCATCTGCTGGAGAGTAGACCCTCGAGAGCACCGTCCGCCCACAGCGAGGAAGAGGGACAATGATCAGCCGCGAAGACCTGGAGAGCTTTCTCATCCGAACGGAGATGGATCACCGGGAGATCGGCGAAGCGATGTGGCTCGTGGACCCGGTGAGAGACGCCGAAGAGGACCACCCGGCGGTGGTCGTGAGCCTGTCACCGCCATTGGTAATTTTCCGAGCCGCTATCGGCACGGTACCGGGAGGCGACCAGGCCCGTCTCACCCTGTTCAAGGATCTCCTCGAGCTCAACGCGACGGACATGGTCCACGGCGCGTACGGCCTCGAGGGGGATGAGATCATCCTGACGGATGCCCTGGAGATCGCTGATCTGGACTACTCGGAGTTTCTGGCGTCCCTGGAGAGCCTCTCTCTGGCGGTGACGTCCCACGCTAAGCAACTCGCATTGGACTGACGGAGCCATGGGTATTTTCGACAGACTCTCTCGCCTGGTTCGTTCGAACATTAACGACCTGATCGCCCGGGCCGAGGACCCGGAGAAGATGCTGGTGCAGGTCATCGAGGACATGCGCAAGCAGCTGGCTCAGGCGAAGCAGGAAGTGGCCGTCGCAATTGCTGACGAGCGGAAGCTGCGTGCGCAAATGGAGGAGGAGCGCAAGCAGGCGCAGGAGTGGGAACGCCGTGCCCGCCTGGCGATCCGCGAGAGCCGTGACGACCTGGCGAAGCAGGCCCTGATGAGAGGCCAGGAGCACGCCAACAACGCGGCCGAGATGGAGGAGCAGTGGGACAAGCACCGCCAGGAGACGGATCGGCTCAAGGACTCGCTTCGTCAGCTCAATTCGAAGATCGAGGAGGCGAAGCGTAAGAAGAACCTCCTGCTAGCGAAGCAGAAGCGGGCCCAGGCGCAGAAGCGCATCCACGAGACCATGGCCGGAATGCAGAGCAAGAGCGCGTTTCGGGCCTTCGATCAGATGGTGGACAAGATCGAGGAGAGCGAGCGGCAGGCACTGGCTGCGGCCGAGGTCACCGAGGATCTGGAAGGCGACGACCTCACTCGCGAGTTCGCGCAACTCGAATCCGGCGGTGAAGACGTGAACGTAGACGAGAAGCTCCTGGCCCTGAAGCGGGACATGGGGCTGCTCGGACCGGCATCCGCCGCTGAGGAACCGAAGGCGTTGGGATCGGGCGAGGTTCCGGTCGCGGACGCCGAGATCCTCGAGGAAGAGGATGACGAATCGACCGCTGCCGACGTTTCGGCGGACGACACGGAGGCGTCAAAGGGGTAGGCTCAGCGACCGGACCCGCGGTCAGTCGCCTTCGTAGCTGCAGCCGGTCGTACACGTCTCGTGGATCTCGATCCGGCTGAGCATAGGAAGGCGCGGCTCGAGACGCTGCCAGATCCACCGCGCAAGCACCTCGGCCGTCGGATTCACCAGCCCCTCGATATCATTCAGGTAATAGTGATCCAGCCGAGCGAGGATGGGTTCGAACGCCGCCTTGATGTCGCCGAAGTCCATGACCCACCCGACGCGGTCGTCCGGCTCGCCGCTCACGTAAATCCGCACCCTGTACGTGTGACCGTGGAGCCTTCGGCACTTATGCCCTTCAGGCACGTTCGGCAGCACGTGCGCCGCGTCGAAAGTGAATTCCTTCCAGATCTCCATACAGCCTCGTTCAATCGATTCCGACGTACTTGTGCGTCTGAAGGCTCAGCCGCCACTGAGGGTGCCCGAGACAGTACCTCACCGCGAGCCTGGTGTTCACTTCCCGGTTCGGGCCGTCCATCGGCTGCAGGAAGAAGTAATCGAATCCCAGCTTCGCGAATTGCTCGGGACGGGCCTCGTCCTGCGGATACACCAACTTGAGCTCTTGTCCGCGAGTGAGTTTCAGCGGTGCGCCGGCCTTCGGGCTGACGCAGATCCAGTCGAGGCCGGGCGGTGGCTCCAGCGTGCCGTTGGTCTCCACGGCCACCTCGAATCCCGACTCATGCAATGCGTCCACGGCCTCCTCGTCCAGCTGCAGCAGGGGCTCACCCCCGGTGCAAACGACGAAGGGCCTTTCGCGAGCCCGGTCACGCCGGTTCCCGCCGGGCCAGGCTGCGGCCACGGCCCGTGCAAGCTCGGCGGCCGAATCGAACCTTCCCCCGCCGGGGCCGTCCGTCCCTACGAAATCAGTGTCGCAGAAGGGGCAGATCGCCCTGTCGCGGTCCTTTTCATGACCCGACCACAGGTTGCAGCCGGCAAATCGGCAAAACACCGCAGGTCGGCCCGTGTTCGCCCCCTCGCCCTGAAGGGTGAAGTAGATTTCCTTGATGGAGTATGCCATGACGCTCCCGGGCCCCATGCCTTGCCGCAATTACGTCTCGCCCCGCTCGCGGCCGCACCGCATTACTCGGACAGGCTCCTCGAACAGGTGGTTGAATTCTAGCCGGTCAGTCGCGCGCATGCTTGATCGGCCCGCCTGGCGTGGCCTCAGCGCGGCAGATCTGCCCTCACCAGTGTCCGAAATTCGTCCACGAGCGTCGCGTTTGCCCCCAGGAACGCTCCTGGGGCCAGCCCCTCGGGCATGCTCCCGCTGAGTCCCGCCGCCGCGCCCCCGCTCTCGATTCCGGGCACCTCCAGTTCCTCGAACACGCCGCCCGCCTCCCGGATGACCAGGGCGCCGGCTGCCACGTCCCACGGCATCAGCCAGTACTCCCAGAAGGCCTCCAGTCGGCCGCACGCCAGGTTGCACAGATCCAGCGCAGCCGATCCGCCACGCCGGATGCCAGCGGTGGATCGGAGGACGCGGGACATCGTCTCGAGGTAGGCGGGCAGGACATGCAGCTTCTTGAACGGGAACCCCGTGCCGACGAGGGCGAGGGCGAGGTCGGCAAGATCTGACACTGCAATCGGCTCACCGTTCCGCCTTGCGCCGCCCCCGCGTGACGCCTCGAACCACTCCCCTGTCGCCGAGTTGAGGACTACCGCGGCCCGCATCCCGTCCGTGTCCTCCGCCGCGATCGACACCGCGTATTCCGGGTATCCGTGCAGCCAGTTCGTGGTTCCGTCCAGCGGATCGATGATCCACCGAACGGACGGCCGCTCGACGCGGGCGTCGTTCTCCGTCCCCTCTTCGGCCAGGATCTGGTGGTCCGGAAAACGCTCGAGAAGGGTCGAGACGATCAGCCGCTCCGACTCGATGTCGACCTCGGTGACGAAGTCGGAACGCCCTTTCTCGCTCCAGCGGGACGGATCCACGCGTCCGCGCTCCCTCTGCTGCACTTCCGCCGCCTTCGCCGCTGCCTGCCGAGCCGTCTCCAGCAGGTCCTCGTCGATCAGTCCGGCCGTCTGGATTGGAAAGTCGCTCACCGATGCACTCGCTTGCTCGGGTTATCGGGCACGGCTACGTTCCGGCGTTCCTCCGGACGGGGCGGAAATCTGCGTCATCCGGCCATCGCTCACACGAATCAGACACTCCTTCATGACGCATGGCAAGAGCCGCGTGTTCAGCGGAATCCAGCCGTCCGGGGAGCTCCACCTCGGCAACTACCTGGGCGCCATCCAGAACTGGGTGGACCTGACGGAAAGATACGACTGCATCTACTGCATCGTGGACCTCCACGCAGTGACGATCCCGTATCAGCCTTCGGAGCTTCAGGACCGGATTTACCAGCTGGCCGTCGGCCTGCTGGCCTCGGGCCTCGACCCGGATCGCTGCACTCTGTTCGTGCAGTCGGCGGTACCCGAGCACGCGGAGCTTCAGTGGCTGCTCAACACCGTAGCACCGCTCGGCGAGCTGTCGCGCATGACGCAGTTCAAGGACAAGTCGGACCGGGTAGACACGGTGAACGCGGGTCTCCTCAATTACCCGGTGCTCCAGGCAGCCGACATCCTGCTGTATCACGCCGAGCACGTGCCGGTCGGTGAGGACCAGAGGCAGCACCTCGAGCTGACGCGGGAAATCGCCCGCCGGTGGAACACCCGGTTCGGGGATTACTTTCCCGAACCGCAGCCCCTGATCGGGCAAGGAAGGCGGATCCTGGGTCTCGACGGGGCGTCGAAGATGTCGAAGTCGCAGAAAAACACGATCCCTCTCCTGGCCGACGAGGAGGAGTTGTGGTCGGTGATCCGCATGGCGGTAACGGATCCTGCGCGCGTGCGGAGGGAAGATCCGGGCAATCCGGACGTGTGCAACGTGTTCTCGTTGCATGGTCACTTCACGCCGCCGGCAGAGCGCGAGGAGATAGACGGCCTGTGCCGTACGGCGGGAATCGGGTGCGTCGACTGCAAACGCCTCTTGACGGCCAACATCGCATCTGAACTGGCGCCGATCAGGGAAAAGGCGGTGGAGCTTCTGGCCGATCCGGACCGGGTCTGGGACATCCTGCAGACAGGAGCGAAGCGAGCGCGGTCCATCGCTTCCGTAACCCTGGCCGAGGCGTACGAGCGCATGGGGCTGGGACGCCGGGACGCGTGACGGACGTCCGACGCCGGCTCGTGGCCTGGATGTACTCGGATCGGTTCCCCACCTGGTCGATGCCGGATTCCACCGTCGTGGAGCTCGGGACTGCGCTCGGCCCCGGTTGGGAAGTCGAGGTCATCCGCGAGCCGACGTTCGCCGGTGGCGATGGCAGCTGCCTCATTCCGGGTGCCGTGAAGCGGGCGGCTGCGGACGCGGAGATCTACTTCGGGTTCGGGATCGCGCGGGAACTGTTCGTCGCCGCGGAGAGGCTTCGCTGGGTGCACTCCGCTGCCGCCGGCGCGCGCGCCTCGCTGTTTTCCGAGATGCGGGACAGCGACGTCGTCCTCACCAACTCCGCCGGTATCTATGCGGAGCCGCTGGCCGAGTGGGCCATCGCGGCCGTGCTGAACTTCGCGCGTGGCTTCGACCTGGCCGTCCGCGGTAAGTTCGACCGCCGGTGGCCGTACGACGATATGGCGGCGTTCGGGCATCCGCAGCGTGAGGCCGCGGGAGGCACGATCGGGATCGTCGGCTACGGTGGGATCGGCCGGGCGATCGGTCGCCGGGCGAGAGCCCTCGGCATGTCGGTCCTGGCGGTGCGGTCACGGGTCGGAGGCGACCTGCCGGAAGGAGCGGACGAAGTCTTCGGACCGGAGGACCTGCCGACGGTCCTGGAACGGAGCCACTACGTGGTCCTGAGCCTGCCGGAGACCGCTTCCACGAGCGGCCTGATCGGCGCTCCCGAGCTTGCCCTGATGCGACCGGATAGCGTCTTGTTGAACCTGTCCCGAGGTGGCATCGTTGACGAGGACGCGCTCGTCGATGCGCTCCGGTCGGGAGACATCCGGGGCGCGGCGCTAGACGTGTTCCGGGAGGAGCCGCTTCCGGCCGACAGTCCGCTCTGGACCCTCGACAACGTGCTGATCACGCCCCATGCGGCCGCGATCTCGCCCCGGTTCTGGGAGCGGCAGACGGCGCTCATGGTGCGCAACATCGGGAGCTACCTGGCGGGCGGCCGAATGGAGAACGTGGTGGACAAGACACGGGGCTACTAGGTGCAGCGACTGATCAAGGCGGCCGTGGACCGCGGGGCCAGCGTCATCCACATCAAGGCGGGTGACGTTCTCCGCGCGCGGATCGAGGGCAAGATCGTGAAGCTCTCGAACCAGGTGTTCACCGAAGAAGAGACGGTGAAGATTGCGCTGAAGCTCATCCCGAGCGAGAAGGACCGCGAACGCTTCGACGAGATCCGCGACTACGACACGTCCTGGGGGCTGAAAGGTGTGGGACGGTTCCGCATCAACATCTCGCGGCAGCGCGGGACGGTCATGGTCATCATGCGGGTTATTCCCTTGAACGTCCCGACGCTCGAGGAGCTGTATCTGCCGTTGGTCCTCGGCGATATTGCGGAGACAAGCCACGGCCTCGTGTTGGTCACCGGGGCTGTGGGCACTGGCAAGAGCACCACGCAGGCGGCCATGATCCAGTGGCTCAACGCACGCCACAAGAAGCACATCATCACGCTCGAAGATCCCATCGAGTATCTGCATACTGACGACTTGAGCACGTTGACTCAGCGTGAGGTCGGTGTGGACACGGCGTCCTTCCACTCCGGGCTGAGGGCGGCCCTCCGGCAGGACCCGGACGTCATCCTGATCGGCGAGATGAGGGACCGTGCGACGATCGCCACGGCCCTGCGAGCGGCTGAGCTGGGCCAGTTGGTGATCTCCACGCTGCCCACGCCGATGGCGGTCGGGGCGCTTCATTACGTGCTCGCCGCGTTTCCCGAGGAGGAACGCGAGATGGCCCGCATGCGGTTCGCCGATTCGCTGAAGGCGGTCATCGCGCAGCGGCTGCTTCCACGCAAGGACATGGACGGTCAGATACCGGCGGTCGAGATACTCCGGGTCACCGGTGCCATCCGGGACTGCATTCTCAACCTGAGCCCGGTTGAGGAAATCGTCGGGCTCATGGAGAACGGCCGGGAGGCGTACGGAATGCAGACTTTCCAACAGCACCTTCAGGAGCTGGTGCGGGCCGGACTGGTCGAATACGAGGTGGCGAAGTCGGCCGCACCCAGCCCGAGTGACTTCGAGCTGGCGATGCAGACGCTTGGCGGGGACGTGCTGGATCCCACGCGAGGTGACGTGCGGCTATGAACCTGGACGGGGTGTTCCTTCCGGTAACCACGCCGTTCGACCCGGCGACCGGGGATCCGGACCTCGAGGCGTTCGCCGCTAACATCCGCGCGTGGTGTACGCATCCGATCGCGGGTGTGGTGGTCGGTGGCTCGACCGGGGAGCAGGCGCTTCTTGACGAGGATGAGCTGCTGGCTCTGGTGGGCCGGGCCGCGCGCGCCCGGCGCGACGGAGTCGCCGTGATCGCCGGGACGGGAGCCGAATCCACCCGGGCGACGATCCGGATGAGCGACCGATGCGCCGGCGAAGGGGCCGACGCTGTGCTCGTGAAGCCGCCCTCGTACTACCGGGGCCGCATGTCGCCGGAGGCGATCCGCACCTATTTCCTGGCCGTGGCGGACGCGTCACCCATTCCCGTGATTCTGTACCACGTCCCGAAGTTCGTGCCGGTGGACGTGGTACCCGACCTCGCAGGAGAGCTGGTCCGCCACGACAACATCGCGGGGATCAAGGACTCATCGGGAGACATCCACAACCTCGGAGCCCTGTGTGAGGCGGTCGGCGACCGCGGCTCCGTGGTCGTAGGCGCAGGCACACTGCTGTATCCCGGCCTCGAGATGGGGGCGCGCGGCGGCATCATCGCGGTCGGCCTGCTCGCGGCCGGCGCTGCTTGCGAGCTCTACCGGTCGTTCATGGCAGGCCGCTCAGCCGAGGCCGGGCGGCTGCAGGAGCGCATCGGGCCGCTGCACAAGAGGGTCGTGGCCGGCACCGGAGTGCCGGGCCTGAAGCACGGGCTGGACCTGCTCGGTCTGGCGGGCGGCCCTCCCCGCCCGCCGCTTCTTCCGTCGACGGATCGAGAGCAGGAGGCTGTCGCCGCGGCCCTCGAGCGAGCGGGCCTCGCGGCAGGTTCACCTCAAGGCATCTGACCAACCAGCCCAGCGGGGCGGGAGCCACAATTGTTCGACGACAAGACGCAGTGTGTTGTGCTCGTAGGTGTCCAGTGGGGCGACGAGGGGAAGGGCAAGATCACCGACGTTCTGGCGGAGCAGGCCACGCTGGTGGCTCGGTACCAGGGAGGGGCGAACGCGGGACACACCGTTCTGGTCGGCGACGAGGAAGAGTTCATCCTGCACCTGATTCCTTCGGGCGCGCTGTATCCCGATGTCCGGTGTCTGCTCGGTAATGGCGTCGTGCTCGATCCGTGGACGCTGATCGACGAGATCGAGATGCTCACGATGCGCGGGGTGGAGATCGAGCACCGCGTCGGTGTGTCGAGGCGCGCGCACCTCGTCCTGCCGTATCACAAGCAGCTCGACGGAGCGAAGGAAGCGAGTAAGGGTGCGGACCGCATCGGGACCACAAAGCGGGGCATCGGGCCAGCGTATCGAGACAAGATCTCGCGGAACGGGCTTCGCGTCTGCGATCTGGCGGATCGAGACTACTGCTGGAACGTGGTGCGCGAAGGGGCGTCTGCGGCCAATGTGTTCCTGGCGCACTTCGGCGTCGAGGAAAGGGCCGATCCGGACGCCGTGATGTCCGAGCTTGCGGCAGTGACGCCGCGCATTCTGGCCCTCGGCACCGACACGGGAGCCGAGATCCGGGCGGAGCTCTCCGGCGGTGGCAGAGTGCTTCTCGAGGGAGCGCAAGGGTCGTTGCTCGACGTGGACCACGGCACTTACCCGTTCGTTACCTCCTCGACCACGACGGCCGGAGGTGCGGCCGCCGGCGTCGGCATCGGTCCCACGCTGATCGACGAGGTGCTCGGTGTGGTCAAGGCGTACACGACGCGCGTGGGCGCAGGACCGTTTCCCACGGAGCTCGAGGGCGCCGACGCCGATCGTCTGCGGAACCTGGGGGCCGAATTCGGTGCCACCACCGGCCGCCCGCGGCGCCCCGGCTGGTTTGACGGTGTGCTCGTGCGCCACGCAGCGGGCGTCAACGGGCTCACCGGGCTGGCGGTGACCAAGCTCGACGTGCTGGACTCGTTCGACGAGTTGCTGCTCGGCGTGGGCTACGAGCTCGACGGCGTCGCGACGACTGGTTTTCCCGAACGGGCGGCCGATATCGCGCAGGTACGACCGGTGTATGAGAAAGAGGCCGGGTGGGGGTCCGATACGGGAGCCTGCCGGTCGTGGGACGAGCTCCCGGAGGCTGCGCGCCACTATCTGAAGCGAATCGAGTCGGCCTCCGAAGTACCCATTCGGCTCGTTTCCGTCGGCTCGGCCCGGAGTCAGATCATCAGGGTCAGCTGAGAGAGCCCAGGGAGAGGCGCGGTTGGCTCGACGCTTCCGGAGCGAATCCCTTGGCGGGCTTATGTTCGCCTGTCTCGCCTCCACACTGGCGTCCGGCGCCATCTCTACCGCAGCCGCTCAACAGCCGGCTGAGGTCCGCCTCCTGGTGGAGATCTCGGGTGTCGAAGGCGATCTCTGGAGGAACGTCGAGGCCCTGACGGGCATCGTCAGGGCCTCGCGCGCCAAAACGGTTCGCCCCGGTCACGTGTACCGGCTGTACGACCAAGCTCCCACTGAGATCGAGCGGGCCCTGCAGCCGTTCGGATTCTATCACTCGACGGTCTCATCGTCGCTGGACACCGAGGCGTCGCCCTGGATGGCGCGCTTCGTCGTGGATCCGGGGCCGCCCACGCTTGTGGATCGGTTGGACATCCGCGTGACGGGCGAAGCCGAACAGGACAGCGTGTTCCAGGCGGCGCTCGCCCGGCTGCCGCTGGCCGAAGGAGATACGCTCAACCACCCGGCGTACGAGCGATCCAGGACCTCCCTCGAGCTTCTCGCCGCGGACCGGGGATACCTGGATGCCGTGTGGGATTCGAGTCTCATCCGGGTGGACCTGGAGCGAAATCGTTCGGTGATCGTCCTGCACATGACGACGGGCCCCCGCTTCCGGTTCGGTGAAGTGCTGTTCGACCAGGAGTGGGTGGACTTTGACATCCTCGCGCCGCATGTGGGATTCCAGAGCGGCGATCCGTTCGACGCATCGTATCTGCGCGACCTCCAGACCAACCTGGCTGGCACGACCTACTTTGCCAACGTCGAGATCGTTCCGCGCCGCGACCTGGCGGACGGCGAGCTGCGGGTGCCGATCGAAATCCACACCACGGCCCGCAGATCGCAGCGCTGGGAGGTGGGTGTCGGCTACGGCACGGACACCGGGCCCCGTATCCGGCTTGCCACAGAGTTCCGGCGCCTCAGCCGGCGCGGCCACTACGCTGATGGTGATGCGCGCCTGTCCACGGCGGAGCAAAGCATCACCGCCCGCTACAACATCCCGGTTGGTTTCCCATTCCCCTCTCTGTGGACGGTGACCGGCCGGTATGGGCGGATCGAGTGGGTCAGCAGCAAGACGATCCAGGGGTTCGTGGGATTGAGCTACGCCCACCTTCGGGGCGAGATCCGCGAGGTACTCACGGTCCGCTACCAGAGAGATGACTTCGAGGTCGCCGCCGACACCGCGCTGTCTCTGCTGATGCAGCCGATCGCGTCCTGGACGTTCTCTGACGCGGACAACCGCCTGTATGCCACCCGCGGGATCGGAGGCGTTATCGAGCTGAGGGGTGCCCTGGACGGATTCGCCTCGTCGGCCAGCTTTTTCCGGGCCTGGACATCGCTCAAGGCGATTCGCAGCCTGGCACCCAGAATCCGCGGGACACTCAGGGCGGATGCCGGTTGGATCGCCACGGAGCAGTTTCGCGAGCTGCCGCCCTCCATCCGTTTCTTCGCGGGTGGCGACCGGAGCATCCGCGGGTACGACTTCCAGTCGCTGGGGCCCGTGAACCCGAACGGTGATGTGACCGGTGGCAACAGCCTGCTGGTGGGGAGCGCGGAGCTCGAGTACCGGTTCCTCGAGAAGTGGGGTGCGGCTGTTTTCTTCGACGCCGGCAACGCGTTTCGAGACTTCAGCGGGGAGATCGCTACCGGAACCGGATTCGGAGTCCGGTGGATCTCGCCCGTGGGTCAGGTCAGAGTGGACGTCGGGTTCGGGCTCCAGAAGGAAGGCAGCAAGCTCCGCCTCCATCTCTCGATCGGGCCGGATTTTTGATGACGGAGCGAGCGGTGGGACGGAGATGGACCCGCTGGGTGCGGCGACTCATCCTGGGACTCGCGGTTCTCCTCCTCCTGGTCGTCGGCTTCGCCGCTTTTCTCGTCGGCACGACGTCCGGCGGACGGTTGGCACTGGCGTTGGCCGAGGGAGTCCTTCCCGACGGCCTGGAAGTGGAAGTCGGTGGATTCAGCGGCCGCCTGATCGACACGTTCGAGTTGCGGGACGTGGACCTTCGGCTTCCCACGGTAGAGATCGCGGCCGGACGAGTGGCCGTGGACTGGCATGCCACCGGGTTGCTCCGCAAGCGGGTACACGTGAGGGTCGCCACGGTCGAGGGCCTGGACGTGCGGCTGCTCGAGGGGACGGCGGACTCGACTACCACCGTGGACGAAGCGGCTCCGGACTCTCTCCACGGTCCGCCGGTGCCCGAGCTTCCAGTCCACATCTCGTTCGACTCGGTCGACGTGGCGGACATCACGTTCCGGATGAACAACTCCGTGTGGGTCTCCGGCGCGCGCGCGGTCGCAGCGGGCGAGCTCGACGACTACCGCCTCTCATTTTCCGGACATGTAGAAGTACCGGATTTCGTAACGGCCGAAGCGACGCTCTCAGGTACGGGGTCGACGACGGACTTCCAGCTGGAGAGTCTCGTCGCCGAGATGTTGGGGGGGCGGGTCTCCGCCTCAGGGGCTCTCGCCTGGTGGCCCGACGTGACGTGGGACGGGGATCTCGAGGCCGAGGGGCTCGAGCCCTCGCGCATCCTGCCCGACCCCGACGAGTGGCCGGGCCGGATCTCGCTGACCGGTTCGAGCACCGGCCGGGTGTCGAACGAGGGCCAGGTGGAGTTGCACGCGGTCGTGGACACCATATTCGGAGAAGTCCGCGGAGAGTTGCTGGACGGACGGTTTGAAGCCCACCTGCGAGATGAGGACCTCGAGCTGCCGGCGGCCCAGGTCACGTGGGGCCCAGCCCGAGTGAGCGCGTCCGGCACCGCGGGCGGGACACTGGATCTGACCTTCGAGGCCACGGTGCCAGACCTCGGCCTGTTGCTGCCGGGCTCGTCCGGCAGGCTGGTCGCGCGAGGCCGCGCCACCGGTCCCCGGGACGTCCCGAGGATCCAGGCGACCTTCGAAGCCGACAGCGTGGCCCTGGAGTCCGTGGAAGCGGAGTCGGTGGACGGCGAGGTGGACCTGGACCTGGCGGGACCGCTGGGCGCCACGGTGTTCGCCCGCACCCTGTCGATCGCCGGCCGCGAGGTCGATTCGGCGCGAGTGGTGCTTTCCGGCAGTCGGGATGGGCACCGGCTCGAAGCCGCGGTCCGGGGACCGGATGGCGAGCTCGACCTCGAAGCCGCGGGCCGCCTCGACGCGGAGAATGGGTGGGCCGGCACGGTCGAGGCCCTCCGGTTCGCCGCCGACACCGTGGGATCGTGGGTCCTCGCGGGGCCGGTCGGAATCTCCGTCTCACCCGACGTCGTGCGCCTAGGTGAGGCGTGCCTCGTGTCCGCGCCGGCCCGCGTCTGCGTGGAAGGCGAGACGGGCAACGCACGGACCCGAGTGATCGCCACCGTCGACTCGTTCCGGGTCGAGCGCCTCGCCCCGCTGATGCCGGAGGGCATCTCCGCGGAGGCCTCCGTGCAGGCGGCGCTGGCGTTCGAGATCGAGCCCGGAGGCGAGCTCGCCGGCGAGGTGGAGGTTCGTACGAGCGCAGGTCTTCTGATCCTGCCCGTGCGAGGGGAGTCGCGAGAGCTGTTCTTCGAGCCGATCGACCTGGTGGTCTCGTCCGGCCAGGACGGCATGCGGGGGGAGATCGATCTGCACGTCATGGATGCGACCGGCGTCAGGATCCTGGACGTCGGCGGCCGGGTGGAGTCTCCCGCCGCCATCCGCTCGGCGGAGGATTTCGCCCGCCTGCGCGGCCAGCCGGTCTCGGCGCATCTCGAGATCGAGGCGGATGATCTGCTGCTCCTGACGGACGAGTTGCTGCCTGTATGGGATGTGTCGGGGAGCTTCCGGGCGGTCGCGGACGTGGAGACGGACGCGGAAGGCCGGCTGACCGGGAGCCTGGATGCGGCCACCGAATCGCTGGTTGCGCGGAACACCGTGCGCGGACAGGGTTGGACCCTGACCGCGGACCCCGCACGCATCTCCGTCAACATCGGACCGGACGGCCTGCAGGGAGACCTGCGCCTGGCCGTCGATGTGGCAGGAATGGGGGCCCTCCTCACGGCTTCCGGCGAGATCGCGCTACCGAATCTGACCACCATCGATGTGAACCCGGAGGAGCAGCCACTCGAGGCGAGTCTGCACGTGGCGGTCTCTGACATCTCCATCGCGGAGGCCTTCCTGCTCGAGATCTCGGACGCCGCGGGCAGCTTCGAGCTCGACACCCGGCTCGCGGGCACCCTGGCCGATGCCACCGTGGAGGGCGAGGCGCGTCTGAGGGATGGCTATGCACTGATCCCGGCCCTCGGACTTGAGCTGACCGGGATGCGGTTCACGGCGACCGGGCAGCAGGACGGGGTGATCGAGGTCGACGGCGAGGTGCACTCGGGCTCGGGCAACCTCACGCTGACCGGGCGTGCGGTGCGCCACCCGTCGGCTGAGGCGCCCAATGTGTTCCAGTTGCGCGGTGAGCGATTCGTGGTAATGGACATCCCGGAGATCAACCTCGAGGCGGAGCCGCATCTGGACCTGACGTTCGACGGATCCACGCGTCGGCTCACAGGGGAGGTGGTGATACCGAGAGGTCGGTTAGGCTTCCCCGAGATTCCGGAGGCTGCCGTGACCCCTTCGGATGACGTGGTGATCGTGGGGGACACGCTCGTCGAGAGGGCCCCTCGCGTTCTATTCGGGACGGATATCACGGTAAGTATCGGGAGGGACGTCTTCTTCAACGGATTCGGCTTCAGCGCCAACCTCCTGGGCGACATTAATATCGTCCAGGATCCTGGCAGTGACCCACGGGGCCGCGGTGAGATCCAGTTCATCAACGGCACGTTCCGTTCGTTCGGCCAGGAGCTCCGGATCGAGCCGGGCCGCCTGTTGTTCAACGGCCCGATCGACGACCCAGGCGTGGACGCGCGGGCCTTCGTGCGGGCGTCCGACGGGACCGAGGCCGGATTCCGGATCGGCGGCACCGTCCAGAACCTGGACGTCACCACGTACTCGCGTCCGCCCAGGTCTGACAGCGACATCATGGCCTACATCCTGTTCGGTCGGCCCATGGACCAGACGTCGGGCACCGAAGGAAACCAGGCCTCGAACGCGGCGGCCGTGCTCGGGGCCAACATGCTGGCGATGAGCCTGGCGCCGAGCCTCGGCCTCGACGAGGCCCGCATCGACATGGGCTCGAGCCAGAATAAGGCGCAGTTCGTGGTCGGGAGGTACGTCTCGCCTCGCCTGTTCCTGGGCTACGGGGTGGGGATCTACGAGCCGATCAGCACTCTCCGGATCCGCTACCTGCTGTCCGCGAGGTGGTCGATCGAGGCGATCACGGGCGACCAGCAGAGTACCGACCTACTGTGGCGTATCGAGCGCGGCGGGCCGAAGACGGAAGCGAGCGAAGGGGATACGGACGCCGTGGACGCCGCGGCAGCCTCCGAGTAGCCGGGAGGGGCGAGGCCGCGGCCCCGCCCCCATCCACGAATCAGCCGACCCCGACGATCAGCGCGAGTGCCCACGCCTGGTTCTTGATCTCGAGTGACTCGTCCTTCGCCACGTCGGTAAGTCCGTAGGTGTAAGACAGGTCGAGCCCGAAGAACAGGACATGGAAGCCGAGGCCTCCCTTGAGGCCGAAGTCGAACGAGTTCGTATTGTCGCACAGTTCGATGAACCGGGTCCCGTCCGTGTTGCAGCTCACTTCGAACCCGCCGTTGATGCCGCCATACAGCCGGGGGCCGATGACACGCTCGAGGATCGGAAGTCGCACGACTCCCATCACCGGGACCTCGATGTACGACAGGCGCACTCGGTCCGTGGATGGACTCGCCAAGTCGAAGCCCTTCTCCGAATAGTAGCCGCCGACGATGATCCCGAAGATGCCTCCCGTGGCGTACGAGACACCGACCTGGAAGCCGGTGCGGCTTTCAGTGCTCAGGTCGGACCCGTCCACCTTGACGCTGGCGTCCGAATAAATGCCACCGGCCGTGATCCCGACCTGAGCCGCGACGGGTGCCGCCGACAGCGCCAGAAAGAAGAACGCGGCGACAGAAACGCGGAGTCGCATGGGTTTGCTCCTGTTCCAGGTTGACCGGTCGGAACCACGGGTCCAGACCGGGCCGATGATAATAGACCTCACGCGGCCGTGGGAAAGCCCCCTCATCTTCGCGGAGTTCCTGGTCCACCTGGATTGCCCGATCCAGCCGCTTTCGCTATACTCTGGGGCTCTTGTTTTCGGGCTGGTCCAGGAGGGTCGGCGCCGCTAGACGCGAACCGAGTCACGGCGTCGCGTCTTTTGCTTTGAAAGGGCCCCGGACGGCCCCGTGGCAGGCACAGCCGGGGCAGGGACCGGGACGGGATGTTCGAGCAGCTCGGCGATCGACTCGATGACGTATTTCGCCGCCTGAAGGGGCGGGGCGTCATCACGCAGCCCATGCTCAGAGAGGGGCTGCGCGAGGTGCGCCGCGCGCTGCTCGAGGCCGACGTGAATTTCCACGTCGCCCGGGATTTCCTGAAGCGAGTCGAAGAGCGAGCGCTAGGGGAAAAGGTGCTGGATTCGGTTCGCCCGGCGGACCAGGTCGTCAAGATCGTGCATGACGAGCTGATCGAGGTTCTGGGCGGGGCGAGCGCCGGGTCCGGGCTTGCCGAGGCGGCGGTGCCGCCGTCGGTGATCATGCTCGTCGGGCTGCAGGGATCGGGAAAGACGACGACCGCCGGTAAACTGGCGAGGCGGTTCGATCGGCTTGGCCGGAGACCTACACTCGTTGCATGCGATCCGTACCGGCCCGCCGCGGGTGAGCAGCTCGTTACGCTGGCCGAGTCGATTGACGTGCCGGTGGTTCACGAGCCAGGGGAGATGGATGTGGTCGCGCTCGCCGCGAGAGCGGTGGACGCCGCCCGCAGGGCCGGCGCAACGCACGTGATCATAGACACGGCGGGCCGCCTGCAGGCGGATGCCGCGCTGATGGACGAGCTCAAGCGGTTGAAAACGGAGATCGAGCCGCAGGAAGTTCTGCTCGTTGCGGACGGGATGACGGGTCAGGAGGCCGTCCGTATCGCGGAGGGCTTCCACGATGCCGTGGGGATCACGGGCGTGATTCTCACGAAGATGGACGGCGATGCGCGAGGCGGTGCGGCGCTGTCGATCCACGGGGTGCTCGGAGTGCCGGTGAAGTTCGTCGGCGTCGGTGAGCACCTCGAGGATCTAACGGCGTTCGAGCCCGAGCGTATGGCGGGCCGGATTCTCCAGATGGGCGACATCGTGGGCCTCGTGGAGAAGGCCCAGCAGACGCTCGATCTGGAAGTCGGCAAGAAGCTGGAAGAAAAGGTTCTCGGGAAAGGCGAATTCGACCTGGAGGACTTTCTCCAGGCGATGAAGCAGATCCAGAAGATGGGTCCGCTCGAAGGCCTGCTGAAGATGATACCGGGCGTGAAGCCGAAGATGCTAGAGGGGGTGGACGTGGATCCCCGCCGTATCAGGCGCATGGAGGCGATCATCCTCTCAATGACGCTGGCGGAGCGCAGGAAACCGGAGATCATGAACGGCTCGCGCCGCGCGCGGGTGGCCAGGGGATCCGGGAGGCCGGTCAGCGAAGTGAACCGGCTGCTGAAGCAGTTCAAGGAAATGCGAAAGATGATGAAGCAGATGGGCAAGCTCGCACCGCGCCTCGCGGCCAGCGGGAAACTGGACTCGCTGCTTCAATGAAGGGTCGGCGGACCTCCCTGAGGCGGCGACCCATGACTGACTGGACGTAACAAGAGGAAGAGATTCAGTGGCGACAAGCATTCGACTGCAGCGCACGGGCCGGAAGAGGCAGGTATCGTTCCGCATCGTCGTGACCGACGTGAACGAGCAGCGTGACGGCCCCGCGATCGAGACGCTCGGGATATACAATCCCCGTACGCAGCCATCCATCGTTCGGCTGGATGCCGCGGCCTCCCTGAACTGGCTGTACGAGGGGGCCCAGCCCACCGACACCGTGATTTCGATTTTCCGGAAGACCGGCGTGTGGCAGAAATTCCAGGCGGGCGAGACGGCTGACTCTCTCGAAGAGACGGTCATCACGCTCGGTCCCCCTGCCGGCGAACAGAAGACGTCGACGCGGGCGGCCGTGGCGGCCGTGGCGCAGAAGCTCCGCGCCGTAGAAGTCGCGGCGGCGCGTCAGGTGGCTGAACAGGCGGCGAAAGAAGCTGAGAAGAAGGCCGAGAAAGAGGCGAAGGCTGCCGCGGACGAGGTCGTCGAGGAAGTTGTGGCCGAAGCTGAAGAGGTCGCGGACGAGGCCGTCGAGGAAGTTGTGGCTGAAGCTGAAGAGGCCGCGGGCGAGGTCGTCGAGGAAGTTGTGGCCGAAGCCGAAGAGGCTGCGGACGAGGTCGTCGAGGAAGTTGTGGCCGAGGCTGAAGAGGTCGCGGACGAGGTCGTCGAGGAAATTGTGGCCGAAGCCGAAGAGGCTGCGGACGAGGTCGTCGAGGAAGTTGTGGCCGAAGCTGAAGAGGCTGCGGACGAGGTCGTCGAGGAAGTTGTGGCCGAAGCTGAAGAGGCTGCGGACGAGGTCGTCGAGGAAGTTGTGGCCGAAGCTGAAGAGGCCGCGGACGAGGCCGTCGAGGAAGTTGTGGCCGAAGCTGAAGAGGCTGCGGACGAACAGTCCGATAAGAAGGACTGATCGCGCCACGCCGTAGTCCGAGTGCGATGGATGAGATGATCGTAGCGCTGATTCGAAAGGCGCACGGGCTCGACGGGGAGGTTCTCGTCGAGTTGATGACCGGTGATCCGGATCAGGTCTTCATCGAGGATCGGGTGTTCCGGGTGCCGGGAAGAGCTCGGGGCCCCGACCGCCTGACGCTGATGGGCGCTCGGCGCCACAAGGGAGGACTACTCCTCCGGTTCCGCGAGATCGAGGATCGCACTGGTGCTGAGTTTCTCCAGGGCCAGGAGCTGGCCCTGCCGGCGAACGAGCTGCGGGAGCTGGAAGAGAACGAGTACTTCCTGCACGACCTGATCGGTTACAGCGTCGTGCGGATGAACGGTGAGCCGGTCGGTGTCGTTTCGACAGTTTACGAGACCGGCGAGCAGATGCTGCTCGGCCTGGAGGCGGACGGACGGGAGTTGCTCGTGCCGTTCGGGCGCCAGGTTGTGACGGAAGTAGATCGGGAGGCGCGGCAGATCACGATTGATCCGCCGCCGGGACTCCTGGAGGTGTGACAGACGTGAGAATCAACGTCGTCACGATCTTCCCGGAATTCTTCGAAGTGCCCCTGGGCACGAGTATCCCGGGACGTGCGGCGGGTGGTGGGCTGGTGGAGTACCGGGTCGTGGACCTGCGGGACTTCACGCACGACCGGCACCGCACGGTGGACGACGAGCCGTACGGAGGCGGAGCGGGCATGGTCATGAAGCCCGAGCCGTTCTTCGAGGCGATGGACGAGTTGAGGCCCCGGGGCCCGATCGTCATGCTGAGCCCGCGAGGTCGTGTGTTCGATCACGACACGGCGGTCCGCTTCGCGATGGAGTCGGAGCTGACCTTGTTGTGTGGGCATTACAAGGGTGTGGATGAACGGGTGGCTGAGGGACTGGCCACCGAGGAGCTGTCGGTCGGCGACTACGTGCTGTCTGGCGGTGAACCCGCGGCCCTCGTCGTGGTGGATGCGGTGGTCAGGCTCCTGCCGGGAGCGATGAGCGACCACGAATCCGCCGCGGAGGACTCGTTCTACGACGGATTGCTCGCGCCGCCGGTGTACACGCGGCCGGCCGAGTACCGGGGACGCGAAGTCCCGGCAATACTGCGGTCGGGCGATCATGCCCGGATCGCGCAGTGGCGCCGGCAGCAGGCCGAGCGTCTGACGAGAGACAGAAGACCCGAGCTGTGGGAGCGCGCAGGGGACTGAACCCCGGGCCGGTCCGCGGCGCGTTGGGAAAGAGCCAGGTACGTCGTTAGATTCGGTCGCTCGAAGGCGACCCCGGAAGGAGCGAAATCGTGGACCCGAGGATTGCGGGAATCGAGAGGACCCAATTGCGGTCCGACCTGCCGGCGTTTGCGCCGGGCGACACCGTCAGGGTGCGCGTGCGGGTCAGGGAAGGCGCCAAGGAGCGAATCCAGGCGTTCGAGGGAATCTGTATCGCTCGTAAGGGGGCCGGCCTCAACGAGACGTTCATGGTCCGGAAGATCTCCGGCGGCGTCGGAGTCGAGCGCATCTTCCCGGTGCACTCGCCGTCCATCGCCGGAATCGAAGTGGTCCGCCGCGGGCATGTCCGGCGTGCGAAGCTCTATTATCTGCGTGCCAGGCGTGGCAAGCGCGCCCGCGTGCGTGAGCGTCGCTGGTGGGAGGGCGGCGGCATGTCTCCCAAGGCGGAGGCCGCCGCTGCGGCCGCCGAAGCCGCCGAAGCCAAAGCCGCTGCCGAAGCCGAAGCCAAAGCCGCTGCCGAATTAGCGGAAGCTGCTGAGGCCGAGGCTGCCGTGATCGCCGAAGCAGAGGAAACGGTTGAATTCGTGGCCGACACGGAAGCGGTCGAGGTCGAGGCGCAGGCGGAAGAGGTCGCCAAAGAGGCTCCGTCAGTCAAGGAAGCCGAGGCCACGGCCGAAGCGCCCGAGAAGGCCGCCGAGTAACCGCGGGCCGATGGCTCGCACGGCGCCCACCGACTACGAGCGAGAGGCCTGGAATCGAGGTCTTGGCCGGGTGGTCGGCGTCGATGAGGCGGGCTGCGGCCCACTGGCCGGACCGGTCGTAGCGGCGGCGGTGGCTCTGCGGCCCGGACAGACGCTCGAGGGTGTCTACGACAGCAAGGCTCTTTCACGGAAGCAACGCGAGGAACTCGCCCGGGAGATCCGGGACCGGGTCCTCGCGTTTTCCGTTGCGGCTGCCTCGACCCGCGAGATCGACCGTCTCAACATCCGCCGGGCCACGGCGCTGGCCATGTGCCGGGCCGTGGGCCGGCTTCCGTTTGAGCCCGACCTTTTGCTGGTAGACGGGCGGAACGTGCCGGCGCTCGGGGAGCACACCGCGATCGTGAAGGGCGACCAACTGTCGCTTTCGATCGCCTGTGCCTCCATCTTGTCGAAGACGGTGCGCGATCGCCTCATGGAGAGGCTGTCGAGCCGGTATCCCGCCTACGGGTGGGATGAGAACAAGGGCTACGGGACGGGGCGCCACCTGGCGGCGATTCGTGAGCACGGACCGACGCCGCACCACCGCTGTACGTGGGCGCCGATCGCGCAGCCCGAGCTCCCGTTAGAGGTGTGACCATGCACTCCGAGCATCTCCGCAACGTGCAGGTTTCCTGGGTAGCCTTCGGCTGGTTCGTGGGGCTGGCAGCAGCTGCCGCTGTGCTCCTGCTGCTGGCGGGTGCCGGCTTCACGGAGGCAGGCGGTGCACAGGAAACCCTGGTTCTCACGGTCGCAGTGGCCGTAGGCTGGTTCGTCGGCGGATTCATCGTGGGCTTCAAGTCCGCTGCCGCGCCGATCCTGCACGGGGCCGCGATGGCCATGTTCACATTCGTCGCGTGGTTCGTCCTCAATCTCGTATTCGGCAGCCTCACCACGGGCGCCGGTGCCTGGGAGTTCTTCGGGGCGAGAAGCCTGGCGGCGGCCCTCCTCGTGCAGGTTCTGGCGGCCGTTGCCGGTTGCTGGCTGGGATATCGGTATACGCCCGTCCGGGTGGACTGAGTGGAGCCGAATACCCCAAACTGAACCCCTCCTGACACATCCGTTAGACTCTGCCGGGTGGCGGGAACCTGGGGCAGGTCAGGGCAGCTCGATTCGAGTGAAATCGACGAGCTCATCACCCGGATGACGGAGAGGGACGGAGTCACCGTCCCCGCGGAGGACATGCCGAGAGTCGAGGCGGCGCTCACTTACATGAAGTGTGCGCACTGCCACACGATCGACCTGATACGCGAGCTCGCCATCATGGGCCCGGAGCAACGCTGGGAGGTCATTCTGGCCATGATGAAAGAACCGGGGGCCACGATCTCACAGGAGGACGCGCGGCGGATTCGCGACTTCTACGGCGAGTTCTGGGGGTGGCACTCACAGTAGCGAGATAACGCGGAATAGGTTCCGGCAAAATCCCCGGCCGCGGGGCAAAGCTACCTACTCCGTGAGCCGCCGGCTCCCGTCCCCCTGGTACACGTACCGCAGGGTGAGACACCCCGGCTCGGCACCCGGGCAGTAGTAGCCCACGATCTCGAGCCTGGCGTACCGGCCGTCGGCGGTCCGGATGGCGAACACCGCATCAGCCGGCTCGAGCAGGTGCGAGAAGAACCCGTACCGGTACCAGCCGTCCAGCTCCGCGTTGATCGTATCACCGCCCAACGTCACCAGGCTGGCCACGTAGCCGTCCACTGGTGCCTCCGAAACGGAGCCGAACGTTTGACCCGGAAGACGCCGTGCCCCCGCCTCACCCTCGAACCCGGGACCGCCGTTTACCACGATTCGGAAGCGCCTGGCCGCAATATCCCAGGCCCGGACCTCGCGATCCCCCACGATGACGGCGCGGGAGAGGTCCAGCCGCGCCCAGCGGTTCGGGTGCCGGGCGTCGATCGTGACCAGCCGCTCGCCGGTCAGGGAGGTCGGCTCCGGCGTCGGCTCGAGGGCCGAGATCGATTTACCAGGCGGCGGATTGCGGCGAACGGACTGGACGAGGAGGATCAGGGTGGCCAGTAGAAAGAGTGTACCCGCGACGATGACCCACAGAGGCAATGCGGAGCCACGACTCACGGTTGCACACCCGCGCTGGCTACGATGAGCTCTTCCGGCCCAGGAAGCGGTCGAGCAGCACGAGGTAGATGCCGAACCCGACCGCCAACACGGCGAATACGAGCGCCAGCACGACCCCGGAGCCGTCGTCGTCCCGCCTGTAGTGGCCGAACTCCCACGCGGAGAAGAAGGCGCAGAACGCTATGGCCGCAGTGATCAGGACCCTGTGGAACGCGACGATGGACAATTGCGATCTCCAGTCACCATGCGATGCCTACAATGAATAACGTGGCCCGTCGGGCGGGTCCAGCCGCCATGCGGCAACCACTATCCGACCCGCGGCTCGCGTCCCGCGACCGCGTACCGCTATCCTAGTCCGTTCGCACGACACCGTCCACTGGTCTTCGGGGGCTGTCTTGAAGCGCCGGTACCGTACGTACACAGAGCTCGAAGGGGCGGATCGCAGCGGGCTGCCGGATCAGATCGCCGCGCAGCGGGAGCGTGTTGATCGCCGCCTTTCACGGGTAGAACGGACCGTGGCCATCATGAGCGGCAAGGGCGGCGTGGGCAAGAGCATGATCTCCGCGGCACTGGCCACCGCGCTCCAGGCGGATGGCGATCGTGCGGGGCTCCTCGACGCCGATCTCCACGGCCCGACAGCCGCCCGGATGTGCGGTGTGAAGCCCATGCCGCTGGCCGTGGCAGACGGAGCGGTTCGGCCGGCCACCGGTGTGGACGGAGTGGCCGTTATGTCGATGGACCTGCTCCTTGCCGAGGGTGCGCCTCTCGCGTGGCGTGGCCCGGAAACGGACGGCTTCGTGTGGGAGGCCTCCGAGGAGCGACGGGCCCTGCGGGAGTTCCTGTCGGACGTGGAGTGGGGACCGCTAGGCTGGCTCATCATCGACCTGCCGCCCGGGACGCGGCGGATGCTAGACCTCTTCGAGCTCGTGCCTGAACTGACCGGAGTGGTAGCTGTCACCCTGCCCGCCGGGGCGGCCAGGTCCTCTGTCGACCGAGCCCTTGGCCTGGCTCGGCAGCGCGGAATCCCAATCCTCGGCATCGTGGAGAACATGGTCGGCTACCGGTGCCCGCAGTGCGACGACCTGCGACCGCTGTTCCCCGGCGACGGGGGACGCGAGCTGGCTGATTCGCATGGAGCTCCGCTGTTGGGTCGGATACCGTTTGACCCGGATGCCGCACAACTGGCGGACGGCGGCTCCCTGGCGGAGCTGCTGGAAGCGACGCATTGCGGGCAAGCCCTGCGGGCGGTTGTCGAGAGCCTGAAGAGCGAGGTGGAGAGCCCATGAAATTCCTTTGCGTGCCTTGCGATGAGCAGATGGAGTTCGAGGAGCGGTCGCTGCCGGGGGATGGCACGCTGGCAGCCGTGTTCCGGTGTCCGAAGTGCGACCACGAGACTGCCATGCTCACCAACCCGATGGAGACCCGGCTCGTGTCTTCGCTTGGCGTCAGCATCGGGGGACGGCAGGTGCCGGAGCAACCCATGGAGGGAGTGCGCGGCGGGCTCTCCGGCGGGCGCGAGGACGCGTTCGCCGACGATCCGACCTCGGCGGCGGCTCCCGTGCGGTGGAGCGTCGAGGCGATCGAGCGACTCGATGTTGTACCGCGCTTCGTGCGCGGCATGGTCAAGAGAATCTACACCGACTGGGCCAAGGAACAGGGCATCGGAGAGATCACGCCCGCCGTCATGGACCAGGCGCGGACCGACCTCGGTCTCGAGGAGATGTGATCCCCGTGAGCGAAGCGGAGCGTGCTGCGCAGTGGGACCGTACCGCCGAGGATGAACGGGTGGCTGGAGATCTCCGCATCCGGATCGACAGGTTGTTGTGCGTCGGGTTTGGAGATTGCGTCGAGGCAGCGGCAGAGGCTTTCGAGCTGGACGACGAAGGGATCGCCGTGTTCGTGAATCCGGAGACCGTTGACCGAGAGACCCTGCTAAGGGCATGCGACGCATGCCCGGTGGATGCCCTCACGGTACTGGGACCGGACGGAGAGCAGCTCGTCCCTTGACCGTCCTTTGCGCGGCCGGGCTCGGGTACGAGTACAAGGGCGGCAGGGTGGCACTCTCGGGGGTCGGCCTCGCGGTCGAGGCGGGCGAGTGCTTGGGCGTCATGGGTCCGAACGGATCCGGCAAATCCACGCTCATTCGTATACTGGCCCGAACCCTACGGCCGGGATCAGGACATCTCGAAGTGAGCCTGGCGCTGAGGGACACGGCCGTCGTTCTCGACTCTCTCCCGTTCGCGGAATCGCTCAGCGGGGCCGAGAGCTTGCGGCGAATGCTAGCCCTGCGCGGCGTGCCGCGTGCCGAAGCCAGGTCGGCGGCCAACCGAACACTGGCGACACTCGGACTCTCCGATCGGGCCGCGGATGCCGTATCGACTTATTCGACCGGCATGCGCCGCCGCCTCGCCCTGGCCGAGGCTCTCGCCGCGGGCTCCGGATTTGGCCTGTTCCTCCTCGACGAGCCTACGCTCGGGCTGGATGTTGAGGGTCGGCTCACGCTGGTGGGCCTGCTCCGGGCTGCGGTGTCCGGTGGCGGGACCGTTGTTCTGGCCTCGAACGAGCCCTCCTTCGTAGGCCGGGCCTGCGACCGAGTCATTTTTCTTTTCGACGGCCGTGTCGTGGCTGAAGGCCGGCCCACCGATCTGATCGCTGATCTGGGCCGATCTGTCTCGATCGAGGTGGACGTCGACCCTCCGGCTGCCTCGGATCCCGCGGATGGACTGCCGGCCGGGATCGAAGCACTGCGCTCCAGCGCGGGCACCCTTCGATTTGCATCGGAACGTGGCACCGCTGCCCTGCCGGCCCTGTCCGAGTGGCTGGCCGCGGCGGGTCACGATGTACGGGCCCTCCGGATCCGCGAGCCGGACCTGGCGGACGTATTCCTCAGCCTCACCGGAGTTCCCCTCGATGCGACCCGGGTGGCGGAGACTGACGGGTGAGGGGTGCTGTGTGGGGGCTCACGTGGCGAGTCGCGGCGAGCCGACGGCGCCTGTTCATTTGGAACGTCCTCGTCCCGGTTCTCCTCCTGCTTCCGGTCGCGTTCAGCCGCGCGGCCGCTCCGCACCGGGCCGCCGTAGTGAGCGTATTCGTCGTCTTGTTCGGGACGTTCGGGAGCTGCATTCCCCTGGTGCGGGACCGGGCGCGAGGCTGGAACCAGAAGGTGTGGCTCACGGGCTACGGGTCGCGGCCATGGTTGACCGAGCGAATCGCGGCGGCGACGACACTGGACCTCGCGGAACTCACGCCCGCCCTTCTACTCTCGTTCCTCGGTGCGGGCCTGGGCTCCGCCACAGGCGCTGAGAGATTCGTGTCGGCTCTTCCGGCCGTGGCGCTGGCCCTGCTGGCAGCCAACCTTCTGGGAGCGCTCGTCGCGGCGTTCGTCGCATCCATAGCGGAAGCGACCCTGGTGTGTGGCGCGACGGCCTTGTACGCGCTGCATTTCAGCGGAGTGTTCCGATCCGCCGACCCCGACTCGTGGGTCTGGCACGTCGAACGGGCCGCTCCGTTTCGGCCCCTCGTCACGATGTTGCGCGAGGCCCTGTCCGGCGGGACCGCAGGCCAGGCGCCCGACAACTGGGTCGGACCGCTGATCGCCACGGCAGCGCTCGCGCTCGTCACGCTGTCGGTAGCCGCGCGGCTCGCGCGCGCGGTCCCCCACGACGTCTGACCGTCCACTCACGATCCGTCCGGCTCGCTTTGACGTTGACTACGGGCCCGGATTTCTTCTATAGTGGAGCCGTCGGTCTCCGAGGCCCGACACTCGATACCAGACGAACAAGATAGCGGGCGGCGACGCCCGTTCCGTCGATAGAGGTATGCCCTCGCGCCGAACAAGCGTCGCTGGGGCGCCGCGGCTGGTCTCCGGTCCGCGAATTTTCGGCGCTGCGTCGCGTACGATAGGGGGCGACGCCCCCCCCGCGGCGCGGTCTGGTACATGAGAATCGAGGTGTGGATGTATCGAGAGCTGCTCGTTCCCGTCGACAACTCACAGCACTCCGACTGGGCCGTCGATCGCGCGATCGAGATGGCCTCCCACTCCGACGGACACATCACCGCGAATCATGTCTACGCCGCCCGCCTTCACGACGTGCGGTTCCGGCAGCTCGAGACGGGCCTGCCTGCCCAGTTTCAGTCGGACGAGGAGATCAAGCGACAGCGCCGCATCCACGACAAGCTGATCGAGAAGGGACTGCAGCTGATATCGGACAGCTTCCTCGACCAGGTGGCTCGGCGGTGCGAGGAAGCCGGCGTGCCCATGACGCGGCAGCTGCTCGAGGGCATCAACTACGAGGAGGTCTCACGCGAGACCAACCATGGCGCGGGACAGCTCCCGAGCCTCATTGGGTTTGACCCGAACATTGCGGCCAAATACGACGGTGGCGAGAAGGTGAGAGGCGACGTGCGTATCGGAGAGGACGGCCGTTTGATCGCCGAGGAAGAGGAGGCGGCGGAGAAGGTCGCCGGCAGCTCGGACCGTGACTACGACCTGCTCCTGATGGGAGCGCACGGCCTCGGCAGGCAGCCGTACTCGCAGCTCGGAAGCGTCGTCTCGCGGGTGGCCCGAGAGATCTCCAAGGACCTGCTCGTCATTCGGGAGAACAAGCCACTGGCTGCCGGGCGCTGGATGCTCTGTGTGGACGGATCCGCGTACTGCTACAAGGCGGTCCGGCAGGCTCTCGAGATGGCGCGGGAGTTCGGGGCCGAGCTGTTCGTGTGCAGCGCCTTCGACGTGGAGTACCACCACGTCGTGTTCAACAACATCAAGGACGTGCTTTCGGTGCAGGCCTCGAAAGTCTTCAAGTTCGAGGAACAGGAAGAGCTGCACAACAACATCATCGACAAGGGGCTCCTCAAGCTGTGCCAGGCCAACCTCAGGCGGGCCGAAGTGATGGCGCAGCAGTTCCCGGATGTGTCGGTCAGCACGCAGATCCTCATCGGGAAGCCGTTCCAGGTCGTCCTCCAGTGGGCCGAGGAGATCGAGCCCACCCTGCTGATCATCGCCCGACACGGCTCCCATCGCATCGAGGGTACCGAGATGGGTTCGCAGGCGGACAACCTGCTACGCCTGGCCCCCTGCGACGTCCTGATGGTGGGCACGGAGAACGTGCGGCCGGATGACATTCCGTGGATCGAGGAAGATGGCGAGACGGGGCTTGAGTGGGACCCGGGGGCCGAAGTGAGAATTCTTCGGGTTCCGCCGTTCGCGCTCGGGATCGCACGCCGGGCCGTCGAGGAATGGGTACTCGAGAACGTCGAGTTCACGGCCCCCGGCCTGCCGACTGTTACCAACGAGAGGCTGGACGAGGCGATCAAGAAGCTCCTGCCTACGCACATGCAGCTCATCATGGGGATCGGTGACGCCGAAGAGCTGGCGCTGGCGGAGCTCAAGGCCGAGGAGGCCATGAAGCGCACGCTGGTGATGTCGAGCGATGCCGACGTGTTCGAGACCGTGCCTGAGATCGAGTCGAAATGCCCCTACACCGGCCACGTCACGGTACGGGAGCGGAACCGCGAAGACCCCATCGCCTGGACCCGGGAAGCGTTCGACCGGCTCCGGCAGGTTCCCCTCATCGCACGTCCCCTGGCCCGCAATACGGTTGAGCGCTTCGCCCGCGGCAGCCACATGTGGCGCATCACGACCGCGGTCATGGACAACAATAAGCAGGCCATGGTCGAGGCGGACGAGTTCGACATGGACACGATGCTCGTGATGTTCAACGAACTGAAAGCGAAGCAGGCCCGGGCCGAGGCCGCCGGCGTCGACGGTATGAGTCCTGAGATGAGGCGCTTCATCGAGGAGGCGAAGGCGAGCGGCGTGACCCGATGCCCGATCCGGGACATCGAGCGGGAGATGGACGACTGCCCGGTGGACTTCAAGACCGTCACACCCGAAGAAGCGAAGCGAACCGTGGAGCAGATTCTGGAGCGCGAGGAAGGGAGGATTTCTGAGGCGCAGCGTGATTGAGCCGGGGGTGCCCTTAGGGCTTCGGTCGACCGCGGTCCCGCCGGGGGTGGACGGGATGCGCGGACACACTGCGCCACTCAGAGCCTCGCAGACTCCTATTCCGCACGTCGTGGCGTGGAACCTGACCCGCCGGTGCAACCTGGCATGCGCCCACTGCTACATCGCGGCGGGCGGCTGGCACACCGACGCTGATGAGCTCCCCACCGGCGAGTGCCTGCGGATCCTGGACGAGATCCTGGCCGTGAACCAGGGCTTGCTGCTCATCCTGAGCGGCGGAGAGCCGCTGCTTCGCGAAGACCTCGAGATCATCGCAGCCCGCGCCTCGGGCGGCGGCGCCACCGTCGTGGTGGGGACCAACGGAACGGGGCTGACCGAAGGGCGCATCGCATCGCTGATGGAGGCCGGCGTTAGCGGCGTGGCCGTAAGCGTCGATTCTCTGAATCCGCGCTACCACGACCGGTTCCGGCACGGCGTAGGAGCGCTCCACGAGACCCTCGCCGCCGTGGATCGCCTCCGGGAAGCGCGGCTGGACTTCATCGTCCAGACCTCGCTGACGAGTGGAAACAGGCACGAGGTCGCGGACCTCGCTGCGTGGGCGGCCGACATGGGCGCCGTGAGCTTCAACCTCTACTTCCTGGTGGAAACGGGACGCGGTGAGGGGATGCGAGGCCTGTCGCCGGACGAGAACGAAGCCGTCCTGGCGGAGCTCATCGAGCTCGAGCAGCTCTACCGGGGCCGGATGCTGGTGCGGTCGAAGTGCCAGCCCCAGATCATGCGCCATGCCTACGAGTCCGCTCCCGAATCTCCGCTCCTTAATTACGCCACCCGGTGCCCGTGCGGGGTCCAGTACTGCAGGATTACGCCGGAGGGCAAGGTCACTCCGTGCCCATACATGCCGGCCGTCGCCGGAGACCTGCGAGAGCGTTCGTTCGGCGAGATCTGGGACGGGTCGGCCCTCTTCGGGCTGCTGCGCCGGGGCCAGCTGGGAGGCAAGTGCGGCCGATGCGAATACCGCGAGGTGTGTGGCGGCTGCCGCGCGCGGGCCTACGCGCGCGACGGCGACTTCCTGGACGAAGATACCTCCTGTGCGTACGAGCCCGACGGCTCGATCCCGCTGGTCAGGCCCGCGTCCGCCTCCCTGTACGGCATGGACGATCCTGATCGCGCGTTGGAATGGACGGCGGAGGCGACGGAACGTATGTCCCGCGTCCCCTCATTCGTGCGGGGCGTCGTCATGGGGAGGGTAGAAGACTATGCCCGCAGGCTGGACGAGCCGGTCGTCAGCGCGGAGCTACTGGACCGTGCGCGGCGCGAGATGCCTTTAGACTTCTCGAAGCGGCTCCCGTTCTTCGCAAGGCACCGGCAATGAGCGGCCCGAAGTGTATGAGGGGCGGAGCAGGGGCGCCTCGCGTGGCGCCGATCGTCCTACTCGGTGCGGCGGCCTTCGTCGCCCTCGCGCCGGAGGCCGCATGGGCACAGGAAGCCGTGCGGCCGTACGGCGACTTCCCGGTGATCGGGGCGCGCGGGGCGATCTGGATCTCGGCGCAGGTGCACCTGATGTTCGCGGCCTTCGTACTCGGCGTTCCGATGTTCGCCGTGGTGGTGGAGGCGATCGGCATCTTCGGCGGCGACAAGCGTTACGACAAGCTGGCCAGGGAGTTCACCCGCCTCCTCCTCATCGCGTACAGTGCCACCGCGATCTGGGGGGCCATCCTGACGTTCGCTCTGTCCAGCCTTTATCCGAGGTTTTGGAGCTACCTGACGGTGATCTTCGGGCCGTCGATGTGGCTGTACGCGGGTCTGTTCATCGTCGAGTCCTTCACACTGTACCTCTACTACTACGGGTGGGATCGGTGGAGCGAAGACCGGGCGAAGCTCGGCCACTTAGGCCTCGGCGTGCTGCTGAACATCTGGGGCACGATCGTAATGTTCATCGCGAACGGCTGGCTCACTTACATGATGAGCCCGCCGGCCGACGTCACGGCGGACACGGCGCCCGAGACGGTCCAGCTGTGGAGCGCCCTGTTCAACGCCACGTGGATGCCGATCAACATCCACCGCCTGATCGCCAACGTGGTGTTCGGCGGGGCGATCGTGGGCATGTACGCCGCCTATCGCTTCCTCGCCGCCAGCACAGACGAGGAGCGGGCCCACTACGACTGGATGGGTTACGTCGGGAACTTCATCGCGATCGGCGCTCTGATCGTGCTCCCATTCGCCGGCTACTACCTGGGACGCGAGATCTACGAGTTCAACCAGACCATGGGAATCACCATGATGGGTGGGTTCATGAGCTGGCTGTGGATCATCCAGGCCTTCCTGATCGGCGTCCTGTTCCTGGCCGGCAACTACTACCTCTGGACGGGCATGGGCAGAATCCCTGGGGCGGAGCGGTTCACGCCGTACGTGAAGTGGATGCTTCTCGTGCTGGTCGTGGGGGTGATAGTGTGGTCCACGCCGCACACCATGATCGCGAGCCGCGAGGAGATCGTGGCCATGGGAGGCACCCACCACCCATTCCTCGGCGTGCTCGGCGTGATGAGCGCCAAGAACACAGCCGTGAACCTGATGATCCTCACCACATTCCTCTCGTTCCTCCTGTACCGCCGGGCCAACAAGGAACCCGTCGTGCCGTGGGCGAAGACGGGAACGCTGGTGCAAGGGATCGCGCTCGGCCTGTCTGCCGCCGTGGTGATGTTCTACGGCGTGTACGGCTACTTCGTGACCGCGATCATACGCATCGGTTTCAGCGTATACCAGGTGCTCGCAGTGCTGGCGGCCATGGTATTCGTGATCCTGATCGACATAGCGATAATGCGGGGCGCAACGTCCCGCGGCGCCATCCAGTGGGGCAGGATGCCGGCCCGCTCCCAATACGCCCTGTTCATCCTCGGCGTGACCTTTACGTGGCTCATGGGTCTCATGGGCTTCGCCCGCAGCGGCATTCGACAGCACTGGCACGTCTACGAGGTGATCCGTGACACGAGCCCGCAGGCCGCGACGCCCGCGCTCGGTCCGGCGGCCACCATGATCAGCGTGTGCGTGCTGATCTTCCTGGGGTTGGTGGCCGTGATCTTCTGGCTCGGCGGCCTCGTCGAGAAGCCGGCTCACCGGCGCGCGGACGGGCTCGTGGTCCCATCGGCGGCGGCCGAGCCGGCCGGGAGCGGGAGCTGAGCATGTGGCGAACGAACCTGAAGGTCGCCTTTGTCGTCCTCGGGACCCTGGCCGTTTACACGGTCGTGGCGAACGCCATTCCCCAGATCGAGTCGGACGTGCCGACCGAGCTTACGCTGCGAGCCGACGTGACTGCGGAGGAGCTCGTGGCGGCCGGGGAGCAGATCTACACCGGCGCGGGCGGCTGTATGGTGTGCCACGGGCTCGGCACGCGCGCCCCGGACGTCCTGCGAGTGGCCGGCCGAGTGTGCGCGGAGCGCAAGCCGGAGCTCGAGTGCAAGGCGTACCTGTATGAGTCGCTCACCGATCCGGGCGCCTACGTGGTGGAGGGGTTCCAGCCGATCATGCCGGACATGCGGCGCACCCTCTCGAATCAGCAGATCTGGGCGACGGTGGCGTTCTTGGAGAGCCAGGGTGGCGAGGTGACGGTAACGGCCGAGGACATCGGGGCGGGCGAGGAAGGTGGGACAGTCGACTCAGGTGGTGGCACGGTCGCGCCTGCCGCCGCCTCCGAATTTGCGTTCGCCACGGAGGCCTCCGACCCGGTGGGGCTCCTGCAGGAAGCAGCCTGTACGGCGTGTCACGTCCTGGACGGCGCGGGCGGGCCGATCGGTCCCGCGTTCGACAGCATGGGCGATCTCGAAAGGGACTACATTCGCCGGAGCATCCTGAATCCGGCCGCGGACACGGCCCGGGGCTACGAAGCGCTGGCCGGGACGATGCCGGTTACGTTCGGCGACCAGTTCAGTGCCGCGCAGCTCGAGGCGATCGTGCAGTTCCTGGCGGACCGGCCATGAACGGCGATCCGATGGACTCCGGCGGATCAGGCATTGGCCGGCGGCGACGGGGCGGGGTCCTCGAGCACCCGTTCTGGCAATCCGCTCTGGTGTTGGTCGTTTCGTACCTGCTGTTCACGGTCGGCGTGGCTGTGATTCCGCCTCTCCTGGGCATGGCCAGCGCGCCCGTCCCCCGATCAGTCGTGTGGCAGTACATGCTCACGATGCTGGTCGGTGTTCTGCTCTACGTGAGCGCGGACGAAGAGCGGTGGACACGGTTCAAGGAGCCGGTCAACGCCCTGCTCGCGGACCCGAGCCGAAGGACCCAGCGCATCTTCGTCCTCACGGCCATCCCGCTGCTGGTCGGCTTCCTGGCCTACCGGAGCGTGAGCTTGAGCGTCGGGGCGCCGTTATCGCTGCGCTCTGTACACCCGGCACCTCCCGCGCAGATCACCTTCCGCGGCACCGATATCCGGCTCGATGGCCTGGAGAACCCGTTCCGGCAAGAGGGGCCGATAGAGGATCACCTGGCCGTCGGCGCGTCGGTGTATGTGCGGAACTGCATGCCGTGCCACGGCGACCGGCTCGACGGCGACGGCCACTATGCGCATGCGTTCAACCCGCTCCCAGCGGACTTCACAAGCAACGGCACAATCGCCCAGCTCACCGAGAGCTACGTCTTCTGGCGCGTTGCCAAGGGTGGCCCCGGGCTTCCGAAGGAGGGGACGCCGTGGAACTCGGCCATGCCGGCGTGGGAGGACATCCTGACTCAGGACGAGATCTGGGCCGTGATCCTGTACCTGTACGACCAGACTGGCCGGAGCCCGCGCACATGGGAAGAGGTCTCCAGTGAAAGCGGGAACTGATGGCTGCTGAACGGGCGCGGGCCCTGATCACGGTCGGGCTGGCGGCAGTCGCGACGTCAGTCGCGGTCCCGCCTGGGGTGGCCGCGCAGGACGCCGAGCGTGGAAAGATCGTTTATGGCAGCTGGTGCGTGGAGTGCCACGGCATAGAGGGCCGCGGCGACGGCTCCGCCGCGAGCTGGATGCTGCCTCGTCCGCGGGACTTCGTGCAGGCCCTCTACCAGATCCGAACGACGGCCAACGGCCAGCTGCCCACGGACGCCGATCTGCTCAGGGTGCTCCAGTTCGGGATGGCCGGCACGGCGATGCCGGCGTGGCCCAACCTGAGCGAGACCGAGCGCGAGGACGTCATCGCGTACATAAAGACGTTCTCGCCGTTCTTCGAGGACACGCTGCCTGAACCGATGGACTTCGGTAGCGATCCCGGCGGCGGCGCGGCTGCGCTCGGGGCCGGCGCCGAGGCGTACCGGAACCTCGAGTGCTGGAAGTGCCACGGCGACGCCGGGCGCGGCGACGGACAGTCGGCCCCGACCCTGGAGGACTGGCGGGACCTTCCGATCCGGGCCGCGGATCTGACCGAGCCGTGGGCGTTCAACGGCGGCATGGGTGTGGAGGAGATCCACAAGCGGTTCCTCACGGGGCTCGACGGCACTCCCATGCCCACGTACAGCGACGCGCTCGAGTCGGGGATCGTGACGGCGGACGACCTGTGGTATCTCGCCCACTACGTGCATTCTTTGAGCTCAGGGTCCGCACCGAAGGTGAACGAACTGATCGCCGCTCGCCGTGTGGACGACAGCCTTCCGGGGAGCCTGGACGATCCGGTCTGGGACGCTGTGGAGCCGAGCTACGTGCCGCTGGTGGGCCAGGTGATCGAGGCGCCGCGTCAGCTCTCCCCCACGGTGGACGGGGCCTGGGTGCGGGCCCTGCACGACGGACAGGAACTGGCGCTCCTCGTGACGTGGAACGACCCGTCGGAGAGTCCCGACCCGGCGTGGGATGAGTGGCAGGCCCGGATCGCGCGGACCCTCCCCACGGACGGGCGCGCGGCCTCACTGAACAGGCCCATGAACGATGGTTTTGCCCTCCAGTTTCCGCCCGCGGTGCTGGAGAGCATGGAGCGTCCGTATTTCCTGATGGGTGACGCGCGGAAGCCCGTCTACCTGTGGCACTGGGACAGCGACGCTGGTCTCTCGGAGATGCGGGCCCGCGGGCTCGGCGAGCTCGAGCCGCTGGGCGCGGGGGAGCTCACCGGCACGGCTGCCTGGGATGACGGCCGGTGGCGCCTCATGATCCGCCGCCCGCTTGCAACCGAGCACGCGGCGGTCCTGGCTTTCCAGGAAGGCGAAGCTATCCCCATCGGCCTCTTTGCGTGGGACGGTTCGAGCGGAGAGGACGCCAGCCGCGGATCGATCAGCGGCTGGTACTTCATCTACCTGGAGGAGCCAAGATCGGCGTCTGTATATGTCATTCCGCTGCTGGCGGCGCTGGCGACCGGGATCTTCGGATTCGCCGCCGCGGCGCGGGCCCAGCGAAGACTCGAGCCCGCGGTGGAACCCGCGGAACAGACGGCGTAGGAGTGTCACTCGGAAGCGCGCCGGCCACCCCGGAGCGCAGGACCCTATGGGATCGGAGCACGGAAATGACCAGGAAAGCTTGGACGAAGGGGCTCGCGGCGTCGTGGATCGTGGCGCTCGCGGCGTGCGGTGGAGGCGGAAACGGCGGCGCGGGTGAAGACACCGGAGGCGAAGCGGGAGCGGCGGCCGGCGGTGATGCGGCCGCGCCCGCAGTGGATCCGGCCACGGCAGCCACGATCCGGGGCGTCGTCACATACGAGGGAGTATCCCCGACGATGACCGAGATCGATATGAGCGAGGAGCCGGTGTGCGCCGAGAAGTACCCGACGGATCGCCCGATGACGGAACAGGTCGTCAGCGCCGACGGCCGGCTGGCGAACGCGTTCGTGTACGTGAAGGAAGGGCTGGCGGGCGAGTGGCCGGCTCCCGCCGAGCCGGCCGCACTCGACCAGGTGGGCTGCCGGTACGACCCGCATATCCTGGGGTTGCAGGCCGGCCAGACCCTGCTGATCACAAACAGCGACGCCGTGCTGCACAACATCAATACGCAACCGACCGCGAACCGCGGATTCAACATCAGCCAGCCGCAGGCGGGCATGGTTAGCCACCGCGAGTTCTCGCGAGCCGAGGTGATGATCCCGGTAAAGTGTGACGTGCACGGCTGGATGCACGCTTTCCTGGGCATCGTGGACCACCCGTATCATGCCGTCTCGCTCGCCGACGGGACGTTCGAGATCGCCTCGCTGCCGCCGGGCACGTACACCATCGAGGCGTGGCACGAGGTCTACGGCACGATGAGCCAGGAGGTGATCGTTGGAGATTCCGAGACGGCCGAGGTCGCGTTCGCATACAGCGCCGACATGGCAAGCGCGGACGTACCGATGGCCGAGCCACTCGTGCTGACGCACGGGCCCGATGATGGGCACGAGGCGGCCCACGGCGCCGGCAACGCAGGAGCCGACCGCTGAGCCCCGGGGCACCCGAAACCAAGGGGAACGAGGAGTAGCCATGGATTGGTCGCTGCCGCTCAACGCATCGACGCAGGGCGAGGCCATCGACAACCTGTTCTGGCTGATCTTCTGGATCACGGTGACCGCGTTCGTAGTCGTAGAGGCGGGCGTGCTGTGGTTCCTGTGGAAATACCGTGGGCGGAAGGGTCGGCAGGCCCGCTACACACACGGCAACGCCACCGCTGAAGTCATCTGGACCACGATTCCGGCCGTAGTGATGGTCTTTCTGGGCATCTACAGCGGCCGGGTCTGGGCCAGCATCCGGAGCAGCGACTCATATCCAGACGATGCTCTCACTATCGGCGTGATGGCCAAGCAGTTCGAGTGGATCGTCACGTACCCCGGCGAGGACCGGATGCTAGGCAACGCCGACGACTTCACGATTCGTAACCGGTTCGAGATCCCGGTGAACGAGCCTGTGGTCGTGATGCTCGAGTCGGAGGACGCGATCCACTCGTTCTTCATCCCGGAGATGAGGGTCAAGCAGGACGCCGTACCTGGGATGACGATCCCGATCTGGTTCGAGGCCATCCGGACGGGAGAATTTCAGATCGCATGCGCCGAGCTGTGCGGGCTGGGGCACTATCGCATGCGGGCCCGGGTCGTCGTGCACGACCCGACTTCCTACGAAGCATGGTACGACGAGCGCAGCGCTGAGGCGTTCGCGGCCGAAGAATAAACCGAAAACGGGACAGCGCGAATGGCGACGATCGTAGCGGAAGCCTCGGGCATGCCGGTGCTGGTCGTTGAACACGAGATGCCTTTCATCCGGAAGTACGTGTTCTCGACCGATCACAAGGTCATCGGGATACAGTTCCTGTTCTTCAGCCTGTTCTTCCTGCTGATCGGCGGGCTCCTGGCGGTGCTGATTCGATACCAACTCGGGTGGCCGGGGAAGGCCATTCCGGGCGGTGGGGTCCTGCCAGAGAGCATGGCCCCGCAAGGCATCATGCTGCCCGAATTCTACAACTCGCTGGTCACCATGCACGGTACGTTCATGGTGTTCTTCGCGATCATGCCACTACTGGTGGGCGTGTACGCCAACTACCTGATACCATTGCAGATCGGCGCCCACGACATGGCGTTCCCGAAGCTCAATATGGCGTCGTTCTGGATCTCGGTCCCGGCTGGTCTGATGATGATGGCTAGCTTCGCGGTGGAGGGTGGGGCGGCGGGCGCCGGGTGGACGTCGTACGCGCCGCTCAGCGCCCGGCCGGACCTGTCCGGTGTCTCTCTCGGTCAGCAGATGTGGATCGTCAGCCTGGTTGTCCTGGGGCTCGGGTCGATCCTGGGCGCGGTGAACTACGTCACGACGGTCATAAACAACCGGGCACCCGGGATGACCTGGTTCCGGCTCCCTCTCGCCACGTGGGCCCTGTTCATCTCGGCCATCCTGATCCTGCTCTCCATGCCGGTGCTGTCGGCCGCGATGATCATGCTGCTTTTCGATCAGACGATCGGGACCAACTTCTTCCTTCCGGCGGAGGGAGGGCAGCCGCTCCTGTGGCAGCACCTGTTCTGGTTCTTCGGACATCCCGAGGTGTACATCCTGATCCTGCCGGCCATGGGGTTCGTGTCCGAGATCATCGCCAACGGATCACGCAAGCCGATCTTCGGTTATCACAGCATGGTGTTCGCGCTCATCGCCATCGCGTTCCTCGGATTCCTCGTGTGGGGCCACCACATGTTCCAGAGCGGCATGAACCCGGCCCTGGGCATGAGCTTCATGATCTCGACGCTTGTAATCTCGGTACCCTCGGCCATCAAGGTGTTCAACTGGATGGGTACCCTGTGGGAGGGGAACATCCAGTTCCACACTCCGATGTTGTTCGCCGTCGGATTCGTCATGCTGTTCGTGATCGGCGGGCTGAGCGGCGTGTATATGGCATCCACGCCGGTGGATATCTACATCCACGATACTTACTTCATCGTGGCGCACATTCACTACGTGCTGCTGGGCGGGAGCCTGTTCGCGATCTTCGGCGCGATCTACTACTGGTTCCCGAAGATGTTCGGGCGGATGATCAACGACACGGCCGGAAAGATCCACTTCTTCGCGACGTTCATCCTGTTCAACCTCACCTTCTTCCCCATGCACGGCCTCGGAATGAAGGGGATGATGCGGCGGATCTACGACCCGGCGCAGTACGAGCACCTCTCGGAAATCCAGGACACCAACACCATGGTGTCGATCGCGGCGATCGCGCTGTTCGGCACCGGGATCTACTTCCTGGTGCTCTTCTTCTGGAGCCTGTTCAAGGGGAAGAAGGCACCGGCCAACCCGTGGAACGCCACGACGCTCGAGTGGCAGACGCCGTCCCCGCCGAGGCACGGCAACTGGAGCGAGCTCCCGGTCGTGTACCACGGGCCCTACGAATACAGTCACCCGGACATGGACCGTGACTGGCTGGCGCAGAACGAGCGGCCCGACATCGTATCGCCGGCTCACCCGGAGTTGACGGACCAGGTGCTCGCCGAGACCGGGGCGTCGGAGGAGCCGTCACCCGGCACGCACACGGACGGAGCGGGGTGAGAGCATGACGAGTCACGCGGCGACCGTCGATTCCACGGCTCAGCGTCCCGAGCGCGGTCTGGGCGTCTACGATAAGAAAGTCGGGATGTGGGTGTTCTTGTGCTCGGAAGTGATGTTCTTCACCGGGCTCATCGGCTCCTACATCATCCTCCGGTTCGGCGCCTCGGACGTCTGGCCCATGCCTGGAGAGGTGCTGAACGTTCCCGTCACGGCGGTGAACACCTTCCTGCTTATCTGCAGTAGCGTTACGATGGTGAAAGCGTTTGCGGCCGCAGAGGTGGGCGACCTCAAGGGGATGCGCCTGTACCTGCTGGCCACGGCCGTAATCGGCGCCGGGTTCGTCGGGGTGCAGGTGTTCGAGTACAATCAACTGATTCACCACGGATTCCTGCCGAGCTCGGGCCTGTACGGGGCCACCTTCTTCACGATGACCGGCTTTCACGGTTTACACGTCACGGTCGGGGTCATCTGCATAGCGTGGGTCACGGCGAAGGCTTACCGGGGCGGATACACGCAGGAGGACCACGAAGGAGTGGAAGTGATAGGCCTGTACTGGCACTTCGTGGACCTCGTATGGATCATCCTGTTCACCGTCGTCTACCTGATCTGACGCACCGGAGGAAAGTGTGAGCGAGCGGGATCAAGACATGCTGGCCGGTGGGGCGGAAGCCGTCGCCGAGGCCGCTGTGGCAGCCGAGACGGAGCACCAACAGCCCCGCTACATGGCTATCTGGGCTACCCTGGCGGTGCTCACGGCTATCGAGGTGGGGGTGGCGTTCCTGGGCTTTTCGCGCAGCGTAACCGTCCTGGCCCTGCTGGGGATGGCCGTGTGGAAGGCTCTCCTGGTAGCATTCTACTTCATGCACCTCAAGTATGAGCCGAAGGCCCTACGGATCATGGTGGCGGCGCCACTGATTCCGGCAGCCCTGCTCGTGCTGGTCGTGCTGCTGGAGTACTAGATGCCCTCCGCGCCGCTACTCGCCCTGGCATGTCCCGCCTGCGTCGAGGCCTTGGGATCTGGGGTCTACGAGGGATTCCTGTGGGGGATGGGCCTGATGATGGCGACGCCTTTTTTTCTACTGGTCGTCGTGGGAGGCGGAATCTTGCACGCACGGCGCAAGGCACTAAGGGACGAGGCGGAACGTTACCTCGCTGAGGGACCGGAGCTGATGGCCCGTTCGGCGGAGCGGACTGGAGGGACCACATGAAGATTGACTCGAAGAGCGTAGTATCTGGAGTCATGGCCGGTTTTCTGGCCGGAGGCGTGCTGATCGCACTCTTCTTCTTCTTCGACCTCATCCGAGGTGAACCGCTTGCCACGCCCACGTTCCTGTCGGGCGCGCTTCTCGGGCAGGACACGGCTCAGGCCACCTCGGTGCGCATCGCTTTGTTTACGGTGCTGCACTTCATCGCGTTCATCGCCCTGGGGGTGCTGGCCTCGGTGGTCATGGATGCGACCGGCATCCCGGGCAACCTCCTGGTGGGGGCCGCGTACGGGTTATTCGGATGCTCGCTGCTGTTCTACAGCGCGCTTGTCGTGTCGGGAACTCAGATCCTTGATGCCCCGGCCTGGCCGGTCGTGTTCTTCGGCAACGTGGTCGCCGGCTCGGTGATCGTCGGCTACCTGCGGTGGGCCCGGCGGGATCCGAGAGACAAGAGATCCGGCAACGCAGCGGGCGGCGTGATCCGCGACGGCGTCACCGCCGGCCTGATTGGGGCCGGCGTCGTTGCGCTCTGGTTCCTGATCCTGGATTCCGTGGTGGGACGTCCACTGTACACGCCGGCCGCCCTCGGCTCGGCGTTCCTGTACGGAGCCTCCGCGTCCGATGCGGTGCTCGTCTCGCCGGGCACGGTGCTCGGATACACCCTGTTTCACATCGCAGCGTTCATCGTCTTCGGGATCGTGGTGTCCGCGCTGGTCACGCAGGTCGAAAAGTTCCCGCCCCTCGTGTTCGGCCTGATCATGCTGTTCGTCGTGTTCGAGACGTTCGTGATCTTCATGGTGGCCATACTGGGCGTGTGGCTCATGGAGGAGATGGCGTGGTGGGCCATCCTGGTGGGCAACCTCCTCGCGGCGGTCTCGATGGGTGCCTACCTGTGGCGGGCGCATCCGCTGCTCCGGGAGAAGCTGCGGGACGACGTGCTGTGGGCCGAGCCGTAATCGAGAGGCGGTGGCCCTGCGCGGGCGGACAGGTCGGTAAACGGAGGAACTCGACGAGACAGGCAGGCGACTACAGAGCAAAGGTGAACGCATGAACGACATCCCGGACGTGTCGGCACTCGATTCCCGCGTACAAGTCGTTGACGGAATCGCCAGGATACACCTGAACGTCGGTGGCGGGCGGGACATGGTAGTCAAAGAGCTGCCGGACGGCTTCGTCCGGTGGCAACTGGACTGCAAGCACAGCATCTACGACGCGATCGAGCGCGACGAGTACATTGCGTTCAACGCCGGACACCTGCCGGTGGTCGCCACGTGGAGCGACGGCTCGCTGACGCCCAACCTGGCCAACAAGGGCGTCGGATTCACGCCCAAGGACGAGTACATCGACCACTATTTGTCGGTGATCGAGGGGGCTGTCGAGCAGATCGTGAAGCTGCCCCCGCACGCGGTGGACGAGACGCGCGACCTGAGGCTCACAGCGGCACGTGAATTCTACGCCCACCCCGAGCACGTCGATTGGAGGCGTCTCGGCCTGCTGGAGATCTTCGAGGGCGAGACATTCCGCAACCTGTCGAAGAATCCGTTTGCGTCGGTGCTGTGGACCGGTAACTCCCCCGTGTTCGTGAGCTACCAGGTGGACTGCGTAGTGGAGATCATGACGCCTGAGGACCCACGCTACCGGTTCGCGTGGGCGATGCGCCGGCTGTTCGAGTACGAGCCGTTCCACGTGGTGCAAACGATGTACCCGTACTCGTACTGCTTCTGGGTGGTGGACCACGCCAACAAGACGCCCAAGCGCCGCTATCCCGGCAAGCGAGGCCACGCGGCGGTGGGACGCTCAGAGGAGTGAAGAGCAGTCGGTGTAGCGCCGGATCGCGAGGAGCTCCAGGCGGGTGAGCTCGCGCGTGGTGGATCGCCAGGCGCTGATCAGGTTCCTGGAGCAGTTCGATCACTTCTGCGGTCGGCCCGGCAGCGTTTTCCTGGTCGGTGAAACGAGCCAGCTGCTCGAGGGGTGGCGCCGCTGGGCGAGCTTCATCGAGCTGACACTTGAGGCCGACGACGCGCTCGCGGACGGGCCCGCGTACCGGCAGGCTCTCGAGTTGGCGCAGTCCGAGCTCGACCTGCCGGTCGTGGTCGAGTCACCAGCCGAGGTGATCCCTCTTCCGGACGGATGGGAGGCCCGGGCCCGCCCGGCTCACCTCTCCACCCAGTGGCTGCGCGTGTTCCACTTCGATCCGTACAGCGTGTCGTTTCGGTTCATCGCGCGCGGCGACGAGCCGGACTACCACCTGGTCCTCCAGTACTTGTCACACGGTTGGGTGTCGGTGGAGGCGATGGACGACCTGCTGGAATCGGTGCTTCCCCGGTTCACGGCGGAGACGATCGCACAAGACCCCGCGGAGTTCCGCCGTCGATACAAGGGCCTGCTGCAGATGTGGCACACCATGCGGCCAGGAGCGACCCGCCGGGAATCCTAGAGGACCTTCTTCAGAACCCTCGTGTCCACGTTGGCGCCGCACAGGATGATCGCGACGTCCTGCCCGGTCCACCGGTCCGCCGTCTGCAGGAATCCGGCCACGGCCACCGCCGCCGATCCCTCGATGAGGGTGTGGTGGCGCCCGATGATCAGGCGCATCGCCACTCGGATCTCATCTTCGGATACGGTGAGCGAGTCGTCGACAACTTTCTGGCATAGTTCGAATGTGATCGTATCGGGCTCCACGCCGCCCGCTGTGCCGTCCGACAGCGTGGGCAGTGACGGGATGTCGACAACCTGCCCGGCCTTGAGTGACTCGTGCATCACGGGCGAGTTTGCGGGTGAGCAGGCCACGACGTGTGTGCCGCGCACCTCCTTCAGGTAGCCCCCGGCTCCCGAAATCAGCCCGCCACCTCCGAGAGAAGCGAATAGGACATCGATGCGTTCCAGGTCCTCCGCCAGCTCGACGCCGAGCGATCCCTGTCCGGCCACCACGTGGGGATCGTTGTACGGAGATATATAGGGGATCCCGTTCTCCCGTGCGTGACGGCGGGCAGCCGTTTCGGCGAGCACCGGATCGCCCTCGACCCGCATGATTCCGGCTCCCAGCGCCTCGATCGCCTCGAGCTTGGAAGGGTCGGCGGCCTCGGGAACGAAGATGAGAGCTGCTACGCCAGCGATCCGCGCAGCGTGCGCCAGGGCCATGCCGTGGTTTCCGGACGAAGCAGCGACGACTGCGGAGACCACATCCCCGAGCGACAGCAACGCGTTCGTTGCTCCGCGCAGCTTGAAAGAACCTGTGATCTGGAGGTTCTCGAGCTTGAGATGGACTCGCGCGCCGCTCACCTCGCTCAGGACGTGCGAGTACTCAATCGGTGTGTGCCGCACGTACGGTGCGATGCGCTTCGCCGCCGCTTGGCACTCGGACGGGAACATGCCGGGTCTCCGGAGTTTCTTGCCGAGACGGTTCCTCGCACCAACGTTACCGCGAATGATGCGATGGCGCACGACCCATGGATCGGAGCGAACGAATGGCCGGATCCGCGGATGCGCGGAACAGGGAAGCATGTCCCATCTGTCACAGGGTCCTGGGCGACGGTGAGCCCTACGAGTGGGTGCCGGTTTGCCCGCTCGTGTACCCGGAGATCGAGGGCCTGCGGTGCCACGAACGTTGCCTGGCCGAGGAGCGCGAGCGGAATCGGATGCTACGCCGCGAAGATCTGAAGCCGACGTTTCTCGCGGGGCGCGTGGCGGACCACTGAACGGCGGCTATATTCGCACGCGGCTCACGCGATAAGGGGAGGAAGGGGAAGGGCGGAGGAGAGTAAAAGATCAATACCTGACCGGGTAGCTCAGTCGGCAGAGCAACGGACTTTTAATCCGTAGGTCGTGGGTTCGATCCCCACCCCGGTCATTCAGTAAAGACAACTAGTTACAATGTTTTCCACTCCGACATCGAGGCCGGATGGGAACAAGATTGGGAACATAATCGCTCGACGCCTGAGCTGACTGCTACCCCTTGCTTGCTTGATGCTCGACCTCCAGCACCGTAGCATCCCTCTTGAGGCTCAAGCGCCCCCCTGAGTCTCGACTGCGGCCCACCACATCCTCTGCTGGAGATGGTTCGATGAAACCGGCAACTACCGTTGGGGTCTTCTTCCTCGCGCTGATCGCCTTCGTGCATCTGCTGCGGGTGCTGATCGGTTGGAATCTCATTATCGCAGACACGGTCATTCCGATGTGGCCGAGCGTATTGGTCTTTCTCGTATTCGGCGCGCTGTCGGTGATGATCTGCCGCGAAAGCAAGCAGGAATCAGCAGCTCCCTGATCCTCGCCTCTAGGTCGTCCATACCGGGAGCGTGCGGGCACGGATCAACGGGCGATCAAAGAGAAGCGCCCGACCTGGGGCCGGGCCTTACAGCCGAAAGGAGACGTATCCGGACTCCGTTGGAAACCCCTCGGACCCAATGGTCCGTCGCAGGGACGGGCCATAGATTAGCTGCTCCGCGCCCCCCGTACTGAGGACAGTCTATGAGAGCGTGTCTCTGCCTGCCGGTCCTGATGCTGGCCTTGAGTGCCTGGCTTCCCGGACTGGCCGTTGCGCAACAACCCGATACGGTACCTGCCGACTCCATGGTCGTGGTCCCCCTGGGCTCGGATACGCTGCCAAGCGCAGCGGATCGGGCGCGTGCCATGCTGGACACTCTGCGCATGACGGCCGACAGCATCGACGCCCTCAAGGCGACGCGCCTGGCCGATCCCGACGTAGAACTGGATTTTCTACGTGTGCAGGCTCTCGATCAGGTGGGACAGATGCAGCGCATCCTGCGGAGCCTGTCCCATTTTCTAAGCCAGGTCAGCCCGGACAGCCTGCCGGCTGACTCGGTCAGGGCTTTCCTGCGCGGTTACGTGATGGTGCATCTCGACCGCATCGACCAGTCCTTCGAGGCGACCGTCCACGACTTCGAGGCGCTCCGGCGGCAGCGTTCCTCGGCGTCTCCTGACCGGATCGGTCCGCTCGAGTCCGAGATCCGGGAAGTTCGGGCGTGGGGAGACACGCTGGTGCGGTACAAGGGGTGGGCTCTGAGCTCCGCCGACTCCATCGGGCTGGACGTGTCGGACGGGTGGGCGAGCTATGACAGGCTGCTGGTCGCCAGCGCCGAGAATGAGCTAGGTCGGCTGCACATCGCCGTGGCCGAGCGCGACAGGCTGCGGGAGCTACGTCGCATCGCCGAGCGCACTGAGGCTCCGGCCTCCCAGATCCGGGATCTGAGGCTGAGGATTACCGCCGTCGAGGCACGGATCGACGGTATCGCCTCCGACGTGGCAGCAACGAGTGACCGACTGGAGGCGCGGGGATTCGAGACGGCGGCATACCGGGAGATGCTCATCCGGTCCACGGGCGAGGTGACCGGCGATGTTCTGGACCCGCAGGTTCTCCTGCGCCTCGTCAAGCGACTGACCGCCGATACGTGGCAGTCGCTGAAGAGCAATGCCGGCACGGTGTTCGTGCGCGTGCTCCTGGTCATCGGTTTCATAGTGCTGTTCCGAGTCCTGTTCAGCCTCCTCTGGCGGCTTGTCCAGGCCCTCAGGCTCGTCAGGGGGTCGCGCCTCGTCAGAGACCTGATGGGCCGCATGTTGCGACCCGTAGCGACGCTGGTCGGGCTCATCGCGGGTCTCTCGGTCATCGGCGTCCAGACCACTACCCTCCTCGCGGGACTTGGGGTCGCGGGCCTCGTGGTTGGCTTCGCACTGCAGGACTCCCTGTCCAACCTGTTCGCGGGAATGGCCATCCTCGCCAGCCGTCCGTACGACGTCGACGACATTGTCGAAGCGGCCGGTGTGGTCGGCAGGGTACGTGCCATGGGGGTGTGGAACACGACGATCGTCACGTTCGACGCTCGTCGGCTTCTCGTTCCGAACAAGAACATCTGGGGCTCCAATATCGAGAACCGATCCGCCGAGGAGAAGCGGCGAGTGGAAGCCGTAGCCCGCGTGGGTTACGACGCGGATCTGGAGAGTGCGATCCAGGTTCTCGAGCGCCTTCTCGTGGAAGACGAGCGCGTGCTGGAGAATCCCGCCCCGACCATCTGGGTTTCCCGACTCGCGGAATCGTGGGTCGAGCTCAAGCTATGGCCATGGGTGAAGACCGAGGACTGGTGGTCGCTCACATCGGACCTTCCGCGCCTCGTGAGGCTACGACTCGAAGCGGAGAGCATCGACGTTCCGGTGCCGCGAAGGGACGTCGTCACCAGGGTGGCCGGGCCGGCCGCGCCGGCGCGCCACGAAGGTTCCAGCGCGCCGCCGCGCGACCCTGCGTAGGAGTGGGTGTGATTCGCAAGGGCTGGCTTGTGGCTCCCACAGTGGGCACCCAAGCGCGACACGCCTCAGACGGACGTGAAAGAGCCCCGGTCGGGGGGCATCAACGGGGAATCAACAATCGGCCATCGGGACCCCTGTGGTGCCCTGTAATCCGTCAGCGACGCATGTCACGTACTCTCGGCCCCAGCCATGCGCGCACGAAGCTCTGAGCCCCTCCTGCACGCTTTGCATGCACAGCGGCGGGAGGGATGCGGCTTCGGGTCAGCCAGAGGTTTGGGTATCGTTGTGATTGAATGAAGCTGGAAGGAGCGCCTGGCGGAGGAACTGGAGGCAGAGGAGTAGTTTATGGCCAAGCCGATCGAGGAGTGTCGGGCGATCGTGTCACCTCACCTGCTTCGCAGGGTGGCGCTCCGGAGACGCGAGAAGGCCCGTGAGATGAGGCGCGCGCGGATCAAGCCGCAGGACTCTGCTCTGCCGAGCCTGCCAGATAAGATTCGAAGTGCCCCGAATCCGTAAGCATTCCAGGATCTACTGGCGCAGGAGCTCGAGGCGGAGGGGTAGCGGCGTGTGAGCGAGTATCTTGCAGGGGCGAGGAACGGGTGAGCACTAGAGAGCGAGCCGTCGTGGCCTTTGATTGCGAGGAGGCCGAGAAGATTGGCACCGCATTGCGGCAGCTCATGCTAGCGCCGCGTGGCTTCGAGCCAGATCACGGTGATGGCCCGTTCACTCGTGCCGAGCTGGATGTGTTGGAGGCTAAGTTGGATGAGGAGCCGCCGGTTGCCCTTACCAGTCGCGAAGCCAATACGATTGCCGAGGCCCTTACGCGGCGCACTGCTTACTCCGCCGACTCGGAGCAGATCAAGACAATTGGCAAGAGACTACTGGACGCCTTCGAGGAGAAGCGGTAGTCCATCCAACTCGTGAAAGGACGAGCCCGGGTCACGCCGGGCGCTTCGCTTTCACACTTCCCGGGCCGTTTCCACCGCGGAACGGGGCGAGAGTAGCAGCCTGAAGACTAGAACGTGCGTAACCAGCAACGCCGGGACGACCACGGCGGGAATGAAGTACGTTGCGCCAAGGTCACCATCAAGCGTCAAACGGAAGCCTCTGTACAGCGCGTTTACCAAGTCCAGAAACCCCTCGATGCTGAATATCCAGACGAGCGCGAGTGCGCCTGTGACTCTTCGCCGTAGAGCGAAGATCGCGAGCAGAGCCAGCAACGCTGCCAGCAAATCACCATAGGCTGCAGGGTTCGCGAAGGCAGGGTCTAAGGGGACTGTAGTCACGCCCGGAATCAGGAACGCCAGTCCGACATAACGAGTGCTGTGAAACAGCAACAGGGGAATGAGCGCCTCCTCCAGCGGCTTGGTTCTTAGATGTGGCATCAGATACCACTTGGCGATCAGACCATAGCACACCAAGCCCATCGTGATACTGAGGGGAAGAATGAAGTCCGCCATGGCAAGCTCCTTTCAGGTTCGTTGTGCTGACCCAGACAAGCCGAACCCACGACTACCGTCAAGAAGTCCCAGCGCCCGCTTCACGCCGGGCGCTTCGCTTCGCTCGCACGACCTAGACCCGGACCAAGTACCACCCCGAGAGCACTCACAGGCTGGGGTGAGTGACCCCGGCGCGACTCGCTGTCGAGCGTAGCGTCCTCGCGTTCGTCAGGGCGCGATGGACTGATGGGCGTGGCGGGCTCTCCACTCGCCGTTCTCGCGCACGAACACGATCGTGATTCCAATCCCCACGGGCTCCGACGTCCACCCGGCCCTGTCCGTGTAAGTGCCCTCGGACACCGCGATCACGATGGCCACGTCGGAAGACAGGACGCGAACGCGCTTCTCGATGATCGTTTGGTCCTGACGCTCGAGGCCAGCATACGTTTCGCGGAAGGTCTCCCGAATGTACTCGAGTCCGCTGAGCATCACGTCGCTCGTGATGAAGGTCAGCTCGCCCTCCCCCTCGGCCATGGCGAGCACGCGATCAGCGTCCACGTTGCGAGCGCCTTCCATCGCTTCCTCAACGAGCGAGTCGATGGCTGCCACGACCGCCGGATCGTCGGGATCGAATTCTGCTGGCTGGCAGGAGGCAGACAACACCGCGCAGGCGATCGTCGCCAACATGAGAATGCGCATCGGTTCTTCCTTGATGGATAGGTCTCCGCCGGACCGCGGCCTCTGACCCGCGGTATCGTGTAACAATATAGCACTCCCAGCCCACGCGGAATCGTTTGGGGCCCCTCCCGGGCTTCGAGGTCCGGTCGACTCTGCTCGAGCGCAATGACTTTGTGATCAACACCGCGGAAGTAAGAAGGGCTGGAGATTTGGCCTTTGCTCGGGGTACTTACACGCTGACTCTCACCCCGAAGGCGGGCGGTTCCGATATCTCCGTGGACGGAAAACTCATGACTGTCTTTGAAAAGCAGCAGGATGGGTCGTGGAAGATTCACCGCGATATTTTCAACTCCAACGTGCCATAAGGACTAAGGTTGACGAGAGTGGGTGGCGCGGTTGCTAGCCGCAGAGCGCCCGATAGTCTCGCCAAGGCTAGGCGGCACGCCGGGCGCTTCGCTTTGACAGCCCGTTGATCCGTGCCCGTACCCTCCCGGTATGGACGACACTGAGGCAAGGATCAGGGAGCGTCTCTTGCGGCCCCCCGACCGGGGCTCTTTCACGTCCGTCTGAGGCGTATCGCGCTTGGGGCACAGTTGACATAATACGGTTTTCTTGGCGATGGTAGACTGCGCCCCACGAATTGCCGGAGCTACCCTTCTGGCTCACGCATAGCAGGTCACGTTTCGGCCCCACGAAACAACTCATACGCAGGTGTATTCCGTCGCGGCCCCCATCGGGCGGAGGGATTGCTGTGCATTGTCCGTTGAACAGGACAGGTACGGCTGTCAACCATCGTAAGGGAGTAACCGAGCTACTATGCTGAACTTCAGATGCGCTCCGTTCCTTCAATGCGTCGGGCATCCGATCATGCTCTCCGCGTCCCTGTTGCTCTTGCTGGTATGTCCGCTGACGGCCCAGGACAACGATGGCTGGCGGACGATCGAGTTCGCGACCACCGAGGTCACCGACCCCGACATCGCCGTCTCACCCGACGGCAAGTGGCTGATCTTCACAATGCTGGGCCATCTGTTCCGGTTGCCGGTCGCGGGTGGGGAGGCCAAACAGCTGACGTTCGGGCCATACTACGACACGGACGTGGAGTATTCGCCGAACGGCGACCGTGTGGCCTTCGTCTCCGACCGGGACGGGAGCGAAGGGAACGTCTTCACCTTGGAGCTGGCGACCGCGGAGATCACGCAGGTAACGCACGAACCCTGGGCCGGGCGGCCTAGCTGGACTCCCGATGGTAAGGCGATCGTCTATCTGCGCTTCGTCCGCGAGGCATTCAAGGCCGACCCCTGGCATTCGATGCCGGCTCTGGTACGCCGAGTGCGCTGGGCAACGGGGGAGACAGAAACCCTCAGTTCGGCGCCGCGCCTCTTCCGTTCAGTCGCCCACCTCCCGGACGGCCGCCTGGCCTGGAGCGTGATCGAACGCGGGAAGGAATCACCGCGCTGGACGACTCGCATCGTGCTAAGGAATCGTGAGGGCACGCTCGATACGCTCGGCACGGTCCCGTGCTACGCGGATCGACTGGTCGCGAGTCCGATAGGGGATGGGCTGTACGGCCACTGCTCACAAAGCGGTAAGGTCCCAGGGTCGGAAGGGCTTGTATTCCTTGCGCTCCCCGAGGGTGCGGAGCGAGAGGTTGCCCATGTGTCGAGCCAATCGGGCTTCGCTCCGAGAGGTCCGCTGTTCGCCATCGCTCCCGACCATAAGAGCCTTTACGTGGGCGAGGCCGGCAGGCTCTGGAAGATCTCGCTGCCGGCGGGCTCACGTGAACCGATCTCTTTCCACGCCCAAGTCAGCTTGGAGGTTCGAGCCCCGACTGCCCCACCGAAGCTGGCAGTTGAGCCAGGGAGCTCGAGGCGGCTGCGCAAGGTCTTGAGCCCGCGGCTCTCTCCCGACGGCCGCACCCTGGTTTTCGTGGCAGCTGGCTACATCTGGGAACAGCCGCTGAATGGCGGCTCGGCCCACCGGCTGTTCGAGGGACATGCGTTGGAGCGGGAGCCCGTTTTTTCGCCGGACGGAAAACAGCTTGCGTTCGTCCGCGACCAGAATGGGACACAGGAAGTCAGCGTTCTCGACTTTGAGAGCAGGCAAACGCGCACCCTGGAATCCGGCGGTGTCTATCTGGGCTTGAGCTGGAGTCCCGACGGAGAGCGGGTGCTCTTCGCGGAGCGAGAAGGCCGCAGTTTTCTCCTCGTAGCCGTCCGCCCAACCGACGGTAGGAAAGATTCCCTCGGTTCGGCTGGCCCTTGGTCAGCGCGACCGCACCTGTCGGAAGACGGTGAGTGGCTCTACTGGTCGGACAAGGGCACGGTCTACAGCAGGCCGCTGGCGGAAAGAGTAGAACCTGAGTCCGTTACCGATCTGGCGCGCCATCTGAGCGACGGGCTCGTCTCGCCTGATGGGAGGTGGTTGGCCTTCCGGCGGAACGTCGAAATCTGGGCGGCGCCTCTGGGGGGGAAAGAACGGGTGCGCGAGGAAGATGTCCGGCAACTC
>Ga0255057_10000002_pt1 | contig 180084 bp, 155 predicted proteins | sample Cases_109_6_MG_FD_189022 | JGI IMG/M metagenome (GOLD analysis project Ga0255057, IMG submission 189022) | Seawater microbial communities from Amundsen Gulf, Northwest Territories, Canada - Cases_109_6 | ecosystem: Environmental > Aquatic > Marine > Gulf | place: Canada: Northwest Territories... | reverse complement strand
ATCCTGGACCTGCAGGCCGCACAGATCACCCTGCTCCAGGCCGAAGTCGACCTCATCCGCAGACGCTTCGATTACCAGCTCGGTCTCACCCGACTCGAAGCCCTGCTCGGTACCAACCTCAGAAACTAGAGCACACCGCCCGGGAGGCTGGGGACGATGGTCGCATCCGCTCTCAAGATGATCCGCTGGCTGCTCGTCCTGCCGGCGGCCATCGCCGTTGCGGTGCTCGTGGACGGAGCCATGGTCGAGGTGCTCGGAGGCCTCGGCGTAGTGGATCGTTCCGTGCCCTGGCTGGTTGGCATGATGCTCGGCCACTTCGTGATGGGAGCTGGTTCACTTGCCGCGGGAAGCTGGATGGCACCGGCCCGCAGGGACACTGTCGCGACGATCCTGTTCGTGCTGGCAATTCTCGTCACGATCGAAGCGGTGGCGTCAGCGGGGCTGCCTGTGTGGCTGATACTCCTTCTCTACGCTGCCTTCGTGGCGGGTGCTTGGGCAGCGCTCCGAAAAACACGCCAGAGTTGACATAGACGATCCGGCCGGTCGCTACGACTCTGAGGTCAGCCGGTCTCTCGCCGCCAGGAGCTCGCGTCGGTCCTCGTCGCTCACCGTCGGATACGCGAGTCCGAGTCCCGAGAGCGTTCGGTTGAGAATCTTCGCCACCGTCAGCCGCATGAACGGCTTGTCGTCAGCGGGAATCGCGTACCAGGGCGCCCACGGCCGCGACGTGGCGTTGAGAGCTTCCTCGTACGCGTTCATGTACGCATCCCAATGGAGGCGTTCGTCCACGTCGCCCGACGAGAACTTCCAGTTCTTCTCGGGCTCGTCGATGCGGCGGAGGAAACGTTGCCGCTGCGCTGCACGCGACACGTTCAGCCAGAACTTGAGAATCACCGTGCCGTTGCGGGCGAGGTGCATCTCGTGCGCGCCGATCGACTCGAAGCGTTCCTCCCAGATGCGGTCAGGATCGATTGGATAGGGCAATCTCTGTCGCTCCAGGATGCCGGGATGCACTCGTACGACGAGCACTTCCTCGTAATAGCTGCGGTTAAAGATCCCGATTCGGCCTCGCTCCGGGAGCCGGATGGAAGTGCGCCACAGGAAGTCGTGATCGAGCTCGAGAGGGGTCGGGCGCTTGAACGAATACGCCTCCGTGCCAGCCGGGTTGATGCCCCGCATTACCGCCCGGATCGTCCCGTCCTTGCCCGCAGCGTCCATGGCCTGAAACACCAGCAGGACGGAATAGCGATCCTGCGCGGAGAGCATTCGCTGCAAGTCGTCCAGCTCCTCGATCTGGTCCTTGAGCTTCTTCCTGGAGGCCTTGCCCGACAACTGTGACTCGTCCGGCGCCGTGGGGAAGCCGGACACGCGAAACGAGCCGTCGAACGGTACCAGGTATGGGCTGGGCACGGCCTCGAACATGGCGATCACCTGTATCGGGTTGGACGGAACCGTTTGCGTCCCAAGATGTGGTCAGGCGAACATGATCATACGTCAGGTGCCGCCGCCACCCAAGCGATCTACGGACGGCATCTCCTCTTCAGCGCTGGAGGCGCCATGGTCCGCTGGACACCGCTGCTGATAGCGTGGGTGTTGATATTTGTCGTCGCTCCACACGGCTTTGCGCAGGAAGACCGGGGGGCTCGATCCGGCAGTAACGTGGTCCATGTGGAGGGCGAGCCGGAGGGCTTCCCATTCTCGCCCGCCATCAAGGCAGGAGGAATGATCTACCTCTCGGGCCAGATCGGGAACCTCCCCGGTACGCTCGACCTGCCCGAGGGAGTAGCAGCCCAGACACGGCAAGCGATGAAAAACATCAAGACCGTGCTCGAGGCTGCAGACGCGTCACTTTACGACGTAGTAAAGTGCACGGTGCTCCTGGATAACATGGAAGACTACTGGCCGATGAACGAAGTCTATGCCTCGTTCTGGGACGGCCCTCCGCCGGCACGTTCGGCGTTCGGGGTCGATGGTCTGGCTATCGGGGCATTACTCGAGATCGAGTGCATCGCGAAGGATCCGGCGGGACAATAGCGCCGGGATGGTAGACGTGACCGGGCCGCGGCGGGCCCGGTCACTACGGCTGGTCAGTCTCCGAAACCTGCCAGCACGTCCGACAGTGTGGGGCGTCCAATCTCCTGCAACTCGTAGCGTACGCGGACCGACGGCTTGTCGAACTCGATCAGTCGCCGGAGGTCGATCGGCGTGCCGATGACGACCAGGTCCGCCGGCGTGGCGGCGATTGTCTGCTGTAGCTCGGCCGTTTGCTCGGCCCCGTATCCCATCGCGGGCAGGACAGGGCCAGTGTTCGGATACTTCTCGAACGTGCGGGCGATCGAACCCACGGCCCAGGGACGCGGGTCGATGATCTCGGCCGCCCCGTAGCGAAGGGCTGCGACCCAGCCTGCGCCGTAGGCCATCTCGCCGTGCGTGAGCGTGGGGCCGTCCTCGACCACGAGCACCTTCTTACCTCGGATCTCGTCTTCGCCTTCAACGAACAGCGGGCTCGCCGCCTCGATCACGAGAGCGTCGGGATTCAGCTCGTGGGCCACGGCCCGGGCGGTCTGCACCTGCTCGAGGCTGGCAGTGCATACCTTGTTGATCACGATCACATCGGCCATCCGTACATTTGCCTCGCCGGGGTGATACCGGGCGGCGTGATCCGGCCGGTGGGAGTCGACAACCGTGATGTAGAGATCAGCCTCGTAGAAAGAGAGATCGTTGTTGCCCCCGTCCCAGATCACGACGTCCGCTTCCTGCTCGGCCTGCCGCAGGATCGCCTCGTAGTCCACGCCCGCGTAAACGACCCGACCCGCAGCGATGTGGGGCTCATATTCCTCACGCTCCTCGATCGTCACCTCGTGTTTTTCGAGGTCGTCGTAGGTCTCGAAGCGCTGCACGGCCTGCGCGGCGAGGTCTCCGTACGGCATTGGATGGCGGATGACCACCACCTTCTTTCCCTGGGCCGTCAGGATCTCTGCGACGCGCCGGCTCGTCTGGCTCTTGCCCGAGCCGGTGCGGGCTGCGCATACGGCAATGAGCGGCTTGACGGACTTGACCATCGTGTGTTTGCTGCCGAGCAACAGGTAGTCGGCGCCCGCTGCGATCGCGCGCGAGCCGAGGTGCATGACCTGCTCGTGCAGCACGTCGCTGTAGCTGAACACGACGACGTCCACGTTCAGCTCGCGGACAAGGCGCTCGAATTCCTCCTCGGCCTCGATCGGGATACCGTCGGGATACCGCGGACCGGCCAGCTCGGCCGGATACGTGCGGCCATCGATGTCGGGGATCTGTGCAGCGGTGAAGGCGACGACGTCGAAGTCGGGGTTGTCGCGGAAGTACGTGTTGAAATTATGAAAGTCCCGACCGGCCGCGCCGAGAATGAGTACGCGCTGCGCCATGCGTTCCTCCTGAGAGAGTCATTCGTCCAGGATGCCGAGGTCCGCTCGGCGCAATTTTTCGCCGAGCCCTTGAGCGAGATTCCGATACAGTACGACGCCTATGCCGGGCCGCAACCGGACGACGCTTTGCAGGTCCTTCTTGGTCAGAACACCGGCTTCCACCGGAGTGATGGCCCGGGCCGTGGCGGAGTGCTCCCCGCCCGTCAGGACGGCGACCTCACCCAGGCATTCGCCTGCATGGACCGTGCCTATGCGTCCTTCTCTTCCCTCGGCCAAAACGGCAACTTCGCCATCCAGAATCAGAAACATTTCCGTGCACGGCTCGCCAGCGCGGAATATGTCCTGACCACTGTCGAAGGTCGTGTGAGTGCACACGCTGGCGAGGCGCTCGAGCTGCTCTTCCTCGAGTCCCGAGAACAGCCCGACCCGGTCCACTACTTCGCCCAGACGCGGCAAAACCTCCCGCCGCCGGAAAGAAGCCAGGACCAGGTCCGCGAGGTCGCTTATCGGCGGGATGAGCATCACCTGGCCGATGTCCAGCGGGATGAGGAGCTTCGAGAACTTAACAAGGTCGAGCCGCTCGACGTCGTGGAAGGCCAGGGCCGGCGTATACGCAGTGGGAACGTACCCGAGCTGGAGTACGGTGCGCTGCATGCGGGGCGCGTGAGCACTGACATCGAGCTCCATGTACGCGATATCCCATTCCTCCCGGCACCGCTCCTCCAGCTCCGTGAGCAGGACGCGGATCACGTCGTCGCGGAGAGAAATCAGCTCGAACACGCGCACGACCCTGTCCAGCCGCTCCAGCGTGAAGCCCACGGCGCCGACGATGTGACCCCCTTCACGTGCCACCAGGTACTTCGACTTGTGCGAGATCAGCTTGAAATAGCCGTACTGGAGGCGCATCGGGCCGAAGATCTCGCGGTTCCGTACGCGGCCTCGCTCGATACGCATCAAGCGCGAATATCCTTCGGTCGTGAGCTCGCTGATCGTGAAGCCGTGTCCGAAGGGGTAGGGTACGGACTCCTCGTCCACAATCACGTCCACCGCTACGCGACACGCCTCGAGAGCGGTGCACGCGAGCTGATAGATTTCCGGGACGATGCGCGGGTTGTTTCGACGCAGCTCGCGACCCCGTCCGAACAGCTGTACCAGCACTCCCATGTTCTCGCGCGTCGAGCCGAACACGTACTTCAGTGGAAGAAAGCCGACCGGCGCGAATCCCTGCTTCAGCGCGATCGCCTGGGTGAACGGATGCGTCACCCGGGCCTCGATGAGGCCCACGTGCAACCTGTCCTTGACGGAGGTCAGGCGTTGCTCGAGAAGATGCGTCCCGATTCCGCGTCGGCGGTAGTCCGGATGCACGGCGAGCCGGCCGAACTCTCCAACCAGATCCGTGTAGGCGCCCACCTCGAGAATGACCGACGCCGTACCCACGATACGGTTTTCGTCCACGTCCTCCGCGACGAGCATCAGCGTCTCGTCGGAGAATATCAGCTTCTTGATCTCGAATTCTTCGTAATACTGCGGGTAGGCGTAGTCCTCGCCGTAAGTGGCGAGGTAGATGTCGATGATTCCGTTAGTATCCGCATCACGCGCCTCGCGAATGGTGATCAACGGACGCTTCCCGCGTGGGCAGGGTCGCCATTCCCGGCAGCCATCGCTCTGCCGCCCTGGCGGGCGACCTCCGCGAGCCATGCCGCACCCACGGCGAGCACGTTCTCGTCGATCTCGAACCGGCTCGAGTGGGCCGGATAGCTGGCCGAGCCCGGCAGGCGCGCACCGAGGCGCACGTAGCAGCCGGGGATCTCCTGCAGATACCAGGAGAAGTCCTCACCACCCATGTTCGCGCTGCGGACCGTGTAACGGACGCGCTCGGGGCCGAGGGCCGATGCCGCGGCCGCCCGAGCCACCGAGACCATCGGTCCCTGGTTCACGAGCGGCGGAGTGCCCTCTTCGATCTCGAGTTCGACGCGCGCTTCGTGGAGCTGACCGACAGACTGGCAAATTCTTGCGATCGACCGGTGCAGGTGGCTTCTCACATCGGGCTCCTGAGCCCGGATGGTGCCGGCGAGCTCGGCGGTGCCGGCGATCACGTTCGAGGCGCTGCCTGCGTCGAACCGGCCGATGGAGAGTACCGACGGGTGCGTCGGGTCGATTTCACGCGAGACTATGGTCTGAACGGCCATGACGATCAGGCTGCCGACCACGACGGCGTCCACCGTCTCGTGCGGCCGCGCCGCGTGGCCCTGCTGGCCCCGGATCGAGATGCGAAACGCGTCGGTAGACGCGTTCACGGGGCCATCGGCAGCCACGACCGTGCCGGTGGGAAAGTGCCGGTCCACGTGCCCGCCGAAGATCGCGCCCACTCCGTCGAGCGCTCCCGCTTCCACCATTGCCTTCGCCCCCGAGCCGAGCTCCTCGGCCGGCTGGAAGATCAGTCGAACAGGCGCCGGAAGCGGCTCATCGCTGCCCGCCAGGATCTCCGCTGCGCCGACCAGTATCGCGGTATGCGCGTCGTGGCCGCAGGCGTGCATCACTCCCGGAACCACGGACGCGAACTCCAGCTCCGTCTCTTCCTGGATGGGCAGGGCGTCGAGGTCGGCCCGCAGGGCAACCGCAGGGACCCCCGGGGGGCCCTCGATCTCCGCAACGACACCGGTCTCGAGCGATCTTCGATAGGGAAGGTCAAGACGCTCCAGCTCAGAGATCACGCGGGCCGTGGTGCGATGCTCCTCCCAGCTGAGCTCCGGATGGCGATGCAGGTCGCGCCGCAGCGTCACCATTCGCTCGAACAGGGAAGACTGGATCGAGGCAATCATGGGCGAACCTCCCGGCAGCGCGGGGAGCGCCGACGAGGCGCTTACCTCCGCCCGCCCGGAGGAATATTAGCACCAAGGGGTGCGACGCGCTCGGAAGATCAGACGGCCGCGAGTGCTGGACGCCCGAGGGTACCGCCTCAACAGCCACCAGGCTTCTTGAGCAACCTGCCGAAATCAGGCCGGGCTGAAGCGATCGAGGAAGGCCCGTTCCCTCGCCGTCAGGCTGGGCAGCCCCTGGGTTCGAAGCTTCTCCATGATCTCGTCGTAGGCGTCGCGGTTGACCGGGTGAAGGGACTCACGGTCGATGGACTCCCAGCGCCGGGCGGCGTCCCGGTCAGGCAGCCACCCGTGTCCCCGCCCGCCGTCCGCCTTACGCTTGAACCGCGCAGCCGGCGAGTTCTTCTCGCGCCACTTCATGAACAGCCACGCGCCGAGGAATCCGCCGAGGTGGGCATGGTGGGCGATCCGCTGCGGTGATCCGGCGATCTCGAACGCGATTCCCCCGACCGCGATCAGCGTCGCAAGGAGGATCATGGTCTTGATCTTGATCGGAATCGGGATCGGGATGATCAGGATCCGCTCGTCGGGCCAGTAATGGGCGAAGGCCAGCAGCAAGCCGTACAGGGCCCCTGACGCTCCCACGACGGCCGTCATGGTGGAGAACGTCGGGAGGAGGAAGGGAACGATGACGGACACGAGGCCCGCGACCAACCCGCTGAACAGGTAGAGCTGGAGAAAGACACGGCCGCCGAGCCGGCTCTCCAGCCTCGGCCCGAAGAAGTAGAGCACCAGCATGTTGAACCCGAGGTGCCAGAATCCACCGTGCAGGAACATGTACGTCACCAGCGTCCACGGGCGCGTAACGACCCACGCAGGGACGAGGGCGAACATTGCAAACAACGACGGGACGGCGCCCGATAGGAAGAAGAGCGCCACGTTGGCGAACAGGAGCCGAGTTACCCAAGGAGTCATGGACGCTACGGTAGGGGGCCCGGCGGTGGGGCGCCAGTCGAGGCCAGGGTAGGAGCCTGGCTCAGATCGCCAGCCAGTAGCTGGCCTTGATGGCGATGAAGCTCTGGCCGGGCTCGGCGAGGCTCCTCCAGGCGTCGCCGGGGTGGACCGGATCGGGGCGGGTGAACGCTTCATCGTCGCCGCGGTCCATCTGCCACACGAAAAACAGCGTCGAGTTGGGCCGCCATTCCCATCTGAACACGACGTTGCTGCGGAAAGATAGAGCCCGGAAGTCCTCCCGCTCGAAACTGAACGTGTCGTCTCCGTCGGTCACCGTTATCTCGTGTGGGGCGGGGCCCGTCGTCTCCTCGATCGTGGTGCCGTCAGTGCCGTACGTGCTCAGGTAGCGGCTTCCGGCCGCCTCCAGCTCGCCGTAGTCGCTGAACGACCCGGAGGCGGCGAATGGTTCCGCGTACGCTTCGAGGCTGATGTCCGGCGTGAACGCGTAGTTGACCCTCAGCCGAGCCGAGACCTCGCTGTAGTCGATGAAGGCGAACACGTAGCGCTGACCGAAGGTCGCTGCGCTGCCTCCATCGAACACGTCCACATACTGACGGGATTCCACCTGGCGCTCATAACCCGGCGACAGACTGAGCTGAAGCGCGCCGCCGGGCTTGAACTCGATGTTCCCTCCGATTTCGTAGCCCCAGTCGCCCAGCTCTCCCCATGAGTATCCTCCACTCAGGTGAAATGTCGTGAGCTTCCTTCGGTCGCTGTTGAGGTTACCGTCCACGCCGTACGCGCGGCCCGTGCCCATGCTGGGTCCGCCGCGCGTCAGGATGTCGCTCTGGGCCCGAGGCCGGTGGTCGAACTCCGCTCCGAAGCGCCAGAAGTTGAGTAACGTGAATCTGCCGCCGAGCTCGATCTCGCCGGGCTGCCGTATCCAGCCGTAGTTCCAGGCGCTCCGCGCCTCCGCCTTGAAGCTGTACTCCTGGAACGTCGGCCCGGGCTGCGTTTCCCGGTACTCGAGCTGGGCCTCGCCCTCGATTCGGTCCGCCTTACGCAGGCGCCCGGCGTCATTGATGTCGAACCCGGGCGAAGTCGCGTCGACGCCGACCCCCCACAGCCAATGGACGGCGCTCTCCCGTTCGAATTGAAGCCGAGCCCGGTAGCCGGACAGCGAAGTACGGGTCGTGTCGTAGTCGACGTAATCCGCATCCGGCCGCTGGAAGTAGTGCGAGCTGAATTCCTGGACTCGCTGGATGGCCTCCGGCGTCCCGGCGATGTAGCTGCCCGCGGCCAGGCCCCGAAGCTCGTACGTACCGCCCGCGATGCGAAGGTTCCAGTCCGCCTGCCCGGAGTAGGCCTCGCGGTTCATCTCGAACCGAAGAGCGTCCTGGGTGCCAAGGTTGCGGCGCACGCCGGTACCCGAAATGCCCAGGGTCGAGACTTCCGGACCGAATTCCTGCTTCAGGCTGGCCACAGCCCACACGGTGGCCGGCTGTACGCGCGCTTCGCCAAAGTCACCCGTCGTCGCAACGAACGTGGATGCACTTTCCTCTGCCGTGACGGCCCCGAGTGCGCCGACCGAAAGGCCGCCCGGCGTTCTCCCCGTGAGCTTCCCGGCGGTGAGGATGGTCGTGTTCCGCGGATAGTCTGCGTAGTCCGCGTCGACGCCTCCCAGGGGCCTTGCTCCAATGCGCCGCGAGTAGAAGAGGCCTTCCGATTCGAGGAGCTCCTTGCCCTCGACGAAGAAAGGACGCCGCTCAGGAAAAAAGGTCGGGAAGGCTGAGAGGTTCACCTCGGCCGGGTCCGCCTCGACCTGGCCGAAGTCCGGGTTGAACGTGGCATCGAGCGTGAGGCTCGGTCCAATTCCCATCTTCAGGTCGGCGCCGGCCCGACCATCGGACTCGCTACGGCTCGAGAACGGATCCCCTTCCTCGATCAGGCTGCTGCTCGTCGTAGTGGCGGTGCCGGTGACGTATGGCACGAGCTCCACCGGACGCCGCGTCCTTATGCCCTGGATTCCCTCCAGGTCGCCGAACCATGACGGCCAACCGGCTTCGTCTCTCGGCACCTCGATCCAATAGACATCCTCGCTCTTGCTGGGAATGTACCGATTGATGTTGACGCCGAAGCCGAACGTGTCGCCCTCGTTGAAGCGGAGCTGCGAGAATGGTATCCTCATTTCGGCCGTCCAACCGAGGGAGTCGATCACCGCGTTGGCGCTCCACACGGGATTCCAGCTGTAATCGCGTTCGCGGAAATTGTTGGCATCTTCCCCGGTGTACCAGTCGAGTCGACTTCCGGCGGCCGTGACAGCAATGGAGAAGTAGGTCCGGCGGTTCTGATAGCCGTCGATGTTGATGATGAGCCGCTCGGAATCGCCCCCGTCGTCCCGGCGAGACATGATCGCCCGAATCTCGGAGGGGTCCTGCGAATACATGCGCGCCCCCACGTACAGAGCGGTTTCGGTGTACACGAACGAGAATTCGGTGTGCTCGGTCGGGGGTGCACCCGGGTTCGGGCTGCGCTGCGTGAAGTCTGAGGTAAAGGCGGCCCGGCCCCAGAGTTCCTCGTCCAGTCGGCCATCCACCTCGATGCCCTCGCCGGGTTCCAACTTCATGGCGCCCAAGGTCTTGCTGATGCACGAAGGGAGAGTGCGCCGGCAGGGGGTCCACGCCCGAATGGTGTCTTCCTGGGCGACAGAATTCGGAACGTCCTGGAGGCGCGGTGAAGATGTGACGGCAACGGACGCAGCCGGCATGCCTACGAAAAGGCCTATTGCCGCGACGAAAGCGGCTGCCGAAACAAGGGGCTTCATGTGCACGTGTCCTCGGCGGCTTCGCCCAGCCGCGCAGGGCATGGATCTAGACTCAAGCCGGCCGGGACGTCAAAGCGCCGCCGGACGGCATGGCAATTCGTCTGTTGTGAATGACACCCGAGGAGAGCCGAACGTTCAGTCCGATTCGTGCGGGCGTCCGCCTATGAGCCGGCGGCCTCGCGCATGGCAGCCAGCCTGGCCGGCACGTCCCTCATACTCACGATCTCCGCCATCCCATCACCTGCTATCCCGAGCAGCCTCTCGTAGCTGGCGGCGGCCTCCGACGCCTCGTCCAGCGCCTCGTGGGCCCGTCCCTTCAAGTACAGGGAGCCCTGCATCTGGCCCGGATTCAGTCGATTCCCGGCCTGGCTGATCCGCTCCATGTTCTCGGCGATGTCGAGTGCTTCGCGCGCGCGACCGACCTCGATGAGGGCAAGGGATTCCTGCAAGGTCGGCCCGACGAGCGCCGGTCTCGGAGCGCCGATAAGCTCTCGCGCCTCGTCATAAAGCTGGACGGTGGCCTGCGCGTCCCCCTGGTACCAGGCGACGACCCCATCGACGAGAAGCATGATCAGCTCTACCTGGCCCTGCATGATCGGCGGCGTGTCAGCGAACCGGGCGGCTACCGTATCACGCACCGCGAGCATCTCATCGACTCTCCCTCTCTCGCCACTGTTGATGAGCAGGCCGAACAGCACGCCTCCGAGCAGCGGATCGATCGCGTCCGCCTCGCGATAACTAGCCTCCGCTCCGTCGTAGTCGCCCATGTACGTGGCCAATTGTCCCGCCGCCAACAGGGGCTGGATCTGCAGGTCCTGCCGGTTCAGCTCCCCCGCCAGAGTCGCGGCGGACCGATAAGAGCGAAGGGCTTCCCGGTAGCTGCCGTCGGTCACGTACGTGTCCCCCATCAGACTTCGGACATACACGGCAGCGTCCGAATCCTCGGTCTCCAGGTGGGGTTCCAATGCGGCTCGAGCGCCCTCCCCGTCATTCTCGCGCAGGTACGACCGTACGAGATGGTCGAAGGAGGCCAGGAACCCGGGCTCGATAGCCAGGGCCGCCCGGAACGCCTCGCGCGCGTCTTCGTTCCGTCCGATCATCTCGAGGATTTCGCCGCGTGAATCGTGCGGATTGGCCTGGCCTGACTCGATTTCCAGGTAGCGCAGGCTTAGAGAGTCCGCCTCCGCGGCATCGCCGGCCCGGCCCGCCATGTAGGCCAGGTGGTTGATCCCGGGCGCGTAGTACGGGTCCAGGCGCACGGCTTCCCGAATGATCGCGCGTCCCTCTTCAGTCCGGTCCGTCGCGTCATAGAAGACGCCTAGCTGATAGCGGGCTTCCTTCTCCTCCGGGTATTTTTCGATCAACTCCTGCAGCAGCGAGTCAGCCGCCGCGATGTCTCTCTGGAAGTTGGCCGCGAACATCGCCTCGATCATGTAGCGATCGCGCTCTGTGGCCTTGTCCTTGTTGCTGTCCGCGTTCTGGAATGCGTGCAGCGCCTCCTGGCCGGTCACGTTGCCCAACATGCCGAGGCGGAGCCAGGCAATGGCGAACTCCGGATCCAGCTCGACCGCACGTCGGTAGTTTCCTTCCGCCTGCTCAAACAGGAATCGACGCTCAGCCAGGAGTCCTTCCTGGTATTCCCGGTATGCCTCGATATTGCCGGTGGCGAGCTGGGTGACCGGCGTGAGCTCGGTCGGCGTGAACGCCGGACCCAGCATCTGGCCGGACAGTCGAGCGGATACGTCATCCACCAGCGCGAACACGTCGGATCCGCGGGCCTGTTCGGCCGCGGTGACCGTACCGTCCTCGAGCTCGATGAGCTGGACGTCCACGCGAACCTCGTCGCCCACCGCCATGAACGAACCTCGTACCAGCGCTCGAGCACCCGACTGCGCGGCAATCTGCAGAGCCAGGTCGTCCGGGATCGCTTCGGTCTCCCCTCGTCCCGCCTGCCGCATGAGGTCCAGGAGGCGCTGGGCGCTCACCACCCGAAGGCCCTTCAGCTGGGCCAGGTTGGTCGTGAGCATGTCCGCCAGGCCCGGTCCGAGCCAGTCCAGGCTGTCGGCGCCCGTGCGGTTGGTGAACGGAAGGATGGCAAGCGATCCTTCCCCGAGGTCTTCAGGCAGCAGACCCGCCGGAGCGAGCGTCGGAGAACGAGGCTCCGGCCGATCACGGGTGAGGATGAAACCTGACCCGATCAATCCGACTAGAATGAGCGTTCCCACCATCAGTCCCTCGGAGCGAGGTACGTTCTGTCTGCCGCCGGCTCCATGGTACCACGAGATGATGAGAGCAATCGGGAATCCGACACCGATCATGAGGAGACTGCAGTCGAGGACGACGCGCTCAAAGCCATAATTCTCGACCACGAAGCCGATGAACTCGAGGGCGACCCACCCGGCACCGAGAAACAGCACGGCCGTGCGGAGTACGTGCCGCTCTTGTAGTTGTTCGATCCAGTTCCGCATAGGCTCAGTCATGGTTCTCCCGCATCTGCCCGGTGTTGTCTGGCGGGCGGTGGGCCCGAAAGACGAGACGCTGCAAGCTAGGATACGTTTCGAGGCGGGGCCAGTTTCAATCTTCGCGGGTCCCAGTGCGCGAAAACCGCCGCTCCGGAATGGGTACCCGAAGCGGCGGTCCGCTATTCGACATTTCCGGACCCGAGTCCGGAGCGCTACGGCATCAGCACCAGCGCACCCGCACGCGGTAAGTGATCGTCTCCTCGCCACGCGGTGGGATCTTCACGGTGAACTTGAATGTGTGCGCATCGAGCTTCGTCGCGCGGTGTGAGGACGAGAGGATCTCCCAGTCCGCGCCGATCGGCTCGAACACCTCGACCTCGATTTCCTCGTCCTTGTGGTTGCGGAGCTTGATCTCCCACTCGCTCTCGGTCACGCAGTCGGCAATGATGTCGAAGTCCATCTGCCGCCGGTCCGCCACGACATCGAACGCCTCGCCCATCTTGATCCGAACTGTCTCGTCGCGCGGCGTATGGTCGATCCTGTCCTCACCGATGAACTGCTGCGCGCCCGAGGCGTCGCTCTTGTACACGCGGACGATCCCGGCCGGGAGCGGCATCCCGAGACCGTTCTTTTCGCTGTTCTCGAAGTCCAGGAACACGCCGACCTTCTGGTTCGACTCCACCTGCCCGTACGAGCCGCGGAAGTAATAGGCGGCGCCGTAGAAGATCAGCCTTTTCTTGATCCCGAAATCGGTGGCCTCGAGCAGGGTGACCTGCTTCTGCTCGTTGTTGAGCACCGTGGCCGGGCGGTTGAGCGTGTACATGTGGTACTCGAAAAACGCCTCTTCGGCGAACGCCTGGTCCATCGACATTTCGGCGGCCATCACCGACTTGCGGGCCCGACCGTATGCGTCGGGCGCCGACACCCGTTGTACATCACCCGCCACGAGCTTGAGCTGCGCGTTCTCGTAGCTTGCCCCGCTCTGGTTCGTCAGGGTAACCCAGCCCGTGATGTCGCTGCGCCGGTCGTTCTCGTCCACGACCATCACGTAGTCGGCCTTCCAGTTGAGGTTGTGCGTGAGGTACGAGGTCTCGACACGCTGTCGGTTCGATCCGCTGTCCAACTTCCACAGCAGGGTCGGCCGGGCGATCAGATTGTCCGGCAGCTCGGGAAACGCGAGGCGTCCCGGGTAGTTGAACGTGATCTCGTCCCCGATCCTGAGGATGGTGCCCTGGTTCACGGACAGCACCTCGGCCTCGACCACCTCGTCCCGCCCGAGGACCTCGTTCCATCGGTACACCTTGACCGTGCGCCCGACGTACTTCTCGAGGAGTTTCTGAGGGCTGAGAAGGTCGTACTGGTAGTTCTGCTCGAGCACGGTGAGGCGTCCGCCGTCCAGCGCCCGCAGGTGTACGGTCTCGGGCTGGATGCTGGAGGCCACGTCGCCGAACTCGAGGGAGACCAGGCCTCGCGCCAGGCTCAAGTCCCGGATCTCTCTCACGAGTCCGAAATTCTGGTTGTACACGGTGATCATTACGGATTCCCGGTCGCTCGCCGTCGACCGAAGGCGCGGAGCCTCTTGGGCGGGAGCGGTCCCGGGATGCGGCATCGAGGCGGCCGCCACATAGAACAGGGCGACGACGAGGCCGGCAGTGAGCTTCCTGATCATCCTTCTATCCTCCGAGAGGGTAAGCTTCGGCTTTCCACCCCAGGATGACGATCACGAACCCGGATCTTGCACATCTCTCCGGAAACCCCACCGCTTTCGCCTATCGTCACTCACGCCGAATCGTCCCTGTCGAGCACGTACACGTTCCGCTGCGCTGTGGGCAGCACGACCATGTTGAACACGTTTACGTGCGGCGGCCGGGTGACGACGAAGTGGACGCAGTCGGCGACGTCCTCCGCGGCGAGCGGGTCGAAACCCCGATACACACCCTCCGCGCGCTCGTCGTCTCCGTGGAACCGGACGCGCGAGAATTCCGTGTGCACGAGGCCGGGATCGACGCTGGAGACGCGCACGTTCGTGCCGGCGACGTCCAGGTTGATGCCCTCGGTAAGGGCCTTCACCGCAAACTTGGACGCGTTGTACACGTTGCCCCGCGGGTAGACCTGGTGACCGGCGGTTGAGCCGATGTTCACCACGTGTCCGGTCCCCCGCTCGACCATGTGTGGAAGGATCGCGCGGGTGACGTTCAGAAGGCCCTTCACGTTGGTGTCGATCATCCGGTCCCAGTCCTCGTGCTCACCCTCGTGCAGGGAATCGAATCCGCTGGCCAGGCCGGCGTTGTTGAGCAGCACGTCGGGTACGCGCCCCGATTCCACTAGCGCCCTGGCCTCGCGGCCAACCAGGTCCCGATCCCGCACGTCCACCTGCCGGGTCTCGACGTCCGTGCCGTGTCGCTCCCGCAAATCGATGGCGAGCGATCTGAGTCGATCCTCTCGCCTCGCCCACAGGATCAGGTTAGCTCCGCTTGCCGCAAAACGGCGCGCACAGGCCTCACCGATGCCTGCACTGGCGCCGGTCACGAGGATGCAACGTCCTTCGAGTTCTTTCATCGTTTGCCGGATCAGTTCAGTAGCTGCAGCTGCGCCAGAAGGCGAGGGCCGCGAAGAGGAGAAGGAACGCGACGGCGATGACGAGCGGTCGGTTCTCCATGGGCCGGGCCTCCTGGAATCGAGTCGCGTCCGCGGGAGGCGGACCTGCTGAAGGTGTCGTACCGCTGCGCGAATGGAAAGGAAGGGCGAGCGCGTAAGACTCTTTGTCGCACATCGGGCGAAGCGGGACATAGATTACCTGGGAATCCACGATCTGACCCCACCGGCACACCACTCGGCGCGGTCCGATCCTTGCCCTTTTAGAAAGGTTGACCGCGGCCTCTCGGGGCCGCCGGCTTACGATTCGAGACGACACCCAGCCGGGAGATTTCCGGCCGCGAATGATAGACTACGAAACCCAGAGACGAAGGGACTTCCATGCCGACACGCCGTAGATCCTGGGCCGAGCCCTGGAAAGTGAAGATGGTGGAGCCCATCAAGATGACGACCCGCGAGTTCCGCGAGCAGGCGCTCGAGACGGCGGGCTACAACACGTTCCTCCTCCGCTCCGAGGACGTGTACATAGACCTTCTGACGGACTCCGGCACCAACGCCATGAGCGACCGGCAGTGGGCCGGAATGATGCTGGGCGACGAGGCGTACGCCGGGAGCAGGAACTTCTACAAGCTCGAGGAGACGGTCCGGGACGTATACGGCTACAAGGAGCTGATCCCGACCCACCAGGGCCGCGCTGCCGAGCACATGATCAGCCAGATCCTGATCAAAGACGGCGACGTCGTGCCCGGCAACATGTACTTCACGACAACGCGCCTGCACCAGGAGCTGGCCGGCGGCCGATTCATCGACGTGATCATCGACGAGGCACACGATCCGGAGGTCATCCACCCCTTCAAGGGCAACGTGGACCTCGACAAGTTCCAGGCCGTGATCGACGAGTACGGCGCGGACCGGATTCCTTACATCTGCATCGCGACATCGGTGAACATGTGCGGCGGCCAGCCGATCTCGCTCGCCAATGTGCGCGCGGCGTCGGAGCTGGCACACAGGCATGGAATCCTCGTCGTGCACGACATGACGCGAGTGGCCGAGAACGCCCTCCTGATCAAGGAGCGCGAGGAGGGCTACGCGGACGTTACGATGGCCGAGATCGTGAGGCAGATCTGTGACCTCACGGACATCGCGACGATGAGCTCGAAGAAAGATCACCTGGTCAACATCGGCGGCTTCCTGGCGGTGAACGATCCCGAGATTGCGGACAAGGCCCGCAACATGGTGGTTATCTACGAGGGACTGCACACGTACGGTGGGATGTCTGGCCGCGACATGGAAGCGTTGGCAATCGGCATCCGTGAGAGCATCGAGCACGACCACATGCACGCGCGCGTCGGCCAGGTCCACTACCTCGGAAACAAGATCGCCGACGAGGGAATTCCGATCGTGAAACCGATCGGGACGCATGGCGTGTTTCTGGATGCCAAGCGGTTCCTCCCGCACCTCGATCAGGATCTGTTCCCCGCCCAGTCGCTGGCGGCGGCGATCTATGCCGACTCGGGCGTGCGATCGATGGAGCGAGGGAACGTATCAGCCGGGCGCGGTGGGAAGACGGGCCAGAACCGCCGGCCCCATCTCGAGCTGGTTCGCCTGACGATTCCGAGGCGTGTGTACACGCAGGCTCACATGGACGTTGTGGCGGAGTCCGTCATGGAGGTGTGGGACCACCGGGAGGACATGCGAGGGCTCGAGTTCACGTATGAGCCCGAACACCTGCGGTTCTTCCAGGCGCGGTTCAAGCCGGTGGATTAACGACCCGCCGGCTTCAAGAGCTCCCAGATCTGGATGTGCTCGACGTCGAGCTCGTCGCCGTACCGGCCAATCACGTAGTCATCTCCGATCTCCAGCGGCCGGATCCGGACAGGGAACGTCACGTCGCCGAGCCACACGCCCTCTCGCGTGAATACTGACCAGATCCGTTCGCGTTCGCCGGGGACCTCGAACAGCTGGACCCACAAGTTTCCGAGGCGGTCCACCGTCAGGGCCTCGTAAGCGGGAAGCGTCGCCGGGATCGGTATATCCTCCCACCTCCGCCGGATCATCCTGCGTTCGTTGTCGTCATTGGCGTTTTCCATCTCCTCCACCATGGCCCGATCGACCATGACATCGTCGACGACGACCGGTTCGAACGCCCGGCGCACGAGCGCCTCGAGCCGGCCGTCGAAACCGTAGCGTCGGAGCTCGAACCGATCCGTATCGCCTATCCAGACAGCCGATCCGCCTGCCGCGACCTCTGTGGACCGACCGAATGCAGTACTGGAGATCGAGATGGTAAAGCCACCGTCCGTCTCGCCCGACTGAAGGACCACCGTCTCGGGGCCCGGGAAACGGCCGAGCTCGTGCGCAGAGTCTCCCGCCACGCCACTCACGTGAATGCCGATTGTGTCGCGACGGATCTCGCCCTCGGACGGCGGACCGTCCGCACCTCCAAACACCCGCCAGGTGTAGACGGCCCTTCCATCCGGGAGCAGAGCCTCGACGAACGCGAAGCCGCTTTCGTTCGGTCCCTCCAGCGGGTGGGCGTCCAGGAATGTCCCGTCCGGCCCGAAGCGGGAGACACGGCGCTGCCGGAAGTCATAGGTGAGCAGATTATCACCGGGTCCGGCGGTCAGCTGTGTGAGGCCGACGAACTCTCCAGGCCCTTCGCCCTCACGTCCCACGGTCCACACGTGGGCGCCGTCCGCGGTGAAGCGACGCAGGTCGTGGCTGCCGAAGCTGCCCAGCACGAAGCTGCCGTCCGAGAGCCGGGCCGCGTCGCTCACCCGGAAGAACTGTGTCTCGTCAGGGCCGTCGAGCCGTCCGATGTCCAGGAGTGGTGCGTCGCCGAGACGCCACGCCTCCTCCGCATCCCACGCGGGGGTCCTGTTTTCGACGATCCGGATGCCGGCACTGTCACGTACGACGGATTCCGTCACTCGCGGGTCGGCTGCCTCGGCGCATGCGGCCAGCAGCACGACGAGGATCGAGCACGAAGCATGGATCAAGCGGAACCGCATTCGGTGCCTCCAGGAGGATCGCCAACGGGAGCAGATACCGTATCTTCATCCACGCGTCGGGTGGAAGAGTGTCTGGCCGCCGACGGTCGGCGGTTCATTGGGATGACTCCCGCCCCTTGAACAGCAACAGGCATGCCGTCCCGGGCGTTGAATCAGGACGCCGTCGGGGAATCGGCAGGAGCGTCGCACGCCATGGAATACAAGCTCGCCATCATCGGATTCGGTAACGTAGGACAGGGTTTCGCGGAGATTCTCCGCGACCACGGCCCGCGACTTCTGGAGCAGTTCGGGGTCCGTTACACAATCGTCGGTGTGAGCGATACGCTGAAGGGCAGCGTTCACGATGCAGCCGGTCTGGATCCCTCGGATCTCATCGATGCGGTTCGCCTCTCGGGCAACCTGGGCGGAGTGGATGCTCCGGACAGGGGATGGGACGGGACTGAGATGGCCCGCCGCAGCTCGGCGGACATAGTGATCGAGCTGAGCTTCACGGATCTCGAGACCGGTGAGCCGGCGACCGGACACATTCGGGCGGCGCTGGAGGCAGGGAAGCACGTGGTCACGAGCAACAAGGGGCCAGTGGCCCTCCATTACGCCGAGCTGGCAGCGATGGCCCGCGAACGAGGTCTCGAGATCGGGGTCGAAGGCACCGTGATGAGCGGCACGCCGACCGTGCTCACCGGAATGCACCTCCTCCGGGCGGCAGGGATCATGCGGGTTCAGGGAATCCTGAATGGCACCTGCAACTATATCCTCACGCGGATGGAAGAGGGGTCGAGTTATGAGGATGCCCTCGACGAGGCCCAGAAGAAGGGCTACGCCGAGGCGGACCCGGCGGGCGACGTGGAGGGGTTCGACGCGGCGGGAAAGGTAGTGATCCTGGCCAATCTCCTGATGGGTGTCCCGATCGAGATGGACGACGTGGACCGAACGGGCATTTCGGGCCTCACAACCGCTGACATAGCCGAGGCGCGGGAAGCGGGAGAGCGCTGGAAGCTGATCGGAACACTGGAGCCGGCCGATGGCGGCGTGTTGGCCTCGGTGCGGCCGGAGCGCGTGCCGCTGTCTCACCCGCTGGCTTCCGTCGGTGGTGCGACCAATGCGGTCACGTACTCGACCGAGCTTCTGGGGGACGTCACGCTTGTCGGACCGGGTGCAGGGCGAATCGAAACCGGCTATTCGATCCTGGTGGACTTGCTGGAAATCCATCGCACGGCGCCGCGGGCGGGTCGCTGAGCCAAGCGCGAACTGCCGATGACGATTCGGGTGGCCGTCATGCCGACTGCCACAGGACTAAACAGGTTGCTGAGAAACCCTGGGTGGTCGCGCGCATGTGGTTTCTCAGCAACCTGCCAAGGAGACACAACGATGCGCATGTTTCTGAACGGAAAGTGGGTAGACAGGGAAGAGACCCGCGATGTCGTGGACCCGGCGAACGGGACCGTGATCGATACTGTGCCCGAGGCCACGGCGGACGACATGCGGGCGGCAATCTCGGCGGCCACGGCAGCCTTCGAGGCCAACCATCCCTTTCCGGCCCACCGGCGGATAGAGATCCTGCGCGGCGCGGCGGACCAGGTCGCAAGCCGGCACGAGGAATTCTCGCGGACCATCGCCCGCGAGGGAGTGAAGACTATCCGCGAGGCCCGGAAGGAGGTCACGCGTTGCATCGAGACGCTGCGCGTGAGCTCGGAGGAAGCTCGCCGGATCACCGGCGAGACAGTGCCGTTCGATCAGAGCCCGGGAGCCGAGAACCGCTTCGGGTTCTACACGCGCGTCCCGGTGGGAGTGGTCGGCGCGATCACGCCGTTCAACGACCCTCTGAACCTGGTGGCGCACAAGGTCGGCCCGGCGATCGCCGCGGGTAACGCGGTGATCGTGAAGCCGCACGAGGAGACTCCGCTCAGCGCCCTGCTGTTGGCCGAGGCCCTGGAGACGGCCGGACTTCCGGCCGGGCTGCTGCAGGTGATCACCGGCGCCGGAGCCGTCGTGGGCGACACCCTCGTCACGGATCCCCGAGTCCGGACACTGTCATTCTCCGGTGGCCGCGAGACAGGTGAGAAGATCCTGGGCCGAGCGGGCATAAAGAAGGTGAGCATGGAGCTCGGCAGCATCGCTCCCGTGATCGTCATGGCCGACGCGAAGCTCGATGAAGCGGTGGCCTCCAGTGTGAGCGGAGCCTACTGGGCGGCGGGGCAGAATTGTCTGCACGTACAGAGACTCCTGCTCCACGAGGACATCTACGACGAGTTCATCGGGCGGTTCGTGGAGGCGACAGAGACGTACACCGTCGGTGACAAGCTGGACGAAGACACCGACATGGGTCCCCTGATCTCCGAGGACGTGGCGAAGCGGGTCGAGGCCTGGGTGCAGGAGGCGGTCGATGCGGGCGCTCGCCTGCTCACGGGCGGCGAACGGAACGGCAGCTTCTACCAGCCCACCCTGCTGGACAGGGTGCCCGACGAGTGCGCCGTGGCGGCGAAGGAAGTGTTCGGTCCGGTGACGGCGGTGTGGCCGTTCCGGGACCTCGACGCCGCGCTCGACAAGGCCAACGAGGTGGACTTCGGACTCCAGGGCGCCATCTTCACCACGGATCTCGGCACGGCATTTCGCGCGGTTGAGGGACTGCGATGCGGCGGTGTAATGGTCAACGACAGCACGGACTATCGGATCGACGCGATGCCGTTCGGCGGGATGAAGGGTTCCGGCCTCGGCCGCGAGGGCGTCAAGTTCGCACTCGAGGAGATGACCGAGATCAAGCTCGCATGCTTCAACCTGTAGCAGGCTGCCGCAGAACCCCGGGCGGTCGCGCGCATGGAGTTCTTCAGCGGCCTGCCAGGCGACATTCAATACAAGGACGGGTGAGACGATGGAGAGCACGACGATGATCGAGTCGGAGCAGGCCACGGACGAGGCGATGAGCGAGCAGGACTTTGCCGCCGCAAAGCTGCTGTCGCCTCGACGTCGGACCAGCGAGGCGGTCACGCTCGAGGCGCTGGCGACCGAGCAGCTGAGCCACTTCGGGATCGATAGAGAAAGCGAATATGGCCGGGCTCTCAACGATGCTGCGCTCGACCTGTACCGGGCACATGTCGACGTCACCCGACTGTGGGAGATCACGCTCGAGACGATCGACGATCTCGACCGATCTGATAGGATCGCCTACTTCAACGCCAAGAAGTTTCTGTGCTTCCAGATGGCGAAGGTGCTGGACACGCTCCAGAATCCGTTCCGGAAGTCATTCCAGAGTCTGGGATTCTCGGAGGGCACCCTGTACGCGAAGGGGCCGTATCCGGTCTTCGACAATGTCACGGCGGTATTCGCCGCCAACCCGGTGATCGTCCGGTCGGCCACGTACATCTACGCGTGCACCGAGTGGGTGAACGACGCGTTCGAGGGCAAGGAGGCTTTGCTCGAGATCTACTCTCGCCTGCTGAACCCGACCTCCATCTCGCTGGCCAACTACATCGTCGATGTCGAATGCGGGCCGTACGCCTCCGAGTACATGGCCTGGAACTTCAACAGCGGGATGGCAGCGATCGACGCGCTGCTCAGCCTCCGGCTGAAGCGAGACGCGGTCGTGATCGCGTCTCGCAACGTCTACGGGGGCACGTATCAGCTCCTGCACGACTGGTTCGCGCGCGAGGACAAGCTGAACATCAGCCTCGAGTGGTTTGACGGTCAGTCCGGCGAGGACTTCGAGACGTTTCTCTCCGAGGTGGAAGAGCGGCAAGCCGATGTTCTGGCCGATCAGCCGGAGATCTTCGTGTTCCTGGAGTCTCCGTGTAATCCGCACGGCTACGTCGCGGACTATCCAGCCATCTGCCGGGTCGCGCACGAGAGGGGGCATGTCGTGGCCCTCGATTCCACCGTGGCTACGCCGTTTCTGCAGAAGCCGCTGCAGCACGCCGACCGGACAGAACGGCCGGACTGGGTGATCCACTCCTATACCAAGGATCTCACGGGTACCGGAAACGCCACGGCCGGCGTCGTGATCGGGGAGAATCATCGGATGTTCATTCCCAAGGGCCAGAGCTACGGAGGGGTGAACTGGGATGAGACCCTGTTCTGGGGCGTGTACTACATCAAGGGCGCGTTCCTCGACGCTGACACGGCGTTCGAGGTGATCAGCGGGATGAAGACCCTGGACGTGAGGATGATGCGAAAGTGCATCAACACGCTCATCCTGGCGCGTTTTCTAGCCTCGCATCCGAAGATCAGAGTCAACTGCAACGCCATCCAGGGAAACTCGAACCGTCCGATCCGGAATAAGGTCCTGAAATTAGGCCTTTCGGCACCGCTGTTCACGATCGACTTCGAGCAGGCCAGCCTGGCGTCCGAGACGTTCGTGCGGTTCTTCGACAGCCTGCCACCGGCGTTCCATCACCAGGTGACTCTAGGTCAGTCAAATACGGTTATCCTGTGTCCGGCCATGACGTCGCATTCGGAGATGGACGACGAGGCGCTGGCGGACGCCGGGATCGCACGCACTACGATCCGGCTCGCGGTCGGGGATGAGAACCCGAAGGAGCTGATCTCGCATTTCGTGAACGCGGCGCGCCTCGCGATCGATCCGGACGCCCCCGGATTCAGCGACGGATTCCTGACGCCGGGCGAGACCGACGAGCTGGCGCGAACCACGTACCTGAGGGTCCACGAGGCCTACATCGACAGCGATCCCGCCATGGAGGAGGTTCTGAGGTAGTGCGGGGCGTCCGTCCGGCCTAACGAGCCCCGGCCACCGTTTCAGTTGTTGCTTTCTCGAGGGCCTGCTCGAGGTCCTTCTCGAGGTCGTCGTAGTCCTCACACCCCACGGCGATGCGGACCAGATCGTCCGTGATTCCGGCCTTGAGCCGTTCCTCGAGGGCCACTCCGGCGTGCGTCATCGAGGCCGGATGCTCGATCAGCGTCTCGATCCCTCCGAGGCTGACCGCCAGCGTGGCGAGCTCGACACTGTCGATCAGGCGCCGGCCGGCCTCCAACCCCCCGTGGACGCCGAAGCACACGATGGCGCCCGGACCGCGCATCTGCTGCTTCATCAGCGCGTGTTGTGGGTGGTCCACCAGGCCCGGGTAGTTGACCCACGCGACTTCCGAGTGACGCCGGAGGAAATAGGCAAGGGCCCGCGCATTCTCCTGCGCTCTTTCCACGCGGAGCCCAAGGGTCTTGATGCCGCGGAGCACGAGCCACGCCTGGTGGGGGTCCATCGTGCCGCCGATGTTGACGTGCACCTTCCGGATCCTCTCCAGCACCTCTTCCTCGCGTGCGACGATCATCCCGGCGACCACATCCGTGTGCCCGTTGATGAACTTCGTCATGCTGTGAACGACGACGTCGGCGCCCAATTGCAGCGGGTTCTGGAGGTACGGCGACGCAAAGGTGTTGTCGACAGCGAGCAGCGCCCCGGCTCCATGGGCGATGTCTGCGCAGCGGGCGATGTCCGTCAGCTTCAGCGTCGGGTTCGCGGGGGTCTCGATGTAGACCAGCTTTGTATTCGGCCGTAAGGCACGGGCCACATTGTCCGGATGGGACGAATCGACAAACGTCACCTGCACGCCGAACCGGGTATACTCGGTTTCCAGCACGGTTCTCGACGGGCCGTACATGCAATCCGTCGCTACGATGTGAGCGTCACTGTCCAGGAACGTCACGTACACCGAGTTGATAGCTGCCATGCCGGAGGATGCGCCGAGCCCGCCACAGCCGTACTCCAGCAGAGACACGTTCCTCTCTAGCGCCGCCGTCGTGGGGTTTCCGAGTCGCGTGTACTTGCAACCCGCCGCCCCGCCGAACCGGGCGGCTCCTTCGTCCGCGTCCGTGAAGGCGAACGTCGAGGATTGATAGATCGGCGTGCTGACCGCGCCCGTATGCGGATCGGCCTGCTGCCCGCCGTGAATGATGCGAGTATGGGGTCCGGCTCTGCTGACGTCGTCCATGGCACTGTCCTCACGTAGTACGTTCCGCTTCCGGAGTGCGTCAGTACTGCAAGACCTTTGCCGAACTCCTTCGCTTGGAGCAGGTCGCGTCCGCTCCCGGACCGGTATACAATACCCCGGTGCGCCAGCCGGCGCGCGACTGCGGACGGCATCGAACACGATCACGGAGCGCCTCGATCCCGATCGGTCGCGGCTCCCGTTCTTCACACCCGGGAGGCGGAGTTGGACGACCTTACCGCTCCGACCAAGCTCACTGGCCGTACGGGTCCCTACCCAGAATTTACTTGGGCTGGTGTCCTGGTGGGCTACGGCATCGGCATCCTGATCGCGGTCAGTATCGGTTACCTGAGCCTCAAGCTGGGTTTCTCGATCGAGGGCTCGGAGCTGGCGGCGATCCTCGGATTCGGGATCCTGCGCGGCATCATGCGCCGCAACAGCATCATCGAGAACAACATCCAGCAGACTCTGGCCAGTGCCGTGAACGGGGCGTCGGCCGGGATGATGTTCTCGGTGCCGGCGCTGTTCATCCTCGGGATCACGGACTTCAACTACCCGCTGCTGGTGCTGGGCTGCATCGCGGGCGGGATCCTGGGCATTGCGTTCATCATCCCGCTGCGCAAGCAGATGATTGACTACAACCGCCTCGCTTTTCCGGGTGGTATCGCGACGGCCGCGATCCTGAAGGCTCCGGGAGCCGGGATCCACAAGGCGTGGCTGCTGGTAGGCGGAGCGTTCGTTGCAGCGCTCTCCCACTTCATTAGCCTCAAGACGGGTGTCGAGACCTACGATCTCGGCGTCGTGCTCGGACTTCCCGAGTACATGAACGGGATCTGGTACCTGTCGCTGCTCACGGTGGGAGTCGCTTTTCTGGCCGGTAAGGGCGGGTTCTTCTTCATCGTCGGGGGCTACGTCTGCTACTGGTTCCTGGCGCCGATCATGAGCGCCACGGGGTACCTGCCCGACGCGGCCACTCTCGAGGCCTCCGGCCTGGGGATCGCCGAGTACCTGCGGCTGAACCTGTTCCGGCCCACCGGAATCGGCATGCTGATCGGTGGGGCGCTGATGGGTATCGTGCTCGCACTGCCTCTCGTCGTGAGCGCGATCCGCAGCATGCGTGACGCCGCGAAGTCGCGGTCGGAACTGTCGCAGGACGAGCTCCCGATCCAGATGCTCTACATGGGCGTCGCCGCCGCCTTCGTCGTCCTGGCCATCATCGCGTGGACCGCGGTGGCGGAGGTAGGCCTCGGGCGCGGCCTCACGATGGCCCTGCTGGGCACGCTGTGGATCTGGGTGGCCGGAGTGGTTCTCTCCGAGTGCATCGGGCGGACCAACTGGTCGCCGCTCTCCGGCATGACGCTGATCGGCGTTACGATCATGATCCTGGTGACGAGCGGCATCGGTGACAGGGCCTCGATCATCGCTTCGGTGACCGTTGGGGCTGCCATGTGCGTCGCCATGGCGCAGGCCACCGACCTGATGCTCGACCTCAAGACCGGCTACCTGGTGGGAGCGATCCCGAAGCAGCAGCAGAAAGCCCAGTTCCTCGGCACATGGATCGGCCCGATCATCATCATGGCCCTGATCGTGGTCCTGCATCAGGCCTACACGCTGGGGAGCGATCAGCTGCCGGCGCCGCAGGGACAGGCGCTCGCGAGCGTGATTCAGGGAATCCTCGGCGGCGACGTGCCGCGCGACAAGTATCTCACGGGCGCCGGTCTCGGGGCCCTGTTGAGCGCGAGTGGAATCGGAGGCCTGGGGGTCCTCGTCGGCCTCGGCTTCTACCTCCCGTTCCACATCGTCCTAACGTACACGATCGGAACTCTGCTGCGCGTGATCTCCGACTGGAAGCTCGGAAAGCTGTGGAGCGAGGATGTGGGCGTGCCGATCGCCGCCGGCCTGATTGTCGGTGAAGCGATGATCGGGGTGATCTACTCCCTCTACATCGTCTTCGGGTGAGGAGGCCGACATGAAGCTCAAGAACATTGGTTACCTGCTCATCACGATCAGCTTCCTCGGCGGCTCGTTGGAGGTCGTCAAGCAGGTCGAGGGGGTGAACACCGCGGTATTCCTGCTGTGGCTCGGGATCGGGATCACGGGCGTGATCGTCGCCCAGCGGGCCCGTAAGGCAGAGGCGACGGACGTCGAAGTGATCAGCACGAACATCCGCGCCATCGAGTCAAGCCTCGAGAACATCTGTTCGGACGCGAAGGAGCTGAACGCGGAGAAATTGACGATCAACGTTTACGATCTGCGTCATTGGATCGATGAGAGGTTCCCCGAGGACCTCAAGACGTTCGTGGACGCGCGTGAGAGCATGGCGCACAGCTTCGGGCTGAAGGCGTACGCCGAAGTGATGAACCGGTTCGCGGGTGGAGAGCGGGCGCTGCACCGCGTGTGGTCAGCTTCGACGGACGGCTATATTGACGAGACGCACGCGTACATCGAGAAGGCCGCGGTCCACTTCGAGGACGCACTGACGACGTTTCGGGAGATCAAGGCTCGCGGGCCGGTCATAACTGAGGCGTGAACAGCCGGGGGCGGCCTACGCCCCCAGCTTCTCAGGGTTCAGCTCGTCAAGCTCCGGGAGGACGAAGATCCCGTCTTTCCGGATCAGCACATCGTCGAACCACACTTCTCCTCCGCCGTACTCCGGCCTCTGGATCAACACCAGGTCCCAGTGGATTTGACTCCGGTTCCCGTTGAACGCCGTGTCGTAGGCGTTGCCGGGCGTGAGGTGCATGCTGCCCGCGATCTTCTCGTCGAACAGGATGTCCTTCATCGGCTCCATGATGTGCGGGTGGAAGCCGAGCGAGAACTCGCCGATGTACCGGGCGCCTTCGTCCGCGTCGAGTACCTCGTTGAGGTGGTCCGTGCTCGTGCTCCGCGCCTCGACGATCTTCCCTTCTCGGAACCGGAAGAACACTTCCTCGTGCGTCACACCCTGGTAGATCGTGGGCGTGTTGTATTGAATCGTCCCCTCGATGCTGTCCCTGACCGGCGCCGTGAACACCTCCCCGTCCGGGATGTTGCGCTTGCCGTCGCACGGCATGGCGGGAATGCCCGCGATGCTGAACCGGAGGTCCGTTCCCGGGCCTTTGACGTGAACGCGGTCCGTGGCTTCCATGAGCTCGCGCAGGGGCTGCAGCGCCTTCGACATCCGCTCGTAGTCCATCGTGCACACGCGGAAATAGAAGTCCTCGAAATCTTCGGTCGAGCGCTCGGCCAACTGCGCCATCGAGGCGTTGGGCCACCGGAGCACGACCCACCGCGTGTCGGGCACGCGGATATCCATGTGGACGCGCTTCCAGATGAAGCGCTCGTACATCTTCTGCCGGTCCTGCGGCACGTCGGACAGCTCGCTGACGTTGGGGGCGCCACGGACTCCGATGTAGGCATCCACGCCCTTCATGTACGTTTCTTCCGACGCGGCCATGAGGTCAAGCTGCTCCTCGGTGGCTCCGAGAAGCAGGCGCCGCAGGACTTCATTGCTCTTGAGGAGAACGTTTGGAACAACTCCCGCCTCGTGGGCCACGCGTACGAGTTCATTGGTGAATGTCGTGGGCGTGTCGATGGCCTCGATGAGGAGTTTCTCTCCCGCCTGCAGCTCGCAGGAGTAGTGGATCAGGGTCTGGGCCAGCTTCGTGTACCGGGGGTCGGTCATGGCTCGTCACTTTATTGAATGCTGTTGCCTCGGTCGCCGGCGGGGGAGGACGACGCTCGAGAGTCGGGAAAGTCTGAGGGCTCGTGGCCTCCCATGCAATGGTCTGTTCGTTCTTCCTGGCGGCTCAGTCAGTCCGCCCGCTCTTCCGGCCCGTCTTCAGCTTGTTGCGCACCTCCCTGCGCGGGAGGGCCACCATCCGGTCGCATGCTCTCGACGTACGCTTCGACCTTGGCAGCCTGGTGCTTGATCATCTGACGCAGGGCCCAGGATAGGGCCTTCGTGATCATCGGGTCCCGCTCCGTGCTCTCGGTCGGAGAGGAGCCGGATTTCTCGTAGCAGCTCGTGGCGCCAGCGTTCGACATCGCCCTATTCATTCCTCGGGACTCCGCCTCGCGAGCCTACCACTGCTGCACGACGAATTCGGCCACGATCTCCGTCGCGTCGATCGAGCTCGGATTGGTATCGGGTCGCGGCCAGGTATGTCCCAAGCCCACCATGACGGCCGATCGCACCTCGGTGTCGGCCGTGCATTCCGTGGAGATCTCGGTTCTCACGTGCGGATCGGCGCCCTCGCCAGGCCAGAAGACCACTGCGGGGGAGTCCGAGCAGCCATTGATCGCGTGCCACATGGTCGCCGACTCCGCTAACGACAGGGCGTCATCCCTACCCTCCAACGGGACGGAAGAGTCCTGGTCCCCCAGGATCAGGAGGGCCGAGACTGGGGCCCCGCGGGATAGCCCGGGCGGATCACACACGTCACGGGTCGTCGTACGCACGGTCGCGCCGACCGTGGCGACAGCCCTGACGGGGAAGCCGGGCTCGCACGCGAGACGATGGCTCAGGAACCCGCCCGCCGAGAAGCCGGTAAGCGCCACGCGGGACGGATCCACCGCCCACTGATCCGTCAGGTGGTCGACCAACTCCGGCACGAACTCGACATCGCTATCGGCCCACGAGCCGTAGGCTCCCGGGTACACGACCACGAAGCGCTCATCGTCGGCGACCGAATCGAAACCCGTCCAGTCCCGCATCTGGCTGAACGAAGTGCCAGACCCGTGAAACACGAGCAGCAGTTGGAGCCGGGTCCGGTGGTCGTAGGCTCTCGGCAAGTGAACGTGGAATAGCCGGTCGCGGCCCCCGAAGCTCAGGGTGTCCACGAAGTCACGCGACAGACCCCAGAAACCGCGTGGCGGCGGAAGTTCTTCGGGGCCGGCTGGCTCCTTTGCCGATCCGCACCCTGCCAGGCACGCGAGCGTGGCGCACAGGACGGTGCCCGCAATCCATGCATCACGTTTCATCGCGAATCCGGTCATCGTGAGTTCGACTCTCGCCAGCGACGTTGGGACTGCTAGTATACACTGGAGCGGCTGCTCGGTCCCTGTTCAAGCGAGTTAAGACGATGAAGACGTTTCGCATCTTTCTCCTCTGGCTCCTGTTCGTCGTCGGCCCGCTGGGTGCGGCGGGCCAGGAGCCGGTCAAGAAGGTCCTGCTCATCGGACTCGACGGCGTGCGGGTGGACATCATGGCCGCGGTCGAGACTCCGGTGATCGACTCGCTGGCCGCGGCGGGCTTCTTCTCGGACGAGGCCAGGACGCGCGTTCGCACCGTCAGCGGCCCCGGCTGGTCGAGCATGGTGACAGGCGCACGGACCGACAAGCACCTCGTCGACAGCAACAACTTCGAGGGCAATGACTATGCGACCTACCGGGATTTTCTGACCCGGATCGAGCGCGAGCGGCCCGAGCTGAACACGCTTGCGGTGTTGGACTGGCCGCCCCTGGGCACCACGGATTCCGGCGGTCCGCTGTTCGGTGACGAGATCGATGTGAAGATCAACTTTGACGGCGAGGCGGACGGCTACCGGTACGCCGACTCGCTCAGTGTCGAGGCTGCGATCGAGCAACTGCGCGACACGGACGTGGACGCCGCGTTCGTCTACCTGGGCGACATCGACGTAGTGGCGCACGAGACGAACTCGCGGTCGCCCGAGTACAAGGCCGCCATCGAATGGGCAGACACGCGCGTGGGTCTCCTGCTGCAGGCGCTTCGCAACAGACCGACCTACGCTGACGAAGACTGGCTGATCCTGCTGAGCACAGATCACGGGCGGAACGACGCCGGGGGGCACGGCGGCACCTCTCCGTCAGAGACGACGATATTCTATCTAGCGAGCGGCCCATCCGTGGAGCCTGGTACGACCGACTGTCCGCCCGAGATCGTGGACGTGGGCGTGACGGCGCTGGCTCACGTCGGCCTCGGTCCCGATCCGGCCTGGAATCTCGACGGGCAGGTGCGTGGCCTGAAGAAGTAGTCCTCGGCTAGAAGGAGATCACGACGTCGAGCGCCGAGAATTTCATGGTTGGCTTCCTATGATGACCGGGCTGCGCACGGGGCTGGCGGTCCTGGCCCTGGCTACCCTTGGCGCACTGGCTCTCCTGCTGATCCCCCGCGACGGATCTGGCCCTCCCGGCTCCGAGCGCTTGGGAATCGCGATCATCCTGCTGCTTCTACCACTCGCGTGGGCTGTGGTAGGCCTGCTGCTGCGTTGTGCTGCATCGCCTTCCTCCGGCTGGGCCTCCGGTTCCTAGGCCGGGAGGCGCACTACCCGGAAGAAGCGTGGCTGCTCGTCGCCGTCTTCCTGCCCGGCGTCTTGTTGGGGTGGGCCAGCCTGATCGCGTTCGGCCGGCCCATGCTGTGGTTCCTGCGCTCCGGGGACTGAGTCGCGGCCCCGGCCGGTTCATCCCTTGCGCGTCCTCCGTTCACTCCCCATTTCCCTGCCAACGTATCGGTTGAACCACGACTCCTGAGGACCATGCAGCACGACGCCATCGCCGTCATTGATTTCGGCGGACAGTACGCCCACCTCATCGCGACCAAAGTGCGCCGCCATGGAGTGCTCGCGGAGATCCGGCAGCCCGAAGACTCGATCCAGGCGTTCGCGCCATACAAGGGCATCATCATTTCGGGCAGTCCGGCGCTCGCATCACACGGTGAAGACTCCGATTACAACAAGGCGATCTACGATCTGGATATTCCGATCCTCGGCTTCTGTTTCGGGCACCAGGAGATCGCACAGCACTACGGTGGCAAGGTGGTGCACGGCGGCCGGCAGTGGGGTCGAACGGATCTGCACGTGGCTGGTGAGCATCCGCTGTTCAAGGGGCTCGATCCGGTGCAGCCCGTGTGGATGAGCCACTACGACTCAGTCACGGAAGTGGGTCCCGAATTCAAGGAGCTGGGCTGGAGCGTGACCACGGCGGACGGGCCGGGCCACCGCTACGCGGCGATCGGTTCAGATTCTCTCCGCAGGTACGGTTTCCAGTTCCACCCGGAAGTCGATGACACCGTCCACGGCGACGAGATGATCGCCAACTTCGTCCTCGATATCTGTGGTTGCCAGCCGTCGTGGACGATCGAGGCGTTCATGAAGGAGGAGATGGAGACGATTCGCGAGCAGGTCGGCGATCGGTCCGTATTCCTTCTCGCCTCCGGCGGTGTGGACTCCACCGTCGCGGCAACGCTGCTGACGCAGGCGCTCGGCCCGGAGCGCGTGGACCTGCTCCACATCGACAACGGGCTGATGCGTAAGGACGAGAGCGCGCAGGTGCTCGAGTTCTTCGCCGGTCTCGGTCTCGGCTCGCACGTGCACTTCGTGGATGCGAGCGACCGATTCCTCGCGGCACTCGACGGTCTCATCGATCCGGAGGAGAAGCGGCGCGCCATCGGCAACACCTTCATCGATGTGTTCCGGGACCAGGCCAGCCACCTGGGAATCGAGGGGCACCTTCTCGGACAGGGCACGATTTACCCCGATACGATCGAGACCGGCGGAACCCAGCGGGCGGATACGATCAAGACGCATCACAACCGGGTGCCAATCGTCGAAGAGATGATCGAACAGGGAAGAGTGATAGAGCCGCTCAAGGAGCTGTACAAGGTCGAGGTCCGGGAGCTGGGCGAGAGGCTCGGCATACGGCACGAGCTTGTATGGAGGCATCCGTTCCCCGGCCCGGGGCTGGGCGTGCGCTGCCTGTGCGGCGACGGTGAGGGAGACCGAACCGGGTTCGAAACGATAACGCCCGCCGTGCAGGATATTGGCCGGGAGTTCGGATTCGAGGCCCTGCCCCTTCCGATCCGGTCGGTTGGCGTGAAAGCCGACCTTCGCGCGTACGAGCATCCGGTCCTTCTGAGTGGTCCTGGGGAATGGAATCGATTGATCGAGGCCGCGTCGGTGCTCACGGCCGATGTTCCGGGGATCAACCGCTGCATCTGGAACCTCGGGGAGGACACGCCTTCATACGCGCAGCCCCTGCGGGGGACCATGACACGTGACCGTCTCGACCTGCTTCGCGAGGCGGATCACATCGTCATGGAGGGCCTGCGGCGACACGGTCTGTACGACGAGATCTGGCAGTGTCCCACGGTGCTCATTCCGCTCGACTTGAAGGGCGACGGGGGCGAGCTCGTGGTCGTCCGACCGGTGTACTCCAAGCGGGCGATGACGGCGACGTCGGTGGAGCTTCCCACGCCTCTCGTGGACGAGCTCCGTCACGAGATCCTGGGTCTGGAAAGGGTGTCGGCCCTCGCCCTCGATATTACCTCGAAGCCGCCGGGCACGATCGAGTGGGAGTAAGGGGAAAAACACCGCCCCAACGCATCGCGACGTTGCTCGTGGTCGTTCTGATCGCGGCGACGCTGCTGCGCGTGTGGGACAGGATGCGTTCTCCGCCGGAGCCGACCGCCCCGGAAGTGGTTGAGCGTCCCGACCTGGTCAAGTGGGACATGCCCGGGTGTTACGCCCTACGCGTGGACCCATGGGACTGGACCACCCCGGCTTCGAACGCGAGCGAGCTCGACGTGCCCGCGTTCCTGACGCCTCCGTCGCGGGTTCGACTGATGGCGGACTCGACCGACCAGTGGCGTCGACCGAGAACCACATATCGGGCCGTTCCCCTCACCGGAGATCACGACCCACGCGTGGGTGAGTACATGCGCTGGGTGGTGCGGGCTGACACGCTGTGGCTTCTGTGGTCGGATGGATCAGCCGGCGGTGGGATCGCGCTGCGCTCGGTGGGGGACAGCCTCCTCGGACGCGCGCGGGCGTTCGACCGGGTTCTCGGTCTGGACGGAGACGCCCGGGCTGCTGCCTGGCGTATCGATTGTGCGACCCTGGAGCGACGGTCGACGGAGCGTCGGCCGCGCCGTTAGCTCGCCGCCGGGCCGGGTTCGCTGCCTGGAATCCGCATCATCCGCAGCCACTCCTCCGACTCGTTGCAGATCCGGCACACCCGGTTGAACGCAGTAAATCCGTGCAGTTCCAGGTGCGGAGCGAGGTGGTCCGGCTTGGACGGCTCGTCATGCATCAGGTCCGTGGACAGGTACTTCTTGTTGTCGTCGGGGAACAGTGTTACCACGACGGCGTCGGACCCCAGCTGATCCTGGAGCATTGCCGCACCGATGAAGTTGGCTCCTGACGAGATCCCGACGCCCAACCCCACGTCGGTAGCCAGCTTCTGTGCCATCAGGATGGCATCCCCGTCATCCACATCGACGATCTCATGCAGCTCCGACAGGTCCACGATCGAAGGGATGAACTCGTCCGAGACCCCCTGTATGCGATGCTGGCCGACCCGGCAGCCCGTCCTGAGAGTCGGGGAGTTCGAGGGCTCGAGCGGATGGATCGTCACGTCCGGGTGCCTGGAGCGCAGATATCGCCCGACGCCCATTACCGTCCCTCCGGTGCCCACACCGGCGACGAAAGCGTCCGGCTTCAGATCATGCGAGTCCAGCTGGTAGTGGATTTCCGGGCCGGTCAGAGTCTCGTGGGTCTCGCAGTTGTCCTCGTTGGCGAACTGCCCGGGCAGGAACGAACCGGGTGTTTCCCGCGCCAGTTCCTCCGCCTTCTCGATGCTGCCGAAGAACCCTCCGTCCTCCCGGCTCACGGGGTGGATCGAAGCGCCGAACGAGCGAAGCAGATTCACGCGCTCCGTGCTCATCCAGTCGGGCATGAAGATGGCGACCGGGTGTCCGAGGGCTCGTCCCACGGCGGCGAGCGAAATGCCGGTGTTGCCGCTGGTCGCCTCGATGATGAGCGCGCCCGGCTGGACCGTCCCGCGCTCGTAGGCGCAACGCAGGAGGTGGAGGGCCATCCGGTCCTTCACGCTCCCGGTCATGTTGAGATTCTCGCTCTTGGCGAAGATGCGCCGCTGCCGGCCCCGGAACGTGTAGTCGACCGCGAGAAGAGGCGTGTTGCCGATTAGGCGGCTCAGGCCGTGAAAGCGGGCCTCGATTCCGGCGGGCAAGCTGGTCATGACAGTCGCTCCGTGGCGGTCCGCGTGGATGCCGGCGTTCAGGCCTCGCTAAGGTGTATCTGCGGGTCCTCCGGGTCCGGTCGGTACAGCACCAGGGTTCGGCCAATGACCTGTACCAGGCGGGCGTCCTCGAGTCTTGACACCAGGGCCTCGCCGGTGGCATGGGTGTCCGTCGGTGCCGAGTCGAGGACCTTCACCTTCAGAATCTCCCGCGTGTTGAAGGCCTCGCGGACAGCAACGACGGCCCGCTCGGTGACGCCGTCCTTTCCGACTTGGAAGATCGGCTTCAACGGGTGGGCGAGCGACTTGAGATGGGCCCGCTGGCCCGGGGTCAGAGAGTCGATGACGCTTCTTCCGGTTTGAGTGCAGTGGTTTGCCCGAGGAAGATAGACCGGCAATCGACGATACTCCAGTCGCGAGTCGGGAACCCGAGGGGCTTGCGAAACACCGCTGGATCAGGCTCCTTCCGTTCGCGACGCCCACACGTCGGCGACCCAGTCAGAGATGCCCCCGATCCCGGCCAGCAGCCGATCACCGATCCACTCGAATCCACTCCCCACCACGGTCTCGTCGAGGACGCCGGCCCACACGGCCACGACCGCCAGGACGGCTACGACGAGCGCCGGCTTGAGGATCACTTTCACCATCTCCTTGACGACTACGAACGCGATGACGCCGAGAAGCAGGAAGAAAGTGATCGCGCCGATCAGCGACGAGGGGATGGTCGGGTCTTCCATGGCAGCGACTTCCGATTCAGTGAGTCCGGGTCCAGTGGTTCCTACGACTCCAAACCGGCTCTAGATTCACCCTACTCGCTTGATCGAGCCAGCGCACCTCCGCACTGAGAGTCGAGCCCATGTCTCTTGTTCAGCAACCTGCCAGCTGCAGCCTGATCCTCGTCCTCGCGATCGTCGGTTCGTCGCTTCTTTCTCCCCGGCCGGTTTCAAGCCAGGAGACCGCCGCAGGTGTACCCGACCTGGACGCCTGGGTCGAACGAGCACGGGAGATCTTCGAAGTTCCCGGGATTGGCGTGACGATCGTGAAGGACGGTGAGGTGGTGTTGGCTAAGGGGTACGGCGTGCGCCGCCTCGGCGAGCCCGATCCGGTGGACGAACGAAGTCGATTCGGGATCGCGTCCAATACCAAGGCGTTCACGGCCACGGCGCTCGGCCTCCTCGTGGAGGAGGGCAAGCTCGAGTGGGATGGCCGCGTGATCGACTACCTGCCGTGGTTCCGGATGTGGGACCCGTGGGTGACGCGCGAGATCACCGTGCGAGACCTGCTCGTGCACCGGAGCGGTCTGGGTCTCGGGCAGGGAGACCTGCTGTACTGGCCGGAATCGAACGTGACGCGGAAAGAGATCGTGGAGGCCGTTCGCCACCTCGAGCCGGCGACCAGTTTCCGTAGTGCTTACGCCTACGACAACATCCTGTACCACGCGGCCGCGCTTGTGATCGAGGAGGTCAGCGGGCTCACCTGGGAGGACTTCGTTCGCTCCCGGATCATCGAGCCGCTCGGCATGGAGGACACGCGGGTCACACGGGCCTCCACGGTGGAGGAGGGCAACGTCGCGACGCCGCACGCGCGGATCGAGGGAGTGGTGCGCCCCGTGGCGCCGCTCGCCGCCACGGCCACCAACGCGGCCGGCGGGATCAACTCGACGGCGGCTGACATGGCGAAATGGCTGATAGTGCAGCTCGATTCCGGCCGGGTGGCGGGCGCGGATCCGTTGTTCAGCCCGCGCACGACGCGCGAGCTCTGGAGCCCCGTGACGCCGATGCCGATCGGGAGGTGGCCGGACGCGCTGGCGCCCATGCAGCAGCAATACCGGGGATACGGGCTCGGTTTCGTGGTGCGCGACTATCACGGCCACAAGCTCGTGACACATACCGGGGGGCTCCCCGGCTACGTGTCTCTCGTCGCCATGGTTCCGGATCTCAAGCTCGGAGTCGCGGTGATGACCAGCCAGGAGATAGGGGCCGCTTTCGAGTCCATCACGGCCTACATCCTGGATTACTACCTGGAGGCGGAGCCCCGCGACTGGATCAGCGCGTGGCAAGATCTGATCGCGCTGCGCGACTCGGCCGTCGCGGCGCGGGATCTGTCGGAAGCGGCCGCCCGGGACACCTCCTCGCGCCCGTCGTTCGCGCCTGCTGCCTACGCGGGCAACTACCGCGACGCCTGGTACGGCGACGTGGCGATCACGGAGGGCGACGGTGGGCTCGAAATCCAGTTCGGCCGGACTCCGTCGCTCCTCGGCGACCTGGAGCACTGGCAGTACGAGACGTTTCACGTGCGGTGGCGGGACCGCGAGCTGCGCGCCGACGCGTTCATCACGTTCGAGCTGGCGACGGACGGGAGCGTGGCGGGCGCGCGGATGAAGGCCGCTTCACCCTCCGTCGACTTCAGCTACGACTTCCACGACCTGGATCTGAGGAGGGTACCCTGATCAGCAGGCCGCTCGGGCGAGAAGGAGTCTTGCGATGACCTGGATGACCTGGACCGTGGCCGTAGTAGGGATTCTGATCCTGGCCGCCGGCGTAGTGATGCTTGCGATTCCGAACATCATGCGCAGTGCGCTGCGCGCATTCATCGATCGCCGGCTCATGCCAGTGGCCAGCATTATCCGAGTGGGCCTCGGCATCGTTTTCGTGTTGGCGGCTCCGTCCACGCGACTGCCGACCTTCGTGTGGGCCATGGGGCTCTTGGCGATCGTCGCCGGCGTTTCGATGCCGCTCGTCGGCTTCAGGAAAGTGGAGGGCTGGGCGACATGGTGGCTGAACAAGCCAGACAGCGTGATCCGGGGGTGGTCTCTCCTGGCGATCTTGCTGGGGTTTCTGTTGATCCGGGCTGCGGCCTGAGTGCGCCCCCGAGCGCGTGTCAGGTAAGGGAGGCCAGATACGCCCGGCCGTTCTCCATCAGGGTCGCGAACGCCGACAAGTCTTCGTCGCTGACGATCGTGCGGATCCTCTCGATCGCACTCCCGAGCGCGCCGAGTGCGCGACCGCCATACTGATTCAGAGCCTGGATTTCGAAGTACAGTGCCGGGCTTTCCTCTGCGACTCTGGCAGCTACGCTCAATTGCGCGTCGAACGTCGTGCTGGACAGACGAGCCAGGCTGGCCGCGGGCTCGCCGCTCTCCGCGAGCGCCGTGAAGAAGGCGAGATTGAGCGCGTGAGATAGCCCGAGCACGAACGCCATCAGCCGGTCGTGCTCATCGATGTCCATCTCGACCTGCTCGGCCATGGTGGAAGCGAACAAATTCCGAGCCTCGGCCGTCGCTTTCGGGGCGCCTACATCCGCGAAGATCACGTGGCAGCCTGAAAGGAGCCGGGTGTCGGGCCCGAACATGGGGTGGATCGAGGCCACAAGGCAGCCCGCATCCACAAGCGCCTGGAGTCCCGCCCGCAGCGGTGTCTTGACCGACCCGATATCGAAGATCAGTCCAGCAGGCCGGAGATCGGCGATTTCGGACAGAATTGCGGCAGCTACACCGAGGGGCGTCGCCACGACGATGACGTCGGCATTGAGAACCGCGGTGCGCCAGTCCTCGGCGAAGTCGTAACCCGGAACCGGTCCCGCCGGGTCGGAGATAGCGACCGCGAATCCCTGAGATCCCAGGAACTCACAGAACCACCCGCCCATCCTGCCGGCGCCCCCTATTACGAGAGCCCGTCGGCCGGCGCCCCGACCCTCCTCCAAGACACGCGCCCGCTCCTGGGTGGTGAGCGACGCACGGACCAGCTGCTGGATCACTGCGGTCGCGACGTCGGCCGAAACTCCGAGGTCCGTCGCCGTACGGCCGGCGAAATCCAGCACCTCCTTCTCCCTTGCGAAATCCCGCGTCGGGATCCCCTGCTTCCTCTTATGCTCGCCGATCCGGGACACCAGCTCCTGCCGGCGGGCGACCAGCCCGATCAACTCGCGGTCGAGGTCGGTCAGTTCGGATCGCAGGCCGGCAAGTCGATCACCCTGGGCATTCAATGTGCCTCCACCTTGCTTGGTCGGGCAGGCCGGGTCTACGACTGCTCGGCCCACTCGCGGGCGTTCTGGAACATTCGGAGCCACGGAGACGGTGACGTCTCGCCCCGATCGCCGCCGGCCCTGACCCGCTCCCGCCACTCGGGCGGGTTCCAGCCACACTGCCAGCTCAGGAATCCGCGCTCTGGATGCGGCATGATCGCCAGGTGCCGGCCGTCGGGCGAACACAGCGCGGCGATCCCGTTCGCCGATCCGTTCGGGTTGAACGGATAGCGCTCGGTTAGCTCGCCCGCGTCATCCACGAAGCGGACGGGCGCCAGGCCCTCGGCTTCCACTCGTTCGAGAACCGCTCCGTCAGGGAAGAACGCGCGGCCCTCTACATGAGCGAGCCACACGCCGAGGGTCGCGCCTTCCATCCCCCGCAGCATCACCGATGGGCTCTCGAGGATGCCCACGGTCGAGTACCGGCACTCGAAGCGGTCCGAGACGTTACGGATGAAGCGGGGCTGCAGAGCGTCCGCTATGCCGTGCCAAGGGACCCAGCCGAGCAACGCTTCAAGCTGGCATCCGTTGCAGACGCCGAGGCTGAAGGTGTCGGCGCGCGAGGCAAACACGTCGAACTGCTCCGCCAGCTCGGGGTGGAAACGGATCACGCCGGCCCAGCCTTTCGCCGAGTCCAATACGTCGGCGTAGCTGAAGCCGCCGACGAACGCGATGCCCTGGAAGCCCTCCAGGCGGATACGGCCGGCGAGCAGGTCGGACATCGCTACGTCCCACGGCTCGAAGCCGGCCAGGAAGAAGGCCGAGGTCATCTCGCGGTCCGAGTTGGATCCCTCCTCCCGCACGATCGCCACCTTCGGCTTCGCGGCCCGGATCAGAATTTCGGGCGCCGTCAACCTCATCTCCCATGGCACGTGATACGTGGGCGCGATCCGGTCGCGGAGGCCGGCGCGCTCTTCGGCCACGCACGCCGGATTGGCTTGCAGAGCGTCGAGCTCGAAGCTGGTCGTCTCCCATGTGTCCCTCAGGTCTCGCATGTCCGCTTCGAGGACTGTCTCACCGCCGATCGCAACGCGGATCTCCGGAGCGGAAATCGCCCGACCGATGTCGTAGCACGGCACATTCGCGGCATGGAACATGGCTACGGCACGATCGGCTTTGCCCGCCGATACCTCCATGGCGAGACCGAGCTCTTCGTTGAACAGAATCGAAAGGGCATCCCGGGCATCGCCGGGCAGCTCGATCTCGAGCCCACAGTTTCCGGAGAAAGCCATCTCGAGAAGCGTCGTGATCAGGCCGCCATCACTGCGATCGTGGCCTGCTGTGATCGATCTCTCCCGGAGCAGGCGTTGTGTCACCTCGAAGGCCCGCTTGAACTGCGGCGGATCCCCGAGGTCCGGCGGATCGTCCCCGACCTGTGCGAACACGTGGGCCAACGCCGAGCCGCCGAGCCGGTGGAGGCCGTGCGCGAGATCGACGTAGAGGATGCGGCCGGTTTCCGGCAGCTCCAGGTCGGGAGTGAGGATCTTCGTCACATCGGGGCACGTCACGTAGGCGGACACGACGAGTGAGCCGGGAGCCTTCACCGTCTCGTCCTCACCGGCGGGGCCGGGCGCCAGGGCCGCCATCGACAGGCTGTCCTTGCCCCCGTCGATCGCGATGCCCAGCTGCTGCAGGCAGGAACTCAGAGAGGCGGCGGCCATCGCCAGGTTGGCACCCTCGCCGGGGAGTTTCGCCGCCCACATCCAGTTACCGGAGCACTTCACGTCTTCCAGCGCACTGACCGGTGCCCATACCAGGTTGGTGAGCGCCTCACCGACGCACATCCGGGCCATGGCTACCGGGTTGAGGAGGCCCTTGATCGGCTGCTCGCCGATGGCCGTAGCGCCACCCGTGACCCCGAAGTGGCTCTGCCCGATCACGGCCACGTCGGAGACGGTGAGCTGTAACGGGCCCGCGCACGGCTGGCGCGCCACGAGCCCTGTAACGCACCGGTCGACCTTGGTGGTGAGGAAGCGTTTCGACCCGACTGAGAGCAGGCGGAGAACCCGGTCGAGCGCCTCGGCCACGGAGAGCTTTGCCGGCAGCTCGAGTGGCCGCAGCTCGGGATCGATCCGCTCGAGCTCGAAGACCTTCCGGGGCATGTCGCCGAGCACGGCGTCAAGGTCCAGGTTTACAGGCCTGGAGTCGTCCCGCTCGTCGTGCAGCACGATGCGCCCGTCGCCGGTGACCCGGCCCACGAACGCGATCGGCACCTTCTCCCTTTCGGCCAGGGCGCGGAGCAGCTCCTCGTGCTCCGGCCGGAGCAGCAGGGCGTCGTTCTCCTGGTACTCGGCGCCCCAGATCTCCAGCACTGACAGCGACTCGTCGCCCACCGGGATATCACGCACCTCTATCCGTGCCCCCGCAGGCTCGACGATTTCCTTCAGCACGTTGCAGTTTCCGCCGGCGCCCTGGTCGTGGATACTGACGATCGGATTATCGTCGCCCAGCTCGACGCACGCCCGCAGCACCCGATTGACCTTCTGCTCCATCTCGGCGTCGCCACGCTGCACGGCGTTGAAGTCCAGTTCAGCCACGTTCTCGCCCTGCACCATGCTGGAGGCCGCGCCCCCGCCCATCCCGATGCGATAGGCCGGCCCGCCGATCTTCACGACCCACATGCCGGTTTCGGGCAGGTCTTTCTCGGTGTGACGGGCGTCGATCTGCCCGATCCCACCGCTGAACATGATCGGCTTGATCCACTCGCGGCGCTCGCCGCCCGGCAACCGCAGCCCGAAGGACCGCGTGTATCCCTGGATCAGCGGCTCGCCGAACTTGTTGCCGTAGTCGGACGCCCCGTTCGAGGCCTCGATCTCGATCTCGAGCGGTGAGGCCAGGTTCGACGGGTAGGCGAACGCGCGGTCCTCCCACGGCAGTTCGTAGCCCGGGATGTATAGGTTTCCAACGCAATACGCGGCCGTCCCGGCTACCACGAGCGAACCCTTCCCGGCGGCGTGCACGTCCCGGATGCGGCCCCCGGTACCGGTTTCCGCACCCGGGAACGGAGCTATGCCTGACGGGAAATTGTGAGTCTCGGCGGTGAAGATGATGTGGTAATCCGCTTCCGCCGGGACCATGCGCCCCGGCTGGCCGGGCCACTCGGGAAGGAGCGTACGGATGCCATAGCCCCGGATCGCGCTCGAATTGTCCTTGAAGGCGATGACACTGTTTCCGGGGTTGGCGTCGAGAGGCGCCCGCAGAAGCTCCATCAGGCTCTTCGGCGCTTCTATGCCGTCGATGATCAGGCGGCCCTTGAAGAACCAGTGCCGGGAATGCTCGCTGTTGGACTGCGCGATGTCGAACAGCTCGACGTCCGTCGGGTCGCGACCGACCTCCTCGCGAAACAGGCGTGTGTAGTATTCGAGGTCCCACTCGTCGAACGCGAGTCCCATGCGCCGGTTCACGCGCTCGATCGCGAGGCGTCCCTTCTCCATGACCGGGATCGTCCCCACGGGCTCCGGCTGGACTCCGTGCTCGAATGTGTCGAGCGGCGCCGGATAGGGACACTCCGTCATGCGGTCGTGAACCTCGGCGAGGAAACGCGTGACCTGCTCCTCTCCCAGCGATCCGTCCGTTTGTAGCAGGTACCGGCGGGACCTCTCGATCCGGCGGACGCGGTCCAGGCCGCAGGCCCGGCACACCGACACGGCATTCGTGGACCACGCCGTCGTGAAACTCATCCGGGGACCCACTTCCACGAGAAGGCGTCCAGCAGCGCCTCGTCTGAGTCCGTCTTCGTCCGCCCCCGCCGCCAGGAAGCTGCGCTCCCCGAAACCCTCCGGCTCGAAAGTCTCGCTCAGGAGCCAGGTGAGGATCCGCAGGTCCGAATCGGTCAGCGCGCCGTCCGTCTCCACGTTGAAGCAGTGCTCTGACCGGATGTCGGCGATGCCGCTCGAGATTCGTGCGCGAGCCCGGTCGAGTAGACCCGAGCGAGCCACTTCCGAAAGACCCGGAGTGCGATAGAAATGCAGAAGACCCATAACCGCTCAGGGTTTTGCAGCAACCTGTCAGGATGCCTGGAGTCGAGAGTCAGGCCCGCGAGCGCCGCTGGCCACGTCCTGCAGGGGTGATAGGCCGGGCGCCGGGGCGCGTCAAGACTCGCGCACCCCAGGTTTCGTCGCTCCCGGCCTCTCGAACGGGTATCTTATACAATATCGCAACCGTCAGACCCCCACGGAGGCCGTCATGGACGGATGGAAGAAGCGCCTGATCGTAGTCGGGGACCGGATACTCGTGTCTCCGGAAGAAGGAGAGGCGCGCACTAGGGTCGGTCTTTACCTGCCGCCGACTGCGGTCGACAAGAGAGAAGTACAGGGAGGCACGGTGATCGCGACGGGTCCGGGCACCCCCGTGTCCGCTCCCACGGAGCTGGATGACGAGGAGCCCTGGAAGATCGCACAGGGCGAGGCCCGCTACATGCCGGTCCAGGCACAGGTCGGGGACTATGCCCTGTTCTTTCGGAAGGCGGCCGTGGAAATCACGTTCGAGGGCAAGACGTACCTCGTTCTGCCCCAGGCGGCGATTCTGACGCTCGTCCGGGAGGAGCTTCCCTGAACCTTCCCTCCGGGGCGGTCGGCTGGCGCATCCGCGAAAGGAACGTCTAATGGTCCGTGCGTCGAGCGCGGTAGCGGTCTGCCTTGTTCTTCATCTCGTGTCGATCGTTTCTGCTACGGCCCTGACCGGCCAGCAGGGCGAGACGTTCAAGCCCGGTTTCGGGTGGCAGCCCGGAATGCGCATCCACGCGACCGAGAGCCGGGTGGGCGTCCTGCGGGAGGGTGCCGTCTCCGACTCGGGTCTGGTGTCCACGGCCAGCTACACGATCGTCGTAAGCGAGCATTCAGACGGTCTCCTGATCTCACACGAGGATATCCGGGTCGAGCGAGCGGGCGATTTCCCCCCGGATCTGCCGCCGATCGCCAGGGTCAACGAGGTCGTTGCCAACAATCTGAAGTACTGGATGCGACTCCCGAACCTGGTCGTGACCAGGCGGGGAGAGTTCGTTCGCGTCGATAACCTCGAAGCGTTCCGGTTCCGCGTCGACAACTCGATTCGACCCATCTCGTCAGCGCTGGCGGGTGGCGACCCCGAGATCGCGGGTCTGCTTGACGAAATGCTGGCCGTCGCTGTCAACGAAGAGGTGATCGAGGCGTTGGCGTCCGATCGCTGGTCGTCCCTGGTGGACAAGTGGGCCTATACCGATTGGGAGGTCGGCCGGGTGTTCGCGGCGGACATCGTAGCCCCGAATCCACTGGTCCCGGGCCCGCCGATCAAGTACACGATTCACGCCGGTGTGACCGAGAAGAGAGAATGCCAGGCACCCGGCGGCGGGATCACGTGCGCCATCTTCGTCATGGTGACTCGCCCCGCGGATGCCGCTATCGGGCAGGCAGCACAGATGCTCGCCGACTCGGTGGGAGCCCAGATCCTGGCGGCCGCCGGACGGGAAGTCTCGAGCGAATTCCTCCAGGGTGAGTCGGATGCCCTGACTTTCCAGGAGCTGCACATCGAAGGCCGGGTGGAGCTTATGTCCGACCCCGTGTCACTGCTTCCGATGTGGCTCGAGGAGCGGCAGACGCGGTCCGGAAGCGGAGTCGGGCTCGGCGAGCCGTTCAGCTTCTTCACCCAGGAGATCCTGACGACCGAATTTTCGTATCCGGAAGGCCCCTGATTCGCGCTTCGTAGCCTGTTCCGCCAGGTCAGGTTTCGTAGTAACCTCCCGGTATCCCCGACCCTGGATTCGGAGTTCGGTCATGCGGCAGGCATTCACGAGCGCGGTCCTGGCAGGCCTCGCTCTCGCCGTCGGTTCGCCACGGGCGGCGACAGCGCAGGATAACATCGGTCACCGCGACCTCGAGAACCCCGCCGTCTTCGAGCGGAACAAGGAGCCGGCGCGAGCCACCTTCGTTCCGTTCGTGGATGAAGAAAGCGCCCTGTCCCGCGATCCCGGTCGATCGCCGTTCGTGCAGTCGCTCAACGGCCCGTGGAAGTTCCGCTGGGTCAGCGATCCCGCCGACCGACCGACCGAATTCTTCCGCACCGACTTCGATGATGGTTCGTGGGACGAGATCCCCGTGCCTTCCAACTGGGAGCTCCTCGGGTACGGCATTCCGATCTATACCAACATCCCGTACCCCTTCCCGCCCGATCCGCCACGCGTGCCTGATCACTGGAATCCGGTGGGCTCGTATCGCCGCTCTTTCACAGTCCCGGACGACTGGGCCGGCATGCAGGTGTTCGTCCACTTCGGCAGCGTGAAGTCGGCGATGTATGTGTGGGTGAACGGTCAGGCGATCGGGTACAGCCAGGGTAGCAAGACGCCGGCAGAGTTCAACATCACGCGCTTCCTGAAGCCGGGCGCCAACACACTGGCCGTGCAGGTCTACCGTTTTTCCGATGGTGCGTACCTGGAAGGGCAGGACTACTGGAAGATCAGCGGCATCGAGCGCGACGTCTTCCTGGTGGCTACCCCGAGCGTTCACATACGCGATTTCTGGGCCCGGCCCGAGCTCGACGCCGAGTACCTGGACGGCCTCCTGACGATCGACGTGGAGATGCGAAGCGTTCTCGCCCGCCCGGTGTCTGCGTATCGGCTGACCGCCGAGCTGTTCGACAGGAACGGCGACCCCACGTTCGACCTTCCTCTCACGACCACGTTTGCCCTCGAGGCGGCCGGGACGGACTGGGTGACCCTGCAGGGCGCCGTGCCCTCGCCCCGGAAGTGGACTGCTGAGACGCCCGACCTGTACACGCTCGTCATCACGCTTGCGGACGATGAAGGCCGCACTCTGCAGGTCATCCCGGCCCGGGTGGGATTCCGCACCGTGGAGATCCGGGACGGCATGCTCCAGGTGAACGGGGTCCCGGTGACCCTGCGTGGAGTGAACCGGCACGAGCACGACCCACACACGGGGCGCGTGATGTCGGACGAGCTGATGCTCCGCGACATCGAGCTCATGAAGCGCTACAACGTGAACGCGGTCCGGACCTCCCACTATCCGAGCGACCCGCGGTGGTATGACTTCGCGGACGAGTACGGCCTGTACATCGTGGATGAAGCCAACATCGAGTCGCACGGGATGGGTTACGATCCGGAGGTCACGCTGGGGAACGATCCGGCGTGGAAGGCTGCGCACCTGGACCGGACGATCCGCATGGTTCAGCGGGATAAGAACCATCCGTCGGTGATCATCTGGTCGCTCGGCAACGAGGGTGGGGACGGTGTGAACTTCGAGGCCACATCCGCCTGGATCCACCGGGCGGACCCTTCGCGCCCGGTGCAGTACGAACGTGCGATCCAGAGGCCGCACGTCGACATCTACGCGCCGATGTACGCCCGCATTCCGCACCTGCTGGACTACGCCGCTGAGCCCCGCGACCGGCCGCTGATCATGTGCGAGTACGCGCACGCAATGGGGAACAGCGTCGGCAACCTGCAGGACTACTGGGACGTGATCGAGGCGCACGACCAGCTGCAGGGCGGCTTCATCTGGGACTGGGCCGACCAGGGGTTGTACGCCGAGACATGGCAGGGCGAGCCCTTCTGGGCCTATGGCGGTGACTACGGTCCGCCAGGCGTTCCGAGCGACGGAAACTTCCTGATCAACGGGCTGGTGCAGCCGGATCGGATGCCGAATCCGCATTTCGAGGAAGTTCGGAAGGTGTATCAGAACATCCGGATTCGGCCGGTGAATCTCGACTCCAACCGCATCCGGATCGTGAACCGTCACGACTTCACGGACCTGGCGGAGTTGGCGGCCTCGTGGGAGCTGAGCGCCGACACGCGCGGCATCCTGGCTCGAGGCGACATCGGGGCCCTCACGCTCGTCCCACACGACTCGATCGAGCTGACTTTGCCACTGCCGCCGATCGACGCGGCGCCAGGTGTGGAGTACTTCCTCCGCGTCGAGTTCCGCACTCGCGAGGAAAAACCCTTCCTGCCGGCCGGGTGGCTGGCGGCGTGGGAGCAGTTCCGGTTGCCCGCGTACCTTCCACCCGTGCCGGCGCGTATCGCGGAGATGTCGCCATTGGAGCTCCACGAATCCGGCGAGGTGTTCACGGTCACCGGCGAGGACTTCTCCGTCACGATCGATCCGGCGACCGGCCTTCTCACGTCTTTTGTGCTGGATGGCCGTGAGCTTCTGAAGAGCGGGCTGGAGCCTGATTTCTGGCGCGCACCGACCGACAACGATTTTGGCTACCGGATGCCTCGTGTGCAGGGTGTCTGGAAGGATGCCGGACGGATCCGTACGCTCGAGCGACTCGAGACCAGGCGAGTCGGCCCCGGCGAAGTGCGGATCGATGCGACACTCGGCCTGCCCGCCGTTAACGCGCTGCACTACCTGTCATACGAGGTCTACGGTACCGGGGACGTGGTCGTCACGAGTCGATTCGTTCCAGCGAGCGTGGTGATGGGCGACGGCGGGCTGCCTGACCTGCCGCGATTCGGAATGCGCTTCACACTCTCCCCTGAGCTGGACGACGTTTCGTGGTACGGCCGGGGTCCGCACGAGAACTACCGCGACAGGCACACCGGATCTCCGGTGGGCCTGTACGAGGCGTCGGTCGACGCGCTGTACTTCCCCTACATCCGTCCACAGGAGAACGGGAACCGTACGGAGGCCCGGTGGGTGGCATTCCGCGACTCGACCGGGGTGGGCCTCGTCGCGATAGGAATGCCCACCCTCGACTGGAGCGCCCTCCGGTTCCTGCAGGAGGATCTGGATGAGGGGCCGACCAAGCGTGGCCGGCATACGTACGACCTGAGGCCGCGTGACCTGGTCGCCGTCCACCTGGACTACCGGCAGATGGGCGTCGGCGGCGATAACAGCTGGGGCGCGCAGCCGCACGAGCCCTATCGTCTGCCTGTCCGCGAGTATTCGTACTCGTTCCGTCTGACTCCGCTAGGGCCCGATCGCGACGATCCGATGGAATTGAGCAAGCGTAACCTGGGCACGGCGGAGGCCTACTGAGGTGAGCTGCCGACCGACCCACACGCTCCACCGGAGGAATCCCGATGACACCTCTCGATAGACGTGACTTCGTGAAAGCGGGCGCCGGCACGGCCCTCGGCGTTTCCCTGGCGCCGGGTGCCCTGCTCGGAAGAGACCGAAACGCGGCTTCTGACCGGCTCCGTCTCGGCTTCATAGGCATGGGCGGGCGCGGGACCTGGCTCCTCGGCCTGGCCCTCCAGCGCGACGACACCGAGGTGAAGGCCGTGTGCGACATCGTGCCCGAGAAGGCGCAGCACGCGGCCGACCTGGTGACGGAGGTTGGAGGAAAGGAGCCGCGGAAGTTCACGGCCGGCGAGGAAGACTACGTGAACCTGCTCGAGCGGGACGACATCGACGCCGTCATCATCGCCACTCCGTGGCTGTGGCACACGACCATGGCGATCGCCGCGATGGAGCGGGGCAAGGCGGTCGGCGTCGAGGTGCCGGCCGCCACGACCGTGCAGGAGTGCTGGGACCTGGTGGAGACTCACGAACGCACCGGGATTCCCTGCATGATGATGGAGAACGTGTGCTACCGTCGCGACGTGATGGCGGTGCTCCAGATCGTCCGCGAGGGCCTGTTGGGCGAGATGATGCACCTCCACTGCGGGTACCAGCACGACTTGCGGGCCGTGAAATTCAACCCGGGAGCCGAGTTCGGTCCGGGCGCGAACGGCGAGGCGGTGTGGCGCACATACCACTCGATTCACCGGAACGGCGAACTGTATCCGACGCACGGAATCGGCCCGGTCGCCAACTGGCTGGACATCAACCGGGGCAACCTGTTCGTGTCCCTCACGTCGCACGCCACCAAGACGCGCGGCCTGCACGAGTACATCGTGGAACAGAGCGGCGAAGACCATCCGAACGCGGACGTGAGGTTCAAGCTGGGGGACATCGTCACCACGATGATCCACACGCGGAATGGCGAGACGGTGATGGTAAGCCACGACACCAACCTGCCACGGCCCTATTCGCTGGCCTTTCGGGTCCAGGGCACGCGCGGTCTGTGGATGAACGACAACCGCTCCATCTACATCGAGGGTGTGAGCCCCGAGGCGCACCGCTGGGAGCCCTTCGACGGTTATCAGGAAAAATACGACCATCCGCTGTGGAAGCGGTACGCGGAAGACGCGGAGGGTGGGGGCCACGGCGGCATGGATTTTTTCGTGATGAACGCCTTCGTCGAAGCCGTGAAGCGGGGCGAGCCCACTCCGCTGGACGTGTACGATGCGGCGGCATGGAGCGTGATCGGTCCGCTTTCGGAGCGCTCGATCGCCATGGGGAGCCATCCCGTAGCCTTCCCGGACTTCACGCGCGGGCAGTGGGCAAAGCGGAAACCGGTGTTCGCGCTGGGCGACGAGTACTGAATCCGTCTCGAGGGTTTGCACATCCGTTTCCAAACCACGAGATTCGCGCGTTCAGATTCATGGGGCGGACGTATTCGTTCGCCGGATTCAGGAACAACCTTCCAGGACCGTTCATGATCTCGATCAAGCGACTGAACTGGACCCTGGCCGCGTGTGCGGCCCTGTTGACGTTTCTGGCGACACCGGCCCTGGCCCAGGACGATGAGCGTGAACTCGGGTGGGCCTTCGAGGCGGATCTCGGTTCGCTGTGGACCGGCGGCAACCAGGAGACGTTTACCCTCGCCTTCAGTGGCCAGCTCGAGTATACGTGGCCCGTGAGCCGATTCCGTTTCAAGGCGGGCGGATTCAGCACCGAGTCTTCACTCACGACGACGACCGCGGTCGGCACGGAGACCGACTTCCAGTTGTTCGAAGAAACAGTGACGGAGAAGACGGCCGAGACATTCTATTCCCGGGCCCGCTACGATCACGACATCACCGAGAATTTCTTCGTGGTCGGCGGGGTGGACTGGCTGCGAAACACGTTCGCCGGTATCGACAGCCGTTTCCTGCTCGCTGCTGGTGCCGGTAACCGGTGGGCTGACAGCGATCGAGTGAGGTTCGAGACGGATTACGCGCTCACGTACACGTTCGAGGAAGAGGTCGTCGCCAACCCGTCCAACGAGTCGAACTTCCCCGGCATCCGGCTCGGCTACGATTTCAAGTGGAACCTGACGCAATCCACCAATTTCGAGAGCACCCTGATCTCCGACTTCAACCTCGACAACACGGACGACATCCGGCTCGACTGGTACAACGGTCTCCCGATCGACATCAGCTCCGTGCTGGCTTTCAAGCCGAGCATTCGTCTGCTGTGGAGCAACGACCCCGCGTTGCAGGAGGTACCGTTGTTCGACGCGCCGGGCGGGGATCCGGTGGGTGCCGTGTTCGCGCCGCTGAACAAGCTGGACAGCTACTTCAACCTCTCACTGCTCTTCAAGTTCTGAGAGCGAGTTGAGGTCCGCGGAGACCTGCTCGGGCAAGTCAAGCCACCGTGAAGATCTGGAGTGACCGTGCACGAACAGCTCGCACAGGCTTTCCGGGAGCGGTACAGCTCGGAGCCCACCCACCTGGCCCGAGCGCCGGGACGCGTGAACCTGATCGGTGAGCACATCGATTACGCGGGCCTGCCGGTCCTCCCGATGGCGATTCAGCGTGAGGTACGGATCGCGTTCAGACCGCGGGACGACCGGATCGTTCTGGCTGCGACAACGGACCCGGCTTTCGCGCCGTGCCACTTCGAGCTCGGCCCGGACATCCCACCGTATGACGACGGCGACTGGGGGAACTACCTCAAGGCAGCGGCCCAGGGGATGGCCCGGGCGTACGGTGCCGAACGGGGGCTCGACGCGCTCATCGAGTCTAACGTCCCCGTGGCCGCGGGGCTCAGCTCATCGTCGGCGCTGGTGATCGCTTCGGCCCTCGCCGTGGCCGGTGCCAACGACCTGGAGCCGGATCCGATCGAGCTCGCTGAGCTGATGGCTGAAGCCGAGCAGTACGTCGGCACCCGCGGCGGCGGCATGGACCAGGCGATCAGCGCCGGCGCCATCGCCGGGTGTGCAGCGCGCGTCGACTTCGATCCTCTCCGCCTCGAGCCCGTTCCCGTTCCTGATGGCTGGCGGTTCGTGGTTGCCCACAGCCTGGTGCAGGCGCACAAATCAGGCGGGGCGCGCGAGGGGTACAATCGCCGGCGCGCGGAGACCGAGGAGGCCCTGGCGCAGGTGGTCGGCCACCTGGAGCTGCTGGCGTCCGAGGTGCGCTCGTACCGTGACCTGCTCGAACGCGTACGAGGCTCGGAAGCGTTGGCCGCCGGAGAGGTGTGCCTCGAGGGAGACCTGCTGAAGCGTTTCCGTCACGTGGTCACGGAGAATGAACGGGTCGTCCGCGCGGAGGTCGCGATGCGAAGCGACTCCCGCGACGGGTTCGGTATGTTGATGAACGGTTCCCATGCCAGCCTGGCCGACGACTATGAGGTGAGCATCCCGGAACTGGATGAGCTGGTCGGCATCGCGCGGGACGCGGGCGCCGTGGGGGCGCGGCTGACCGGGGCCGGCATGGGCGGATGTATCGTGGCTCTCTGCTCGGACGACACCGTCGATGAGGTACTGAATGCCATCCGGGATCGCTTCTACGTGGCGCGCGACCGGCTGGACGACCTCGACGATCACCTGTTCGTGGCGGAGCCTGCACCGGGTGCTTCGATCGAGAAGATGTGATCCGATGCCCGATACACCCGACGACTCACAGCCGCCGAGGATCGGTGGTTCCCCTGCCGAGCCGGAGTCCAAGAGGCATCCGGTGGGGGTGCGTGCGCCCGGCCGTCTTCGACAACGACTGAGCAAGGGGAAAAAGGTGACCATACTGGGTCTGATAGCCCTGACTTTTCACCTCGCCGGTCTGGCCCTCTCGGTCCATGCCGTCATGGGTACACGGACGTCGCAGGGCGCTATCGCATGGGCGGTATCGCTGGTGTCCTTCCCTTACGTCGCGGTCCCCGCGTACCTCGTGTTGGGCCGGAGCAAGTTCAACGGCTACGTGACCGAGCGGCGGCTGGACGCCCTGGAGACGGAAGAGGAAGCCGTCAAGGAGGCTCGCCAGCACGTTGCGCCTTTCGTCGGCACCCTGGGTGACGAGTATCCGGCCGTTCGCGCTGCGGAGAGACTGGCCGAGCTCCCGGTCCTGAGGGGAAACGACGCCGAGCTTCTCATCGACGGGCCAGCGACCTTCGAGAGTATCTTCGAGGGCATCGCGAGGGCCGAGGATTACGTTCTCGTTCAGTTCTTCATCGTTAAGGATGATGACCTCGGTCGAGCATTGAAGGACTCTATGATCGGTGCGGCGGGTCGCGGTGTGCGCGTTCTGTTCCTGTTCGATGAAGTGGGGAGCAACAAGCTGCCGAAGAGCTATTTGAACGAGCTTCGCGCGGCTGGGATCGAGGCCTACAACTTCCACACGCAACAGGGCCCCTCGAACCGATTCCAGATCAACTTCCGCAACCACCGCAAGATCGTCGTGGTGGACGGCTACGTGGGATGGGTCGGCGGCCACAACGTCGGTGACGAGTACATGGGTCGGAGTGCCAAGTTCGGCCACTGGCGTGACACCCACGTACGGATCGAGGGGCCGGCGGCGCTGGCGCTGCAGCTCTCCTTCGTCGAAGACTGGCACTGGGCGACGGGCGACACGCCGGGCTTGGATTGGGTTCCGCAGGCTTCGCCACATGCGGACGTACCGGTTCTGATCGTTCCCTCCGGACCGGCAGACAGACGGGAGACCGCCGCCCTGATGTTCACGCACGTGATCAACTCGGCTCACGAACGAGTGTGGATCGCGAGTCCTTACTTTGTTCCTGACGAGGGCGTGATGAACGCGTTGCGACTTGCGGCTCTACGCGACGTGGACGTGCGCATTCTGATTCCAAATGAGCCCGACCACCTGTTGGTCTACCTGGCAGCCTTCCACTTCTACGAGGAGATGAAGGACTCAGGGATCACCGTATACCGCTATACCGAAGGTTTCATGCACCAGAAGACGATCCTGGTGGACGAGGCATCGGCCATCGGAACGGCGAACTTTGACAACCGTTCATTCCGCTTGAACTTCGAGATCACCGCCTTCTTTCTGGATCCGGATTTCACTCGCGAAGTCGAAGCAATGTTCGAAGAGGACTTCCGGCGATCCCGGCTCATGACCCAGGCCGATCTCGATGACAAGCCGTTCTGGTTCCGTCCGGCGGTGCGGGCGGCGCGGCTCACGGCGCCCGTCCTGTAGATAGATCGGATCTGCACCACGGGTGACAGAAAGCCCGCCTCCTGCTGGGAAGCTGGCCTTTGCCGTGGGTGCTGCGTCAGTGTGTGGGGTCAGTCCCCGATCGGAACCGCCCACTTCGCAGTGAACTGCCACGACCGGTTCCGGACGCTCGAGGCTTCGAATATATCCGATAGCCCCAGCACGTATCGCATGTCGAACCCGAGCAGGGAACTGCCCAGGTCGCGCGCGAATCCGAAGCCGAGCGGGATCGACCAATCGGTCGTCTTCTTGGGCGGGAGGTTCGAATCATCGTCACAATCGACGGACGAGCCGGACGAGGTGGCCTGCATGCCGCAGGAGATCTGGAAGCCGAGCGACAGGCCGATGTAGAGATTCGACTCCCACTCGCTGAACTTCTGCACGTATCCGATGGTCAGCGGAATCTCGATGTACTCGAGCTTGAGATCCTGGACAGAGCCCTCAGAAAAGCCCACCCTGTCGCCGCCCTTCTGTACCCAGTTCGCCTCGAGGCCGATGTATGTCTGACGGGCTATGTGGTACTGGCCGAATGCTCCGGCAATGCCCCCCCACGACCAGTCGCCGACCGAGAAATATGAACCGCCCACGCTGCTGTAGGAGGCGCCACCGGTCAGGCCGAGGCGGAACGGTTTGGACTGCGCGTCGGCGGACCCGACGGTAGCGAGAACCAGTGCGAGAGCGACGGCGAACGGTGCGAAGCGCTTCATTTATCCTCCAGGACGGTCATCGAATTCCCTTGTTGCCTTGAATCGGCACGCAATCTCGCTCATAGAGTGCCTCCTGTCACACTGGATCGGTTCTTACGGGAGCTCGGGCGACGGGAAGACCTTGTTCCAGTCGTCCTTCATGCTGACCACGACCCATCCGCGCTGCGGGGCCTCGTCCAACGCGACGTCCAACCTCCCGATGTGCGAGTCGCGATCGTAGGCGACCTCGCGCTCAGCATCGTCGTGATGAATGATGCCGCTGAGCGCTGTCCAGTCGCCGGGCGCCGTGTACTGCAACATCTGGAGGTCGCCGTCCGAGTTGCCGAATGCCAGAATTGGACGCCGGCCGATGAAGCGGTGGATCCCGACCGGCTTGCCCGCCTTGTCGTCCACAAAGTTGATACCGGCCGTTTTGTGCAGGGTCGGCACGCCGTCATCCATTCGGAACTCGAGTTCCCCGGCGCTGCCCACCACCTGCTCCGGTGGGATACCGTACACGCGTTCGGTGAACGGCCGCATGAAGTCGATCCCGCCGCCGGATACGATGAACGTCTTGAAGCCATTGTCCCGCAGGTAGGCCAGCAGTTCGAGCATCGGCTGGTACACGAGCTCCGTGTACGGGACGCCAAAACGTGGATGAGTAGCGGTGGCCAGCCAGTCCGTGATTACGGCCGCGAACTCGTCCGTGGTCAGGCCGGCGTGCGTGGCCATGACGATCTGGACAATCTCGTGCTCCCCGAACTCGGCGAGCGCTTCGCGGTCGTCTTCCAGGATCGCGCGAAAAGGTTGGGTGTCGCGCCACTCCGGATGGTCCTCCGCCATCGCCTTCACCCGGTCGAGCGCAAACAGCAGCTGGAAATAGAGCGGCTGCTCCGACCACAGGGTACCGTCGTTGTCGAACACGGCGATCCGCTCGGCCGGCGCCACGAAGTCAGGAGAGGCCGGATCGGTGACAAGAGCCACGAAGTCCACGATGGTCTGCCTCGCGGCGCCCTCAACCCACGACTGAAGTGTGGCTGCCGGTGTGACTTCGGTGGACGAGTCGTCAGGCCGATCGGCACAGCCCGTCAGGCCGAGACCCGCGGCGAGGAGGATGATGGAAATCGATCGCATGGGATCTCTCATTAGTGTGTTTAGGGTTCGAAAGCTCGCCAAAGGTACCGCCTCAGGGGCGCGTTGTCCGCTGCACGCGACGGGAGAGTCCAGACTTGCTGTATTAGCAGCAACACGTATTATGTGTACACGTATTATGTGTACATTGGAGGATGGCCATGAACATCACACTTGCCATCGATGACAATCTCGTGAGAGACGCGCGTCAGGTTGCGCGTGCCATGGGAAAGAGCCTGAATCAAGTAATACGGGAACACCTCGAGCACCTGACCGATCGGGACCGCGCAGAACGGGACTTGCGGGAGCTGGAGAGGCTATCCATGGAGAGCGGGGGACATTCCGGGGGTCGCCGCTTCTCGCGCGAGGAGATCCATGAGCGCTCGTAGCTTCCTGGACAGCAACATTCTCGTGTATACGGACGATGTTGACTCACCGACGAAGCGGAGATCCGCCCTCGACCTGACGAAATCAGCGCTCAGTGAGGGTTGGGGGGTCGTTTCGACGCAGGTTCTGCAGGAGTACTTCGCCGTAGCGACAGGGAAACTGGGCGTGTCCGCTGACATCGCTCGGGCCAAGATCGAGATCTTCGGCCGTCTGGACGTTGCTACCATAGACATGCCGACGGTCCTGGGTGCCATCGACATTCATCGCCTGCACGATGTGAGCTTCTGGGACGGCCTGATCATCCAGGCCGCCCGGTCGGCGGGTTGCCGGATCCTCTATACGGAGGACCTTCAGCACGGCCAGCGATTCGACGGACTCGAAGTCGTGAATCCGTTCGACTGAATCGAGGCAATCCCCGGTACGCTTGGTGCCCGTGACTGTTCCCTACCGCCGCCGCCCCCCGCTTCGGCTCCTTCCACCCGACGACCTGGATCGTTGGCTGTTGTAGTTGTTCGTCCGCGTCGTCCCCCGACTCCGGGAGTTGCTGCTGCGCTCCAGGCTCTGTCCCGTGGAAGGCGAAGTCGTAGGCCGCTGCTGCGACGGTTGCTGCTGTGGCCGGGCCTGCTGTGACGGCTGTTGCTGCGGCCGCTGGCCCGCCTGCCGGTCTCCAGTCCCAGCACCGGTTCTGTCAGTGGTGCTCGCCCGCTCACGCGCGGCGTCGCGGTTCACGGCGTCGTTGTTCTGCCACCCGTCTCCCGAGCGCTGGTCCCAGTTTCCGTTGTCGTTCTTGCGGTAGACGTTTCCGTCACGGTCCGAGAACACGTTGTTGTCCCGGCCTTCCGCCACTCGGCCCCGCGTGTCTCCCCGGGCCCTGTCGGACGGGGCGTTCCGCGCCAGGTTGTCGTTCCGGTTGTAGACGTTGTTGCGCTTCGCCGCATTGGAGCCGGCGCGGTAGCCCGCTCGATAGCCAGCCCTCGCCCCGCGATTCCATCCTCTGTGGTAGCCACGCCGATAGCCACGATAGCGCCCCGGTCCCCACCAGCCGCCCCGATACCAGCCGCCGCGTCCGACGTAGAACGTGAACGGGCCGGTGCTGTAACTGAGCCCGAAGCTCCAGCCGTACCATGGGTTCCAGCGCACGTGGAAGCCCCAGGTCGCCGGGCGCGGGTAGTAGTAGCGCCCGTACCAGCCGGGATAATACCAGCCGGTGCCGTAGACGATGGTGCCGCCGTACACGTAGCTGCCCGTGTAGCCGGGGTAGTACCCGACGTAGACCACCTCGGGCGTGGACTCGTACACGTACACGTACGTCACGTTGTGGACGGGGCTCTCGGGCGGAATGTCGTACACCTGTTGCGGTACCTCGTCAGCCACGGTCCACGGGCCCTCGGCGCTGTTCGCCACGTACCACACGGCCTCGTGGCACACGTAGTACTCGTCGTCCACCTTGATGATCTGCTCGGCCGTGTTGGCGGCGTAGCTCATGCTCGTGCCCTCGATGGGCTCGAACTGCGGATCTCCGTCGTACTCGACCTCGATCGTGCCGTCCCGCTTGATGGCCGACGTCTGGGGGATCTGGTTGTCCATCACCGCTTCGTTCGCCTGCTCCGTGCCGGGCACGGACACCAGGATATGGCCCATGTCTGAATCGGCCGGTATCGCGGCGAAGCGATCGGGGAGCTTGTCGGCGGGTACGTTGACCCAGGGTCCGTCGAACGATTCCGAAGCGAACCAGCGACCCGAGAGGATGATGAAGTAGCGGGCTGACTCGAGATCCAGCAGCACATCACTCTCGGAGTTGCTCAAGTACATGAGGTCGGTGCCGCTGATCGGCGTGTACTCCGGCTCTCCCTCGATCACGATCAGCTCTGTGGGCTCGGTCGCGACGACGATCGCTGGCGCTGGTCCGGGCTCCTCTTCCTCCGCTTCGTCATCCACCTCGACTCCCTCGGGCAGCTCGTCCGTGGGCAGCTCTTCCTCCGGGAGGGGCTCGGGCGCCAACGCCGCCACGTCCGCCGGAACCTGGTCGGTCAGGGCCCACGGACCCTCGTACTCCGGCGCGGCGTACCACTGGTCCTCGCCCGCCCCGAGGTAGTAGGTACGCGAGTTGCGATCGAAGATGATCGTGAACGCGGTATTCAGGATCCGCATGTACTCCGAGCCCTCGATCTGCTGCATCCGAGGCTCGCCGTCGATGGTTACGAGGATCGCCGGTTCCAAGGAGATCACGATGACAGGTGGCTCCATGTTCAGGCCCTCGGCCGCCTTGCGGCGTGTCTCCGCCAATTCGAGATTGGTGAGGAGCCGGTCCATCGAAATGTCCAGCTCCCAGGCCGGGATCTCACGCTCGAGCAGCTTTGCGAGCGCCTCCTTGTGTTCCTCGTCTGCACCGAGAAAGCCGACTCGCGTCACGTCCAGGTCGTCGATCACGGCGGTTCGCTCGTCTCGGTCCGTTACGAGGCGGGCCTCGAACCACACCGTGCCGAAAACGGGCTCCCGGTCCGTCGGCGTCACGGACACCGCGATCCGTCCGGAGAGCTTGTTGTCCTCGAACGTGTCGGACTGGGGCTGATAGACCACGACCAATGCACCTTCCACCGGTATCTCGCGCGGCCAGCCCTCTATCGAATCTTCCTGGAACACCGTCCAAGCGGCGCCGGAAACGATGGCGACGAGCAGCACAGCCACGAGTGAATTCCCGAGCCGGCGACCGTTCGGCTTACGAAGTAATGATGTCATCAGACCGGATCTTTCGCGGATTCCAAGAATCGTTATCGGGTCAAAGTAGCGGGCTCGGCCGGCTTGCGCGTGGCAACGGGTCACGGACTCCAGCTGTGGAAGGCAGGTTCCCTGATCCGCGCCGCCTGTGGCAATCAGCGAGAGACAACAAAGCGGGCGCCCCGTGGGCACCCGCCTCGTGCTTCATCTTGCTTTCAGCTTCCTGCTTCGCCTACTGTGTGCCCGCCTTCTGCATGTTGTCCAGCACCTGGTCGATGCTGAAGCTCGCCGGCTTTTGCCGGGGCGGGAACTCCACGAAAGTGCTCAGGAACTCGCCCACGATCGCCTGGGCAGGCACGAGCGCGTAGGTGCGGTCGAGCCTCCACCTGGGGTAACCGATCCCTTCATGTTCCGCGCGCTCGAACGGGTCCATGCGGAGATTGAAGATCTTCGGCAATCGGAGCTGCACGAAAGGATCCTGCCACACGTCGAACCCGTGGCTCAGCTGTTCCGCGAACACGACCTTCCAGTTGTTGTACCGTAGTCCCACCAGGTTACCGTCGTCGCTGAAGTAGAAGAACTCGCGACGCGGACCAATTTCGGTCTCGCCCCGGAAGTAGGGGAGGAAGTTGTAACCGTCCAGGTGGACCCTGAACGTCCTGCCTCCCACCTGCTTGCCCGCCAGGAGCTCTGCCTTGACGTTCGGGTCGCCGGCGGCCGCCAGGAAAGTGGGCATCCAGTCGAGCTGTGAGATGATCTCGTTCGAGACCTGTCCGGGTGCGATCACGCCCGGCCAGCGGATCATGGCAGGCACGCGGTACCCACCCTCCCAGTTCGTGTTCTTCTCCCCGCGGAACATCGTCGAGCCGCCGTCCGGCCAGCTGAACGTCTCGGCGCCGTTGTCGGTGGAGTAGTAGACGATCGTGTTATCCGTGATCCCGAGCTCGTCGAGCAGGGCAAGCAGAGTTCCGACCTGCCCATCATGCTCGACCATTCCATCCGCGTAGACGCCGAGTCCGGTCACACCCTCCGACGCTTCCTTGAGGTGCGTCCAGATGTGCATGCGCGTCGTGTTGAACCACACGAAGAAAGGCTGATCCGCATCGTTCGCTCGACGAATGAAACCGGTGGCCAGGTCCATGACCTCCTCGTCGATCGTCTCCATGCGCTTGCGGGTCAGTGGGCCCGTGTCCTCAATGCGGCCGTCGGCGTAGCTGTGAATCACGCCGCGCGGACCGAAGCGCTCCTTGAACTCCGGGTCCTGAGGATAGTCCTCGTTCTCCGGCTCTTCCTCGGCATTGAGGTGATACAGATTGCCGAAGAACTCGTCGAACCCATGGTTCGTGGGGAGCATCTCGTCCAGATCGCCGAGGTGATTCTTACCGAACTGACCCGTGGCGTACCCGTGTGGCTTGAGTAGCTCGGCGATCGTGACGTCCTCGCGTTGAAGCCCGAGATCGGCGCCCGGGAGTCCGACTTTGAGCAGGCCTGTGCGGAAGCCGGACTGGCCCGTGATGAAGGTTGACCGGCCTGCCGTACAGCTCTGCTCTCCGTAGGCGTCCGTGAAGATCATGCCTTCATCGGCGATGCGATCGATGTTCGGCGTTTCGTAGCCCATCATGCCCATGTTGTAGGCGCTGATATTGAACTGGCCGATGTCGTCGCCCCAGATGACCAGGATGTTGGGCCGATCCTGCGCGGCTGCGGGAATGGCCAGCAGTAAGGTGGCCAGCGCGCCGAACAGGGCACGGAAGAGCCTCCGATTCATGAGTCCTACCTCCTTAGTATCCGAAGCAAATGAAAGCAGGGGACCGCAAGTTGCGGCCCCCTGGTCTTGTGTGCAACTGATCGGCGGGCGGGGTGCCCGGCGGCGTCAGTCCGTCAGTTTCTGCAGCGCATCCTTCAGCGAATCCCACTGGTCCCGGGCCCAGTCCTTCATCTCCTCCAGACCTTCGCGCGCCCGCACGAGCGCCAGGCGGCCGGCCACCTCGTCCCAGTCCACCACATTCCAGAACGCCTCGATGTAATCCGGGCGCCGGTTCTGGTAGTTCAGGTAGTAGGCGTGCTCCCACACATCGAGGCCGAGGATCGGCACGACGCCGTCCGTGAAGATCGGATTGTCCTGGTTCGCCGTGGAAGTAACCACGAGACCATCGGAGCCGGCGCACAGCCAGGCCCAACCGCTCCCGAACCGTGTCGCCGCCGCGGCGCTGAACTGCTTGTGGAACTCGACGAACGATCCGAACGAGTCATCGATCGCCTGACCGAGCAGACCGCCCGGCGTGCCGCCGCCGTTAGGGCTCATGTTGGTCCAGAACAGCGAGTGGTTCACGTGCCCACCGCCGTTGTTCCGAACGGCGGTGCGGATGCTGTCCGGGATCGAGTCCAGGCTCAGCAGCAGCTCGAGGGCCGTCAAGTTCTGGAGCTCCGGGTGACCCTCCAGGGCGGCGTTCAGTTTGTTGACGTAACCCTGATGATGCTTGGTGTAATGGATCTCCATCGTGCGCGCGTCGATGTGCGGCTCGAGCGCGTCGAACGTGTACGGAAGTTTCGGCAGAACGTGTGACATATCCACTCCCTCTCAGGATTCGTTGGCGACTGAAGTACACCAGTCTACGACAACAGGTGGCTTGAAGGGGAGTCCAATACCGGGCCAGGGTTGACGCAAAAATGTTTTCCTGTATTGTTTGACTAGATTGTCAAACACTCTGGACAGGACCGAACGGTGGCCACGCACGAGACAGATTCACACGCCGCTCCGGATTCCGAGACAGCCGACACGGAGGCCCGCATCTTCGAGGCGGCACTCCGCGTGTTCGCCCGCAAGGGCAAGGATGGAGCGCGGCTGCAGGAGATCGCGGACGAAGCCGGGATCAACCGCCCGCTGCTGCATTACTACTTCCGTACCAAGCAGAAACTGTACGAAGCGGTGGCCGCGCACATGTTCGGACAGTTCCTCGACAGCTTCGACGCGCCGTCTCACGACGGACCGTTCGCCGACGTCCTGAAGGCGTTCATCGATCACTACGTCGACAATATTCGGGAGCACCAGAACATGGCGAAGTGGATGGTCGCCGAGAACATGGCGGGCAATCCGTTCCTCGGGGAGCGCCTCGCGGTGGCTTTCGAGACGGAGGGCTCACCGCAGCGTCACATGGAAGAGGCGATCCTGAAGGCCACCGAACGGGGCGAAATCCGGCCCGTCAATCCGAAGCAGCTGATGCTCACGATCGTCTCGGCGTGCGTGTTCTTCTTCATCCAGTTGCCGACGGTGAAGATGTTGAATCCGCTGGCTCGCGAGGATTTCGACGCCTTCGTCGAGGCCCGGAAGAAGCACGTGTTCGAGGTCATTTACTATGGCCTGGCCAGCCGGGAGGAGGTGGCCGATGCGTAGACAGATAGCTGTTCTGGCGAGCGCGGCGCTCCTGGCTGGCGCTTGCTCCTTCGCCCCGGAAGTCAGAGAACCGACCACGGTCCTCCACCTGCCAGCTGAGTACTCGGCGGCGCCCGTGGACAGCGCGGCCGCGGCGGACTCCGTACGCGAAGTACGGGAAGCCGAACGCTGGTGGACCGTGTACAACGATCCCGTCCTCGAAGCCCTGGTGGACACGGCCCTCGCCGCGAACCTGGACCTGCACGAGGCGGTGGCTCGCGTCGAGGAAGTTCGTCAACGTTACCGGATCGCACGGGCGGATCTGTACCCATCGCTGGGCCTCGCGGCCGACGTGACCTACCAGGACGCCCCGACCAACACCGGCTTCGCGGGAGAGATCGGGGGGGAGGACGGCGAGGCGCCGCCGGACGAGCCGGTGCCAAGCTTTGCCTTTCCCGACAGGTTCAAGTACGACACCTACACGGCCGCCATCGGCTTCTCCTACGAGATCGATTTCTGGGGCCGGGCGCGGAATGATACCAAGGCTGCGATCAGTGACTTCCTGGCCTCCGAAGGCGATTATCAGACGGCCCGGCTGGCCGTGATCTCGGCGACCATCTCGACGTACCTGGAGGTCGCGGAGCTCAGGCGCCGGGTGGAGCTGACCGCGCTCAGCGTGGATCTGCTCGGGGAGCGCGCGGAGCTCACGAACCAGCGCTACTACCGCGGCCTGGTCACGACCTTCGAGCTGTACACGTTCCAGTCGCTGTTCCGGAACACCGAGGCCGCTCTGCCGGTGATCGAGAGTCAGCTCGAGGAGGCGAAAGGGCGACTCGCCATCCTGCTGGGCCGGTACGCCGGGAGCATCGACGTGCTACTTGGCGAGGATACCGCACCGGCGATCGTCCTCGATCCCGTGCCGGCGGATCTGACGACGGCGCTTCTCGAGGAACGCCCCGACGTATGGTCGGCCTGGCAGCGGATGGAGGCGTCCCGCTACCGGATCGGAGCCCGCAAGGCCGACCTGTATCCGCAGATCCGCCTCGACGCGACGGTCGGGCTCCAGTCGGGTACGTTCAACGACCTGTTCCGCGTGGACCAGTACTTCCTGAACCTGGTCGGCGGGCTGGTGCAGCCGCTGTTCCAGGGCGGACGCTTGAGGGCGAACCTCGGCGTGGCCGAGGCCCGGTTCCAGGCGCAGGCCGCGATCTACGTGCGCACGGTGCTGACAGCGTTCAAGGAAGTGCAGGTAAGCCTGGTGAACCTGGAGAAGCAAACGGAGCGCTACGAGTCAATGCGCCGGCAGCTCGCTTCGGCCAGCGGGTCGGTGGACTTCCAGCTCCGCTCGTTCCTGCGCGGTGTGGGCGACTACCTGGCGTACCTCGACGCCCGCCAGAACCTGGCGAGCACGGAGACGAACCTCGCGGGAGCGGAGCGCTCGCTGGCCGAAGCCCGGCTGGGCGTGCATCGCGCCCTTGGCGGTGCGTGGGTCCCGGATGAAGAGGATCTCGGCCGCACGCTTGAAGAGGAATACGAGACCATGGATCAGATGATGTTCCCGGCCGAGCAGGAGGCGGGACGATGAGCATACTGCGACGATTCGGATCGGCCTTCGGTCGCCTCGGACCCCTCCAGAAAGGCCTCGCGATCATCGGAGTGGGCGTCCTGGGGTTCGTGCTCCTGATGGTGCTCCGGCCTCGTCCGGAGCACCAGGAACCGGCGCGCCGCATGCCTCTCGTAACGACGGTTCCCGCCGACGTGAGGTCGGGAAATCTCACGGTCAGGGGAAGCGGTACGGTGCGTCCCAAGAGCGAGATCGTGTTGTCTCCACAGGTGGCGGGGCGCGTGGAGTGGGCCGCGCCGGGATTTGTATCGGGCGGCCGATTCCGGCGAGGCGACCTCCTGCTCCGCATCGAGGCTGCAGACTTCGAGAACGCGGTGGAGGGGGCAGCAGCCACGGTGGCGCAGCGCCAGGTCGAGGTCATGCAATGGGAGCAGGAGCGGGAACTGGCTCGTGAAGAGTACGAGCGGCTGCGGGCCCGCGAGGGGATCGAGGCCCCACCCGACTCCGGTGCTCTCGGCAGCCTGATCTTCCGGGAGCCGCAGCTCCAGGCGGCGAAGGCGGCGCTCCGCAGTGCGGAAGCCCGTCTGGACGATGCCCATCTGGCGCTTGCGCGGACTCGCATCACGGCGCCGTTCGACGGCGTGGTGCGGGCCAAAAGCGTGGACGTCGGACAGTACGTGGCGCCCGGCCAGAACCTCGGCTCGCTGTACGACACGGACGAAGTGGAGATCGTCGTGCCGCTCACGGACGCGGAGGCGGCCCTGGTGGAAGGCCTGTGGGACGCCGCGGCCGGCCAATCGGACACCCGCATCCCGGCCACGGCGACCGCGAGCTTCGGAGGCCGGACCTACTCGTGGGAGGCGTACGTCGATCGGGCCGAGGGCGCTCTCAATCCCGAGACCCGCGCGGTGGACGTTGTCGTCCGCGTACCCGATCCCTTCGTGCGTGACGAATCCGGACGACCGCCTCTGCTCCTGGGTACGTGGACCGACGTGGACATTCGCGGCGCTTTCGAGGAGCGCTATGTAGTTCTCCCGCGGGTTGCCTTCCGCGACGGGGGAGCAGTGTGGGCCGTGCGGGTCGTGCAGGAGGACACCGTTATCGTCATCGAGCCGGCCGAGGTCCTCCAGGAGGTGGAAGGCTCGATTTACTTGAGAACGGACCTCGAACCCGGTGAGCCCGTGATCGTAAGCCCGCTGGCCGTGGTCACCGACGGTATGGCAGTCCGCATCGCGGAAGGTGGTCGGCAGTGAACCGGCCCATCGCATGGATGGCCGGCCACAAGGTCGCACCCAATCTGCTCCTGGTCTTCATCCTCGCGGCCGGACTGCTCAGCATCGCCGGCATCGTGCAGGAGGTCTTCCCGGAGCTGGACCTCGAGGCCGTGCAGGTCCTCGTGGAGTATCCCGGAGCCTCGCCCGAAGAGGTGGAGGAGGGGATCATCCAGCGGATCGAGGAGCGGGTGGAGTCGGTGGAGGGCGTCCACCAGATCAACTCCACCGCCTCTGAGGGCGTGGGCGTCGTGTTCGTCGAGCTCAACCGCGGCGAGAACGTTTCCCGGGCCCTGGACGAGATCAAGTCCGAGGTGGACCGGATCACGAGCTTCCCGGTGGACGCGGAGGAGCCCGAGGTCACCGAGGTCGTCGGCCGCACCCGGGTCATCGAGATTGCCGTGCACGGAGAGGTGTCCGAGCACGCCCTGAAGGAGATGGCCAACCGAATCCGGGACGATCTGTCCGGCATGCTTGAGATCTCGTTCGTTCGCACGAGTGGCGTGCGGAACTACGAGATCTCGATCGAGGTGTCCAGCGAGACGCTGCGGGCTTACGGGCTCAGCCTCGAGGACGTGGCCAGGGCCGTGCGGCGATCCTCCCTCGATATGCCCGGTGGTCGTGTGGACACGGCCGACGAGGAGATCCTGGTCCGCGTGGAGGGGCAGAACTACGACCGCGCGGACTTTGCGGAGATCATCGTACGGGGGGCTCGCGGTGGCGCCACCCTCCGCCTGGACCAGATCGCCGAGATCAAAGACGGCTTCCAGGACGCGGACCTGACCACGCTGTACGACGGTCAGCCTGCAGCCTTCGTCCAGGTATTCCGCACCGCCGACGAGAAGGTGCTGGAGATCGTCGACGTAGTGGAACGTTACCTGGCGGACGAGCTCGAGCCGACCATGCCGCGCGGGATCGAGGTGTCGATCTGGGAGAACGACGCCGAGCTGCTGGAAAGCCGGATCGGAACCCTCCGGAAGAACGGTCTCATCGGTCTCGTGCTGGTGCTGGTCGCCCTCACGCTGTTCCTCGACCTGCGCCTCGCCTGGTGGGTGGCCGTGGGCATCGCTTTGTCGTTCATCGGCACGTTCGCCGTCATGCCGCGGCTCGACGTGTCGGTCAACATGATGTCCCTGTTTGGGTTCATCCTCGCGATCGGGATCGTGGTGGACGACGCGATCGTCGTGGGCGAGAACATCTACAGTGAGCGCGAAAAGGGGAGGAGTCCCCTGGATGCGGCGATCAAGGGCACGCAGCGGATCGCGGTTCCGGTGACTTTTGCCGTGTTCACCACGATCGTGGCGTTCACGCCGCTGCTCTTCGTGCCGGGCACGTTCGGACAGTTCCTCAGGAACATCCCGCTGATCGTGATCTCGGTGCTGTTGTTCTCCCTGGTCGAGTCTCTGTTTATTCTTCCGCGCCACCTTTCGCATCTGCCCGAGAGCGGTCACATGTCACTGCCCCGGCTGCTGCGGCCGGTGGAGCGGCTTCAGGATGTCGTGCAGAGTGCGCTGAGGAGGTTCATCGAGGGTCCCCTGGATCGGGCCGTGCGGTTTTCCACCGCGCACTACGGTCTGGTGATCGCGGGTTCCATCTCCATCATGCTCGTAACGCTGGGCCTCGTGGCCGGGCGCCACCTCAGCTTCAGCTTTCTGCCGCAGATCGAGGGCGACAAGGTGATGGCCCAGGTGGAGATGCCCCAGGGCACGCCCACCGAGCGAACGCGCGAGATCGCCCGGTATCTGGAGCACGTCGGTCGCATGGTGGCGGACAGCTTCCAGGCCGAGCTTCCCGACGACCACCCGCCCCTGCTCGAGGCCGTCTACCTGAGCGTCGGACGCTACCCGTCGACTGAGAGCGGACCGGGAGCGGGGGCTCTCGCCACGTTCATTGAGTCCAACAAGGCGGAGGTCACGTTCAGGCTTCTCGACGCCGAGGTACGGGACCTTCCGTCGGGCGAATTCGAGCGGGCCTGGCGAGAGGCCGTGGGCGACCTGGCGGGGCCCCGGAGCCTCACGTTCTCTTCACAGGTCATGGACTTCGGCGCTCCGGTGCAGATCGAGATCTCCCATCCGGACACTGCCGTGCTCAGCCGGGCCATAGCGGAGGTGCAGGCGGACCTCGCGACGTATGCCGGGGTGTTCGACGTGCGGAACGACCAGGAGCTCGGAAAGCGCGAGGTCGAGCTCCGACTCAAGCCGCGCGCCCGCACGCTGGGTGTGACGGTGGACGACCTGGGGCGACAGGTGCGGGCCGCGTTCTTCGGGGTCGAGGCAGTGCGGATCCAGCGAGGACGCGAAGAAGTGCGGGCGTACGTCAGGCTTCCCGAGGCCGAGCGTGACGACCTGGCCGACATCCGGCGCTACCGGATCATGACGCCCGCCGGTGCGGCGATTCCGCTGGAAGAGGCGGCGGACGTGTCCTTCGGCACGGCTCCGTCGACGATACGCCGCATCGACGGTCGCCGCATCGTAACGGTGACCGCCGAAGTGGATCGCTCCGTGATCACGGGCCAGGAGGCGAACACCGAGCTGACTTCTCACATCATTCCCGCGGCGCAGCTGCGTCATCCAGGCCTGCGCTACAGCTTCGGGGGCGAGCAGAGGGAGCAGCGCCGCGCCATGAGCGGTCTGTTCAGGGGTTTCGCCCTGGCCATGTTCGTCATGTACGCCCTCCTTGCAATCCCGTTCAGGTCATACGTCGAGCCCTTGATCATCATGGCCGCCGTGCCCTTCGGGTTCGTCGGAGCCGTGTTCGGCCACCTGGTCATGGGGCTCGACCTCGGGCTGCTAAGCATCTTCGGTCTCGTTGGAATGAGCGGCGTCGTGGTGAACGATTCGCTGGTCCTGCTGGACTTCGTCAACGCGGAGCACCGGAGCGGCAAGGCTCTTCCCGAGGCGATCCTGAGCGCGGCGAAGGTACGCTTCCGGCCCATCATGCTCACCTCGCTGACCACGTTTCTGGGCGTGTTTCCACTGATAATCGAGAGGAGCCTTCAGGCCCAGTTTCTCGTGCCCATGGCGGTGAGCCTGGGGGTGGGGATCCTGTTCGCGACTGGAATCATCATGGTGCTCGTGCCCGCGCTCACCATGGCGCAGCACGATACAGGAGAGCGGTTCCGTGCGTGGCGGGCTCGGCGCCGGGGGATGGGTTCGGCCGAGCCGGAGGTCTGCTAAACCTCCTTCTCCTTCCACTTTCCGCGCCGGAACAGGACCATTCCGAATACGGCCGAGAGTGAGTAGGCAATCCCGATCGCCCAGTACACACCGTGGTGGCCGAGTCCCGTCTCAGTGGCCAGGTACCACGCCAACGGGATCTGGATGAGCCAGAAGGCGACGAAGTTGACCGCCGTCGGCGTCCACGTGTCTCCCGCTCCGTTGAACGCCTGCAGCATCACCATCCCCCACGCATAGAACACGTACCCGTAGCTTATTATCCGCAGAGCCGACGTCCCTACCGCGAGAGTCTCCGGATCGTTCGTGAACACGCCAACAATCTGCTCCGCGAACAGAACGAAGAGCACAGTCACCACCGCCATGAAGGCCATGTTCCACAGCCCGGTGATCCACACCGCCCGTTCGGCCCGATCCGGCTTCTTCGCCCCCAGGTTCTGGCCCACCAGGGTGGCGGCCGCGTTCGCCACGCCCCACGCCGGGAGGATGATGAAGATCACGACGCGGATTGCTATCACGTATCCTGCCAGCACGATGCTCCCGAACGTAGCGAGGATCCGGATCAGTCCGAGGTAGCTGGCCGTGGCGATGAACATCTGACCGATCCCTCCGGCTGACACGCGGAGGAGCCTTCGGATCAGTCCGACGTCGATCTTCAGATCCTGCCTGGTTACTCGAAGCCTGCGGCTGCGCGTGAGTCCCCAGAACTGATACAGCACGCCGACGCTGCGACCGATCGCCGTGGCTACGGCCGCCCCCGTCAGGCCGAGCTCGGGGAACGGTCCGATTCCGAGGATCAGAACAGGGTCGAGGACGATGTTGATGCCGTTGGCGAGCCAGATGGATCGCATCGCCATGGCCGCGTCCCCGGCGCCGCGGAAGATCGCGTTGTTGATGAACAGGAGCATGATCACGGCCATGGTCCCGTAGATGATCCGGGTGTAGGTGGTCCCCTGCGCCACCGTTGCTTCGTCCGCTCCCATGAGGCGCAGCAGATCCGGAGCCCAGATTGCGCCGGCCGCTCCGAACAGGACCGAAATCGCTAGGCCGATGACGATCGCCTGCACGGCTGTTCGGGCCGCAGCCCGCTCGTCCTTCTCGCCTATCCTGCGGGCCACGACGGCGGTGGTGGACATCGCCAGCCCGATCGCGATGGCGTAGACGATCTCGAGCACTGATTCGGTAAGGCCGACGGCGGCCAGGGCCTCGGCGCCCAGCCGGGCCACGAAGAACGCATCCACCACCGCGAACAGCGACTCGCCCGCCATCTCCAGGACCATCGGGATGGCCAGCAGGCCGACGGCACGGTTGAGGCTACCCTCGGTGAAGTCTTCCTCGGAGCCGCGGATGGCTTCGCGGATCGAGGCCCAGATCCGGCGGCGCGGCCCGGTGGAGGTGTTCGGCTCTCGACTCTCGGTTTCGTTCATCAAATCCAAACGGGCCGTTCCGCACTCCTGGCGAAACGGCCCGTTTCAGTCGTCGTCACGGCGCGCATATGGACGGGCCGCGCGGATTCGTTCAGGGAAGGGCCGCGACCCAGGCTCCGTTCTCGAGCCACTTCTCGCGCAGGGCCGGAAGGATACCCATTCCCTCCAGGGCCGTGACGTAGTTCTGCACCACGTTGAGAAGCTGCGCGTTACCGGCGGGCAGCGCGATCCCGATTGGCTCCAGGGTCAGTGGCTGGTTGAGCGTAGCGAAGCCCTCGTTAGGGAAGCGCATGACCGTGAGCAGGCAGATCGGCATGTCCGCGACCAGGGCGCCGGTCTGGTCCGCCCGCAGCATCTCGATGGCCTCGTCATACGAATCGACCGTGGTGAGCTGCGCCTGTGGGAGGCTGGTGCGGACGAAGGTCTCACTCGTGGAGTTACGCAGAGCCACGAGCCGAATGTCGGACTCGTTCAGATCACCGGCTTGTTGAACGGCCGCCAGATTCGACGACTTGGTCAGGATCGACTTCCCCGACATCACGTACGGGCCGACGAAGGAAACCGATCGGGAGCGATCCGCCGTGATCGTCATGCCGGAGAGGACCATGTCCACTTCACCGCTCTCCAGCGCCTGGATCAAGTCGCCGAACGGCTTTTCGATGATCTGGAGCTCCGCTTTCATCGCCATGGCCAGGGCGTTGGCGAGGTCCACTTCGAGGCCCATCGGAGCGCCATCCCGAGCCTTCATGTTGAAGGGCGGCTGGCTGAGGGACATGCCGACGCGAAGGGTGGACGTCTCGACGATCCGGTCCAGGACCGGACTGTCCTGGGCGATGACGTTCGTAGCGGCAACGGACGCCATGAGCGCGATCAGAGCGGTGAGCAGTGGAACACGTGCGGAACGCTTCAACATTGTGACTTCTCTCCTGTGGGATGCGATTCGTGACCCGGCCGGTTCGTCTTCGGCACGACGCCGGGCGGCGCCAATAGGTCAGGCCGGACCCCGGGTGTCAAGCGAGGGCAGGTCGGTTGCCAGCAAGGTGACGAACCACTATGCGAATTCCACGCGGGGCAGAGTGCGGAACAGGCCGACCGCGGCGAGCGCGGATGTACCCAGGAACAGGCTCCCCAGGCCCATCTGCCCGTAAAGCACGTACCCAGTCCCGAACAATGCCGCGTACACAACGACGCAGCCCAGCAGCCAGCACAGCAGGCTCGCCGAAACACTGCCCCCGTCATCCGCTCCGTCGTCTACCCTGACTACACGCCGCCAGCCATTTCCGAACGGGTGAATCCTGTCGTAGAAATCCTGGAGTGTCGTGGTGTCCGTCGGCGCCGTCATCCACGTCACGGTGAGCCACACCACGGTCGTCAGGGCCACTCCGATCAACAACTGCAAGGACGGGTGCAGTGCCGGTAGACCAGCTGCTTCATGTGCGAACTGGAACCACACCGCGACGAGGAAGGAAATCACCATCCCCGAGATCTCGCTCCACGCGTTGATCCGCCACCAGAACCAGCGCAGCAGGAAGATCAAGCCGGTGCCCGCACCGATCTGCAGCAGGATCTGGAACGCCTGTAGCGCGTTCTCGAGCCACAGCGATACGAGGAGCGCGAGGACGATCAGACCGACCGTGGAGGCCCGCGCGACCGCCACGTAGTGTTTCTCGCTGCGATCTGGTGCGAGAAAGCGTCGGTAGAAATCGTTCACCACGTACGAAGCGCCCCAGTTGAGGTGCGTGCTGATCGTGGACATGTACGCAGCGGCGAGGGAGGCGACCACGAGGCCGAGCAGGCCGTGCGGCAGGAAAACCAGCATCGCCGGGTAAGCCAGGTCGTGCCTGAGGATAGAGGGATCGACGTCCGGGAACGCCATCGCCAGCGACTCGAGCGTCGGATACACGGCTAGCGAGGCCAGAGCGACGAGGATCCAGGGCCACGGGCGCAGGGCGTAGTGGGCGATGTTGAACCACAACGTGGCCTTCATCGATTCGCGCTCATTCCGCGCCGCGAGCATGCGCTGGGCGACGTACCCGCCGCCGCCCGGCTCGGCGCCGGGGTACCACGTGGCCCACCACTGGACGGCGATCGGCACCACGAAGATCGGGACCGCCACCCGCCAATCCGTGAAGTCCGGCAGCAGGGCCAGCTTGTCGGAGATAGCCGGGTTCGAGACGAGGCCAGCCAGCCCGCCCACTTCCGGTTGAGCCAGGGCGTAGTAGGCCGCGGCCACCGCGCCCACCATCGCGATCACGAACAGCAGCAGGTCTGTTACCACGACCCCCCACAGTCCCGAGGTCGCCGAGTAGATCACCGTGATCGTGCCCGCGATGAGCACCGTCGTGTACTTGTCGAGTCCGAGCAGCACGCTGCCGATCTTGATCGCGGCCAGGGTGACCGTGGCCATGATCATGACGTTGAAGAACACACCCAGGTACAGGGCCCGGAAGCCGCGAAGGAACGCGGCCGGCCGGCCCGAATAGCGAAGCTCGTAGAACCCCATGTCGGTGAACACGCCGGAGCGCCGCCATAGCTTGGCGTAAAAGAAGACAGTGCACATGCCGGTGATCAGGAAGGCCCACCACACCCAGTTCTGACTCACGCCGCCGTTCCGCACGAGGTCCGTGACCAGGTTTGGAGTGTCGGTCGAGAACGTGGTCGCCACCATCGACGTGCCGAGCATCCACCACGGGAGCTTGCGGCCGGACAGGAAGAACTCCGCCATGCCCATTCCGGCCCGGCGGGCGAAGTACACGCCGACGATCAGAACGAGGACTCCGTATGCGGCGACGACCGTCCAGTCGAAGGCGTCGAGTCTCACGTATGGTCTTCCTGGCGTGAGTCGGCGGCTCGCAACGCGTTCCGAAGCGACGGAGGATACTCTCCGGCCTCGACCAGAGACCGGATTCCCGCCCGGACCCGACCCCGATCCGCCGGGAACGTCATGCCCAGCCAGCGGTCCGAGGTCTCCCGCACCCGTACGGTCACCTTCCCGCGCGTCACCAGATCGCCTACCGCGTCGCTCACGTAAAATTCAGTACCCGGGTCGTCGCCGTGCTGCTTGAGGAAGCTCGCGAATCTCTTGCTGAGGGGTTTGAACAGGTTGGGGGTCAGGCCCCACAGGTTCATGGATACCAGCTCGTCACCTGCCAGCTCGCGGGGCGCTTCCGCGACCGTGCGCCCGAAGATCGCTCTACCACCGGCCCTCTCCAGTCCGAGCAGCTCCTCGATGCGGATCAGTTTGCCGTCCTCGTCGATTTCAAGGAGGGCGCGCGAGACGCCTCCGTGTTCGGACAGCGTGTCGCCAATCGGATAGCCGACGACGCACTGTTCTCCGGCGCGGTCTGCCGAGGTGAGGTGTGCCACGAGTGCGCGGTAGGCGGAGCGACCGTAGAAATCGTCCGCGTTGGCCACGGCGAACGGGCCGGAGACGACCCCTTCCATGCACAGCACTGCGTGGCCGGTGCCCCATGGCTTGACCCGGGAAGGCGGGCGAAGTCCGGAGGGAAGCCGGCCCTGGTCCTGGACGACCGATCGCAGAGGAACATCATTCCCGAAGCGGTCGTGAAACCGCTCGACGAGGCTCGCCTCGTTCGCCGCACTGACGACGAGGACGACGTCTCCGAATCCGGCGCTCATGGCGTCGTACACGGCGTAGTCGAGAAGAGCCTCACCGTCCGGACCCACGGGCTCGATCTGCTTCGGGCCGCTGTACCGGGTCGAGAGACCCGCGGCGAGGATGGCGAGCGTCGGATTGTGCATTCGCCGAATCTATCGTGCGCCCTTCGGTTGCACAGCCGGCGGGACGCTTGGGCTGTATGTTGTCACGAACCCACGGACCGCGGGTTCTTCAGCGTACCTTCAACACGGATCGATCCATGCGAAGATCGCTCTTTCTCTCGGCACTACTCCTCGCCCTCGCGGCTCCGGTCGCCACCGCTCAGGACGACCTCCTCCAGTCCGGTCCAATGCTCGGGTATTCGGATATGTTCGAGGTGCTGCTGTGGGCCCAGACGACGGCCCCGGCGGATGTGAACATCGTGTACTGGGACCTGGAAGCTCCCGATGCCAGGATGGAGACGGAGACGGTCGCGACCACGAAGGCCGCGGCGTTCACGGCGAAAATGATCGCAGACCAGGTTCAACCCGGGCGCCGGTACGGCTACGAGCTGCGCATCAACGGCGCGAACGTGGAGCGGCCCTACCGGCTGGAGTTCCAGACGCAGGTGTTGTGGCAGTGGAGAACCGACCCGCCCGCATTCCGGATCGCAACCGGCAGCTGCTTCTACGTGAACGACACACCCTACGATCGGCCGGGTGACCCGTCCGGTGGCGGCTTCGAGATCCTCGACGCGATGGTGGAGAAGAACGCGGACGCGATGGTGTGGCTGGGCGACAACTTTTACTACCGCGAGCCCGATTGGAACACCCGCACCGGAATGATCTATCGGAATACACACACCCGCTCGTACCCGGGCCTGCAGCCTCTCCTGGCGTCGGCCCACAACTACGCCACGTGGGACGACCATGACTACGGGCCCGATAACAGCGACTGGGCGTGGCGTGAGAAGACGACGGCCCTGGAGGTGTTCGACATGTTCTGGGGCAATCCGGAGCTCGGACCGCCAGAACTGGGCGGAATTGCCACCCGGTTCGAATGGGGCGACGTGGAGTTCTTCATGCTGGACAACCGGTGGTTCCGCTCCTCCGAGCACCGGATCTCAGGGCACAAACAGGTGTTCGGCGAGAAACAGCTCCAGTGGTTGATCGATGCTCTTACCTTCAGCCAGGCCAGCTTCAAGATCATCGTGTCCGGAGGCCAGATCCTGAACCCGGTCGCGCAATGGGACTCCTACGCCACGTACCCGGTGGAGAGAGCCCGTTTCCTGCAGCTGCTCCAGGAGAACGACATCTCGGGCGTCGTCCTGCTGACGGGCGATGTGCACTACGCCGTCCTCAGCAAGCTGAATCGCCGCGGCACCTACCCGCTGTGGGAGATCACCACCTCGCCGATCACGGCTGGCGTGGCGAGCGTCGACCCCGAGAACTATGACAACCACCTAGCCGAGCCGGGCACCCTGTTCATCGAGCGCAACTTCGCGACCCTGGACTTCTCGGGTCCGCGCGACGATCGGCTGATGAAGGTCACGGTGTGGGATGTGAATGGCGACGAACTGTGGTCAAAGGAGATCCGGGCGCGGGACCTGCGGCCATGAGGGAAGGTCGGCCACCCGCTTCACAAAAGGGGATTCGTTGCTGTAACAGCATGATGTGCTTACATTGACGCCATGGTGAGAACGCAGATTCAGCTTACGGAGGAGCAGGCCCGACGGGTCCGCCGGATCGCGCAACAGGAAGGCGTGTCGATGGCCGAGGTCATTCGTCGGTGTGTGGACAGGAGTCTCGAGGATTCCAGGCCCAGCCGAGCCGAACTCTGGGAGAAGGTGCTTGCGGTCGCGGGTCGATTCGAGGATTCAACTGGCGCAGAGGACGTTTCCGAACGACACGACGATTACCTGAACGGGATATACGGGTGACCGCCGTCTTCGTGGACACGTCCGCGCTCTACGCTCTCCTCGTATCGACCGATCGGTGGCACCGCAGCGCTCTCCACACCATGCGCTCTCTTCGGCGCCTCGACGCGGAGCTGATCACGACATCGCATGTTCTGGTGGAGTGCTACGCCCTCCTCGGGAGCAGGATCGGCGTTGATGCGGGCGCGGCGCTTCGTGATGCGATCGAGCCCCTGCTGGATGTCACGTGGGTGGACCGCGAGCTGCATGACCGAGCACTCGATGCCGTCATTTCCGGCGGTGGCAGGCCAGGGCTCGTGGACGCCTCTTCCTTCATCGTGATGCGCGAGCGTGGCATCGACACGGCATTCACGTTCGACCGCGATTTCGAGACCGCGGGTTTCTCGTTGGTCACGGGACCCGACTGACCTCACGGCGGACGGTCAAACCGTGGGACGTCGGGCGGCGACCGCGAAATGCAGGAAATACGCGCGCAGGCCGGATGCTGACCGATGCGGCGCATGCTCGTCGAAGAAGATCCGGCAGAACTCCTCCCGCGCCCGAAGCACTTCGCGGCGCCGCGTTCCCTTCCACCTCGAGTCGGTCGCAGTTAGATCGAACAGCTCGAGGGCCCTGACCAGGGCCGCCTCGAACCGGTCCGCGCGGCCGCTCTCGTGCGCCCGGATCGCTCGTTCGGCCTCGCTGCCGACGTTCGCCAACTGCTCCACCAGCGTCATCTCCGCCCACCGTCCGGCAGCGGCTCCCGCGTGCCGCGGTCCACGCTCGCTCATTCGGTAATCCGGGTTTCCACGATCCGCCGGATCGAGCCGCGCAATGCTGGATCTTCCACATCGCGTGAGCGGTTGTCCTGGCTGGGGCGCACGTTGATCATGGAGTCGAACTCGATCCAGTCGTCGCCGCTCTCGTCGGGATACAGGTTGATCCCCCACAGGTCGGCCTGCCTGGATCCGTCATCCAGCAGCGCGGCTTCCTCGTCCGAGTGCAGCTCGCCGCCGATCGCGATCACCTCGCGTGCCACGTCCACCACGGCCTTCACCATGTCGCCAAACTGGCTCTCGGCGACCTCCCTGAGCCCGGATCGTGAGATAGGTTCCCGAATGACACGCAGCAGTGACACGGAGTTTTTTCTCCATTGCGGCTGATAGGGTTCGCCCGAATGATCACCGATACTGCCCGGGTCTGATCGACGCAAGCACCCTCCGCCAGAGCGAAACGGCCCGCCCCTGCGTCGGGAGGACGGGCCGTCGCATCTACCCCGGAGATTCCGGTTCAGCCGTCCGGCTGAGTGATGTGCAGCTCCACGCGCCGGTTGCGCGCCTGGCCTTCCTCGGTGTCGTTGGAGGCCACCGGGTCGGCCTCGCCGTAGCCGACGGCGTCGAGCCGGTCGATGAACTTCTCCATCTCCATGCTCGTGCTGAGGAGGAAGTCCCGCACGGCTTCAGCCCGAGACTGGCTGAGCCTCTCGTTGTAAGCCTCGGCTCCCACCGAATCCGTGAAGCCGCGCAGCTCGAGGCGGCCCGTCCCCTCCGGATCGGCCTGTTGCACGATCTGTCCGGCGAGCTCGGCCAGGTATGCCCGTGCCGAGCGTGTCAACTCGAAGCTGTTGAACTCGAACTCGACGTTTTGGAGCTCGAGCTGAACCAGGCAGCCACGCGCGTCCACGCGGGCCCCGGCCGGCGTGTTCGGACACGCGTCAGGACCGTCGAACACACCGTCGCCGTCGCTGTCCACCGGGCAACCCGTCGCGTTCACCACGACGCCAGAGGGCGTGTTCGGGCACATGTCGATCCCGAAGAACACACCGTCAGCGTCACGGTCGCTCGGGCACCCCTTTTCATCGACCTCGGCGCCCTTCGGCGTGTTCGGGCATTGGTCCAGGCCGTCAAACACGCCGTCCTCGTCTCCGTCGAGCGGGCAACCGGTCTCGTCCACTACGGCGCCCCGGGGCGTGTTCGGGCACTGGTCCATGTAGTCGCCGACCCCGTCCATGTCGGCGTCCAGCGGGCAGCCGGTGCTATCCACTTCGACGCCCTTCGGAGTGTCCGGACACAGGTCGTTCTTGTCCTCCACCCCATCGCCGTCGGAGTCCTTCGGCCCCCACAGGAACAGCGAAACGCCGGCCGTCCATTCGGTGCTCATCAGGGTCTTGTCCTCGAGCGCTGCCCCCTCGAGATTGAGAAACGCACGCGCGTCCTTCAGTCCATCCGACGAGTGGTAGTTCCTCCAGTCGAAACGGAATCCCAGCCACCGGGTGGGGAAGATCTTGAGCGCCGCCCCATAGTTGAACGTGAGGGCGGTCTCCTTGTCGAGGCCGTCGATGTCGAGGTCGAAGCTCTGGGCGCCCGCCCCGCCGAGCACCGCGAGCTGGATAGACCGGTCGAGGTTGAAGTTGTATGTGAGGTCCCCGCCATAATTCATCACCTTGGCCTTCGCTCCGTCGAACCCGGATCCCACCACTTTCGAGTCGACGTATCCGAAGAAGCCCTCGACGCCGAGTCCGATGTCGAACACGTAGCCGAGCCGCCCGCCGAAGTACGGATCGTTGTCCAGCCTCCACGGCACCGGGTCGTTCTCGAACTCGGTGTCACCCAGGCCGTTGAGGACGCCGTAGAACGCGTTGATCTCCAGGCCGCCGGTGCCGTCCTTGATCTGGGCCTCGAGCGGATTCGTGATGAGCAGGATGATGGCCGCCGCCACGGCCAGCCGGCCGAGGTTCTGTCTGAGGAATTGGGATATGGTCACTGGAGCCCCCTGTTTGATTAGCTCTAGAGTTCACTTGGCGCTTGGTGTCCGGCGAATCTAGCGGATACGGTCTCGCTCCGCCCCCACTCGGCATGGAGAATCGCGGAGTCGCTCACGCGTCCGCTTCGTCCGTCTCCATCTCGGGCATGCTGAACACGCCGACCTCGGTACCGATGCCGACGAGCAGCCGCTGTACGGGATCCAGTTCCGATCGGATTTCGAGAATCCTCCGGGCCAAACCCGGATCGTCCGTAATGATGCCGTCCACGCCCCGGCTCATCATGGCCGACATGGCGTATGGATCGTTTACGGTCCACACGTACACGTCCCGGTTGCGGGCGTGCGCGCGTCGAACGAACCGGCGGGTCGCGGCAGCCGCGTTCACGGCCAGGAAATCGACGTCGAACGCCGTCGGATCCCCGAGGTTCACGGTCGTAAGGAGCCCGTACGTCCAGTCGGGCCTCATGGACCTGATCTTCTGCACCTTGTCGTACTTGAGAGACATGATGACGATCTGATCGGTCATGCGCGTCCGTTCGACGATCTCCACGACACGCCGCTCCAGGTCCTCGTCACGGCCGTAGTACTTGAGCTCGATGTTGACCCGGGCGTGCCCCTTCGCTGCGAGGAGAACGTCCTCCAGCCGAGGAATGCGCTCGCCGGCGTAGCTCGGGTGGAACCAGCTCCCGATGTCGATCGCATCGACGTCGGAGCGCCGAGCGTCCCAGATTGTGAGAGGGTTCCCGGCGGTCTTCATGAAGTCGCTGTCGTGGAACACTACGACTTCTCCGTCCGCCGTCTCCTGCACGTCGATCTCGATGTAATCCGTGCCATCGGCGATCGCCCGGCGGATGGAGGCCATGGTGTTCTCCGGGGCGTGGAGCGCTGCGCCACGGTGTGCGATGATCAGAACGTCATCCTCCATGGGCACCGAGTGGACCATGATCACGGCAGCGATGACAGCGGCCGCGAGCCCGGCCGCACCGCCCCACAGGAAGCTCTTGCGCGGAATCCGGACCTCTGGCCGCTCCCCGAGGGAACCCACCGCGGCGAGGTTTCGCGACAGCTCTCCCGGGCCCGAAGTGACCCGGTACAGGCGCACGATCAGCAGCGCGAAGAAGGCCGCCGAGAGAAACGACAGAACGGCGTTGGCCAAGATGCTCACCAGGCCGACGGCCCCCATGGTGAAAGCCACCAGCGCGAACGATCCGCTTGTCTGGGGGACGATCAACCGGCCCACGAAACCCAGGACCCAGGTGACGAGGACGGAGGCGACAGACCCCGCGGCGAGCCACGCCACGATCCACCGGAACAGGTGCCAGCGATGACCGGCGGAGTCGGCGACGGAATCCCGGATAGCGGCCAGCGGACCGAGATTCTCGAACAGCACCGCGGGCAGTGCCAGCAGCCAGCCGACCACCTTCATTGCGAGCACGACGGCGAGAGCCGCAGTCAGGACTCCCGCGATCCCGGCGGCCCACAGGAACTCGGGGGGCCGGTTCGTCAGGTAGTAGTTGATGTCGTGATGCCTGAGGAACAACCAGTAAACGGCTCCAACGAGCGCCATGACCGGCACGGCGAGCAACACCGTACGGACAAGCAACTGAGCTCCCAGCCGCAGGATTCTGTGCATTTCCAGGAAGACGTAGCGCAACGCGTCGTACCACGTGACCCGCCGATCTTCACTGGCCCCGAACCCGACTGTCATCAGCCCCGCCTGCTCGACCAGCGATACGCCGACCCACAGGCCACCGACGACTATGAGGGCCACCAGGCCGACAGGGCTGAGGAAGAAGAATAGTATTTCCTCGTCGCTCAACGCCGCCCGGTCCTGTCGGCTGATGAAGAAGCGGAGGAGCAGGGCCACTCCAGGGAGCATCAACACCGTGACAGTCACACGAGTCGCCAGGGTGACCAGCAGCAGCTGTGGCCACGTCCGGCGGAAGTCACGCACTGCCAGGAGGCCGGGTTCGATCGAGATTCGGTTCATTCGACTCTGAGAGGGACCTTTAGGGGATGCAGGGTGCCACTTCGATCTTCCAACAAGCTAACGGCCGAGGACGGGAGAGCGAGTGTGACCTCCGTATCGATTGCGTCGTCTATGAATAGAAGAGACCCGGAAGGGCCGGGTCACGAGGTCGAGAAGTGGGAGAGAATAATGCCGATCCGATTCAAGACAATGGCCATGACCGCAGCCGCGGTGCTCGCTATCGCCGTGCCGGCCTTCGCGCAGGAGGCCCCGGCCGACGCACCCAGGACCACGGAGCAGATGACTCAGCGGGCTCGCCAGGACCGGGCGCGGATTCACCAGGACGAAGCGCGGGCGCAGACCGGCCAGCGCGCCCAATCCGGACAACAGAACACGCAGCGTCAGGATACCCGGAGCCAGAGGGGCTCACGCCGGGGACAATCGGTGAGTGCCGACGGGCAGGGCCAGCAGCAGAACACGGCGAACCGAAGTCGGGCGGGGAACAGCCAGATGGGTCGCCAGAATGCCTCAGGCCAGCGGTCGCGCGCGTCGGGCCAGAACGGTAACCGCAGCCGCTCGCGATCGTCGGGCGCAAGCGCCACTCGGACTCGAGCCAGGACTCACAGTCCGGGCAACTAGCCCTCGCGATTCCGCGTCGGTGAGTAATTAGGAAAGAGAGGGGGCGCCTTGCGGCCCCTCTCGCACATCAGGGCAGGATGGCCTCGATCCAGGAGTGCACGGCGGAAGCCATTTCGTCGTAGACCTCGCTGGTCGACTTTCCCGTTCGCTTCAACACGTCGAATCCGTGATCACCGTCCTCGACCACGTGAATTACCGCGCGTTCCCCCAGGTCACCAACGACCGATTCGATACGACCGATCTCGGCCAGCCTGTCCCGCGTCCCCTGTATGAACAGCATCGGTAGTTCCACGTCCCGCAGGTGATCCGCGCGGGCGTTGGACGGATCTCCGGGCCGGTGCAGGGGGAAGCCGAAGAAGACGACTCCGTTGACGCCGGGAAGCGAGCCCTCGGCCTGCGCGCTGGAGGTCATGCGGCCGCCCATCGACTTGCCGCCCGCGAACAGGGGGAGGTCTGGCTGGATCTCGCGCGCCGCGGCAACGGCCGCGCGCACCGTTCCGGTGAGGGTCGGAGCCCGGTCCGGCCGCCGTCGTCCAGCCTCGGCGTAGGGATACTGGTAGCGAAACGTGCCGATGCCGTGGGATGCCAGCGACTCCGCCATCCCGTCCATGAACCGGTGCCACATGCCGGCTCCGGCGCCGTGCCCCATCACGAGCAGAGCCCGGCACTCGGGCGGCTTCAGCATGATGGCGGAAACCTCGCCGGCCGCCTGCGTGGCGACGAATCGCAATTCACTGATCGTCGGCTCGCTCACCCCGGACTCTCGGCCTGACTCGGCGCTCCATCCCCAGGCGAATCCACCTCGTATCCGTGTCCGTTCCACCTGCCGCGCCGGGCGCTGAGTCCTCCGCGTTCGAGTTCGAACATCCAGAAGCCCTCCAGCTCATGCATCGTGGCGCTGCCCGCGCAGAAGATCTCCGGCCCGATCCCTGGAATCTGCACCCGGTAGGTTCGGTGCACGTGTCCACACAGAATGGCGCCGCGCTCGATTCCCGCGCAGGACTCGAGGAATTCCTCCGCGTTCACGAGCCGGTGGTTCGGAGTGTCCGGGCGTCCGTCCCACAGTCGCGGCGCGTAGTGAGTGACCACGAACACGAAGCGAGACCGTAACTCGGGCCGCCGGAGGATCTCACCAATGGCCTCCAGCTGCTCATCCGGGATCCGGCCGCTCGATCGCCACGGCGGCACCGGATTCGGGCGCGCGCTGTTGAGGGCAATCACTGCGACGCCCCCGTCATCCTCCCCGACGAAGCGGACGAGCGGCCACGGGCCGTCCACCCGAAGCTGGGGAAGGTCGGTCTCGAGAAGGTCTCCAAAGTGCTTCTCGAAGCGCTTCTTCAGTACCACGTCCCGTGCATAAATGTCGTGGTTGCCCGGCACGCAGACGAATTCGGCCGGCAGTGCCAGGATCGGCTCGATCGCGGCACGCGCCGCCGAGAACTCAGCGTCGGTGCCCATGGCCGTGAAGTCACCTGAGAACACCACAAGGTCCACGTCTTCCGAGCCCGCGACTTCCGTCAAGCGAGACAGCTTCTCCAGCGCCCCCTCGAATCGGCGTCCGCGGCCACGAAGCAAGTTGGCTCCCCCGACCAGTCTCTTCCCCGGCCAGTCGCGCACGGGAACCCGGGTCAGTCCCAGGCCGACGTGGATGTCGCTGAAGTGAAGTACTCGCACAGAATTCGCCTTACGCTCGCCAGGGGCGCGGGTTATTGTTCGCGCACGATGAAGCTGCTCACCGTCGCGGCCGAGGACATTCCCAAACTGCTTCCCATGCGGGACGCTGTCGAGGCGATGAAGTCAGCCTTCGCGGCGCTCTCCTCTGGTCGGGTCGTCGCCCCGCAGCGTGGCGTCGTCCAGGTAGACGAGATGGACGGCGTTTCTCTCCTGATGGGCGGCTACGTTCCCGGGGAAGGACTCGCCGCCAAGACCGTGTCGATCTTCAACCGCAATCGGGATCTCGGGAAGCCTGTGGTCACGGGACTCGTGCTCGTGCTGGACTCGGAATCAGGTGAGCCGATCGGCCTGCTGGACGGCGGCGCCCTCACCGCATGGAGAACCGGGGCAGCGAGCGGAGCGGCGACCGATCTGCTGGCGAGGCCCGATGCCCGGGTGGGTGCCCTGATCGGGGCGGGAGTGCAGGCACGCACGCAGCTCCTCGCGATGGATGCGGTGCGGGAGCTGGAGACGATCCGCGTGTGCGGTCTCGATGAGCGGCAGGTGACGGGATTCATCGAGCGGATGCAACCGGATACCGGTGCGCGTCTCGAGCAGGCCCGATCCGCGGACGAGGCGATCGACGGTGCCCACGTGATCAGCACGGCGACGAACTCCCCGACACCGGTGTTGGATGGCAGGAAGATATCTTCCTGCACCCACATCAATGCGATCGGCACGTTCACTCTCGACCGCCGCGAGGTCGACCTGGTGACCGTCGAAAGATCGACTGTGTTCGTTGACCTCGTCGAGGCGGCCCTGGCGGAGGCAGGTGAGCTGGTGGCGGGCATTGAGGCGGGTGTGACCCGGCCCGACGAGTGGACGGAGATCGGGCGCGTGGCGTCGGGCGATGCCCCGGGTCGCACGCATGACGATCAGATCACGTTCTTCAAGTCCGTCGGGCACGCCGTCCAGGATGTGGTGGCTGCGTCCAGGGTCATGAAGCGGGCCCGCGAGACCGGCCTCGCCCGCACCGTGGAGCTGTAGAATTGAAGGCGCACTTCGACCCTCCCGCCGAGTGGACGCGCATCGAGACGTTCGACGCTCACACCGCGGGCGAGCCGCTGCGGGTCGTCACCGCCGGGTGGCCGGACATCCCCGGCGAAACGATTCTCGCGAAGCGGAAATTCGCGCGGGAGAACCACGACGATCTCCGACGGGCCCTCATGTGGGAGCCGCGCGGTCATGCCGACATGTACGGCTGCATCCTCACGGAGCCGGTCACCCCCGACGGAGACGTGGGCGTGCTGTTCCTGCATAACGAGGGCTACTCGACGATGTGCGGGCACGGGATCATCGGTCTGGTCAAGGTCGGGCTCGAGTGCGGTTTGCTGAATCTTGAGCGCCTCGAGCGGGACAAGGCCGGTCGCCCGATCGTCCGGATCGACACACCGGCCGGCCGTGTAACCGCGAAGGCTCACCCACAGGCCGGGGGAGATCCGCGTCGCGTTGAGCGCGTGTCCTTCCGGAACGTGCCGTCATTCGTGCTCGAGCCGGACGTCGAGATCGAGGTGCCGGGCTTCAGGCAGATCCGGTGCGACATCGCGTTCGGCGGCGCGTTCTACGCCTACGTGGAGGCCGCCGACATGGGGCTCGCGGTCGAGCCCGAAGCGTACCCGCAGCTGATCGACGCCGGCCGTCGCGTGAAGCGGGCGGTGGTGGAGCAGTGCGAGATCGTGCACCCGGACGGAGACCCCGACCTCAACTTCCTGTACGGGACTGTCTTCGTGCAGCAGGGGGAGGCCACCGTTCACAGCCGTAACGTGTGCATCTTCGCGGAGGGCGAAGTGGACCGGAGCCCGACCGGTACCGGCGTCAGTGGCCGGGCGGCGATCCACCACCTCAGGGGAGAGTTGGCGCCGGGCGAGTCGATCACGATCGAGAGCATCATCGGATCGAAGTTCGACGTCAGCGTCGCAGGCCAGACGACGGTCGGCGCCCTGCCGGCGATCGTGCCCGAAGTCACCGGCTCGGCCTACATCACGGGCCGGCACGAGTTCATTATCGATCCCGGGGACCCTCTGCGTGACGGCTTCTTTCTGCGCTGAGCGTCCTGGAACATACAAGAAGAGACAGGGAGAGTCGGCTGACATGGACGTACCGATTTCTTTTGCAGGGTGCTTCTCTGACGATCCGGACCCGACCCTGCCCCTCGCGTTCGCAGGCCTGCCGTGCGACATGCAGTCCACGTATCGCCGCGGCGCCGCCGAAGGCCCATCGCGCATCCGCCTGGCATATGACGGCCGGTGCTACAATGCGACGACCGAGCTGGGAACGGACATCGCAGGCCTCGTCGCCGACGTCGGCGACTGGTCACCGGGCGGATCGTGGGAGGACACCCGGGAGGAGTATAGAGCCCGGGCCGAAGAGCTGCTGGCCGGCGAGGCCGTGCCGTTCTTCGCGGGAGGAGACCACGCCGTCACGATACCACTCGCCGAGGCGCTGGCCGTGCTGGACGAACCCGTGCACGTCGTGCAGCTCGACGCCCATCCGGACCTGTATCCCGAATTCGACGGAGACCGGTGGTCCCACGCGTGCGTCGGGGCGCGGATTCTGGAGATGGAGCACGTGGCGTCGCTGACCCAGATCGGCGTACGCACGCTCAATCAGCCCCAGCTCGAGGTGGCGCGGCGGCATGTCGGGCGGCTGACGATTCTTGAAGCCCGCGACGCGCCGTTCCGGCCGTCCGACCTGGCGCACATCCCGGAGGATGCGGCCGTCTACCTGACCGTGGACCTGGACGCGTTCGATCCGGCCTACGCGCCCGGGGTCTCGCACCCGGTTCCCGGAGGGCTCTCGCCGCGGCAGGCCCTCGCGCTGATCCAGGAAACGCCGTGGCGCCTGGTAGGCATGGACGCCGTGGAGGTGAACCCGTCGCGCGACCAGGGAGACCGGACTGCGGTGCTCGCTGCCCGGCTACTGCACGAGGCGATGGGCCGGGTCGAGGAGCCCGAGGGCTGATACTCCGGCGCGCCATCTTCTCCTGCACGTTAAGATTCTAGATTATGCATCACCTGAATCTCTGGAGTCCTATATGAAGATACGTCAGCTATCGATCCGATGTCGCTCGCGGCCGGGCGCATCCCTGCTCGTCATGCTGGTCGCGGGGTTGTCCGCGTGCTCGACGGCCGCGCCGAAACAGACAGGTTTCCAGCAGACGCTGGGGAGCGAAGTGACGTCCCGCGAGATCCGGATCCGGGTCTCGGATTACGCGCTGACATTCTCGCAAACCGTAGAGCTGGCGGCAGACAGCATCCTGGCCCTCGCGACAGAGCGTACCGTGGCGCGCAACGCCCTCGTCTGGAAGACGTACGCCGTCCCGGCGATCTACCGATCGGCCACGTTGTCCGATCCCCTGATGGCGTGGATCGACAGCCGGGTGCTCACCTACCAGATGAGGGACTACTTTGAGACCGGGGCAGGGAAAGACCTGTTCGGCGAGTTGCAGCCACTGGCGCTCGTGGCGACGGGTTTCCTCGAGGAACATCTTCAACACTCGATCGAGCTTTCCGGCCAGAAGGTGGATCCTGAGCTGGACGCCGGCATCCGCGAATTCGCGACGGAGAATCCCTTGAACAATCCGTACTTCTTCCGCCGGTCCCCCGTGGAGGTGCTCGCCAAGTATCTGGGGCAGGACCATTTGTCGGGCCTGCAGGCCGTGGGTACCATGACCGAGCTCATGGAGGACATGAGCCAGCGCCTCAACATCTACGCGGAGCTCCTCCCTCGGGCGGGCCGCTGGCAGGCCCAGCTGATGCTGGCCGAGATGGCCGATCCCGATCGCTCCGCGATCTACCTGGACGTCCTCAACCAGCTCGAGGCCATGGAAACGCTCAATACGTTCCTGCTGAGCGCGCCCGACCTCGTTGACGAACAGCGTGAGATCCTGCTCGAGGCTGTGGACTACCAGCGCATCGCATTCGAGAACGCCCTGGAGCTATACGTCGCGAGCGCGACGGACAATGTCCTGACGGGTCTGACTGACGAACGCAAAGCCGCCATGGCAGATCTTGAGAGAATCTTCAACGCGGAAATCGGGGATGCCGTGACGCGGCTCGACGGATCGATCCACGCGGCGGTCGTAAACATTGACGGTGCTCTCGAGCGAGCCGTCAACCAGCTGTTCGTACGGCTTCTGCAGCTCGTAGCCATAGTCGGGGCCGTCGTCGTAATGCTGATACTTCTGCTGCGGAAGAGGCTCATTCCCGCGCGAGCCGAATAAAGCCGGCGCAGCCGTGTAACTGTGTGCGGAAGGGAGCCGATCGGGCGACCCGTGAACCGAACGAGGACGGAATTGGAGCGCGAGCGAGATGATGGTCGTTCAGCCGAAGCCATCCTCGTACGTCGAGCCCGGGCGGGGGAGACAGCCGCGTTCGGCGAGCTCGTGTCTATCTACATGCAGAGGTGCTATTACGTCGCTCTCGGCATGGTGGGGTCGCCCCAGGACGCGGAAGACCTCTCGCAAGAGGCCTTCGTGCGCGCGTTTCGGGCTCGGGCCCGGCTCGACCCGGATCGCCCCTTCTATCCCTGGTTGTACCAGATTCTCCGCCGTCTGTGCTTCAACTTCACGCGTGATGCCAGCTCGAGGAGGCGCAAGCTGGAGTATGCTGGAGGGTGGCTCGTGGCCGAAGCCAGATCGCGTACGGCCGCGGACGATCCGGAGCGAGTCCGGGCGACAGATGCGCTCCGGGAGCGTCTCGAGCGGGAGATTGCGGAACTGTCCCCGACGCAGCGCGAGGTGTTCGTGCTGAAGGAATTCCAGGGCCTCAAGTACAGGGAGATCGCTGAGTTGCTCGACGTGCCCATCGGAACGGTGATGTCGCGACTGTACGCCGCGAGACAGAGGCTTGCGGAGCGGCTGGAGGGGCTCGCATGAATGACGATGCGGGCCGGATCGGCCGCGTCCGGGAACTCCTGATGCTGGCGCTCGACGACGAGCTGGATGCAGCCGGGCGAGACGAGCTCGAGCGGCTGCTCACGGACGACCCAGGGCTGAGAGAGGAGTGGGAACGCCTCTCCCGGCTCAAGGAGGTGACGGCGAACATGACATTTCGAAAACCCCCCGAGGAAATGTGGGACGGGTACTGGAACAGCGTCTACAGCCGCTTCGAGCGCGGCCTGGCGTGGATCCTCGTCTCGCTCGGAGCCATCGCGGTCGGGTCGTGGGGCGCGTGGTACGGCGTCAAGGACCTGATGGCCGACGCAGACCTGCCAACGTTCGTGAAGTGGGGCACCCTGGCCCTGATCGTGGGGCTGGTGATGCTGTTGGTGTCCGTGTTGCGGCACCGGATCCTCGTGAGCCGGTCCGACCCATACAAGGAGATCGAGCGATGATGATCACCCCTTCGTCAACCGTCGCGGGTCACCGGATCACGCAGACCCTGGGCCTCGTCCGGGGCAACACCATTCGCGCTCGCAACATCGGGAAGGACATCCTCGCCGGCTTTCGCAACATCGTCGGGGGCGAGGTCACCGAGTACACGAAGATGATGGCGGAGTCGCGCGAGCAGGCACTCGACCGGATGGTGGCCGAGGCGGAGGAAGTCGGAGCTGACGCCATCATCAGTCTCCGTTTCGCCACATCGTACGTCATGGGGTCGGCTTCCGAGATCCTGGCCTACGGAGATGCCGTGATGCTCGAAAAAGAGCCGGAAGTCACAAGTCTCTGATTCCGAAGTCGCGGGCCATTTGCGGCCTGCGGCTTCCGACTGATCAAATGGACCGGCGCGCCCCAGGCGGGCGCGCACACACAAAGGAGAACCCGATGTTGAAGCACGTCCGGAATACACTCGTGGCCCTGACCGTCATGGTTGCCGCGGTGGCTTCCTTCGCAGCGGCGCAGGATGCCCCCTCGGCAGTAGGCGACTGGGAAGGCGTTGTGGCGGCAGGCCCACAGGAGCTGACGGTGGTATTCCACATCACGCAGAACGAGGACGGAATCTACGCCGCTACGCTCGACAGCCCTGACCAGGGTGCGTCCGGCATTCCATGCGAAGCTCCGGTGGTCGAGGGCGCCTCGATCAACGTCCCCGTGGCAGCCGTCCAGGGCGGATTCGAGGGCACCATAGCCGAGGATGGTGCGAAGATCGACGGTACCTGGAGCCAGATGGGCAACTCCATACCTCTCGTACTCACCCCCGTTGAAGCGGAAGAGGAAGCCGAGGGCTGACCGTCCTCGGACAGGCTCCTCGGCACAGCCGTCTGGAGGGGCGCCCACCGGGGCGCCCCCCCTCATGCATGGAGCGTATGAAGGGAGACACAGCCGGTGAACGACGCGAGACGGGTCATGGCAATGATAGGCGTACTCACGGCAACGCTTGGGGCGGGGGCGGGATTCGTCGAAGCGCAGGAGACTTCCGACGGAAGTGGAGTCGAGGGCGCCTGGGTTGGAACACTCGACGCTGCCGGGACCGAGTTGCGCCTCGTGTTTCACATCGAGCGAACGGATTCCGGCGACCTGTCGGGAACGATGGACAGCCCCGACCAGGGCGCATACGGGCTCCGGCTGACTACCGTGACCGAGGAGGCTGGCGCCGTCGTCTTCGCCATCGCGTCCCTGGGCGGCGAGTACACGGGCCGGATGTCGGAGGACGGTGCGGCCATCGACGGGCAATGGGCCCAGGGCGGCATGAGCATCCCGCTGGACCTCGAGCGAACCGACTCGGCGGATCTCACTCCCGAACGTCCGCAGGAGCCCAAGCCGCCGTTTCCCTACGAGGCCGTGGAAGTCGCATTCGACAATCCCGAAGCCGGGATCCGGCTGGCCGGGACTCTCACGATTCCACCCGGTGACGGGCCTCACCCCTCCGTTGCCCTGATCACGGGATCTGGGCCGCAGGATCGGGACGAGGCGGTATTCGGGCACCGCCCTTTCCTCGTGCTCGCCGATTACCTGACCCGGCGAGGCATCGCGGTTCTCCGTTACGACGACAGGGGAATCGGAGAGTCGACGGGTGATTTCGGTAGTGCGACGACACCTGACTTCGCCAGCGACGCGCAGGCTGCGGTGGCCTACCTGAAGTCGCGGCCCGAGATCGATCCGGAGCGCATTGGACTGCTGGGTCACAGCGAGGGAGCGATCGTGGTGCCGATCGCCGCGAACCGGAGCGAGGACGTCGCGTTCGCCGTGCTCCTGGCCAGCACGGGGGTGAACGGGAGGGAGCTCCTGGTCATGCAGGCGAAGGCCATCAATCGCGCCGCCGGGTTGAACGAGGCGGTGGTCGAGCAACGTTCCGCCGTTCAGACACGGCTCCTCGACGCGGTCGCGACCGCCGCAGACGACAGCGTCGCGGCGCAGCAGGCCAGGGAGATCCTCGCGGAAGCCGGCCTCACGGGTGAGGCGGCCGACGGGCAGGTCCGGGCACTCCTGAGCCCCTGGATGAGACACTTCCTCGTGTACGATCCGCTTCCCGAGCTACGTCAGCTGTCGATTCCGGTGCTGGCGCTCAACGGAGAGATGGACACCCAGGTGCCGGCGGCCGAGAACCTCGGTCCCGTGGAGGATGCGCTGCGCGAGGGAGGGAACACGGACGTAACGGCCGAGGTACTTCCGGGCCTCAACCATCTGTTTCAGACGGCCGAGACGGGGTCTCCGACCGAGTATGCCGGAATCGAAGAAACGATGTCACCGGCAGCCCTCGAGATAATAGGTGACTGGGTAGCGCAAATGACCCGCATCGAGTAACTCTCCACGTTCGTTTTCCGGACGGATGGCCAATTCACCGGGTCAGGGAGAGTCAGTGAGCAGCGCGACGGACGCCAACGTCGGCACATCCACCGTCGTTCACGCGCCTGACGATCCGAAGGGCCTCTACCTCGCCGTTCTGTCCCTGGCCGCGCTCGGGGTCGTGTACGGTGACATCGGCACGAGTCCGATCTACGCGTTGCGAGAGTCACTTCACTCTTCTCACGGGATCGAAGGGACCGCCGCCAACGTCCTCGGCGTCCTGTCGCTCATCTTCTGGTCCCTCATCCTCGTAATCTCGGTCAAGTACCTCGGCTTCGTCATGCGCGCCGACAACCGGGGCGAGGGCGGAATCATGGCCCTCACCGCGCTGGTCTCGCCTCCGGGGGGCGAGGCGAAGGGGTTCCGCAAGTGGCTCGTGCTCGCTGGTCTGTTCGGGGCGGCGCTCCTGTATGGCGACAGTATGATCACGCCCGCGATTTCGGTGCTCAGCGCTGTCGAGGGACTCGAGGTGGCGACTCCCGTCTTCGGTCCTTACGTGATCCCGATCACGATCGCGATCCTTGTCGGTCTTTTCTCGATTCAGCGGCGCGGGACAGCCAAAGTAGGCGCCCTGTTCGGGCCCATCGTTCTCATCTGGTTCCTGACGCTGGGGGTTCTCGGAGCGAGTCACATCGCGGACAATCCGGCCGTATTCAAGGCGATCAACCCGTTACATGCGATCGCCTTTTTCCAGCGCAACGGACTGCTGGGCTTCCTGGTTCTCGGAAGCGTGTTCCTGGTAGTGACCGGGGGCGAGGCGATGTATGCCGACATGGGGCACTTCGGCCGCCGCCCGATCCGACTCGTGTGGTTCCTCGTTGTTCTGCCGGCTCTGCTGATCAACTACTTTGGGCAGGGTGCGATGATCATCGCGCACCCCGAGACGATCGAGCAACCGTTCTATATGATGGCTCCACGCTGGGCCCTCTATCCGTTGGTCGGTCTCACGACGGTCGCTACAGTGATCGCGTCGCAGGCCGTAATCTCGGGAGCCTTCTCGCTCACTCGGCAGGCCGTCCAGTTGGGATACCTGCCTCGGATGCGGATCTCGCAGACTTCGAGCCGGGAGATCGGGCAGGTCTACATATCAGGTATCAACTGGCTGTTGATGATCGGCTCGATCGGACTGGTCGTCGGCTTCGGCTCTTCCAGTCGGCTGGCGGCGGCGTACGGTGTGGCCGTGACCACCGACATGGTGTTCACGACCATCCTGTTCGGGTACGTGGCCCTGCAGCGTTTCCGATGGCCCACCTGGACCGTTGCACTGCTCGTTGCTGGATTCCTGGTCGTGGATCTCGCCTTCTGGGGCGCCAACCTGCCGAAGATTCCACATGGGGGCTGGTTCCCACTCGTCATTGCCGGGGGCATCCTCGTGCTGATGACGACCTGGCGCATCGGACGGATCATGCTCAGACGGCGGCTCAGTGGGCAGGGTCTGCCGGTCGATCTGTTCGTTCACAACATGAAGCAGCATCCGCAGCACAGGGTCCCCGGCACGGCCGTCTACTTGCATTCCGGCATCCGGCAGACGCCGCCAGCACTCCTCCACAACCTGAAGCACAACAAGGTGCTTCACGAGCGGGTCGTTCTGCTCCGCGTCGTTACCGAGGAAGTGCCGTACGTGCCGCGCGAGGAACGGATCCGGTGCGATGACCTGGGGGCCGGCTTCTTTGCCGTCACGGTCAGCTACGGATTCAGCCAGGATCCACACATACCGGCCGCGCTGGCCCAGTGTCCGGCCGGCGTCGGGATCGAATTCAAGCCGATGGAGACGTCCTACTTCCTGGGACGAGAGAAGCTGATACCCAGGAAAGACCCGCCAATGCGCCTGTGGCGGGCGAGGCTGTTCGCGCTGATGTCACGGAATTCCCTCGGAGCGACGGACTTCTTCCGGCTGCCGCCGAACCGGGTCATCGAGCTGGGTGCCCAGATTGAGCTCTGAGCCGTTGCTGTCAGGGGACAGGTGAGCCTCTCCGAGCGTCTTGTGCTCAGTCCTTCGGCTTCTTCTTTCGAGCCTTGATTCCCCGGTGCAGGTCCAGTGCCGTGCTCTCGATGTAATCCACGATCACATCGCTGCCGCCTTCCTCCAGGATGCTCCGCGCCTCCGACCTCCGACCGACACCGTAGAGGTTCAACCACGTTTCGAAACGCCAGCCGATCCGGATCACCGTTCGGAGGAACATGCCGCGGCTCTTCGCCGGCATCATCATGTCCGCCAGCACCGCTGCCACCGCGAGGGGCGCCAGCACGATGTCCTTGAGTCCGTCGATAGCGAGCTTGAGCTCGAACACTCCGAGGTCGCCTGCTAGCCGCCAGCGACTTCGGTACCGCGGAAAGGCCGCCACGGACACTTCGCTGCGTTGCGGTACGTAACTGTCGTTCATCGGATTGCCGTCGTCCGTTGGGGTGTCGCGCTACGAGCCGAAACCTACGTGGTTCGAGTTGCCGGCGTTTCAGCCTCCGGCCCCGCCACTCGCATTTCCCTCAGGTCTACGCCAGACGGGCGCTGGAATACCCGGAGGCCGAACTCCGGCACGATGGCCAGGATGTGATCGAAGATGTCAGATTGAATATCCTCGTAATCGGCCCACTTCGTCGTGCTCGTGAAGCAGTAGATCTGGATCGGAAGCCCGTCCGGCGTAGGCTCACGCTGCCGGACGAGCAGCGTCATTTCCGGGTTTATCTGCGGATGACTGTGCAGATACGCGAAGATGTAGGTACGCAGGGTGCCGATGTTGGTGAGGCGCCGGGCGTTGACCGGGTCTTCGTCTGCTTCCTCAAGGGGCTGGTTGACGTCGGCCAGTGTGATTTCCTTTTCGTCAATGTACTCCCGCAGAAGGTCAAATCGCTTGAAGCGGTCGATCTCATCCTCCGTCAGGAAGCGGATCGTCGACTGGTCCACGAGCAGGTCCCTGCGGATCCGGCGTCCGCCTGACTCGGACATGAAGCGCCAGTTTCTGAACCAGTCGGTGATGAACGCGTGGGTGGGAACGGCCGTGACCGTCTTGTCCCAGTTCTGGATCTTCACCGTGTGGAGGGCGATCTCGATCACGTCGCCGTCCGCGCCGTACTTCGGCATCTCGACCCAATCGTCGACGCGGATCATGTCGTTGCTGGCGATCTGGATGCTGGCCACGACCGAGAGGATTGTGTCTTTGAACACGAGCATGAGTACGGCGGTCATCGCGCCGAAGCCGCCCAGGAGAACAAGCGGCGACTGCCCGATCCCGATGGCCACGATGAGAATCGCGCCCATCACGTACATGAAGATCTTGAGGATCTGGAGCCAGCCCTTGATGGGCCTGTCCTTCGACATGGGCAGGCCTTTGTAGATCTGCTCCACGGCGTTCAGGAAGTCGTCCGCCGAGCGCATGATCGTCCAGACGATGAGGACGAGGACGATGATCTCGACGACGCTGTACACGTTCGATGGGACATTGGGAACGAGATCGATCCCGAAGTAGATGATGGCCAGCGGAATCAGGTGGGCGAGGCGCCGGAACACGCCGTGGTGCGCGACCACGTCGTCCCAATCGATGGGGGACTTCGCCGTCAGGCGCTCTACGAGACGAACCAGGTAGCGCCGCGCGACGACGTTCGCGACCCATGCAACGAGCAGAAGTGCCGCCAGGCCGGCGAAGGTCTGGACCGGCGGGTGGACCTCGAGCCAGGCGCGGACCGGCGAGGTCCATTCTTGTGCGATGTTGGTTTGCGGGACCATCAGCATGTGTCGAGACTCCATTGGATCTGGACGCTGTGCGTGGCCGTTCGTGGCTGTACTTTCCCAGCACCATAGCAACGTGAACAGGATCTTGGCTGCCGGGACCAATCCCGGCAAGGAGCCCGGATGAACAGGCCAGGCCATGCTCGCCCCCATCTCGATCGGCGCGACTTCGTGCGCCGGGTTTCCGCGGGCGCCGCGGGTCTCGTGTTGAGCGGGATGGGCCGTGTCCCCTCTGCCGATGCGGGAATCCGGGTCGCAGCTTCAGTGACGCCACTGCCGGAGTTGGGAGGGTCCGAGCCGCTGTTTCGCATTTCCCTGGCCCAGTGGTCGCTGCACCAGGCTCTGTACGAAGGGGAGCTGGACCACCTCGACTTCCCGAAGGTGGCCCGGCGCGAGTTCGGCATTGAGGGCGTCGAGTACGTGAACTCGTTCTTCAAGGACAGGGCGCTGGACCAGGGCTACCTGATGACGCTCAAGGACCGGTGCGCCGCGGAGGGCGTGAGGAGCCTGCTGATCATGTGCGATGGGGAAGGCCGCCTGGGTGACCCGGACGACGGGACCCGAACGACGGCCGTCGAGAACCACTACCGCTGGGTCGAGGCCTCGCGGGTGCTCGACTGCCACTCGATCCGGGTCAACGCTGCTAGCGAGGGGAATTGGGACGAGCAGCGCGACCTGGCGGCGGACGGACTGAGGCGCCTCGCCGAGTTCGCGGACGGGTACGGGATCAACGTGATCGTCGAGAACCATGGCGGGCTATCGAGCAACGGGCGCTGGCTTTCGTCGGTGATCGAGGCGGGTGACCACCCTCGCCTCGGCACGCTGCCCGACTTCGGCAACTTCCGGATCTCGGAGAGCGAGCGCTACGACAATTACCGCGGTGTCGAGCAGTTGATGCCCTATGCCCGGGCGGTCTCGGCGAAGACCAACGACTTCGACGATGCGGGCCATGAGGCAAGCCTCGACTACGAGCAGCTGATCCGCATCGTGCTCGACTCGGGATACCGCGGATGGATAGGCATCGAGTACGAGGGAAACCGGCTGCCGGAGCCCGAGGGGATCCGTCTCACAAAGGCCCTGCTCGAGCGGGTGCGGGAGAAGCTGACGCCTGAATACTCCTGAGCCGGGACGGCTGTCGAACCGCCACATATTCCGCTTCTGGTCTCCGCTCGCCGCCACCTGGTTGATGATGGCGGCCGAGGGGCCGTTCCTGGCCGCTGTCATCGCGCGACTTCCGGACCCGAAATACAACCTCGCGGCGCACGGCGTGGCGTTTGCCTTCGCCATCCTGATCGAGGCGCCCGTCATCATGTTGATGAGCGCTTCCACGGCCCTCGTCGAAGACGCGGTCAGTTACCGAAAGCTGCGCAACTTCGCCAACGCCCTGAACATCGGATCCACCCTGCTTCTGCTGGTCGTGTTGATACCGCCGGTGTTCGACTTCCTGATGCGCACCGTCATCGGTCTTCCGCCGGAGGTCGCCGATCTCACCTACGGAGCTCTGTGGTTCTTCCTCCCCTGGCCCGCGGCAATCGGCATGCGGCGGTTCGTCCAGGGGGTCCTCATCCGGTCGGGGCGCACGCGTCTGGTGGCTACTGGCACGGTTATCCGGCTGTCGGCGATATTGGTGACAGCCCTCATTCTGGTTCTTGCCACCGACTTGCCTGGCGCCTGGGTGGGAGCTGCTTCACTGTCGGCTGCCGTGGTCACCGAAGCGATCGCGGCCCGGCTCATGGCATCGAACGCGATTCGCGAGCTTCTGGCCGGGCCTGACGGGGCGGACGAAGCCTCGGCGCCCCTCGGTTACCGCCGCATCTCGCACTTCTATTTTCCTCTGCTACTCACATCTGTAATTGGTTTGATGGTACACCCGATGCTCACGTTCTTCATGGTACGAGCGGCCTCGCCCGTGGAGTCACTGGCGGTGTTTCCGGTCGTGCACGCGCTCTCCTTCATCTTCCGGGCACTTGGGCTCAGCTTCCAGGATGCCGCGATCGCGCTGCTGGGGAAGGAAAACGAGCACTTCCCCGAGCTCGCCCGGTTCGGGGCCGGTCTCGGCCTCGCCGCCACGGCCGGGCTGGCGGCGGTGGCCTTCACGCCGTTGGCCGATGTGTGGTTTGTCACGATCTCAGGGCTCGCTCCCGACCTCGCCTCGTTCGCGCTCACTCCGACCCGGATCCTGGTGGCGCTGCCGGCGCTGTCGGTACTCCTTTCGTTCCAGCGCGCCATTCTGATGCAGGCGAGGGTCACGCGCCCGATCACCGTGGCCACGATGATCGAGGTGACCGGGATCGCCGTCCTGTTCGCAGTCGGGGGCTGGGAGATCGGGTTGGTGGGCGTGACGGCGGCCTTCCTGTCCTACGTAGGTGGTCGCGCCGCATCGACGCTGTATCTGACTTCCCGCGTACGTTCCGTGCTCGGAAAGTCCCGGGCTTGACCAGGCCGGCCCCGGTCCCGAGGTCAGTCCAGCTGCTTCACCCGGATGTTGCGGAAGTAGACGCTCGTGTCCCAGTCGTGGTTCTGTAGCCCGATGTAACCGCGATCGGCGAAGTCGCGGATCTTGCCGCGTGGCTCGGCCTGCCAGTCCACGACCTGCTCGCCGTTCACACGCACCGCGATCACGTCGCCGATGAACGAGATTTCCATGTCGTTCCACTCTCCGGGCGCCTTCGCCCGATCCTCGCTCGGGGCCTCTGCATCGTACACGGCGCCCGTGCGGTGGATGGCCTCTGGGGCCGCGGCGTGGATTTGGATCTCGAAGCTGTGATCGACATACTCGTCGCTCGTGACCATCTCGGGGACGCGCAGGAAAACGCCCGAGTTCGACTCCGGTACCGAGGTCATGAACTCGAGCCGCATCGCGAAGTCGCCGAACATCTCGGCCGAGTACCACAGCAGGCCCATGCCGCCGTGCGAGGCCAGGATGCCGCTCTCGTGCTCGAGAGTGAACCAGCCCGGTCCGTAGTGGTTCCACCCGTGCTTGTGGAATCCTCCGCCCTCCCACTCGCCGATCAGGGGAACGAATCCATCCGCCATTTCTTCCTCCGTGATGCGGGCCACGGGCCCATCCGCTTCCTGCGCCACCAGCTCCTCCTGTGCGTCAGATGCCGGCTCCGCGGCCGAACCGTCGACCGCCCGATCCTGCGTGTACCTCATCAATCCGAATCCTGCGGCGGCCAGCGCCACGAGGACTATGATCAGTTTCTGCGCGTTCATCAGTCTCTCCCTGGATTCCATTCGCCGCGCGCCACGGCCGGGACGAACGTCTCGAGGTCGGGTGGCGGGAAGGGGATCGTGCGCTCCTGCTCGGCGCTCATGTAGGCCGTCATCAGGAGTTCCGTGACCGCGACGCCGTCGCTGAAGTTCTCGTCCGGACGCCGGCCCTCGCGGAACGCTTGCACCATGTGCCTGTTCTCGCCCGTGTATCCGTACTCGGCTTCCTCGTCGGCGACGATCGGCATCACACCCGTCTCGGCGTTCTGTTTCTCGACCAGATCCTCGCCAGTATCGCCGACGACCTCACGACTGAAGAACACCTTCGGCCCGGCGTCCAGGGAGTTGATCTCCATCGAGTATTCGGGGCCGAGGAGTTCCATGCTGAGCCTCAGTCCGGCCCCGACGAAGCACCACGAGGTCGTGACCTCGACGATACGCCGGCTGCCCTCCGGGTCCCGGTACTCCACCAGGGCGTGCGCGAAGTCCTCGGCAGGTCGATTGGCGTAATCCAGTCGTCCGTTGCTCATGTCGGCCAGCCGTGCCGCGTACTTCGGGATCTGCCACTTCAGGCAGTCCGTGTGCGCCGTCACCTTGACGGGCGTGAGGGTCTCCCGCGGAGCGCCTGGTTGGGTCAGGAGGAAGCGCGCCACCTCGACCGAGTGGCACATCATGTCGTTGAGCACGCCGCCGCCCTGGAGCTCGCCCTCCCAGAACCACGGCATGTGCGGGCCGCTATGTTCCTCGGCCGAGCGGGCCAGGTACGGCGGGCCGGTGAGCGCCGCCCCACGGGCCCACACGATGTTACGGCCACGCACCACGCTCGGCGTGTACAGCTGGTTCTCGAGATAGCCGTCCAGCAGGCCGACCCGCTGTACCAACTCGAGCATTCGGCGGGCTTCGGCGGCGTTCCGGCCCAGGGGCTTCTCGCACGCCACCCCCACCAGCTCTCCCTTTCCGCTCTCGATTGCCTCGACGATTTCTTCCATCACCTCGAGGCGCGTGAAATTGGGCGCGCAGATCCAGATCGCGTCGATCGCGGGGTCGGCCACCATGTCCGTGATACTCTCGTAGGCCTTCGCGTCTCCGACACCTAGCTGACGCGCCAATGCGGCTGCCTCCTCCGCGGTCGGATCCGCACGGCTCACGACGCCGAGCACGTCCGCGTCACGCACGCCGACCCACGAACGGATGTGGAAGCGGGCCACGAACCCGCCGCCCACGAATCCTACTCCCAGTCTATCTCCACTCATTCGTATCGATCTCGCTTTCTCGGCTGAGCTCCTGCCCCGCCGTCACGCGGCGTCGGCCGCCACGGGGCCGGATTCCTCGCGGAACCAGATCAGGAACGCGGCCGCGCAAACGATGGTCAGAGCGCACGGCACCAGGAACACGTGGGTCCAGTTCGTGACGCCGTCCGTAGTAAACCAGTCACGCACCCCGCCGGCGAACAGGCTGCCCAGGAATCGCCCGAGACCGAGCGCGATGATGGCGATCAGGCTCTGGGCGGAAGCCCGGATGTCGGGTGGCGCGACCTTGTCCACGTAAATGAAAGCCGCGACGAAGAAGAACACGTAGCAGAAGCCGTGCAGCATCAGGGACGCGATTACGAGCCACGCCGGGCTGCCGATCGCGAAGATGATGTAACGGATCGGCCACGCGACCACCCCGATCGCCAGTGTCTTCCGCATGCCGTACTTCTTGAGTGCCCACGACAGCATGAACGCCATGACGAAGATCTCGGCGAACTGCGCGATAGTCATCACGGCCGGGATATTCCGACTGGACACCCCTATCGTCGCAGACTCGAGGAAGGGGGCTGTGAGGATGTAGTAGAACTCCAACTCCGTGGCGACCACGAACGTGATGCCTACGAAAACGGCGAAGTCCTTCACCTTCAGCATTTTCACAGATTCGAGGAATGCCCAGGGGCTCACGCCTTCCCTCTGCGGAGGCGTGTGAGGGAGTCCGAACGACTGTAGTCCCATCACGATCGACAGGATCCCGGCCAGGAACAGCATGTCACCGGCCATGGCCGGCAGCACGTCGCTCTCGCCGAACCAGCGCCAACCGGTGAGCATCCAGCCGGCTGCGATCCAGCCCAGCGTCCCCCACACACGAATGGCTCCGAACTCCTTCTCGGAGTCGTCCATGTTGGCCATCGCGATAGAGTTGGTGAGGGCCAGGGTGGGAGCGTACAGGAGGCAGTACACCAGCATCAGCACGAACATCGTGTTGAAGTCGGTCGTGCGCGCCACGACCATCAACACGATTCCGCCGGTAAGTGAGAGGAACCCGATCACCCGCTCGGTCGAGAAGTACCGGTCGGCGACCTGGCCTCCAACGATCGGGGCAATGATCGTTGCCAGCGGGAGCAGAGCGTAGATCCAGCCGACCTGTGCACCGCTGAAGCCCAGGTCGTTCAGCAGGTGCGACGACAGAACCGGGGCCCACGCGCCCCAGATCGCGTACTGCAGGAACATCATCGCGCCGAGCTGGATCTTGCGGCCCCGGGGCCAGCCGCCGGCCATTCCGGCCGGCGGAAGAGAAGCTGTCTGGCTCATGCGGGCCTCAGACGATCTTGCGTTGGAACGGATCCCACGTCACTCGGCGGCCCTCCAGGTATGACTTCGTAGCCATGTGACAGGTGATCGCCTCCTCGATCCCACGATCGATGTTGCAGCTCGTCTCGCCGCCGTAGCGGATCGCGTTCAGCCACTCGCGGAGGTGCAGGTAGTACGTGCTGACGCGCTTTCCACCCCGGTACGTGAACAGCAGCCCACGGCTCGCGAAGTACTCCTGCGTCGGGGTCGTGACCGCGTCCACGCCCTTGAAACCGCTCTGGTACGTGAGCATCGGGCGGTCCGTCTTCACCATTCCTTCCTCGAGCATCTCCTGGTACCGGGTGGACGAGCCGTCCGCGGTGACCTTGAGCCGCGTGCCCACTTCCATCGACGCGTCATGACCCATCATGACGATTCCGCGGTTGCGGCCGTTCGCGAGCGTGGCGCTGTACATCAGGGTCAAGTCGCGGTCGGGATACTCGAACAGGGCCTGCCACACGTCGGGCACATCGCGCCCGTCCTTGAAGAAGTAGATGCCGCCTGAAGCGGTGGCGGAATGGGGGATGCCTAGGTCCAGGATCTGGTTGATCGCGTCGTACTCGTGTGACAGCAGGTCACCCGCCAGGCCCGTACCGTAGTCGTACCAGCACCGCCACCGGAAGAAGCGCTCCAGGCTGAACGGAACCTGGTGCCCCGCGGCCTCCTGGAAGAGCTCCCAGTCGATCGTGCGCGGGTTTCCCTCCTCGTGGATGTCCCACACCCAGGCGCCCCACGGGTCGTTCCGGTTCGTGGTGGTCTCGACGAGCGTGATCGGCCCGAGGATGCCCTTATCGATCACGGTGCGCGCCTTCTCGTGGCTTTCCATCTGGCGGTTCTGGTGTCCGAGCTGGAACACGATGCCGGAACTCTTCACGGCCTCCGCCATCGGCCACACGTCCTCTTCGGTGCGGGTCATGCACTTTTCGCAGTACACGTGCTTGCCCATCTGAGCCGCGGCGACCGTGATACGGGAATGCCAGTGATCGGGCGTCGCAATGATCACGGCGTCCACGTCCGGGGCCGCGACGAGCTCCTCGTAGTGCCGGTATCGCTTGGCCGGCTTGAGTTGGCGGGTGTCGCCGCCCGGGCGGATCGGCTGGGTGGAGGCGGCGATCGCCGCCTCGGCCCGCACATCGAAAAGATCGCACACCGCCGTGAGCTTGAGGTTCAGGTTCTCCTGTTCCAGCCACTCATCGAGCCACGTGTCACGCGGGTTCTCGATCTTGGCCTCGCGGCGCGCCTGGATCCAGTCGGGGTGCGCAAAACCGAGGCTGCGCACGAGAGACGCGCCCTCGCCACCGTACCCGATGATTCCGATCCGGATCTTATCGGGGTGAGTGCGCGTCTCGAGCTCTGAGAACACGGCCGCGCCCTCGTCCTCGATTCCCAGTTCCGCCAGCAGGCGCTCCCGTTCCTCCCTCGCCAATCCCTTCCGACGGAGCGCGGTGTAGCCTAGCGCTCCGAGAACGGGCACCGTGGCCAGGGCTTTCAGGACGTCGCGGCGACCGATTCCGCCAGAGCCGGAGCTCGCCGGGGGCTCGGTGGGCGGCGGTGGTTCCTCGGTGGGCGGCGGCGGATCGTCGGCGGGCGGCTCGGCGACCTCGCCGTCATCGTCCACCAGTTGTTCATCCTCCGGGTGGTTGGCGCCCTCGAAGAGCTTGTCGTCGTTTCGAATCTCGTCACTCATCGTTCGTCCTCCGTGCGATTCCGCGTGGGCGTCATGCGTTGGATTCCTGGACTGCGGTGCCGGTGCGAAGGATCCGCACCAGCCGATCCAGTCCGACGATGTGCCCCGTCGAGAAGAACAGGGTCACGAACAACGCGCACAGCTCAATGAGGGTCTTGTTGATGATCATGTAGGCGCCCTCTGCCGGGATCGAGTAGACGAACCCGGGCCACGGCGGAGTCGCGACGTAATAGAGAAAGAGCATGACGATCCCGAAGAAGGTCGCCGTGCGGGTGAGACCTCCGAGCATCAGCCCGAGCCCGACGAGAATCAGCCCCCACACGTTCAGGGCATCGACCACCGCCAGGGTGGACGGGTTCGACGCGAGGTCTACGAACCACTCCGACAGGAAGCCCTGGGATTGGTCGAGGTATCCCGCCGATGTCCAGTATGCGTTCGCCGCCTTGGAGAAGCCCTCGAAAAAGAAATGCCACCCGATGGCGAAACGCAGGGCCACCATTGCGGTGAGCTGGGGGCCGGAGTAGTCCGATCTCATCTCACACCTTCCTCCTGGGAAGTGACGGTCAGTCGAGTCCAGCCGGCCGAGGTCTCCGTACGGCCCCCGGCGTCGATCACCATGCACTCGAATCCGGGAAGGGAGTCGATGAAGCGGACTCCCTCCCGAAGGGACATCAACAGTGTGGCAGTGGCCAGCGCATCCGCCGCGAATACGGTAGATCCGGCGACCGTTACGCTCAGTACGTCGGTTGGACAGCGCCCCGTCCGGGAGCTCACGATGTGATGCCACGAGCCTTCGGTATCGTAGCGTGCCTCGTAGCCGCCCGAAGTCGCGACGCCACCGCCGCTCAGTCGGAGCGCTGCGGGGAGGATCCCTCCGTGCCTCGGGTCGCGGACGGCGATCATCCACCCGAGGTCGTCCTCTCGCAGCCCTGAGGCCCGGATGTCGCCCCCCGCGTCGATCAAGAACCGCTCGATGCCGTGCGCCTCGAGTACGGCGGCCATCGCGTCGACGATGTAACCCTTGGCGATGCCGTCCAGCGTAATCCCCATGCCGTCCCGCTCGAACGAGATGCATCGGGGCGAAACGCGAAGCGCATCGGCTCCGATTCTGTCGAGCGCATCTCGCCACACGCCGGAATCCGGGACGCCACCACCCGCGACCGCCTCGGAGCGATGCAGGAGATCCACGAGCGGCTGTACGGTGACGTCGAACGCTCCGGCACTCGCTTCGTGGACCGCTGCTGACTGGTCGAGCAGGAGAGTCAGCTCCGGCGGCGGACCTGCGAGGCGTCCTTCCCGGTTCAGAACGCTGACGGCGGAGGTCGGGTCGAAGCGGTTAAGGAGGTCGATGAGGCGCTCCATCTCCTCGTAGGCCCGGCCAGCCGCGTCTTCGAGAAGATGACGTGAGTGGTGAATCGCCGCGATCGACACCCGGGTGCTCATGGCCCGCCGGTCCACCACGAGCTTGTGGTCTCCGGACGGCAGAATCGTGTCCTCGATGCACTCCGGCACAGGCCGGGCGGGCTCGAAGCCCAACTCGAGAAGAGACGCCATCGTCCCGGGGTCGCGTTCCCTGCGCTGGGGTCTCAAAGGCTCAGCGCGTACCACCGGTTGCAGCCGAAGTGTCCGGTGTGGCCCATGGGTGCCTCCAGGGGGAGGAAGCCGAATCGTTCGTAAAAGTCTCGTGCCCGATCCATCTGCGCCAGTGTGGATCATCGTCCGGCCGGATGCGCTGGATCGTGCCTTCGCTCATGAGGATGCGGTCTCGATTCGAGGAGCGCGCATGACGCTCCACACGCAGGCCAGGAGAATGAGCGGAGTGAGCTGAACCCCCGTCTGGTTTGCGATCAACCACCCGGCGATCGGCGCGACCCACAGCACTGCCAGCAGGACCTTCTCTCTTCGCAGGACCCCCCTCCGGCCGCCCTCCAGCAGCAGCCAGGCGAAGGCCACCGTGAGAATGGCGAGATCGTAGTCAAACGAATACGGGGTGACTAGGGGGACCGCGAACAGTAGGGCGGAACCCCGGATAGCCATGGGGAACCGCTTCAGCCACAGCCAGCCGACCGCCGCGAGCATGAGGAGTGCCACCGCAACCTGCACCGCCGTCGCCGCCCCGCTGCCCAGGCCGGCCAGCGAGGCCGCCACGAACACGGAGGGCATCCTCTCGAGCGGTCGCACCTGTCCGAGGATGTCCACACCCCCGAGGACGCTGTCGAAGAAGCCTGCCCAGGCGCTGATTCCGAACACCAGGACCGAGAGGGCGACCATCCCGAGGAAAGTGGCGGCCAGTCCTCCGATCGCCCTCCAGTGCCGACCGAGTAGAAGACAGGGTGCCACGAGCAGCAGCATTTGCGGCTTCACCGTGGCGACGCCCAGCAGGATGCCGGCGAGCCAGGGCCGTCGATCGAGGAGGACGAGGCCTCCACCCAGCAGGGCGGCGAGCCACACTCCGCTCTGGCCATTGATCAGGCACAGGCTGACGGCGGGGAACAGGAGCAGAACCACGACCGCCGCCGGGTCACGAAGCATCCTCCACAGCACGGCACCCAGCGCACCGAGGCCGGCCACGGTCCATACGACCAGGGAGGCCTTATAGGGGAGAAGTGACACCGGAGCCACGAGCAGGAGTCCGGTAGGGGGGTACAGCCAGACGGGATACGCGGGATCGGAGACGCCGGTCAGAGATCCCTGCAGCTCGCGGATGAGCTGTAAGTCGTAGACGGAGCCCGCGTTCCCCTCGAGGGCGAGGACTGAAGCGGACCAGAACATGGTGAAGTCCCGGCCGACGGCGAGGCCGGCTCCGTTCATCAGGCCGCTCCCCGTCGCCCAGCTCGTCGCCAGGCCTCCCACCAGGAGATAGGCGCTCAAGGCGAGGAGGGCGACGGCGATCACGAGCTCGAACGTCGAAAGGCGGATGCCGGCCAGGACCGGTTTCCTCTGCGTCCAGGCGCCCGCGGTCATCAGGAGTCTTCCTCCGGCTCCTCGTCTGCCCGTTCATCGGGCGCCGAGGTTCCCGCCCCGGACGGAATGATGATCTTCGGCTCAGACGCGGCGCGTTCCTTCTCGACCGTGACGAACTCGTCCACTTCCTGCGGTATGAGGAGGTTGTCCGCGATGCCGGCGATCTCCTCGGCCTGCTTCCACGCTGCCTCCAGGATCTCCAGCTCGCCCTCCATCGCTCGGCGTTCCGCCTCCTCGTGTGTGGCCATCTCGATCGCCAGCCTGATGTCCCTCGGCAGCTTCGCGAGCGACCCCGCCGTCGCCTTGGCCAGCTTCTTGGGGTCGTCGCCCGCCTTCTCGCGGCGCAGGCGTTCGGATTCCCTCACGGCCTCGACCAGAAAGGACTCCGGGTCTCCGATGCTCTCAATGCGACTCACGGCCTGGTCGATCGTCTTCTTCGAGCCTCCGGAGCGGTTCGCGCGTGCCATAAGCTTGCCGGCGATATGCATCGCGTCCTCGCCCCGGTACACCAGCGTCTCTCCGCCACCGCTCGTGAACCCGCTGCTCCATCCGCGGGCATACTGCACGTGGATCTCCCACTCGCCGGGTACGCCCGTCGGCACGAAACGTGACTTCTCGAGGTGCTTGAGCTGAACCTTGATCTTCTCGTCGTCCTCCGGGTGGCGGAGCCGGGAGGCGATGCGCTCGTTCATGATCCCCTTGATGACCTGCGTGTAGCCCCACCAGGCACCGCCCCCGGCAACCCCGAGCGCCGCTCCCCCGACCACGATGAGTCCGACGGCGCCTGCGCCGGCGGCCGTGTACGCCATCGAGCGTCGTCGTCGCCGGCCGAACTGGTCACCGTAGCGCCAGGCCGCGAACTCGCCGCGCATCGGCTTGCCGAGCCGAACGAGCTCGAGGCCCTCGGTCAGCTTCGCCATCCCGATGTTGTCGGTGGTGACTCTCAGCCGTGTGTCGCGGAACAGGCGCTCACACTCCTCGATCACCTCCCAGCGGATCTCGAGAGGCGACAGGTTCCAGCGCTCGCACCTCCGGCAGATCACCCACAGACGGCCCATGGCCGCGTCGAACGAGATCCGCCTCCCGATCGGAAAGCTCTCGATCATCTCGTTCGTTCCGAGCGAGTGATTGCAGAAGATGCACGTGGAGTACATCAGCATGCTGCAGGCCCTCTCTCCGTTGCGCGGCGGTACGACCGTTCCCATGCTTTTTGGTCGGTGTCCCGCTAAGGTGTTGTACGGCCGCGCGCGGCGCGAGTCCGGGCCCCGGGGCGTGGCACGGATGCTGTACCTGTCCTCTACGCCGATCAGGGCGATCCGAGCAAGAAACGGACACGAAACAAGGGGATTCCCGTGAGACGACGATACCTCGCAATCCTGGTTCCCGTGCTGGCGCTTGCCTGGGCGTGCACGCCGGCCGAGGAGCCGGCCGCCGATGAATCGACCGAGACCTCGGCAGCCGAAGCGATCGAAGCGGCGAGCCCGCTCATGCAAAGGACGCAGGCCCTGTTCAAGGTGGTGCCCGACACGCCGCCCGAACTCGAGGCCAATACCATCACTCCCGTCAAGGTCGAGCTCGGCAAGAAGCTGTACTTCGAGCCCCGCCTGTCCCAGAGCTGGCTGATCAGCTGCAACACGTGCCACAACCTGGGGCTCGGCGGAGTGGACCTGATGGAGACCTCCATCGGGCACGGCTGGCAGGCGGGCCCGCGCAACGCTCCCACGGTGCTCAACTCCGTCTACAACCTGGCCCAGTTCTGGGACGGCCGGGCGGCCGATCTGATGGAGCAGGCGCAGGGCCCGGTGCAAGCTGCGGTGGAGATGAACAACACGCCGGAGCGCACCGTCGCGACGCTGCAGTCGATCCCGGATTACGTAGAGATGTTTGTGGAAGCGTTTCCCGGGGAAGCGGATCCGGTGACGTTCGAGAACATGGCACGGGCCATCGAGGCATTCGAGGTGACGCTGGTCACACCCAACGCTCCGTTCGACAGGTATCTCGGCGGTGACGACGCGGCGCTGACGGAGGACGAGAAACAGGGCCTGGCGCTGTTCATGGATTCCGGCTGCACAGCGTGCCATGGCGGCATCCTGCTCGGCGGGACCAGCTACCAGAGGTTCGGAGCGGCGCGCAATCCCGGCGCCGATCTCTTGCCGCCCGAAGACCGCGGCCGGTTCGCCGTCACCGGCGATGCGAGCGACGAGTTCGCATTCAAGGTCCCAGTGCTGCGCAACATCGATCTCACGGCGCCGTACTTTCACACGGGGAAAGTGTGGAGTCTCGAGGAAGCGGTCAGGGTGATGGGCCAGGCCCAGCTTGGCAGGGACTTCACGGAGGACGAGAGCGGCCAGATCACGACCTTCCTCCTGAGCCTCACGGGAGACCAGCCCGTGGTCGAATATCCCGTGCTGCCGCCGCATACGGCCGACACTCCTCTGCCCGACCCGTGGGCTGGAATCGGAGCCGTACCGTAGGGCTATGCGCATCGTGTCCCTGGTCCCCAGTCTCACCGAGCTCGTGTTCGACCTCGGCCTCGGAGACTCCCTGCTCGGAGTGACGAGATTCTGCGTTCACCCCGCCGAAGGTGTGCGAGGGATCGAGAAAGTGGGAGGAACTAAGACACCTAAGCTCGAGCGTATTGCCGAGCTGCAGCCCGACCTCGTCCTGCTCAACGTTGAGGAGAATCGGGTCGAGGACGTGGAGGTTCTGCGGGCCACCGGCTTGAATTGTCACGTCAGCTTTCCGAAGACCGCGGTCGAGACGGCGGGGATGGTGCGGTCGATCGGAGAGGCCGCCGGACGCCCGGAAGAGGCGGAGCGGATCGCGCGGGCCATCGAGGAGACAGCGAGCCAGGTCAGGGAGGGATCGAAAGGTCTGCTGCCGGTGCGGTACGCCTACCTGATCTGGCGGGATCCCCTGATGAGCGTGAGCGGCGACACGTTCATCAGCGACCTGCTGAGGCTGCCGGGAGGCGAGAATGTGTTCGCCGACCGGCCGAAGCGGTATCCCGTGGTGGAGGCGGAGGAGCTGGCCGCCGCCGCGCCCCACGCGGTCCTTCTGTCTACGGAGCCGTTTCCTTTCCAGGAGAAGCACGTGGACGAAGTCAGCCGTGCCACGGGGCTCGCGCCCGAGATCTTCCACATCGTGGACGGGGAAATGCTGAGCTGGCACGGCTCGCGTACGCCGGCAGGAATCGACTACGCAGCCAAGGTGATAGGGCGCGTTCGAGCCCAAACGGAGAGCCACGGATGAAGGATGAAACACGGGGCGCCCGTGCCGGACGCCCCGCTTCGGTTCCCGCAGGAGTGAGTCCGATCAGGCCGGGCCGGACAGTCCTGTAATCCGGTAGACCTTCGCGTACTGCACCTCGAATTCATCCCGCCACACGCCGTACAGCAAATCGCCTTTGAGCGAGAACGCGCTGAACCGGTCGGGCATCGTGACGACACCCAGGTAGCGCCCGTCCGCATCGAACACGTCCCAGTCGTCGGAGCCCTGGTCGAGCATCGGGTTCCAGTTCTCGCGCTCGTCGGCGGTCATGTCGCTCGGGATGCCTACGCGCTGCACCCACAGGCTGCCCTCCGGTCCGTTCCGCAGCTGCGTGAACGCCGGGAACACCTCCTCATAGCTGATGCCCTGCTCGATCGCGTCGAGCGCCTGGGGCGGCACTCCCTGCTCGCCCATCAGGCGGACGATGAACCCCGTGATGATCTCCTTGTCCTCGTCGGAGACCATGACATCCTCGTGGGGCATCGTGATGATACGCCGCACGTTGCCATCGAGATCCGACACGCTGATGCGGAACTCGTCGCTCATCGCGAACACGAACGAGCCGTCGTTCAGCAGTGTCCAGGATGGCTCGGGCGAGAAGAAGTGGAACTCGGGCAGCCCTCCGCTGAACGAGAAAGTCTCGCCTCGAGGAGGAGTCAGCAGGGTGTCGATGATGCTGCCGTCGTACGCCTTCCGGGCGATGAGGTCCACGTCCACCGCATCTTGATCGGGGAGGTTGAGCGCCCGGGTGTGCGCCACGAGAGTGCCCGAATTCGAAATCTGCCACCGCATCGGGATGCCGTCCTCGAACCGCAGAGGAAAGCTCGTGTGCTCGCCCTCGTCCAGGAGGATGATGTTGACGCGCTGGTTGCCGGCGTCGGGCACGATCACCGTGTCGCCGGCGCCGACCATGAGAAGCGCAGCGCCAGGGCCGAACTCTCCCGGCCCCGAACCACCCTGGCCGATCGTCCGCTCGAACACGCCGTCGGCCGAGAACACCTTCACGTGGAGGGCCTGGTTGTCCAGCACGAGGATGCGTCCGTCAGATGTCGCGTCGAGCCCCGCGATCTGTCCGAACTGGTAGTCGGGATCACCGGCGGCTTCTCCTATGGTCAGGACCTCCTCGAAACCCCACGCGTCGCCCTCGCCCCACGTCGGCTGGAGTGAGTTACGGACGAGTCGCACGCCGGCGCTGTCCTCCACGGTACCCGACCACTCCGCGGAGCTTCCGGACTCCCCGCCGCACGCCGCTGCCAACAGGAGCGCCGGGATCCAGGCAATCGAATTCTTCGCCAATCTATTCAAGATCTTCCTCCAATCAGGAGCCTCTGAGAGCGGAAAACGCTGGCCTTCAAGCCTAGTCTTCGCCCATTCCCGCGATCTTCATCACCCGCACATACTGTACGTCGAACTCGTCACGCCAGATTCCGTACATGAGGTTGCCCTCGAACGTCACGGGCTGGAACCGGTGGGGCATGTCGAGCACGCCAAGATACCTTCCCTCCGCGTCGAGTATGTCCCACTCGGACGCACCGAGGTCGAGCAGTGGATTCCACGCCTCTTGCTCCTCCTCCGTCATCCCGGTCGGCTCCTGCACGCGCTGTACCCACAGACTGCCGTTCGGGCCGGGCATCATCTGCAGGAATGCCGGGAAGTAATCGGCGAAGTTGAAGGTGGACTTCACGATCTCGATTGTCTCCGGCGGGAGGCCTTGCTCATGCAGCAGGCGCTCCACTGTCTGCATGAAGGACTCGATGTCTGCATCCGTGATCGGCTTTCGCTCGACTGGAAGCGTCACGATCCGATCCAGGACGCCGCCCGCGTCGTACATGCTGAGGCGGAAAACGTCGTTGACGGCGAAGCATAGCCTGTCGCCCCCGATCAGTGACCACACGGGCTCGGGCGAGAATATCATGCGTATCGGCTGACCGTCGTCACCGAAGGTGAGGGACTCGCCGCGCTTCGGCGTCATCAGGGTGTCGATGATCTCGCCTGCGTACGAGACCGTGGCGATGAGGTCCAGCGTGTCCTGCTGTTCGGTGTTGGGCAGGTTTAGAGATCGGAGCTGATACACGAGGTTTCCGGCCTCGGTCATGTCCCAGCGTGCCGGGATGCCCTGGTCGAAGCTCATTCGGAAACTGGCGGGCTCGGAGCCGTCGGACCGCAGAATGTTGACCCGCTGATTTCCGAGGTCGGGAACGATCAAGGTGTCGCCGCGTCCGATGAGTATGGGGCCAACCCCGGGCCCGAACTCACCGGGCCCCGAGCCGCCCTGGCCGATTGTGCGCTCGTATGATCCGTCGGGCCCGAACACCTTCACGTGCTGGGCCTGCTGATCGACGAGGATGATCCGGCCGTCCGTGGTCACGACGATCCCGGAAATCTGACCGAACTGGTAGTCGGGGTCGCCGCCGGCCTCGCCGATCGTCATGACATCCTCGAGAACCCACGCCTCACCCTCTCCCCACACGGGGGCGAGCGTGTTCTTGACGAGTCGCACGCCCGCGCTGTCCTCCACGGTACCGGCCCAGCCAGCCGAGCTCCCGGCCTCCCCTCCGCACGCTGCGGCCAACAGGAGCGCCGGGATCCACATCAAAGTCCTGCGCATGACCATATCCTCCCTCGGGAGTATACGCGTTCGAGATGTCTGGGCGGAACGCGGGCCGCACGCATCGCTGTAGTTCAAAGCGGCCGGCCTCGAGCGACGGCGGGGGTCCGGCTCCATCGCGAAGTACACCTCATTCGCCGGTTTCATCGTCAGTTCGTAAACAGGTCGAAGATGTCCTCGAGCCTGCTCTTGTCGGCCTTGTAGACCTCGGTGAACCGGCAGCGCGTGCACGTCACCGTCGTGAACCGCTGGGACTGCACATCGAAGATCTTGCTCAGGGTGCCGCCGACGGCCCGGAACTGGCCGGTATCGTAGTCGGTGTTACCACACTTGGGGCACTCAAAACCGCTCATCACAACTCTCCATTCGAAGGCGGCAGATCCGTCATGGATACAGCCGGTCGATCGTCCACTCTCCATCTGTGCGAGTGAAGCGCAGCCGGTCGTGCAGTCGGTTGGCCCGCCCCTGCCAGAATTCGAAGGTCTCCGGGATCACGCGGTAGCCACCCCAGAACGGGGGCAGTGGAATGTCGCCGCCGGTGAACCGTTCCTGCGCCTCCCTGAAGCTGCGCTCCAGCTGCTCTCGCTCGTCGAGCACGGAACTCTGGTCGGAGGCCCACGCTCCCACCTGGCTTCCGCGCGGTCGGCTGCTGAAGTAGGCATCCGCCTCTTCTTCCGTCGTCTTCTCGACCCCACCGTTGATCCGGACCTGGCGCTGCAGGATCGGCCAGTGGACCGCCAGGGCGGCGCGCGGGTTCTCCGCGATCTCCTCGCCCTTCCGGCTGTCGTAGTTGGTGTAGAATACGAAACCGCGCTCGTCGAATGCCTTGAGGAGCACCTGCCGTACGGAGGGCCGGCCGTCCCCGGTCGCCGTCGCGAGGGCCATGGACTCGGGAAGATACAGGCCGGCCTCGCGGGCCTCACGGTACCAGCGGTCGAACAGGACGAACGGGTCGGGCCCGGCCTCTTCGTCCGTGAGGCCGCGCACCACGCCCTTCCCGGTAGTGAACAGGGCTCTCAGGGTCGATCGAAGGGTCATCGGTCGGACGCACTCTTCCGTTGGCCGGGTGCCGCCGTTACGGCGGATTAGCGTGCACGAAACTACACGTCGCGGACCGCCGGCGCGACGTCGGAAGACGGACGTCACCTCGTTGCTCGCCAAGAGGATGAGCCGCCGGGCAACTTGCCGTGCCGTGCACGGGAATCTAAGCTTCTCCTGCTGACGAGGCACCGGCGACCGCCCCGCGCCGGACGACTCCGGGAGCAATCAATGCCATCCCTTCTCGACCGGCTGCGCGACGCCCTGGCGCCGCGCTACGAAGTCGACGGCGAGGTCGCCTCCGGCGGCATGGCCACCGTGTTCCGCGCCCGGGACACCTCACTGGAACGAGTGGTGGCCGTCAAGGTGCTGCGGCCTGATATGGCCACGGCCGTCGGGGAGGCGCGCTTCCTTCGCGAGGCCCGGACCCTGGCCTCGTTTTCCCACCCCAACATGGTCTCGATCCACGACGCCGATCAGAAAGACGGGCTCTCCTATTACGTGATGGACCTGATCGAGGGAGAGACCCTGGCCGAGCGGTTGGAACACGGACCGCTGGACGGGCGGGACGCTTTCCGGCTGGGGCGGGACCTGCTGGCAGCCCTTGAGCGGATCCACGCGGCCGGTGTCGTCCATCGGGACGTGAAGCCCTCGAACATCTTCCTGGTGGACGGGCACGCCCTGCTCGCCGACTTCGGCATCGTGCACCTCGAAGGGTCAGCGGACGACACGCTCACCCGGGAGGGACGCGGCCCGGGCACTCCCGCCTACATGTCGCCGGAACTGGTGAAAGGCACATCGGCATCGCCGCAGTCAGACCTGTACGCCCTGGGGATGGTGCTGTACGAGTCGCTTTCGGGAACGCGCTGGACGTCGCTCACGGCGCCTGAGTCCGGGGATTGGAGCGGGGTCCCGGTGGCTGCACGCCCCGTCCTCCGGAAGGCACTGGCAATCGCCCCTGAGGATCGGTGGAAAGACGCCGCAGAATTCCGGAAGGCCCTTCGGACGCGCGGCCCGGGGATACGGATCCCGAGGTGGGCGGCCGTCGTGGCCCTGGCGGCGATCGTCGCCCTCCTGTGGCGGGCCGCGGAACGCCCTGGAAGTCCGGGGCCGGCAGCCCGGGAAGGCCTTCTGGACGTGGCCGTGTTTCCGTGTGATGCGATGGAGCCGTCGGACTCCTTGCTGGGCATCTACATCGGGCAGCGGGTGGCGCGTAACCTGGAGGACATTCCAGGCATCTCGAGCGCGAACACCCGGGCAGCCTTTTCCCTGTACGAGAGGCGTGCGGGTAGGCTCGTGTCCTCGGACTGGACCGACGTACTCAGGGCATCGCACGCCATGCACTGCGACGTGGACCGAACGGAAGGCGGCCTGGACATCGACCTGAGACTCTTCGACGAGACGGGAAGCCCGATCGATCTGAAGTCCCTCGCCATCCGCCGCGAATCGGAGCCCGAGCTGCGACGGTGGGCGGCCGTCGAGATCTCGATGCATATCATCGGCGAATTGGCCCCTGACGTCACGCTCACGGCGGACGAGGTCGATCCGCTGGCGCGCTATTCCACCGCCGCCACGCGGTCGTTCTTCTGGGGAGAGGTCGCCTTGCGGCACGGAGCCTGGCGGAAGGCGGAACGGCGCTACCGGGAAGCTCTCGATGCGGATTCCACATTCACCCTCGCACGACTGCGACTTGCCGAGGCGCGCCGGTGGCTCGCGGACCGGCCGATCGGCGAGGACCTGGTCGAGATCCAAGGCATGGACCTGTCGAGTCTCAGTCCACTCGATTCGCTCCTGCTCGAGGCGGGGGTCACACCGCACGGCCCCGACCAGCTCGCCGCGTACGAGGACATCCTCGATCGTCCCGAGTACCTATTCGACCCGTACGCCACGTTGCTGTATGCCGATGAGCTGTACCACCGCGGCGGGCTGTGGGGAGTGCCACTCGACAGCGCGGTCGCGCTCCTGGAGCTTGCCGTCAGGCGGGACTCGTTCCTCGTGCCGGCGGTCGAGCATCTCACGCAGGCCCTGATCCGGACGGGGCGAGCCGAGGAGGCCCTGACCGCCCTTCGACACCTGGAGCAGATCCATGCCTCACCCGAGGAGTCGGATCTCTACTTTCCTGAAGTCTGGGGGCAAGGCTTCAGGGAGCGTTTCGAGCCCGAGGCTGCCGGCGAAGGCCGGGCTGCACTGGCAGAGGCGCGTCCCGAGACGCTCGGACTGTACGCGCGCTGGGTGCGCTACATCGACAACCCGGCCTCCCAGGCGACACTGGGGGCACTTCTGGTCCGCAGTGCCGACCGGATGGGAAGCCCTGAGTCGGCCGCGCAGGGGTTCATTGCCCGGGGGCTCGGTCTCATCGGGCAGGGAATGATCGAGGACGGGATCGCGGCATTCGATTCGGCCGCTCGCCGGATGGAGACACCGGAAACGGTCACCCAGGCTGCTGAATGGCACGTGATGCCGTTCGCGCTCGGTCTCGAGGGTTTTCCCGCCGGCGCAACCGAGCACGGTGAGAGAGCTCTCGAGATCCTGTGGCATCGGCCTGACACCGACGTCACGCTCAAGGCGAGGGCCGCCACCGCCCTGGCCGTGCTCGCCGACCGGCGGGGAGAGGCGAATCTTCGTAACACGTGGAGCGCCCGGCTCGAATCCCTCGGACCTGGCACGCGCGAGATTACGGTCGGTCTGTCCCGGTTCCTGGCGGCGTTGTCGTCCGCTGCGGACGGTGACTATCGAACTGCCCTGGACACTACGGCCACCGACCTGGCGTACGATTCCGCCGGTCTGGCGATGCGACCGTTCCTCCGCTCGGCGCTGTACCTGAAGCGCGGAGAGTGGTATCGCGGCCTGAACATGCCCGACAGCGCGATCGCCACGTGGTTGTGGCACGAGAACACGGACCTCGAGGGGATGGTGCTGCCGCACCTCGTGCAGGCGGGCGAAGTGGATGGGGCCCTGGGTGTGCACGCGCGCCTCCGAATCGTGCAGAGCCTGTCCGAGACGGGCGAGCCACCGGAGGCGATCTGCCCCGTCGCGCGCGAGGTCGTGAGGTTGTGGCAGCAGCCGGACTCAGTCCTGGCACCGTTGAGACGACAGATGGAGGAGCTTCGCCTGGAGGCTTGTCCACCATGATCACGCTGCGCACTCTCGGGCCCGTCGAAGTGACCGTAGATGGCGAGCCCGCGCCCCGCGAACTGCTGTGGCGCAAGAACCTGGCTCTTCTCCTGTACCTGGCCCGTTCGCCCGAGCGGCGCCGCTCCCGCGAACACCTCGTCGGAGTGTTCTGGGGCGGCAAGCCGGACGCGTCGGCTCGCCATTCCCTGAACGAGGCGCTGCGCGTGATCCGCAAATCGGCCGGCGAGGATGTCGTCGAATCGGTCGGCGACCAGGTCGTCCTTTCCGGAGAGGCGATCGAGATCGATGCGGACCAACTCGACGCGCGGCTCGATGCCCAGCAGTGGAGCGAGGCCGCCGATCTGGTCCGCGGCCCATTCCTCGAGGGCTTTACCGTGCCCGACAGCTCGGCGTTTGAGGACTGGCTGGGCGCCGAACGGGTGTTCTGGATCGACCGGATGGTCGAGGGAATCAGGCGTCACGCCGAAACCCTGTTGTCGCGAGGAGACGGGCAGGCCGCTCAGGACGCGGCGGTGAAGGCCCTCGCTCTGGATCCGTTCTCGGATTCGGCCGTGCGGCTTGCCATGCTGGCGGCGGCGGTGCGTGGCGAGCGGGCCGGAGCCCTGACCCTGTACGACACCTACGCGGCCCGGTTGGCAGATGAGCTGGGGCTCGAGCCTGACCCCGAGACGGAGGCGCTCGCTGAGCGGATCCGGAGCGAGCGCGAGTGGCGCCTGCCCGACACCGTTACCGATGCGGATCGTTGGGCACGCCGCATTCCGCTGGTGGGCCGCGAACGCGAGCTCGAAGCGGCCCTGGGCGCCCTGTTCGAGTCCTTCGAGGACAGGTCGCCGGCTATCATCCTCATCCATGGGGACTCGGGGTCGGGTAAGACGCGCCTGGGCGAGGAGCTCGCGGCGCGGGCCCGGCTGGAAGGAGCTGTCGTCTCTCACGTCCGGAGCGTGCCGACGGATCACGACCTGGCATGGAGCGGCTTCGCGGGCCTGTGTCGCGGCGGCTTGCTGGAGGGATCCGGGGCGATCAAGGCTCCCCCCGAGGCGCTGGCTTTCGCCCTTGCCGGCGTGGTCGGGCCAGACGAGCGCCTGGTCCGACTCGTTGAAGGGGTCCATCCGGCAGCTCCTGACCTGGCGCTCAGGGACCTGGTCCAAGCGGTCGGTTCGATGCAGCCAGTGCTTCTGTGGATCGACGGTGCCGGAAACCTGGACCCTGAGTCCGCTGGGGCGTTTCAAGCCCTGATTCGGGACGCCGCCGGCGTGCCGTGCTCCCTGCTTCTGACGGCGACTTCGTATCCACCGCGCGAGGAGCTCGACGAGGCAGGAGCCCGGGTTGGAAGGGACATTCCGGGCGTGGCGCTCAGCCTGACGCCGCTCGACCGAGCCGGTCTCCGCGAGCTCGTCGGGCACGTGCTTCCGGATCTGGACGACGAGGCCACCGACCGGATCACCCGACGGATCGAAGCGGATTCCGCGGGCCTCCCGCTGCTCGCGCTCGAGCTGTTGACTGCTGTTCGGCTCGGACTCGAGCTTGACGATGTCGGCGGCGTGTGGCCGAAGCCGTTTCAGACCATGGAGCAGACGTATCCCGGCGATCTCCCCGATTCCGTGGTCGCCGCGATCCGCATCGGTTACAGGCGCCTCGGCCGGCCGGCCCAGAAGATCCTTGCTGCCGCGTCCGTGCTCGAGGACCGGTGCGACGCTCAGATGCTGTCCCGTGCGACCGGCAAGGAGGGCGACGAGCTACTGGAAGCACTGGATGAGCTAGAGTGGAACCGGTGGCTCGTGGCAGAACAGAGGGGCTACGTGTTCGTGGCCCGCATCGTCCGCGACGTGATCGCCCGCGACATGCTCACTCCAGGCCAACGCCGTAGACTTCTCGAGTCGGTCGCTGACGCCTGATTCCCGCGACCGGCGGTCGCGCGTTCCTTGTCTGATGCTCTCTGCCGGATAACCTTTAATACAGCGTCCCGTAAGGAACCGTCTAAAGGAGCCCGCCATGTACACCGTCGTTGGAGCGACCGGAAACACCGGTCGAGTGGTAGCGGAAGAGCTGCTGGCCGGCGGGCATGCCGTCCGCGTCATAGGGCGGAGCGAGGAGAAGCTGGCCGGCTTCGTGGAGAAGGGAGCGGAGGCGGCGGTCGGCGACGTGTCGGATGCCGAGTTTGTTGCCGCGGCGTGCGACGGCGTTGGGGGTGTGTACTGCATGATTCCGCCGCTGTACGAAGTGGACCTGCGTGCTTGGCAGACGGAGGCCGGGACCGCCCTCGTGTCAGGGATCCGCGAGGCGGGCGTGCCCTACGTGGTCAACCTGTCGAGCGTTGGAGCGCAGCATCACGAGGGGACGGGGCCGATCGCCGGATTGCGCGAGCAGGAGGACCGGTTCAACGAGCTGAGCGTGGCGAACGTCCTTCATCTGAGGCCCGGCTGGTTCATGGAGAATTTCTTCATGTCTCTGGATGTGATTCGCGGCATGGGCGTACTCGGGATGCCGATCCGAGGAGACGTGCCCATCGCGATGATCGCGACCCGCGACATAGGCGCCGAGGCCGCGCGCAGGCTGGCGGCGCTCGACTTCGACGGGCACCACACCACGGAGCTCCTCGGGCCGCGTACCTACACCCTGACGGAGATCGCGTCCATCATCGGCGAGGCGATCGGGAAGCCGGATCTCCCGTTCGTCCGCGTGCCGGACGAGGTGGCGGCTGCCGGTCTGGCGGAGATGGGAGCCCACCCGGCGACCGTCGCGACTTTCATGGAGATGTACTGCGGCCTGGACGAGGGTCGGATCGTGCCTGAGGAAACACGTTCCAGGGGGAACACCACACCGACGACTTTCGAGGAGTTCGCGCAGGGGCTGGCCGCCGCGTACGCGGCCTAGCGACTGTCTAACTCCTTCCGAAACGACCGGCCCTGAAGGCCGCGATTTCCAGGGAGGGTGCCCCGCCCACCACCAGGTCTGCGATCAGGTTTCCCGTGATTGGCCCGAGCGTCAGTCCCAGCATGGCGTGCCCGGTGGCCACATAGGCTCCCATGTAGCCGGGCACCCGGCCGATCACCGGAAGTCCGTCCGGGGTGCAAGGCCGGAGACCGCACCATTCCGATACGGGCTCCGGGAGATCGGTGAACGTGAAGTAGCGCCGGGCCGCCGCGTCCAACTGCTCGAGCCGATCCCGCCGCAGGCTCAGGTTGAGGCCTGAGAACTCCAGCGTACCGGCGAACCGCACGTACTGGTCCAGCGGCGAGCAAAACACGGCCCGTTCTCCGAGCAGGCAGGGAACGGACAGGTTCGGTGAGCTGGGGTCGTCCAGGTTCCTGTCGGCGTGGTAACCCTTCGCTGCCTGGATCGGGAGGGGACAGCCGAGAGATGCCATCAGTTCCGGACTGTACGCACCGGTAGCGAGGACGATAGCGTCTGCCGGAACGGTCTCCCCGATGGCGGTACGCACGCCGAGGACTCGGCCACGCTCGGTCTGGATCTCACGAACCGCCACGTCAGCCCTGATCTCCGCGCCCCGGGCCGCTGCCCGGTCGGCCATCTCCAGCACGAAGCGATACGGATCGACGACCGCTCCCTCGTCGTGGGACCAGCCTCCGCGGACGCCGGGTCCCAGGTGAGGCTCACGCTCACGCAATCCGTCGCCATCCAGGTACTCTGGGGCGAAACCGAAGCGGGTGACTACCTCGGCCTCCTCTCGGCCCGACGCGACTCCCTCCTCGGTATCGAACACCTCGAGGTAGCCAGAGCGTCGGTAGCCGCAGTCCAGGCTCTCCCTCCTGACGAGTTCGTCGAACAGTTCCCCCGTCCTGAGGCCCAGGGGAGACAATGACGCCATGCTGTGGTCCACGTGGCGCTCTGTACAGAATCGCCGGAACGTCCACAGCCAGCGGACGAGCGCGGGGTCCCAGCGCGGCTCGATGTACAGGGGGCTGAGCCGATCGCCCATCGAGCGAAGGGCCTGCAGAACGCGGCCGGGGCGGTTGATCGGGGGATGGCCGGGTGAGATCAGACCCGCGTTTCCATAGGACGCGGCTCGTCCGATCTCGTCGCGCTCGAGGAGAGTCACCGTCGCCCCGCGCAGGGCCAGTGAGTAGGCGCTGCACACGCCGATCACGCCGCCGCCCACCACCACGACGCGGAGCTCGGATCCGGACGGCCCCGACCCGTCCTGCGTGCTCATACGGCCTCCGGTAGAGAATCGTGGATTCATGAAGCCCGTCGGTCCCGCGCAGCTCTACGATCTGCTCGTGAACATGAACCTATCCACGCCCGGGGCCGGCTGCGACCTGCCGCGAGCCGTCGCGCGATGACACTCCATGCGTGTTATTGGATGCTCACCTCCATATATTCACTGAGTGCGGCTTCCCGCCGCACGCTGTCGCTGAACCCCTTCCAAGGAGGATGCGAATGGCCTACACGTGGGAAGAACTCCACAAGACGCCCGTAAAGAAGCTGCGCGAGATGGCGGAAGAACTCGGCGACCACGACGAGTTGCACGGCTACTCGACCATGCACAAGGAAAACCTCGTTCCGGCGCTGTGTCACATCCTCGGGATCGAGGATCACGCGCACCACGAGGTCATCGGGGTCGACAAGGCGACAATCAAGGTGAAGATCCGGGAGCTCAAGGTACAGAGGGACGAAGCGCTGGCAGCCGGGGACTCGGTGCAGCTCAAGCGAATTCGCCGCAAGATACATCGTCTGAAGCGGGGACTTCACAAAGCGACGGTCTGATCGCCGCGTTTTGCGGTGCTCGAACCCCGAGGCGGGCCCATTCGGCGGGCCCTTTCCCCGCGGGCCGGACCGGAAACACATCCGCACAGGACTGACGCGATCGTTCCTCGATTCTCTCTCGAGCAGGCGCGCGAGCTTGTCGCGCGCCACTACGGTCTCGACGCCACGGCGCGCGAGCTGCCGAGCTACGTGGACCAGAACTTCCACGTGCTGGATGCGTCAGGTGCCGAATACGTCCTGAAGATCTACAACTCGGACGAAGATCCCAGCTTCGTAGACGCGCAGATTGCAGCGCTGAGACACATTGCGGGTCAAATTTCGGTTCTGGCGACACCGCGGATCATTCCGTGCCTGGACGGCGCGCCGGCGACACGGGCCGGAGAGCATGAAGTCTGTCTGGGAAGCTATCTTCCTGGACAACCGCTGGCCGATTTGCCCCACCCATCGCCGGGTCTCCTGCGGGACCTCGGTCGTGGCCTCGGCGAGCTGGACGAGCGACTCGCGTCGTTTACGCATCCCGCGCTCAGGCGGCAGTTCCGGTGGGATTTGCGGCAGGCGCCCCGGGCCCTGGAATTCGTCGGGCATATCGAAGACGCTGCCGGCCGGGTAGCCGTCCGCGAGCGCTTGGTGCAGTTCAAGTCGGAAGTCCTTCCGATCGTGGACCGGCTGCCGTTCCAGTCCATCCACAACGACGCCAACGACCACAACGTCCTCGTCCTCGAATTGGGCGAGGCACGACAGGGCCTGGTGGATTTCGGGGACATGGTGTGGACCGCGCGCGTCTGCGAGCCGTCGATCGCCATGGCCTACGCGATGTCGCGGGCCGAGAACCCGCTGCAGGCAGGAGCGGAGCTGTTGGCCGGGTATCACGAATCTCTGGCGCTGGGCGTGGCCGAGATCCGTGTCATTCCCCACTTGATCGCAGCCCGGCTCTGCGTCAGTGTGACGATGTCGGCATACCAACGGGGACGAGACCCGGACAACGCATACCTGGCGGTGTCGGAAGCCCCCGCCTGGCGCCTTCTCGACTGGATGTCCAGGACCCCGCGTGCCCTGTGGATCGAGACCTTCGAGGAAGCCTGCGAGAGCGTCCGGCCGATCGAGGGAAACTCCACGCCAGAGCGTGCCGCGGATGAAGCCTGAAGAGATCCTCGAATTGCGACGTCGCCATCTTGGCGGATCGCTCAGCGTGTCCTACCGCCGTCCCCTGAAGATCGTGCGCGGCGAGGGTCAGTTCCTGTTCGACGAACACGGTCGTGCCTTCCTCGATTGCGTGAACAACGTCTGCCACGTGGGGCACTGCCACCCGCGCGTAGTCGAGGCCGCCCGGAGGCAGATCTCTGTCCTCAACACCAATACGCGCTACCTGCACGACCACATCGTCGAATACGCCCGCCGACTGTCGGGTACGATGCCGGACCCGTTGGAAGTGTGCTTCTTCGTGTGCTCCGGCAGCGAGGCCAATGAGCTGGCATTGCGGATGGCCCGGACGGCGACGGGTCGGACGGACGTCGTGGTCCTGGACGGCGCGTACCACGGAAACACGAGCGGGATGGTCGACATCAGCCCGTATAAGTTCAACCACGCGGGAGGAGCGGGGAAGCCGGGTCACGTCCACGTGGCCCCCGTCCCTGACACCTTCCGTGGACCATACCGGAGCGACGATCCGGCGGCGGCCGCGAAGTACGCAGAGGCCGTGCGCGAAGCGGTTCTGCGCGCCAATTCGCTCGGCAGCCCGGCCGCGGCCTTCTTCGCCGAGTCGATACCGGGGTGTGCCGGACAGATCGTCCTGCCGGACGGCTACCTTCGGGCGGCCTACGAGCACGTCCGGGAGGCGGGCGCCGTATGCGTGGCCGACGAAGTTCAGGTGGGGTTCGGGCGCGTGGGAACGCACTGGTGGGCGTACGAGACGCAGGATGTGGTGCCCGAAATCGTCACCCTCGGCAAGCCGATCGGGAACGGCCATCCGATGGGAGCAGTGGTGACCACACGCGAGATCGCCGACGCGTTCGACAACGGGGTGGAGTACTTCAACACGTGCGGCGGAAACCCGGTGTCGTGCGCCATCGGGCTGGCTGTGCTCGATGTGATCGAGGAGGAAGGACTGCGAGCGCACGCCCTGGAGGTAGGGACGCGATTTCGCGACGATCTGGCGGGCCTTGCCGCCCGGCACGCACTGGTAGGAGACGTGCGGGGCCTCGGTCTGTTCATCGGAGTCGAGCTGGTGCGTGACCGCTATTCTCTCGAACCCGCGACGCAGGAGGCGACGGACGTCATCAACGAGATGAAGGAGCGGGGAATCCTGCTCAGCACGGACGGCCCGTTCGAGAACGTGATCAAGATCAAGCCACCGCTGGTGTTCTCGCACGACGATGCGGACCGGGTCGTCGAGGAGCTGGACTCGGTGCTGTCGGGGATACCGGTGGGCGACAACTGACGTAACTTAGCAGATTGGACGTAAGCAACCGAGGAGAGGAGTCGAGATGTTCGAGGCGAGCACACATATAGAGCGGCGGAAGGGCCTGCGGGAGCGTGTAGGTTCGGGGTTGATTCTGTTTCTGGGCAACGACCCGGCGCCCATGAACTACCCGGATAATCCATACCACTTCAGGCAGGACAGTTCCTTCCTCTACTACTTCGGACTTGACCAGGCGGGCCTCGCGGCCGTGATCGACGTTGATTCTGGAGAGGAGATCGTGTTCGGGCACGAGCCGACGGTAGACGAAATCGTGTGGACGGGGCCTCTCCCGACGCTGATCGAGGAGTGCGCTCACGTCGGCGTCCACCGGTGCGACGAACCGGAGAAGCTGGACGAAGTGCTCCGCTCCGCGAGAGATGCGGGCCGTGAGATTCACTTCCTCCCGCAGTACCGGGCGTGGAACCGCATCAAGCTGGCCAGGCTGCTCGGGATTCCGGGCCTCACGACGGACGACCACGTGTCACGGCCGTTGCTGGAGGCAGTGATCGACCAGCGGCTGTACAAGACGGACGAAGAGATCGCGGAGATGGAGATCGCGATCGACATCAGCTACGACATGCACACGCTGGCCATGCACATGATCCGACCGGGTATGGTCGAGCGCGAGGTGGCCGGGTCAGTCGAGGGAATCGTGCTGTCGCGCGGCGGACTGGTGTCCTTTCCGGTCATCTTCTCGGTCCGCGGAGAGGTGCTTCACAACCACACGTATGAGAATGTGATGAAGGACGGGCAGCTGGCGGTGCACGATTCCGGCGCGACATCGCCGCTCGGATACGCATCGGACATCACGCGCACCATGCCGGTCAGCGGCCGATTCGACACGCGTCAGCGGGAGATCTACGACATCGTGCTGAACGCGCTCGAGACGTCGACAGCTGCCATGAAGCCCGGCATCCCGTTCCGCGACGTGCACTTCGTGGCTTGCAGGGTGATCGCTTCCGGACTCAAAGACCTCGGGATCATGACGGGCGACGTGGACGAGGCGGTCGCCGCCGGGGCACATGCGATCTGCATGCCGCACGGGCTCGGACACATGATCGGGCTGGACGTGCACGACATGGAGGGGCTGGACGAAAACCTGGTCGGCTACGGCAAGGAATTCGAGCGCAGCACGCAGTTCGGAACGGCGTACCTGCGGGCGGCGCGGACCATCGAGCCCGGCTTCGTGCTCACGGTCGAGCCTGGCTGCTACTTCATCCCGCAGCTGATCGACAAGTGGCGTGCGGAGGGGACCAACGCCGAGTTCCTCGACTTCGATCGCCTCGATTCCTACAAGGGCTTCGGTGGCGTGCGGATCGAGGACGACGTGCTGGTCACAGGGGACGGCCATCGCGTGCTCGGGCGTCCGATTCCGAAGACGGCGGACGAGGTGGAGGCGGAGATGGGAGCGACAGTATGAGAGTCTCGGACGCGCCGGAGATCGAGCCGTTCGACCTGGCGATAAAGCTGGAGGCGGGTGAGGAGATCCATGTCCTGGATGTAAGGGCGCCGGAGCGCCTTGCAGCGGGCCGCGTGGAGCCGGTGCCAGAGGACCGGTTTCACAATGTCCGCGGGTCGGAATTCGTGCACCTGGCCGATCCCGCGTCCGCGATCGGACTGGACTCGGCACACCCCGTGGCCGTGGTGTGCGGGAATGGTAACGACAGCAGGTCGATCGCGATGATGCTCGAACAGCGCGGGTATCAAGCGTGGTCTCTGCGTGGCGGGATCACGGCCTGGATGAGCGTGGTCATCCAGCGCGAGCTCGAGCCGCCGCCGGGATTCGATCGGCTGATCCAGTTCGACCGTATCGGGAAGGGAGCGCTCGGCTACCTGCTGGTGGCGGAGGGGGAGGCGCTGGTCATCGATCCTTCGCAGGACTGGACCGCGTACGTGGAGACTGCGTCGTCGGCCGGCGCCCGAATCGTCGCCGTGGCGGACACGCACGTCCACGCCGACTACATCAGTGGCGCGCCGGACATGTCCCGGGCGCTCGGTGTGCCGTATTACCTGCACCCCGCGGACAACTCCTGGCCGTACGACGGGACTCCGGGCCGCCTCGAAATCGAGGAGCTGGCCGAAGGTACAGTCCTGTCCGTGGGCGGCCACAGGGTGCTGGCTCTCCATACGCCGGGGCATACCGAGGGGAGCGTCACGTTCGTGGCGGGAGACATGGCGGGAGACGGCGTCGCGTTCACCGGCGACTTCCTGTTCGTCGATTCGATCGGTCGCCCGGACCTGGCGGGGAAGATGGAGGTCTGGGTCGGCGACCTGTGGAACAGCCTCGAACGCGCGAAGGATACGTGGGGGCCGAGGCTGAGACTGCTTCCGGCGCACTACGCGGGAGACGGCGAGCGCAACCCGGACCGCTCCGTGGACCGGGCGTTCGGCGATGCGAGGGAGGAGAACGACACCCTGAAGATGGACGACGAGGCCGTTTTTCGATCCTGGGTCGAGTCGCACGTCTCGACCCCACCGGAGGCCTATCCCCGCATCAAGGCGATCAACGCCGGCCTGGTGGAGGTCACACGACAGCAGGCGGACGTGCTCGAAGCGGGAAAGAACGAATGCGCGGTCGGATGACCGGCCGACTGGTAGACTCGCCAACGGACGTCCAGCGCGTATATTGAAGACACTCGGCGTCACGTCGCCGACCGAGCAATGCCCCGGTTCGCCGCCTGTCCGCAAGCGGAGCGAAAGCGCCCCGATGCCTGGAGCGCGTAAGCGGAGCTGTCAAAGATGGTGTGCCGGAGCTGGGGGCGGAACGAAAGGACCGCCCCTTTTTTCTTTCCGTGCTGTTACAGGCCCCTGTTGCTCTCACGCCACGGCGCTCTCGCACCAATCGCGTAAGTTCAATTATTACAACGTAGTTACTCGCGGTACACCGTTTGCTTGTCTATAGGGACGCAACCCTCATCGTGAGGCAATCGTAGCGCATGGCATACACGCGAAGTCCCCGGACACCGGAAGACATGCTGCGGAACGCGGCGGAAATCGAGCAGGCGACTCATCGAGTGGCTCTATTTCTCGATGCGACCGACGACCGCGTGAGAGAGCATCCGGGCCCGGCTCTCGTAGCCGCGCTGGGGAGGTTTCCCGACCGTCAGCCGCTGCGTCGCGGCAAGGACAAGGCTCTTCTGGATGCCATACGCGTGCTCGCCCGTGAACTGCCGGAGCACTACACGCGGAAGAATCAGATCATGATATGGCTGAGCGCCACTTCACGGCAGGCGTCCCGCGAGAACTGGCCCGCGGAAGCGTGGGAGGGCAATCCGCGAGTTTGATCCGACCCCCGTCCGCCGGCTCTTCGGGCGACCGGGAGCCGGCGGACGACCCTCCTTCCCGGGCCCCCTGCCAGCCGCTAGCCGATCCGACTGACCAGGTACAGGACCGCGAAACCGCTCAGGACGATCAGCCCGATCCAGGAAAGGACGACCAGCGCCCGGCCGGGTCGGTGCTCGGGCGGAACGGGGTCCGCCGTCACGGCGCGCAGATTCAGGTAACCGAGCGCCGGAGCCGTCAGGAACGACACAATGGTGGCGAAGTCCACCATCGTGGTGAGGGATCCCGGGAACACCGCGAGCACCAGGACGGTCAGCCCGCTCAGGATGGCGATCGTGCCCCAGTAAGCTCTCCCGGTTCCGGCGTAGGCAGAGGTCCCCTCCGGATCCACGAAGGCCACCCGGAAACCGCGGTCGAGCGCCCTCGGAAACCCGTCGATCACGGTCAGTGTGGTGGAGAACATTGTGGTGAGGACTGCCGTGTACACGATCGGTCGTGTCCAACCACCCAACGTATTCGTGTACAGAGAGACGAGCTGTGCTGAGTACTCTGTGCCCCTCGGGCTGAACGCCTGTCCTGAGCCGTGCATGAGCGCGGCTCCGAGCGTCAGGAAGGCGAATGCCAACACGCCCGTTGTGATGTAGCCTATCCGGAAGTCGAGGAGGACAGCGTCAAGGCTCGCCCGCTCGCCGCTCGCCCGGCTCTTGGCCAGCGTCCACAGCGAGCTCCACACGGAGATGTCGATCGCCGACGGCATCCAGCCCACCAGCGCCAGCACGAACGCCAGCGGAACCGCCCCGTCGAGGGCACCGCGCGGCCAGAGCGCTAGCGTCGACAGGTCCGCGTGGGGCAGGGTGATCGCGGCGGCCGCCAGGGTCGAGACGGCCAGAAGCAGCATCACCAGCTTGATGACGCGGTCCAGGAACGAGAACCGTCCCGCGATGAGGAGTGCCGCGCACAGGCCGCACAGCACTGCCGAAACGAGCGGGATCGACCAGTCGAGCCCCAACACGAGCTTGATAAGGAAGGCCGTGAACAACACGACAGCTAGTTGGACGAAGAGTGCCGTGCAGAGTGTGATGGACAGGTAGAGCCACAGCGCCCAGCGGCCGATCCTGCGGTATCCCTCCACCAGGCTCAGCCCCGTGGCCGCCGCGTACCTCGGCCCGAACTCGAAGAATGGGTACTTGAGGACGAGAGCGAGGAGGACCACGCCGGCGAGCCCGAAACCCGCCATGGCGCCGGCGCGCGTGGACTGGACGAGGTGAGACACGCCGATGGCGGCGGCCGCCCACATGAGACCGGGGCCAAACGCTTTGCGGAAGCTGGTCTTCGGGATCCCGGTCGCCATGCTGAAAGCTAACCCGTGGCCGGCACGCGCCTCAATGCTGGGCCGGGATGGGGCCTACTCCACCCGCATGGCCTCCATCGGTTCGAGCGCCGCTCGTCCCGGACCTCTTCCTTGACCTTCTTCAACCCGAGGCGGACGCCTCGAGACCGGAGACGAGCCGGTCCAGAGCTTCGAACGCCGAGAGAATGTCCCCCGGTCTGACCAGCACTGGAGGCGGGGTGCGGAACAGACGGTTACGGTACGCCGCCAGTGTCAGCAGACGCTCCTGCTCTTCCGCCGTCATGGTTACACCGGTCGCCTCCTGCGCCGTGACCCGCGAGCGTCGGCAGGCGAATCGTCGGTCCTCCCACCCCCTGTGCATCCCCGGGCTCACACACTCGAGCTCGGTATCGCTCAGCAAGTCGATCACCTCGTTGAACTGGAGTGCCTTGGGCACCTGGATGCCGTCCCGATGCACATCGATCTCAGGATCAGGCAGCTCAAGCTGCAGGGCGATCGTGGCTGGAAACCGGTCGCGGATCGGATTCAGTAGATGGACCGTGAGGATTTCGGCGGCGCGCAGCCCAAGGTCGAGCGATTCGCACAGCGCGACGAGGTCGTCGGCAGCACGGGTGCGTGCTTTGACAGCTCCGTCCCACAGGCGGTGGGCTTCCTCCTCCGGTCCCAGTTCGATGACGTCAGCGAGCGAGCTCATTCGTTTGGTTCTCTTCCGGGCCCTGACCGGACGCGCGGCATCGGACGATGTCCGGACCGGCCTGCCCTCGATGGTCTATTCGGAGTCCGTGAGTCCTGCCCCGAGCGAGCTATCGAACACCTCGTTGTCGGTGATCGGGACGTGGCACTGGCGGCAGCGCCAGCGCTCGGGGTGCGTCGTGCGAGCCTCCTCGCGTGCTCCCGGCCCGTCGTGGCACGCCACGCAGTTCTCTCGCATCAAGACACGGTGCGGGATGCGGGGAGGCGCGCCGAGGGTGGCACGATCGCCGGCCGCCAGGTCCTGGGCGAGCCCTTCGAACTCCGAGGCCACGAACAGGTCATCCGTCGCCTGGAACACGTGGCACTGCCGGCACCGGATGGTCCCGCCCGCCATCGACGTGTTGTCGTGCGGAGAATTCGGCGCGAAACCCACGCCTTTCACGGACTGGCCCCGCTCGTTGTGGCACGCCGAGCAGGCCGCGCCGAAGTTGTCGTGCGGAATCGTGGGCGGCGCGCCGTCGTACGCCCGGCGCTCGGCGCGAACGCTGGCGGACGACTTCACAGCGCCTTCCCGGTCGGGGACCTGCACCTTGCCGGAGTCCGCACACCCGGCCGCCACGAGGGCGAACAGGGCCGCGAAACACACTGCTGCTCGTCCGGTCACGATCGACGTGCGCATCCCGCCTCCTCTCAGGCTCGCTCGACGCGGACCGCGCATTTCTTGTAGTCCGGTTCCTTGGAGATGTTGTCCATCGCGTCCAGGGTAAGGACGTTCGGCAGCCTCGACTCGTCGAAGAACGGAATGAACAGTGAGCCCTGCGGCGGCTTGCCGCGGCCGTCCACCTGGACCGGCAACTCGAGCTCGCCACGCCGGCTCACCACGCGGACCATCTGCCCGGTGCCTACTCCGAGCCGCTGGGCGTCCGCCCGGTTCATCTCGACGTAGCCCTCGGGTACCGCCTGGTGCAACTGCTTCACGCGGCGCGTCATCGAACCGGTGTGCCAGTGCTCGAGCACGCGTCCGGTACACAGCCAGAACGGGTACTCTTCGTCCGGCATTTCCGCCGGTGGGTGCCAGGGGCGAATCCAGAACGCCGCCTTCTCTCCGTAGCCCTTGGCCTTGTAGAAGTGGACGCCGCGCGCCTTCTTGACGTAGGGGTCGTGGCCCGCGGCGTAGCGGTAACGCGTCTCGACGCCGTCCACCACCGGCCACAACAGGCCCCGCGTCTGCTCGAGCTGCTCGTACGAGGCGACGTCCTTGCCGAGCCCGAGCGTGAAGCTCCGGTACTCCTCGTACATCGGCTTGTGCCAGTCGCTTTCCCACGGGAACAGGTGTCCCATCCCCATGCGCTTGGCTACTTCCATGATTTGCCACGCGTCCTCGGTGGCCTCGCCCGGCGGATCCACAGCCTTATGCCAGTGCTGCGTCCGCCGCTCGGAGTTTCCGAATACGCCCTCGCGCTCCACCCACGCGGCGGCGGGAAGTACCAGGTCAGCCACTTCGGTGGTCGGGGTCGGGTAAACGTCGCTCACGATCAGAAAGCGTCCGTCGCCTGGCTCGCGCTTGATGCGGTTCAGGTTCGGGATGCTGACCCACGGGTTCGTGGTCTGCGTCCACATGACCTTTACATCGCCACGCATGAACGCCCGGAACATGTCCATGGTGTGGTAGCCGGGCTTCGGCGGAATCGTGCCGGCCGGCACGCCCCAGATTTCCTCGGCCCTGGCCCGGTGCTCCGGGTTCATCACCACCATGTCGGCCGGGAGGCGGTGCGCCAGCGTGCCAACCTCGCGGACCGTTCCACAAGCGGACGGTTGGCCCGTGAGACTGAACGGGTTGGAGCCCGGGCGGCTGATCTTGCCTGTGATCAGGTGAAGGTCCGTTATCAGGTTGTTCATCCAGGTGCCGCGCGTGTGCTGGTTTACTCCCATGCACCAGGTGCTCACCGTGCCGCGGCTCTGGTCCCCGTACATTTCGGCGAGGGCGCGGATCTGCCCGACTGGGACGCCCGAGATCTCGCTCACCCGCTCCGGGGTGTAGTCCGCCAGGAACTCCTCGAGCTCGGCCAGGGACGCGTCTCGACCCTGGTCCTTGAACCGGTAGTGCTCGGCCGGCCCATCCGATGGATCGAGCCCCAGGCCGTCCTCGCCCCAGGAACCGAAGCCGATCTGATTGATATCCTCGATGCCGCGCTTGAAGACGACGTTCTCATCCAGGAAGGCCTGGCTGATCTTCCCGTCCCGCACGAGCAGGTGGAGGATGCCGTTCGCCAGGGCGAGATCGCTGCCCGGCGTGAACTCCACGTACATGTCCGCGTAGTCGGTAGTCGGGGTTCGGCGCGTACCGATGTCCACGATCCGGACGCCCGGGTTCTCGCGCTTGTTCGCGAGGATGCGGGAGAACAGCACGGGGTGCATCTCGGCCATGTTGTTGCCCCAGAGGATGAAGTCGTCGCCGACCTCGAAGTCCTCGTAGCAGCCCATGGGCTCGTCGCTCTGAAATTGCGTCATGAAGCCGGTCACGGCGGAGGCCATGCACAGGCGGGCGTTCGGCTCGACGTTGTTGGATCGAAGGCCGGCGCGGAACCACTTCGAGGCCGCGTACCCGTCGAATACCGTCCACTGACCGGACCCGTAGATTGCTACCGAGTCGGGGCCGGACTCGTCGAGCGCCTCCTGGTACTTCGACGCGATCAGGTCCAGCGCCTCGTCCCACGAGATGCGCTTCCACTCGTCGCCGTCGCGGAGCATCGGGTACTTCAAGCGATCCTCGCCGTACAGCATCCCGGGCAGATGGTAGCCCTTCACGCAGAGGAGGCCGCGGTTCACCGGGCTCTTCACGTCGCCGCGCACGGTAACAACTTTGCCGTCGCGCACGCCCACCTCGACGCCGCAGCCCGTTCCGCAGTACCTGCACGGCGCCTTGCTCCACGTGAGGTCGGCCTCGTTGATTCCATCCGCGTTGGCCGCCAGGCGGGACGCCGTCTCCTGGTCAGCGCACGAGAACGCGGCCAGGCCGGCCGTAGAGGCGCCCAGGGTCTTGAGGAAGTTTCTGCGTCTCATGACGAATCGTCCCTCTCAGTTTCTCTCAGTGCTGCCGTATCGGCGGTCCATCTCCTCGCGGATCCGCGAGGCCGCCTCTTCGGCGCCGTCCTCGAACCACACGTGCTCCGGCCGGGCGAGGATCTGGTCCACTACCCGCTCGACGAACGCGGCCTGCGAGGACATGCCCGTTGCACGCGCGTGCTCGATGATCTCGCGCGCCTGCGGGATGAGCTCCATGTAGAAGCGCTCGGCGACCTCGTACATGCCGTGCCAGTGCGTGTAGTCCGGTGCCATCATCGAGGCTCCGTGGCGGGCACGACGTCCTTCGTGGTGCCACAGATAGAACCACGTCCACTCGATCTGTTCGTCGAAGTTCGTCGGCGTTCGCAGCCCGTTAGATTCCAGGGCCCCCATGATCGCGAGCCCGGGCTTGGCGAACTTCTCGTTGTACAGGATCACTAGGTTGTCGTACTGCGTGTAGAACGAGTTGACGTAGCTGTCGGTGTGGCAGTTCGAGCAAACCTCCTTCATCCGGTCGCGCTTCTGCTCGGCCGTGTCGTGGATGAGGTCGCGTCGTGTCTCGGGGTCCGTCTCGGTGACGATCGCGTGATTGATGTCCGTATCCATCACGCGGCTTACCGGGGGACGGTTGGTCCACGAGATCCGCTCACCCGGATCGTGCGTGATCCGCCCGCCGTTCCGGATGTTTCCGGACATGTGGCACGTCGCGCAGGTAGGCGCGGCTGCGTAGTCCCTACCGAGGATCCACTCCTCGGCGTCCAGGTTCATTTCGTCCTTGAGGTCGCGGAACGCGATGCCGTGCTTCGATTCCTCGTAGATCTCCTTCTGTGGATGGTCCGGTCCGAGGTGGCACTTGCCGCAGTTCTCGGGTTGGCGCGCCCGACGCGGCGAAAAGTCGTGCCGGCTGTGACAGGCGGTGCATGAGCCACGCGAGCCGTCCAGGTTCAGGCGTCCGATCCCCGTGTTCGGCCAGGTCTCGGCGTATATCAGCGGCTTGCCGTTCTCGTCGCGCGAGATCCGACCCACTGCGTCGAGGTTGGTAGGGCGGCCGTCGGCGTCAGGGGCCAGGTCGTCCACCGTGATAAGTCCTCCGTCCGAGGCCTCGATCGCCACCTTGGCCCCGTGGCACTGCTGGCACCCGGAATACGCGCTCGCCATGCCGAGTACCCTGTCCACGGCCTTGCCCGGCGTCGGGGAGTGCGGATCGAATTCGAAGCGCGCGCCTTCGACCGTCTCGGCGAGGAAGTTGTCGAGGGAGGCGAGAATGTTCCCGGCGGCCGCGTGGTGGCTCTGCTCGAACTCGGCCTGCTCGTGGTCGTGGCACCGCGCACAGTCCAGCGGCGTGACCACCGTCGCGATCTGCTCGCCGTGGTGCAGGTAGCTGTCCGCCTCCTCACGCTCGGCCCGGTGACACTCCACGCATCCGACGCCCTTCTCGGCGTGCGTGGAACCTTCCCAGTGAGTGACGATGCCCGGGTTTTCCTCCGCGTGGCACTCCACGCACTCGCGCGAGGAAGCCGGCACCGACACATGCGGCGGTCTGATGCCCGCTTCCTCTGCCTTCCGCGCCGTCTCCATCCACTGGACGAGGACGAGCGACAGGAGGAAAAGGCCGCCGAGGGTGGCGATCACGATGCGCTTGGTCTCGAGAGTCATAAAAGATCCCCTGTGCGTGCGATCCGAATGATTACCGTTTCTCGATCACAGATCAGTGTCGTGCGAAGGCCTCCCACAGGGTGAGCCCGATGATGGCCAGGACCCCGAGGACGCCGATCCAAACACTGGCTTCCTTGAACTTCGTGTGCTTACGAATCCACTCGTCGATGAAGGGCCACCCGAACATGACGAACACGATAAAGCCCATGCTCAGAATCGCGGCAGTGCCGCTGAACAGCTTCAGCCAGCGGAAGGCCACGTAGAAGAACCACTCCGGCTTGATCACCTCGGGCGTCTGGAGCGGATTGGCCTGCGGCCCCAGCGTCGCCGGGAGAATCGTGGCCAGCGCGCTCAGCACGAGCATGAGCACGAGACCGATCAGGATTTCCGTATACAGGTGGTCGGGGAAGAAGTTGAACGTCTTCGCGACGCCTTCGTCCTCGTCCTTGAACCGGTACTCGGTGATGCCCTGCAGCCGGATGACCGTGATGTGAACCGTGACCAGCAGAATGATCGTCACCGGGAGCACCGCGGCGTGCAGGATGAAGAACCGCGACAGAGTCGCCTGGTTGTAGGCGTCGCCGCCCAGCAGCATGTTCTTCACGAATGTGCCGATGAACGGGAGGGAGTCGGCGATGTTGGCTCCGACCGTGGCTCCCCAGAAGCTGAGCTGCTCGAACACCAGGCTGTATCCGGTGAAGCCGGCCCCGAGCGTCGCCAGCAGAAGGCACATTCCCACCATCCAGTTGATCTCACGCGGCTTCCGATATGCGCCGGTGAAGAACACGCGGATCTGGTGCAGGATCACCGCCACGATCATCAGCGTGGCGGCCCACTTGTGCACGCTCCGGATGTACCACCCGAACGAGACCTCGCGTGTGATGTACTCGACCGACTCGTAGGCGGTCGACGGAGAGGCCTCGTAGTAGAACGCGAGCAGGATGCCGGTGAAGATCTGGACGATGAACAGGTAGGCTGGTGTGCCGCCGAGCGCGAACCACCACCGCTTCAGATGATACGGTACCGGTTCGTTCGTCAGTTCGCGGAATTGCTGGCCGGATACCGGGAGGCGGTCGCCGAGCCAGCTCCGCAGGCCCATCAGGCCTTCCTTCCGCCGTCACCGCACCCGAGACACGGGTCGTGACCGGGCCCGGAGACAGGTTCCTCGTCGCGCACGATCCCCGCCTGGTGCGTCGCCTCGCCGCCTGCGCCCGCGAACCGGGGCGGCGGAACCGCGATGTGCAGAAGGCCCCGCTCGACCTTCAGCTCGTAGCGCGGCAGCGATTGGCCGGCTTCGCCCGGAGGTCCGCCGGTCGCCACGCCGGACGGGTCGAACACTCCGTTGTGGCACGGGCAGAAGAAGCGGTCGTTCTGAGACTCCCAGCGCACCTGGCAGCCCAGGTGGGGGCAGGTGCTCGACAGCGCGATGAAGTCGGCCGCGCCACCGTCCCGCGCCATGCGCGTGATGTTGATCGCCTCGCCCGAGGGTCCCCGGTAACGGATCGCCTCGCCGACTTTCACGCCTGCCACCTCGGTCACGAACTGCCACATCACCTCGCCCGTGCGTGCCGGGTACAGGAACCGGCCTGAGATGGCCGCGAATCCTCCGTAACCGCCTACCACGCCGACGGCCATCGCGACCCGGGAAGCGTTCTTGACGAAATCCCTGCGATCGGGGTCTTCGGAGGGAGAAAGGTGTTCAGGCTTCGCGTCGTCCGGCATGTTGGATTGCCCTCGATTGAGATTCCCTGGATACCGCAGTGCCGGTCTAAATTGTCATATGTGGGTGAGTTTATAGCACCGAACTGTCAGCGTCAACCAGTGCTGAAAGGCGCGCGCGCGGTGCTCTGGGACGCCCTCAGTTTCGGGGGGGATTTGCCGTGCGCCAGCTCGTCAGGAAGGCTTCCGTGAGGTGCCCTACATCGGCCCGCAGGGTCTCTTCCGCTCGCGACATTCCGGTCACGGTGAGACGCTCGAGGGACCACGTGCGCGCGGGGCCCAGCCACCGGTTCAGGGTCGAGGCGGCGGGCTGAAAGAAAGAGAGGGACGTGAGCAGGACGATGTCGGGGCCGGCCTCGAGAGGGATCGCGGTCACGTCGAGAGTAAGGAAGGCGACGGCGAAGTCCGCGACAGGTACTCCCTCCTGGCGCAGCTTCGTGTCGAGAAGCGCCCCGAGGAGGCCCGGGGCCACCCCGATGTCGGCCGCCGCTCCCTCGAGGTCGTTGACGACGATCTCCAACTTGGCGATGCGCTCCAGGCTGGCAATCTCGCTCTCCGACTGCGCTCGCGCTTCCGCTAACGAGGACATGAGCATCGCCGCTGCCAACAGAGTCCGAGCGCTCATCGCTCGCCGAACCATCGCCCCTCCACTCGCGGTTCCGGACGAGTGTCCGGAACGGTCAACCGAATCGTCTCGACGAACAGGAATGATAACACTTCCGCCCGGGAGCGGATCCCCGGTGAGCCCTGGTCGATGCCCGTCACGGAACACACGGCCGCCCTGTCGGGTTAGTGTAGCGTCACGAGGGTCGCCGGAGGGCGGTCCGATTCGCGCCTGGACCCGTCCGGGCACCCCTCGCAGTGGAGGTTAGGACATGAGGAAGCTTGTCATGGCGGTCGTCGCGTTGATGGTGATGGCGGTCATCGCCGCGCCGTCGGCCGACGCGCAGGAGTACGGCGACAAGGCGAAGTCTCACTGGATGAAGGGCACGATGACACCGCCGGATCAGGAGACGATGGAGATCGCCTACGAGATGTCGTGGGGCGATCACGGGGCGAAAGGCTGGATCGTAGCCGATGGCGAGGACGGGGAGAAGGTCAAGATCGAGATGAAGGACATCTCGATGGATGGGGACTACCTCAACTACACTTTTACCCCTCCGGACAACGCCGACCTGGTTGTCTCCTGTTCACTGAAGAAACAGTCGGACGGTGGCTTCGCGGGCACGTGCAACGACAACGAGGAAGATGGACGCAGAGGCAAGATGACGATGGCGCCGATGGGGGGAATGAACCCCTGCGCCGCGAACCCGTGCGCGGCCAATCCGTGCGCTGCCAAGATGAATCCGTGTGGCGCCAATCCCTGCGCCGCCAAGAAGGACCCGGGCTCAGGATGACCGCGGGGTTATAAAGAGCAGGACTGACCGGCAGGCAGTGGGCGGCGGTCGACGTGGTTCGGCCGCCGCCCTTCGTGCATCCCGGATGGGCGCAACGGGTCACCGCTGGGACACATCGTCACCCCCCCAAGCGCCTGCAGATACCACGCTTGCGGGCCACCGAACCCCGGGCATCCGCATAAGTACCATGGTACATGCGGAGATGTACGGAAAGCCCCCCGTCAGCCCTGTTTGGCACCCTTTGTGCTATTCCTCACAAGACGATTGGCGGCTCGACGGCGCACCCCCAATGGCGTCGGGCTTTTTGTTCTGGGGAGAGCAACCTTCAAGGGGGCATTTCAATGAAACTCAGACACGGGTTGGGGATCTTCGCAATCCTGTCGCTCGCACTGGTCGGGTGCACGGGCGACCAGGGTCCAGCCGGACCTCCGGGACCGGAAGGCCCCGAGGGCCCCGAAGGACCTCCGGGCGAAAGCTTCAGCGAGTTCGCGTACCAGGGCGACTTCGGTGACGCTTGCCAGCACTGCCACGCCACGGCGGTCGGGGACGTCCTGACCACGAAGCACACGAACGCGTTCCTGGACCTCGGCGAGTCGCAGACGAACCTGTACTGCGTGCAGTGCCACACGACGGGGTTCAACTGCGCGGTGGCCTTCGGTGACACCGAGATCGATCCGGCGACGTGCTGGGATCCTTCCGACGGCTACAGCGGCTACGTAGGTGACACCACCGAGGAAGGCATGGCGCGCGCCATGTCCCTCGAGGGAGTGCAGTGCGAGGCGTGTCACGGTGCGATGGGCCCGAACTTCAATGCCCACGTACCGGAGGTGTCTTTCGCCACGCATGACGATCCGGTCTCGGGTGAGTCACTGTCGCTGTGCGCGCAGTGCCACGGCGGTCAGATCGATGAGTGGATGTTGTCCGGCCATGCTAACGCGGCCGGCGGGGATATCGAAGCGTTCAACGACGAGCACTATGCGTCGAGCGGCAGTTGCCAGGGCTGCCACACGTCCGAGGGCTTCATTCGCCAGGAGGACCCGGCCTTCGCTACGTATGACTTCGGCGACGAAGTCAGCTTCATCGGGTGCCCGACGTGCCACGATCCGCATGTAGGCGACATGGGCTCCGGCAACGAGGTGCAGCTGCGGAATGTGGGAGCGGTCGAGCTGAATTACACGTTCCCGTATGATCCGGGCGACGCAGAGGCCCCGGTCATGGAGGGCTACGGCGTCGGCCAGGTTTGTGCCAATTGCCACAAGGCGCGTCGCGACAACGGGGACATCGCGGAGCAAATCCTCCTCGGCGACTCGCACTTCGGGCCGCACCACAGCCCGCAGGCCGACATGTTCGTCGGGGCCGGCTCGTACGAGATCCCCGACATGACGTACAACCGGACTTCCGCGCACCAGTCTGCGGTCGCGACCGGGTGTGTCGAGTGTCACATGGTGCGCGAGGCGCTGATCCACGGCGATCTCACGGATCACGCGTTCCACACGTTCGAGGTGAACACGGAGAACTGCCTGCCGTGCCACACCCTTCCGGAAGGTGACTTCGACTATAACGGCGTGCAGACGGAGATCCGCGGGAAGCTCGACCAGGTAGCGGTCCTGTTGGGTTACGCTGACTGGGATACGCTCTACCTCATATTCGAGGACGAGAACGAGCTGTGGACAGTTGCACAGCGTGGGGCTTTTTATGGCGCCGTGTTCGTGGCCGAGTCTGGCGACTTGGGTGTGCACAACTCGAGTTACGCGCGCTCCCTTCTGGACAACGCGATCACGTACCTCACGCCGGCACCGTAAGCATGACCTGAACCCCGGCGCCCTCGAAGCGGAGGACGTCCGGGAAGCACAACTTGGGTGATCCCCACCCGGGAAGATGGCGAGGCCCGGAGGCGCCACGAGTGTCTCCGGGCCTTGCCGTATCCGTTATTCTGAACGATCCTCGTGCGATTCCACACATTGACGGGAGCGGGTGAGCCGGAGGAGGGCACCCCGCTGCAGGCGGAACGAGGGAGCGAGCATGGGAGAGAGAGCGACGAGGGGCGGAGCTGACACTCCCACCGCGACCGCGGTGCCACTGGCCTTCGCCGCGATCTACCTGATCTGGGGCTCCACCTACCTGGCAATCCGGTTCGCCGTCGAAACCCTGCCCCCGTTCCTGATGCTGTTCGCCCGGTTCTTCACCGCCGGCGTTCTGATGTATGTCTTCCTGCGCTGGCGAGGAGTACCCCGTCCGAATGCCCGGGAATGGGCGGGTGCAGCCGTCGTAGGCGGCATGCTGCTGCTCGGCGGCACGGGCGCCGTCGGGTGGGCCGAACAGTGGATCTCCTCTGGGCTCGCGGCCCTGATCGTCGCGATCGTTCCTGTGTGGATGGTGTTGCTGGACTGGGCCGGGCCGGCGAAGCGAAAGCCGACCCGTGCGGTCATCGTGGGTCTCGTCCTGGGGCTTGTGGGCGTCGCCGTGCTGGTCGGTCCCGTGGAGCTGTCCGGCGGTGGAAAGATGCAGTTCATCGGATCTGCGGTCGTCGTGTTCGGGACGCTTTCCTGGGCCACCGGCTCCGTGTATGGCGTTCGGCTACCCCAGCCCTCGTCGCCGTGGATGTCGGCGGCGCTCCAGATGACGGCCGGCGGGGTACTGCTTCTCGCCTTCGGCACGGCGATGGGGGAGTGGGCGCGCGTGGATCCGGGACAGATGTCGGCGCGCTCGCTCGGCGCGCTCGCCTACCTGGTGGTGTTCGGGTCACTGATCGCTTTCGCGGCCTACGTGTTCCTGCTTCGGCACGAGGCGCCGGCGCGCGTGGGGAGCTACGCGTACGTGAACCCGGTGGTGGCCGTGTTCCTCGGGTGGGCGCTGGCAGCTGAACCGGTCACGGCCCGGACGATCGTGGCGGCCGGGATCATCCTAACGGGCGTCGTCCTGATCGTCACGCATCGGGCAGCGAAGGGGCCGCCGGACGAACCGCAGTTAGAGCCGATGGTCGGGGACGAAGAGCCTGGCCTGGATTCCCCGGTGACGCCCTGCGCGACCTGCTGAGCGACGATGCGAACTGAGCGAGATCAGGAGCCGAATCCGGTGGATGATCCGCGGCGACCGGCCTACGCCCACCTCCCGCCGTCGGAGCTCGCCAACCGGGCAGCCCGGGCCGTTGCCCTCCTCGCGGACTGCCGCCTGTGTCCCCGGGATTGCGGGGTGGACCGACTCGCCGACCGCTGGTCTGCCTGCAAGACGGGTCGACACGCCGTCGTAAGCAGTTGTTTTCCCCATTTCGGGGAGGAAGATTGCCTGCGAGGCAGGTACGGGTCAGGGACGATATTCTTCGTCCACTGCAATCTGCGGTGCGTGTTCTGCCAGAACTACGACATCAGCCAGGGCCAGCGGCCGGCCTCGACGCGCGGAATCTCGCCCTCGCGCCTGGCCGCGCTCATGCTGGAACTCCAGGCCCGCGGCTGCCACAACATCAACTTCGTGACGCCGGAGCACGTCGTGCCGCAGATCCTCGAGGCCTTGGTGCCGGCGGTCGAGGGAGGTCTCCGGCTACCCCTCGTGTACAACACCAGCGCCTACGATTCACTCGAGAGCCTCGAGCTGATGGACGGTGTCTTCGACATCTACATGCCTGATTTCAAGCTGTGGTCGGACGAGCGAAGCCGAGAATGGCTCAAGGCATCCGACTATCCTGCGACGGCGAGGACAGCCATTTGCGCGATGCACGATCAGGTCGGCCCTCTCGACATCGACGAGGCGGGACTCGCCCGTCGCGGCCTGCTCGTCCGTCACCTGATGATGCCGGGCTGCTTCGAGGAGACGGCCTCAATCCTCCGCTGGCTCGCCGAAGAGCTGGGGCCGGGCACGTACGTCAACCTGATGGACCAGTACCTGCCGGCCGGGAAGGTGGACGGCCGGCACTACCCGGAACTGAAGCGCCTGGTACCGGTCGCCGAGTACGCGAAGGCCGTGAGGCTGGCAGAGGACATTGGATTGCGATTGGATCGACGGGCTGCCTGACGGTGTGATCAGACCAGTCCTGCCCTCTCTCTGATGCTTCCGGCCAGGGCCTGCAGCTCTTCCTTCGAGTGTCCCTCGAACCGGCGCGCGCACACCGCGCCGTAGCCCCCGCACAGACGGTCACAGGCGGATCCACGCACGGCCTGGTCGGCCATCTCGAACAGGATGTTGTCTTCCTTGAGGATGTGCCCCCGGATCAAGTCAATGTAGCCGCGCGCAGCGTGCTGGAGGCTCACGAGCGCCTGCTCGTCCTCCTGTCGGGCAGGCCCCAGCGAGTCCGCCATGCGCCGCGTGAGGGCACGGCCCTGCTGGTGCTCGTACAGCATTACGGCTATCGGGCCCTGGTTCCGGGGGAGGCCCGCGGCCTCGAGCTCGGGGAACAGAAGGTCCTCTTCCTTGCCGTGGTGACACGCGTCCGCGAACAGTCGTATGAAGGTGACGCAGTCGCCGATCGTGTCGAAGTCGAGCCCGTCCGGACCCTCGGCCTCGGCCAGCAGGGCCTGCATCGCGTCCGCCACCTGCAGGATGAGCTGGTGCTCCTCGCGGAGGCGGGAAGTGGCAGTCTCGGTTGCAGGACTCATGGGCATTCTCCGGGGTGTGCGGTGCGCTCGTCGGGCTCGGGAGGGTAACGCCGTGCCCGGAGCCCGGGAAAGCGTCAGTAGGTGAGCAGCAACGCCAGCGTAATCGGCACCGTGAGCAGGCTTATCGTCGCCAGCCAATCGACTTCCTGCTGTTCGACGATATGCACGTCGTACAGCAGGACAGCGGCCCGGGCCCAATCCGTGTCCTTCTGCGGCCGATAGTAGCCGACGACGCTGTCGCCCCGAATTCGGGGCGACTTCATGAAGAACTGGGTACCGTCCTGCAGTGTGATCCGGTATTCAGGGCCGTCGGCGTCGGCAGAGCCGATCGTGCGGCCGAGCTCGTCCGCATATGCAGTCTGTTCCGAGGCCGCGGTATCGCCCAGCTGGAGCGGCAGATTGGCGGGGACGTACCTCTGGCAACCGGCGACGGACAGGGCGAGCAGCGTCAGCACGAGTAGACTTCGGAGCAAGTGAGCTTCCTTTCGGTGGCTACGTTCGGCGTCTGTTCAGGGGCTGTTGACTAAACATCTTATAGTAAACGCCCGGGCTGGACGAGATCCGCCGCCGGGGCGCCCGTTCTTGACGGTAAGACATATGGCAGATTAAACTTTGCCATATGACAGAAAGGGACGTAAGATGATACCAGTTCGTGGACATCAACCGGCAAGACTGAGCTCAGTAGAGCGATTCGTTAGTCGCGTGCGCGAGACTCCGCGGGCTGAGCATTCCTACGCCGCTCTGCTGGGCCTGCGGACGTTCGAGGTCTCGAAGCTGCACGCGCGCCTCCGAGCAGGGCTTTCCTACCAATCTCTCGAGCGGGTGCGGCGGATTCTGGACATCTCGTCTGCCGAGATCTCGAAGCTGGTCGGCATATCCGCGCGCACACTGGCCCGACGGCGCGAGACCGGTAGACTCGCCCCCGACGAATCCGACCGCCTGCTGCGCCTGGCGAGGGTGATCGGCCAGGCGGTGATCCTGTTCGAGGGTGACCTGGATGCGACCCGGCAGTGGCTGACCCGTTCCCAGGTAAGCCTCGGCGGGATTCCGCCGATCGTGTTCGCGACGACCGAGGTCGGGACGCGGGAGGTGGAGAACCTCATCGGCCGGATCGAGCAGGGGATCTCCGCATAGTGGTCGAGGCGTGGCGCATCTGTAAGGCCCGATACGCCCCCACCGCGTTCGATGGAGAAGGGGCCCGGCAGTACGGAGGGAGGTGGAGCAGCGTCGGCACCAGGGTCGTTTACCTGGCAAGTTCCCGCTCCCTGGCTATGCTGGAGACGTTGACGCGGCTCGAGTCCATCGTGCCGCTGCCCGCCTTCGTCATCGTGAGTGCCCGGTTCGATCCCTCCCTGGTCGAGAGACTGGATCCTGGAGACCTGGCGGCGAACTGGAGGGTCCAACCCCCGTTGTCGGTCACCCAGGTGCTCGGAGATGCGTGGGTCGAGTCGGGTCGATCTTCAGTGCTGGCGGTCCCGAGCGTCGTGGTCCCGGAAGAATCGAACTACCTGATCAACCCGGAACACCTCGACTTCAGAAAGATCTGCATAGGCAGGCCCGAACCTCTCAAGATCGATCCGAGGCTGGTGCGACAGCTCTGACGGAGGCGCACGGACGACCCGGGTCGAGATCACTCGACCGTGAACTCCTCCACCATCCCCAGGGCGGCGCCGGATTCGGCGATCCACGCGTAGTGACCCGGCGTCAGGTCGATGGTGAAGTACGCCGTGTATCCGGCCGGCATCTCGTGAATCCCCCCGACGAAAGTGGCCGGGGCCGGCGCCCTGAGACCGTCCACGTTCATCCAGTCCATCCATTGGACGACCTCGTCCAGCTCGGTTTCCTCATCCAGGCGGACCACGTGGACGTCGTTGCCCGGTCCGTACTGGGGATGCTCGTCGAAGTGAACCGCGACCGTCTGCTGGCCTGCCGCGGGCGAGCCCTCGACCTCGATCAGAGAGTTGAAGAGCGTGATTATGAGATCTGGCGTGGGGGGCAAGGCACCTGAATCCTCGGCCGTCACGGTGAGGGGCATTGCCATCCCGAGTGCCACGTGGAATTCGCCATCGGCGGTCTTCACGTAGCATTCCATGACGTAGTTGCCCGGTGCGAGACGCATGGTCGCCTGACCGACACCGCCCGGGGCTACCAGGCCCGGGCCACCCATCGAGGCTGCGTCTGCGTACCACTCCGGCAGGAGCTCGCCCAGCATCACACCCGCTCCGGCCTTGTCCACGGCGCCGCTTCGCAGTTGATGCCACACGCTGTCGAACGGCATCCCCACGTCAGAGACGTAGTCCTCGATCGTCTTGCCCTCGGGAAGGAGGGTGAGGAATACGAAGTGGTGCTCCAGTCCCTCGTTCGCCATCCGTATCGTGACCCACCCGGAGGGGACCTCGGCCGGACCGACGAACACATAATCCCGGGCGGCATACTCGACTACGTACGAGGCGGACGATGGTTCTTCGAGGTCGCCGGAGCCTTCCTCCGCAGACTGACCGCGATCGGCCGGCTGGCACGCGGCAAGTCCCGCGGCGGCCAAGACGACACCAATGGCAAAGCAGGAACGTCGCACGATCACGGAGCCTCCTCAGTCAGGGTGAACCGATAGAGTGTATAGAGAAACCACGCACCCCCTTCGCAGTCAACGCATCGCCGTTGGTAGGTCCGCTCCCACGTCAGTACATTGGGGCCGCACGCGAACCTGAAACCCGAGATTCGATACGAGACCATGGCCAAAACGAACTCGTTCGACGTGAGCACCGGCGTAGACCTCCAGGAAGTGGACAACGCCGTGAATCAGGCCCACAAGGAGGTCGCGCAGCGCTACGACTTCAAGGGCACCAACTGCACCATGAAGTTCGACCGCGCTGCCGCTTCCGTGGCCCTCGAGGCGGATGACACCTACCGGCTGCAAGCCCTGGCCCAGGTGCTGCGCGAGAAGCTCGCCAAGCGGAAGGTCCCCCTGAAGAACCTGGACGAGAGCAAGGTCGAGGAAGGGTCCCTCGGCAGGGCCCGGCAGACGATCGCGTTCAAGCAGGGGATCGATCAGGAGTCCGGCAAGAAGATCTCGAAGGACATCCGGGGCGAGGGCTTCAAGAAGGTGCAGGTGCAGATCCAGGGGGATGAGCTGCGCGTCATCGCACCCTCGAGAGATACCCTGCAGGAAGTCATGGCCTACCTCCGGGAGCAGGACTACGGTATCGAGCTGAACTTCGGCAACTACCGGTAGCCGCTTCCAAGGCCGGGGCAGGCTGCCTCGACAGGGATCAGATCGCCGAGTGAACGAGCGATCCGCGCGACCGACATCGGTTCGCACGCCGGGCCTGCCCGGGTTGGCAGGCTGGACCCCGGTGCTCGTGCTCGGTGCGCTGGCGTGGCGCACGCTCCGTTACGCCCTGGTGTTTCCGATGTGGGGCGATGAGGGGATGCTGGCGGTCAACTTCCACGACCGTGGGTTTCTCGATCTGCTTGAGCCCCTGGATTACGGACAGGTGGCACCGCCGGGATTCCTGTGGCTGGAGCTCGCGGCCTCGAAGCTTCTGGGCTTTTCGGAACCGGCCCTTCGCCTCGTTCCTTTCCTGGCGGGCGCCGCGGCCGCGCTGCTGTTCTGGTGGGCATGCCGCAAGCTGCTGGACCGTCGTGCGGCGTTGATGGCGATCGCCGTGTTCGCAGCCTCGTTCTATCCGCTTCGGTACTCAGCCGAGGTCAAGCCGTACAGCCTGGACCTGTTGCTGGCTCTGGCGATTATCCTCGCCGCGTGGTCCGTGTACGAGAGACCGGCGTCAGCCAGCCGCTGGGCGGCCTTCGCTGCCGTCGCTTCGATTTCGGTATGGCTCTCGTATCCATCGATATTCGTCAGCGGTGGAGCGTGCATGTGGCTGCTGGCGTACGGATCGGACGACGGACGGGCACGCCGATGGGGGGCAGTGCTCGCGGTAGGGGTACTCATCGGCGCGAGCTTCGTCTCGATGTACACGCTCGCGGGAAGCGCGCAGCGAGCCATGGCGCCAGCGTCGTACTGGACCGCCGGCTTCCCTCCGATCTCCGAGCCGTGGCGGATTCCGCTGTGGGCTCTCGATGTTCACACGGGGATGATGCTGGCCTACCCGAACGGAGGTCATTCCGGCGGAAGTACCGTCTCGTTTGTGCTGGCGGTGGCAGGCGGGGTGGTCCTGTGGCGCTCCCGTCGCCCCGTGCTGGTCCTGTTGCTCAGCCCGCTTCCCCTGATGTTCGTGGCCGCGGCGCTCGGAAAGTATCCCTATGGAGCCAGCGCCAGGGTGGCGCAGCACGTCGCCCCGGCGGCGTGTATGCTGATCGGAACGGGCATCGTATGCGTCCTGCGCAAGGTGCTGGGCGCGCGCCGGGCGATCCGTGTTCTCCCGCTTGCCGTGCTTCCGTTCCTGGCTGTCGTGCTCGGCGGGGTCGTCCGCGATATCGCGAGGCCCTACCACTCGCGGGCCGATGTCATAGCGCGTGACTTGATCGCGCAGTTGAGCGATGAATCGATGCCGGGAGATCAATGGCTGGTGTTCGCCAGCCGCGACCGCGGCGATCAGATCCCGCATTTCAAGAGATTCGTGGGAATGGGAGGGCGGCTTCACTTCCAGATCCTGAGCCAGGCCCCCGGTCCCGTGCTGTGGGGGCCGGAGCCGGCCGCTGTCGCGGACGCGGCGGGAGGCCGGACGTGGCTTATCGCGTACGGCAACCGCGTGTTTGAACCGGACCGGGGCCAGCTCGACGCCTACGTGAGAAAGGTGTCCACCGCCCTGGGAGAGCCCGGTGTCATCCGGCGCCACGAGTTGCCCGACGGAGAGTGGATCGAAGTGGTGGAGTTCGGTGAGCAGTGACGCGGCGGGCGCGATGAACGAGCCGGGGTCCGCGGCTGCGAGTGTCTGAAATGAAGTGAGGCCCTATAATGAGGGCCTTTCGTATACTTGAGACGAGCGGTTCGTCATCACCGGCAGCCTGCTGTTCCAGCCACGTGGAGGTAAGCGAGATCGACTCGAGAGACAACCGCTCGCTGGTGTGGTTGGGCGGCGGCCTGTTCGCCGTCGCCCTGCTCCTGACGATCCTGACGGCACCCGGCTTCGGGATCGTAAGCGACGAAGGGAACTACTTCCGCAGCTCGCTCCTGCAGCTGGGGTGGGCCGAAGACTTCTTCGGGGCCCTCCTGCATGGCCGTCCGTTCAGCGTTCTCAACCGGGATTCTGTATTCGAGGCCTGGCGCTGGTTCCTGGATCGCATCCCCCATCCTCCCCTGTCGCGCGAGCTGAGCGGACTCGGCTACGTCGTATTCCGTGGCATCCTGAGTCCACTCGCGGCGTATCGGGCGGCTATCATCCTGACGTATTCGCTACTGGTCGCCGGCATCGGCGTGACCACGGCGTGGGGCAGCCGCTCGCGCCTCGCCGGACTGGCCGCGGGCTCCGCGGCTCTCACGATTCCGGCGCTGTTTGCGTACGGGCACTTCGCCAACACGGACCTGTTCCTGGCGGCCTTCTGGTTCGGAACCGCGGCCTCGACCTACATGTACACGGAGACGGACCGCAAAGGCTGGCTCGTCGCGTCAGGTCTTCTGCTCGGCGCGGCGTGCGCCACGAAGTTCACGGGTGTGCTGCTGTTGCCCGTCGTTCTGTTCTGGCTCGTACTGCGCGGTCGCCGGGATGGAAAGCTGCTCTACATCGTCGTCGGCCTCGCGTTGCTCGTATTCGTGGTGACGAATCCGGTCATGTGGGTGGCACCGATCCAGGGAACCTGGGACTATTTCAAGGCCGGTGCGTTCCGGTCGATCTCCATCCATGTTGCGACCCTGTACTTCGGCGAGATCTATTCCTTCCGCGGGCCGTGGCACTTCCCCTTCGTCTGGACGGCTATCGTCATACCGATACCGTGGCTGGTGGCCATGGGTGCGGGACTTACGGATCGCGGCAACCATCATCTCTTGAAGCTGGTCGGGCTGAACCTGGGCGTTTTGTACGGGGTCACGCTTCTGCCGGCGACGCCGCTGCACGACGGCATTCGCCTCTTCCTGGCGGTATTCCCATTCCTGTGTGTGCTGGCCGGCCTGGGAGTCCACCGGCTCGGTCAGCTCCTGCGGGAGCACGGTCCCGGATGGCTCGACAGACGTCCGCGGGTGTTGGACGCAGTGCTGCTCGTCGGTTTCCTGGCCCTGCCCGCGGTTCGGACGATCCAGTACCATCCGCACCAGCTCTCCTACTTCAACGCGCTGATCGGCGGAGTGCGCGGCGCCAGTGATCGCGGTCTGGAGATCACGACGCAGAAGGAACTACTCAACCGGGAGGTCCTGGCCGATCTCAGGGACGTCCTCCCGGACAGCACGGTCGTGGATCCCGGGTTCATGCACGAGGAATTGTGCTTCTACCAGGCGGTCGGCTCGGTGCCGCCGGGCTGGACGCTCGAGTCGACGCTGATCGATGACGAAGACACGCGCTACTATTTTGCGTGTGAGCGGCCCCCCAGCTTTCAGTGGGAGATTATCGACCGGCCCGCTGCGGAGCCCCAGTACCTCATCGTCTACAATCGGCAGACGACGGTCCAGTATCTGCCCATGTACAGGGTGGATCGAAACCGCTCCCCCGTATACGAGCTGTCGGTCGAGGGTGTGCCCCTCATGCAGGTCTATAGGACCCGGTGAGCTTCAGTTCCTTCGGCTCGTCTGCTCTCGAGGGGCGATAGCCGCTTCGACCCGACTTCTATTTTCTGTCGTCCCGCTCCCACTGGTTGGGGTCTCAGACGGCGACTCATTCCGAATCTGGAGATCGGCTGACCTCCGGTACTATCACCGCCGGGACCTCGCGTTGGCTCAGAGTATCGCTGAACCTCGCCACGCCCTCCGCCAGGACGTCCTCGAGGCGCTCCAGCGCCGTGTCCAGCTCGGTTCTCAGGTCCGAAAACCGTTCGCTCGCACCCGTCGTGGGCGCCCCGTCCGAAAAGCCCACATAGCCGTAGAGGTAGGCGAGCTGATTGTCCAGCATGGGAGGGAAATTGAGGGGGTCCTGGTTGCTCTCGCTCTTCGTCTGAGTCAGGGATTCCTCGATCGTCGTCAGATCCGCGGCCACCGAGTCGGCGAGAGCCGGGAGCTCGTCTCCGTAGCCCGCCTTGGACGCCCGATCGGCCCTGTTCTCAAGCTGGGCACGGACCTCGCGGATTCGGTCCACTGCCTCGTGCGTCTCCTGCAGGGCTCTCCGGATCTCGACCATCAGTGCGTACTGGGCCGACCGGTCCGCTTCCGAGAGATCCAGGCGCGGGTCGGGATGGACCGTGAAGGAGCGGGTGGCGCTCAGATCGCCGGCAGTAAGGCGAACCCGGTAGGTGCCGGGCACCACCTGAGGACCTCCGGTGAAGCCCCAGATCACAGCGTCGTCGAGTATGTCCGGGCGACCGATGCGGAGGTCCCAGCTGGCACGGTTGAGGCCGGCAACGGCCGGGATCGAGTCACCTTCCATGGAGCGCTCGAGCCCCGCCCCCTCGTCTCCCGCGCCGGACGCCTCTGCGCTGTCCGCGTCTCCCTCATCGTCGTCTGAGCCTTCCTCCGGCTCCCACGTGTAAGTGCGCAGGACCTCGCCCGTCGAATCCAGCACCTCGAGCGCTACTACGTCAGAGGGCTCCTCGGGCAGGTAGTAGTAGAAGATCGCGCCCGACGGACGCCCGTCCGGGCCTCCTCCCGAGAGGCGGGCCCGCACCGCCCCGGCCGGTTCGAACAGGAACGGCTCCGCGTCACCCTCCATGGCCCCAAGCTGCCGGAGAGGCGACAGCTCGTCGAGAATCCAGAACGAACGGCCCTGGGTCGCGACCACGAGATCTCCGCGGTGTACCCGCATGTCGGTGATTGGCGATACCGGGAGGTTCCGCTGCAGGGTCTGCCAGTGACGGCCGTCGTCGAACGACACGTACATCCCGTACTCGGTGCCGGCGTACAGCAGGCCCCTCGTCTCGGGATCCTCCCGGATCACCCGTACGAAGTGCGTTTCCGGGATGCCGTTGTCCCTGGTCAGGAGATTCCAGGAATCGCCGTAGTTGTCAGTCCGGAACACGTATGGGCGGAAATCATCCTGCCGGTACCGGTGCACCGCCAGGAACGCGCGCCCCGGAGCGTGCGCCGACAGCTCGATCGTGTTCACCGTACCCCACTCGGGCATGTCGCGCGGCGTGATATCGGCCCACGTGGCGCCAAGGTCTCTCGAGACATGCACACGTCCGTCGTCGGTTCCCGCCCACAAGACGCCGGGCTCCAGGGCCGATTCTTCGAACGAGAAGATCGTCCCGTAGACCTCGACTCCCGTGTTGTCCATCGTGATCGGAGCGCCCGCGAAACCCTGTTTTGTGGTGTCGTTGCGCGTCAGGTCGGGGCTGATGGTCTCCCAGCTCCCGCCGCCGTCCCGTGACCGGTGCACGTGCTGAGAGGTGTGATAGAGCACGTCGGGATCGTGCGGGGACAGGCGGATCGGCGCGTTCCACTGGAACCGGTAGCGCAGAGTCCCGGGCGCCTGGCCGAGCTGCATCTGCGGATATACGAGGATCTGACGGAAGGCCCCGGTTCTATAGTTGACCCGCGAGATCGAGCCTCCGTAACACCCGGCGTAGGTCACGTCCGGGTCTCGAGGGTCGATGGCGATATGCCCGCTCTCGCAGCCGCCAGCCGAGCGCCAGTGCTCGTATCTGGTCACACCCCCGATGTCGAGGCTCGGAAGCGAGATGGTGCTGTTGTCCTGCTGGGACCCGTAGACGCGGTACGGAAAGCTCTCGTCTACGAACACCCGGTAGATCTCGGCCGTGGGCTGATTGTACATGGTGGACCACGACTCGCCTCCGTTCTGCGACACCTGCGCGCCACCATCGTTGCCGATCACGACGGTCTCCGGATCATTCGGGTTGAGCCACAGGTCGTGCGTGTCGCCGTGTGGGACCCCGATGCTCTCGAAGGTCCGGCCGCCATCAATCGATTTCCAGAAGCTCACGTTCAGGGCGTAGACCGTGTTCTCGTCCACCGGGTCGGCGTAGATGTGCGTGTAGTACCAAGCCCGCTGCCGGAGCTTGCGGTCCGAATTCACCTGCGTCCACGTGTCGCCCCCGTCGTCCGAGCGGTACACGCCGCCGTCCTCCCCGGGCGCCTCCACCAGGGCCCACACGCGGTCGGGGTCCGCCGGCGAGACCGTGACCGCCGTCTTCCCCACGAGCCCGTCCGGCAACCCACCCTCCAGGCGCTCCCACGTATCTCCCCCATCGACGCTCCGGTAGATGCCGCCTTCCTCAGCGCCGCTGATCATCGTCCACGGCTTTCGCTCGGCCCGCCACATTCCAGCGAATAGGATCCGCGGATTTCCCGGGTTCATAGCCAGGTCCACGGCCCCGGTGCTGTCACTGACGAACAGGACCCGTTCCCAGCTCGTCCCGCCGTCGCGGGTCCGGAACACACCGCGCTCCGGGTTCGGACCGAACGGGTGTCCGAGCGCCGCCACGAACGCCACATCCGGGTCCCGCGGGTCAACGATGACCCTCCCGATCTGTCCCGCTTCCGTCAGACCGACATGTGTCCAGGTGCGGCCGCCGTCCACCGAGCGGTAAACCCCATCTCCCTGCGACGTGTTGCCGCGGATGCAGGCCGAGCCCATGCCCACCCATACGACGTTGTGGTCAGAGTCGGCCACGTCGATGGCCCCGACGGAAGCCGAACCGAAGAATCCGTCGGAGACGTTTTCCCAGTTTATGCCCGCGTCCACGGTCTTCCACACGCCTCCGCCCGTGCTTCCCATGTAGAACGTCAGGGGCTGCTCGGCGATTCCAGTCACGGCGGTCACGCGTCCTCCGCGCTCCGGCCCAAGCGAACGGTACTTGAGCGCTGAATAGAGGAGCGTGTCATGGACCACGTTGCGGTCCGCCGACTGGGCGACCACCGGCCGGGCGAAGCCGAACGCGAGACCCCCGATCAGGACGGCCGAAGCCAGAAGGGGGACGCCGAACACGAGCCGATGGGGAGACATGGATCTCTCCTGGCAAGGGTTTCGATGGCAGGGGGAAGATGTCCTCGAAGAATAGGCCGACCGACCCGTCCGCGCTATGCTGCGGCCGGTTCCGACGCGGTAGGTTTTCGCTTCACGGCGAGACCTGCAAAGCAGCGCCTAATCCGCCAGCTGACGCCAGTGGGCTCTTGCTGACGCCGGTTTCGGTCTGCGTGTCGCTGGCTCATGATCGCTGACGCGCGCTCGCGCTGGGACAGTCTTGTGACAATTCTTCGGGCCACGAGGGAGCCCCTTCTTCTGGCCGAGCCGTCGCGCGTGCCTTTGCCGAGCACATCCAGACGTTATATCTGTCGGACCGGCCCGTAAGCCGACAGGTTGTGGTGTCGATCGCGCCGTGCACACCTGAACAGAGCGGCAGCCGTGATCAACGTCCTTCTTCCACTCCTCTCTCTGGCTCCTCTCCCTCAGAGCGTGCCGCCGGACACCGCGTTCGTGATGCGCGCGGTTGCAGCGGACTCCGCACCCACGATCGACGGAGTAGTAGGGGACCTCGAGTGGCGCGACGCCTCCCTGGCCACTGAGTTCATTCAGTTCGAACCCCGGCTCGGCGAGCCCGCTGATCTTCGCACCGAAGCGCTCGTACTCTACGATTCCGCACACGTCTATGTGGCGTTCCGGGTATACGATCCCGGGCGCCCTGCCGCGCAGCTCACGCGACGCGACGCGGACCTGCTGCAGGACGATGCCGTGGTCCTCTTGCTGGACACACACCACGATCGGCAGTCCGCGTACTTCTTCATGACGAACCTGCTCGGAACGCAAACCGATGGTCGCGTGGCCAACGATGGCCGCACGGTAGACCGAGTATGGGATGCGGCCTGGGAAGCCGCGGCCAGCCCGACGGAGTACGGTTGGTCGGCGGAGATATCGATTCCGCTGACGTCGATCAAGTACGCGGCCGGCGAAGACCGCTCCTGGGGCATCAATTTCGGCCGCACTCACCGCCGTACGCTCGCCGTGAGTTACTGGGCCGGACCGCTCGACAACCAATTCCGGGTCTCGCAGGCCGGAACGCTCGTGGGACTCCAGGTTGCTCCACCGGTCGAACGGCTGCAGGTGATTGCGCACGGGCTCATGCAGCTTCAGGAAGACAGTACGGTGGCGGCAGAGGCCGGGATCAACGTGCGGTACGCGCTCACGCCGCAGATGTCAGCCCTCGCGACCGTCAACCCGGATTTCGCCACGATCGAGGCCGACGTCGAGCGCGTGAATCTGACCCGCTTCGAGATCACTCTACCGGAGAAGAGGCCGTTCTTTCTGGAAGGGAACGAGCTCTTCCGGCAGCGCATACGGACGTTCTACTCCCGGCGGATTCCCGACATCACTGTGGGGGCCCAGGTCCTTGGCAAGGAAGGCCCGTGGACGATCGCCGGCATTGTAACGCGGTCGGAGCCCGTATTCGACTCGACGGTGGCGACCTACGGCGTGGGTCGACTGCAGCGGGATCTCGGATCGTCGAACGTGGCCCTGATGGTGGCCGATCGCCTCCTGGAAGGACAGAACCAGGGATCGCTCGGGATGGATGCCACGCTGTTCTTCACCAGCACCCTGGGCATGACCGGACAGCTGGCCCAGAGCTGGGGACCGGGCACGACGGGTACCTGGGCCGGCTTCGTCAGGCCCTCGTGGGACACGTCGACCTCCCACCTTCACGTCCGCTACACTCACCTCGGGGATCACGTCGCCGAGAACGTCAACGCCATCGGGTTCATTCGGGATGACGACCGGAATGAGCTCGACTCCGCCCTGGAGCACTTGTTCTGGTTCCGGGGGAGCGCGGTGGAGCGCCTTACCTACGATTCCAACTACAACATCTACTGGAGCACCGAGGGCTCCCTGCGTAGCTGGCAGATCGACCAGGGGCTGGAAGCGGAGTTCGCCAATCGTCTCAGCCTGGGAGTCGACTACAGAGAAGAATTCAAGCAGTTCGAGAAGGATTTTCGGAACCGGGCGATCGGAACGCAGATCGGATACAACACGCGGGAGTTCAACTCGGCCCGGCTGGGGCTCGAGTTCGGACGCAACTTCGACTCCGACTTCCAGCTGTGGACCGTTGGGGCAGCCTACAACCTCACCAACCAGCTGACCGTAGAGTACGATCTGCAGCGCCTGGTGCTGGATCCCGACCCCGAGCTCGAAACGACCTGGATCCACGTGGCGCGCCTGAGCCAGTTCTTCACTCCGGACCTGTTTCTGCGGCTGTTCTACCAGACCAACTCGGCGATCGATCGCAACAATATCCAGGCGGTATTCGTGTATCGCTACAAGCCGCCCTTCGGCCTCGTCCAGCTAGCGTACCAGCGCGGCACGGCGGAATTCGGAGAACGCTCCGAACAGGGCAACACGGTCTTTCTAAAGGCCACCGTAGTGTTCTGACGGTCGTGCTGGGACAATTTGTGACAGTTCTGGACTCTTTCGCTTGTCTCGTACAGCGACGGGTGGGCCAGCGCCCTCGTCGGATCTCACCCATATTAATGACACCCCCTCGTTCCATCGGAGGGCGTGATGCTCGACATCTTGGAACGTCTCAGAGCCGCACTTGCCGACCGGTACGCCGTGGAGTCAGAGATCGGTCGTGGGGGCATGGCCACGGTGTTTCTGGCTCAGGACCTGCGCCACGATCGTCAGGTCGCTATCAAGGTCCTCCACCCGGAGCTGGCCGCCAGCCTCGGCCCCGACCGTTTCCTGCGCGAGATCAAGATCGCGGCCAAGCTCGACCACCCGCACATCCTGGCACTGTATGATTCCGGCGAGGCGGATGGGCTGCTCTACTACGTCATGCCGTTTGTGGAAGGCGAATCTCTCCGGGAGCGGCTGGAGAGAGATGGGAAACTGCCGACCGACCAGGCGATCGGGATTACCGTCGAGGTTGCGGACGGTTTGGCATACGCGCACGAGCGCGGCGTGGTTCACCGCGACATCAAGCCGGGGAATATCCTTCTGTCGGCCGGACATGCGCGGATCGCAGACTTCGGGGTAGCGAGGGCGCTGGGTGCAGCGAGCGCTGGACAGGCCACGGCTACCGGTCTGGCAGTGGGGACTCCCAGATACATGAGCCCGGAGCAGGCGGGTGCCGGGCAGGTGGACGGCCGCTCGGACACCTACGCCCTGGGCTGCGTGCTGTAAGAGATGCTGGCCGGCGATGCGCCGTTCGACGGCCCGACGCCGCAGTCGCTGCTGGCGAAGCACGCGGTGGACGAGGTGCCGAGTCTCCGTACCACCGATCCGGAGATCCCGCTGTATGCGGAGCGGGTGGTGGAGCGGGCGATGGCGAAGGACCCGGACGATCGCTTCCAGACTCCGGGTGAGCTAGCGGAGACCCTGACGACCGGTACGGTAGTGGCCCGGGTGCGCAGGCGGCGGCGGAGACGGCGCGCGATAGTCGCCGCGCGTGCAGCGGCCGTTGCGGCGGTGCTAGGACTGGTGGGCTGGTGGATCACAGCGTCGAGCGGTCCCGATTTCGAGCGGCTGGCAGTGCTGCCACTCGTCGATCTCACGAACGACCCGGAGCAAGAGTACCTGGCGTCAGGGGTGCACGAGGCCCTGATCGTCGAGCTCGGTCGCCTGGGTCTCTCGGTGACCGCCCGGCGCACCATGGCTCGCTACCGGGACACAGAGAAGGGAATCCGGGAGATTGCCGAGGAGCTGGGGGTGGATGGAGTCATCGAGGGCTCCGTGTTCCGGCAGGGAGACAGCCTGGAGATCGCCACCCGGCTGTACGACAAGGACGAGCAGGAGATATGGACGGCCTCGTTCGATGGCGTGCTACCGAACATCGTATCCCTCTACCGGGGCTTCGCCCGGGCCATCGCCGGCCAGATTCAGCTCAGCCTGAGGCCCGCGGACGAGGCCCGCCTCGGCGAGGCGACCCCGGTGAACCCGGAGGTCTACGAGGCCTACCTCATGGGAATGCACATCCGGAATAACATCCGGAGGCTAACGGACGCGGAACAGGCCGTCGAACACTTCAACCGCGCCGTAGAGCAAAACCCGGCCGATCCGCTGGCCTATGCAGGGCTGGCGGTGTGCTACGCCACCCTGGGTCACAGCCCCGACCCGCCACCGAACACGTGGCCGCTAGCCAGGGCGGCGGCGGAGAGGGCAATTCGTCTGGACTCGACCTCCGCGGAGGGGTGGGCGGCCCTCGCCGACTACAAGTCCTACTCCGAGCGGGATTGGGCGGGCGCCGAGCGGGCTTTCCGGCGGGCCAACGAGCTGAACCCGAGCCTGGCCATGAACCACTATCACTACGCGTGGTACCTGGCCCTGTTCGGGCGTGTGGAAGAGGCACTCTCGGAGCGCCGCCTATCTGGGGCGGCTCGACGAGGCAATCGCCTTTGCGGACGAGGCAGCGGCGCTCCGGCCCGGTCTGGCTTACCGTGCCGGTGTCTTTTACGTGATGGCAGGCCGAACGGAGCACGGCCGGCGCGCCCTGCGGGATCTCGAGGCATTGCCGTCTACTCCCTACAACGCACTCGGCCTGGCCCGCCTCCATGCTGCCCTTGGGAACCGGGACGAAGCCCTTCGCTGGCTCGAGTACGAGCCCGCGCACGCCTTCACGGGTTGGATCGCGTGGGACCCGAAGTTCGACTCCTACCGGGACGATCCCCGGTTCGAGGCGATCCTGCGTCGAATGAACCAGGAACTCGTGCCGGGTCAGCGCGCGCCGGTACCTCTCCAGCCGGTGCCCCCCGAACTCCCGGATCCGGTGGGGACCGGCTGATTGAGCTCTTCTGCGTTGCAGGCCGAAGCGCGAGGACTACCGAGGATCCCCTGGCAGCAAAGCGTACTTTGGGTAGCTGGCCGCCAGTCGAAAGCGATATAGCGGCCATCGGGGGACCAATCTTCATGGCTCACCTTCAGGTCTTGATTCCGCGGCGAGTTCGAGTGCGGTCAGAACAGAGTCACGTCGGGGGGTACGGCTCAACTCGGCTCAGTTTAGCTCACTATGGGGCCGCAATATCGGCCGCCGTACGATCAAAGCGAAGCGCCCGGCGCGAGGTCGGGCACCTGCCGGTCGACGCCCGCTCGCGCTGGCCAGACTACCGACGAGCCTCCCGTAACGTTGAAGCTTCAACCGTGGTTATATTGTATAGTTGATGACCTAACCGATGAACCAGGGCAAATCATGATCGAAGTGCAGCGGCCCGGCGCCGGTGAATACGATCCGGCCTTCGCCGGCTACGTGGCACGACTCGAAGACGGTGAGTCGGTCGTCGCGGTCCTGAGCGATCAGGTCGACGGAATTTCCGGCCGATTCGACGGGATCCCCGAAACCCGTGGCGACTACCGGTACGCCCCGGGGAAGTGGAGTCTCAAGGAAGTCATCGGCCACCTGTCCGACACCGAGCGCGTCTTCGCTTATCGGGCACTCCGTATCGGGCGCGGCGATTCCACGGCTCTGCCCGGCTTCGATGACCAGTCCTACGTGACCGAGATGCGCGCGGAGACCCGCTCGCTGGCAGACATGACAGGTGAATGGAGGGCCACCAGAAGCGCGACACTGTCCCTGTTTCGGAGCTTCCCGACTGCGGCGTGGGATCGCCGTGGGACGGCGAGCGGCCACGCGATCAGCGTTCGGGCTTTGGCCTACGTCATCGCCGGGCATACTCGCCACCACCTCGAAGTCATCGACGCTCGATATGGTGAGTGACGCGTCAGACCGGATCCCGCTCCTCAACACCACGCTGGCCGGGCGCTACACCCTCGAGCGAGAACTCGGAAGCGGCGGAATGGCTGTCGTCTATCTGGCGCACGACAGGAAGCACGATCGCAAGGTAGCTGTCAAAGTGCTTCGGCCAGAGCTGTCATCTCTCATCGGACCTGACCGGTTCGTCCACGAGATCCAGGTTGCCGCGCGACTGAATCACCCTGGCATCCTGTCGGTCTACGATTCCGGCGAGTCCGATGCGCACCTGTTCTACGTGATGCCTTACGTCGAAGGAGAGTCCCTGCGGGAGAAGCTGGACCGGGAAGGGCAGCTTCCAATGGGTGAGGCTCTGAGCATCGTCGGTGACGTTGCCTCGGCGCTGGAGCATGCTCACGCACGAGGCGTGATTCACAGGGATCTCAAGCCGGATAACATCCTGCTCTACCAGGGCGTCCCCATGCTGATGGACTTCGGTATCGCCCTGGCGGCCAGTGCCGCGGCGGATACCCGCCTGACACATACCGGGTTACTGGTGGGCACGCCTCAATATATGAGTCCGGAGCAGGCGGCCGGTGAACGGGAGTTGGATGCGCGCAGCGATCAATACAGCCTTGCCTGCATCCTGTACGAGATGCTCGCCGGCCAGGCGCCTCACTCGGGGCACACGGCGCAGGCCCTGATCGCCAGCCGCCTGACCGAGCCGGTTCCCGACATGCAGCGTCTCCGCGGGAGGGCCACGGCGAACGTCGAGCGGACGCTCACGAGAGCCTTCTCCGCGAATCCCGCTGATCGCTTCGCCTCGGTCACCGAGTTCTTGGAGGCTCTGACCGCACCGGCCGCCGCGCCGCCGACTGCACGATCCGTGGCTGTCCTGCCTTTCCTCAACCTGAGTGCGGATCCCGCGAACGAGTACTTCGCCGACGGGATCACGGAAGACGTGATAGCGCAGCTGGCGCAGATCGGCGAGTTGAAAGTGATCTCCCGCACCTCGGTGATGCCCTTCAAGGAGCGCCAGCAGGGTGCCGGAGAGATCGCCGCGCAACTAAACGTCGCGACGCTTCTTGATGGGAGCGTGCGCCACGCCGGGGGCCGCGTCAGAATCGTGGCGCATCTCATCGATGCCGCGACCGACCGCCACCTGTGGTCCGAAACGTACGATCGAGAGTTGTCCGACATCTTCGCCATTCAGACCGACGTCGCGCTGCAGATCGCCGGCGCGCTGGAAGCGGAGCTCTCGCCTCGTGAGAAGACCCGCGTCCTGCGCAAACCCACGGACGACGTCGAGGCCTACCAATTGTATCTCAGGGGCCGATACGGTCTTCTCCAGGTGACGCAGGAGGGTTTCGAGGATGCGAAATGGCACCTGGAGCAGGCGATCACTCGCGATCCCGGCTATGCGATGGCGTACGCTATGCTGGCTCTGGCATACGCGGAGGCGGGTGCAGGCGCGACGGGCGGTGTACTCGAGCCGGCCGAGGCCTACGAGCGCGCCAGGGAGGCAGCGACGAAGGCCGTGGAGCTGGACCCCGATCTCGCCGAGGCGCACACCATGCTGGGCCTCGTCAAGTTCTCGTACGACTTCGATTTCAGTGGGGCCGAGCGGGAATTCAAGCGTGCCCTGGAGATCAATCCCGGAAGCGCGGACACCATGGACATCTATGGGAGGATGCTGGCTGGACTCGAACGCTACGAGGAGGCGCTCGAAGTGCAGGAGCGGGCCCACGAGCTCGATCCACTGGAGCACCGGCTGGATCGCGTGACCACACTGCTGCGGGCTGGACGGTACGACGAAGCGCTGGAGCCGGCGCGGCGGATCGTCGAGAACGAGCCGGGCTTCGCGCACGGACGCGCCACCCTCGGTTGGACCTACCTGTTTCTGGGGCAACCGGAAGAGGGCCTGGCTGCTCTGCGAAAGGCGGTCTCGCTTTCGCCGACGAACACCATGTTTCAAGCGCAGCTCGGCCAAGCCCTGGCGATGACCGGGGACGTCGGGAAGGCGCGCAAGGTGCTGCGGAAGATGGAGCGCCTGGCAAAGCGGAGGTACGTCTCGCCCTACCACCTGGCCTACGTGTACACGGGCCTCGGTGAGCATGACACGGCCATGGACTGCCTGGAGAAGGCTTACGAGGAGCGGGGCGGTGGCATGTACGGGATCAAAGGCTCTTTCTTGTTCAGGGACCTGCTCCACCACCCGCGATTCCAGGCACTGATCCGCAACTTCAATCTGGCCGCGACTGCGTAACGCAATCACGCGACACATATCTTTCTACTTTTCTTTCTGTAAGGCCACGCTATACCTTGGATAACAGGACGTGGTGTGCGTTTTCGTGCACTTCCTGTGCACTTGTGCGTGCCCTTTGACCTCGGGAGGTGATCGTGGCTCTCACACAGGCGAAGGTGGATCGCGTCACCTACGAGGGAGCCAGCTGGACCTGGATCGCCGATGACGGCAAGCGCGGCCTCGGCTGCGGCTTCGGCCTGAGAGTCTACAAGAGCGGGGCCAAGAGCTTCGCGCTCCGCTACCGTGCCGCAGGTCGGCTCCGATTCTATACGATCGGCAAGGCGAACATCCTCACGTTGGACGAAGCGCGGGAAAGAGCGCGAGAACTGCTCGTACGGATCGGGGACGGAGAGGATCCCGCAGCAGATCGCCGTCGCTGTCGCGACGTGGAGACATTAGGCAAAACGACCACGGACGGGACTCCGGAGGGAGCGAAGAGCGAAGTAACTCCAGAGAGGCTCCGCACAGAGGCTGAGGCACTCCTGGAGCTCGCGGAGCGCCAGGCACGGGAGCAGGAAGAGACTCGGTTCGCGGCGATTGATCTGCTCAAGCGCGCGGACGAGCTCGAGAGTGGACGATGACCCGCGCGAACAATGGCAACACATCGCGCGCGACGACCCTGGTGGCAGCAAGTCTTCCTGCTCGATCTGTGCACTCTGCGTGCACTCCAATAGAAATTGGCCACTCCTGCAAGTGACCGACTATCCTGTAATCTTCTGTTGGGATGTCTTTTGTGGAGTGGAGCCGAGCGGAATCGCTGTCGAGACGCAGAGCTCCGAGACCTTGAGCAGGCGAAGCCTGCGAACTACCGACGACCTCCTGGTTGCAAACCATGGAGTCCAGGTCACCAAAACCGACAATCAAGCGGAGTTTCCGCGACAGACCGCGACAATCTGCAGACCGAGTAATCGAGCGAAACGACAGAAAGACGGTTTGAATCGACAGTACAATCGACAGTAAAGCTTGAGGGAAGATCTTGCTCAGGGAGACTGTCGCCGTCAGCGACCTTCGGATTAGGAATACAGGGTCAGGTTTCTCTGTAGTACTCAGGTTTCTCTAGAGCCTATCTCCCTATGGAGCGTCAGCGCAGCGGCGAACCAGAGGCGCCGTGACATTTCCTCGAGCTCGGGGTTCACCTCTAGCCATTTGTCCCCCACTGTCGACTCGCCTCAGGGAAGCGAGAGACCCCAGGCCAATCGACCCTGATGCCCGCAAAACCGAACACAAACCCGAGCATGACCGCCAGAACCAGCGTCGCAACATTCGTCAGTCCGAGCGCCACGCTAATGACAAGACCCACGACCTCACCTAACCCGCAGCCCGCCAGGCAGTGCACTGTCGCACTCGTTTCCAATCTTGTCTGGGACGGCTCGCTGTACTCGTCCGGGTGGTGATCGGTGTCGTGATTCACGCGGTGCTTCTCTGTTCTTGGTGAGCTCATTCCGCCGCCCAACCGTCAGTGCCCGAACCGAAGGGGCGGTCACTCAGTATACAGGCGCTGCCGGCTAGGTAAGGAGTCTCTGCGAGAGAACGGCAAGCAGAATCGCAACTCCAAAGATGACAATCGTCCAGATCGCGAGCTTGAAGCCAGCTTTGAGTTCGGTAGCTAGGTCAGGCTCATCTATTGGATCTTCGACGCCGCACATCGGACAGCGCGTAGTCTTTTCTGCGATCGCGCCGCCGCATCCACTGCAATGCGGTAGGGCCATGTGTCTCTCCAATCCTGTCGCACCCCGCCCTTTCGGAGCAGAATGCAATTCCAGTCACGGCATTGGTGTAGCGACTCACGGGACCGTGCCGGAAGCGATGTAGATCATGCCGCCGTAGCGGTGCTCCATGGACACTTCCGCAAGCCATCGCTCCATCGCTTCCCAGGGTCGTATTTTGAAATACTCCCGCGTAAACCCAAACGGGCGACCCAGCGTCAGCACGATGCGGAACAACCAAGACGGGAGGCTCTCGGGCTGTTTGAAGTCAAGCAGGACCAGTCGGCCGCCCGGCGATAGTGCCTCCGAAGCAGATCGAATCACCTCCTCGTACTCGGCCAGGTAGCCGAACACGCCCGTCGCAAGGATGCCGTCCACTCTGCCCGGCAGGTCGAAGGCGGCGACATCCTGCTCGACGAGTTCAACGTTGCGCCAACCGGCCTTCTCAATGCGCCTGCGTGCTACGTCGAGCATGCGACCGCTGAGGTCAACGCCCACAAGCCGACCTTCCGGCCCGAGGTGCTCAAGGACGAGCGGGAAGTTCATTCCCGTACCACACCCGAGTTCGACGACGCATCCGCCCGGCTCGAGACGCAATGCGTCCACGGCCTGCACACGGTAAGCGTGCACGCGCAGGCCAATCAGTTGGTACAACAGAGTCGTCCGGTGGTAGCGCTCTGCACCCGCGTCGTACAGTCGCCGTACCTCTTGTCTGTCGATCATCGGATCGCTGCCTGTTCAATGAATTCTGACCGACGCCGGCCGCGCCGGCGCATGTTCACAACTCGCCATCGTAAGTATGCCGCTGTGGACCTAAGCCGATCGTGAAATCGAGATTAAGGTCCGTTAATCCAGGATCCGGAGAGGCCGAGAGGTACCTATGGCCGCGAACTTGCACTTTGTAACTCTGTTCCGGTGTGCATGGGAGGCTACGGAGATCAACAGGGAGATACACAAAATGAAGATGGACAGACAGTTACGGAGTATCGTGCTCCTGACCTTGATCGCGACGGGCTGCAGCAGTCTGAGTGCAAACGAAGACAAGTTTGCAGAGGTACCTTCGGGCACCAGCCTGGAAGTGCTGCTCGACAGGGGCGTGAACACCCAAGTGACTCGCCCGGGCCAACCCCTCACCGCCTCCGTCGCAGCGCCCGTGATGGTGAGCGGCGAAGTGGTGATCGCTGCCGGGTCCTCCGTGTCCGGGACGATTACGGCGATCTCGCAGAAGCCGCCTTCGATGACCGTTGAGTTCTCTGAGGTCGAGACCTCAGCGGGGACCGTACCACTGGAGGCCACGCCGACCATCGTCCGGCTTGCTGAGCATTCCGAGATGCAGGATGAGGGAGCGAAGATCGGCGGTGGCGCGGCCGCCGGTGCTCTGATCGGCGGTGTGGTCGGCGGTAACGTGAAGAGCGCCGTGATCGGCGCTGCCGCGGGTGCCGCTGCCGGTACCGGTGTAGCGTTGGCTACCAAGGAGCGTTACGCATACCTGCCGGCTGGTGCGAAGCTGAATTTGCAGCTCGACGAATCCCTCCATGTGCCGCTGGTGGCAGAGGAACCACAGGCGAGCGACTAGGTGATCAGGAGCATGTAGGGCTCGGCGTCTACAAGCTCTCCACGAATTCGAGGATCAACGCCACCACCGCGTCGGGAGCCTCGCGGTTCATCGAGTGTCCAACCGAGTCCAGGACCTGGAGGAGTCCTCGCGAGGAGCGGTTGGCGAGTCTTCGGTTCTCGTCGATCCAGAACGTTTGATACGCCGCCGCCGAATCGCCGAACGCCGGGTTCGGCCGTTCTGCGGCCACTACCAGAAGCGGGAGTGCTTCGAAGGACTCGACGGCCGCCGCGTCGGCACCAGTCCGTAGCATGGCGTTGTGCTCCGAAGCCATGGCCGTAAGACGCACCGCGTCGGGGGAGCCTTGATTCTGCGCCGCCTCCGCGCCGCCACTCAACTCCTCACCCGCAGCCACGGCCATGTTCCAGAGCCCCGGAAACCGCCGCCGCTCAAGCCACGCCCTCGGGGGCGGATCAAAGAGGACGAGGCCCGCCACCTCTTCGGGATACTGTCTCCAGTACGCCTGGGCGTTGAGTCCTCCAAGTGAGTGACCGACGAGCACGAAGGGCGCGCGGATTCCGGCCGCAGCGAGAAGAGCTCTGAGATCGTCTGCATTCGCACGCGGGGTGCGGGGCATCGGACCAGGATCGCTGCTGCCGTAGCCAGCCCGATCGAACGTGCAGACCGGCACAGTTTTACTCAACTCAACGGCGATCTCTGCCCATTCGCTTGAGGCCTCTCCCAAGCCCGCATCGATCACCACGGTCGGAGATCCTTCCCCTTGGCAGTTGACAGCAAAACCGCGCCCGTCCACCCGCACGAAGCCATCGGCCCCATCCGACGCCGCAGACCCGCATCCGACGAAGACGAGCACAAGCAACGCCCGAAGCTCCTTCATTTCATCCCCTCTCAGAGCCCGTCCAAAGATCCGTCTAACGGTGGGCGCGTGAGCTGCACGCCAAGAGACCGGTTGACCTGCTGCGATCCCAACCGACGGGGCGGGCTTTGCTACGCGATGACTACGCCTTTGTATCAAAGGGCAATCGGTTGTGAGGCAATATTAAGAACGAATCCCAATCCAAGCCCATACAACATATGCGCAACCGGAGTTGCGATTAGGGGGCTCGCGTTCTCAGGTGCTCTGAGCCCAAAGAGGCCCCAACCATATCCAGGATAGAGAATGAGCCATGGCAGAAGTGTTGTTGCCAGCCCCCACACAACACCAGGAATGAGGTGATCTTGTGGCATGGGCATGTTGAGGGCGAGGTAGAAGAGAGGATAAGTCAGCGCCACGATGCCGCCAGTAAGGTAATGAAAGGTCCAGCCAGCCGATGCTTCGTTTCTTACGGGACTGGAGTCAATTATATTCTCATGTACAAAGTGCCCGTCGAATAGGCCAAACACCCAACGCCCGATAACCTGGGGCCCTCCACACCTCCCGCCACTCGTGATATTTAGCTTTTCTGCAGCGATTGCGGTGAGATCCATCAAGACGGTACCTGCCAGTCCGCCGACTACGGCCCATAGCCACAATTGCATGGGATTTCCCTCCTCGCTGTCTTTGTTCCTGCCTACGGATTTGTGCTGCGCTGCTATAGCTGTCGCCGCCCTCGGCGTTGGCGAACTTGCCCGTACCAGCGCGTCCTCTTAGCCGCTACCTTCTGCCGACCAAGGAACCTCCGACTCCCTGCCATAGAAATCTCCGCAGGTCCGACAAGTGTATCCGGGCTCCGACGGTTTCAGGTACCAACCGCACTGGTGGGCCACTGTGCCGTCGGGGCCCGGCGAGAGCCCACTACCGCAATGGACACACTCACCCGCCGTTGGTGGGCCGGTGTGAGCACACATGTGATGTGAATGCCAGCACCTGTATGCAGGCGTCCCGTCGGCCTCCTGTCCGAATCCGCACTTCTTACACAGCCGGTATCGCCGAACCGACCCATCCGCTCGCGGCAGGGCATACACGTCGTAGTGGTTCAGCAGGCTCCGCTCGGAGTCTCTCCAGCCGCAATCGGGACAGGGCAACTTCACACCGGCTGCGTAGTCAGTCTGCCAATCATCCTCGGTATACGGCGCGTGATCCTTCAACTGAGTTCGATCACGGATTGGGCACGGAGAGCGACCAGGGCGCTGAGTTCTGCGGACACGACACCACCTCAGAAGCGGGAGGGGGAAATCCGCTTCATTCAACTATCAAGATACTCAATTCGCTGGCTGAACCGAAGTACCATCCCGCCCACCGTAGCGTGCTACTCAGCTGCGGAGTCAGCTAAAACTGGACCGCCTCCTTCTCGGACCCAGTCTCTCCGGGAGCGCAGACCGCGCCACACGTCTTCACGCAGTCCACCACCAGAATGAGGACCGCCAGAGAGCCGAGAACGGCGGGAACGTAGTACACCTGCCCGTAGTTGAGGCCCTCCCACCAATGGCCGAAGACTGGTGAGCCAAGCCAGGCACCGATCCAACCGATCACAACCTTGGAGAGATACGAGACGGTGCCGGACCGCACATAGTAATTGAAACCGTAGTGCAGGATGCCAGACACGACCACGCTGATGATGAGGAGGACGAGGAAGCTACCGAAATCCATTCCGAACATTGTTCCCTCCATCTCGGTGAGCGGCAGTGGCTGCGGAATCTGCGCAGCGCAGCAAGCCTCTAGGTGTACGAGTGAGCCTCGGACAGGCACGTCAGGAGGGGGAACCGGCGGCCCAACAGTCGGCGACAATCATACCATCCCGCCCGCCGCCGTGCGAGCAAAGCGAAGCGCCCGGCGTGCCGCCGCAGGCTTTCGAGCCTTGGCGAGACTACCGGGCGCTCGTTGGGTCTACAAGAGCGGCCTGGGTGGTGCCTATTGAGCTCGATTCATGTTCTTCATGTAAATCTCGTCCCGATGACCGTTGAAGGCCTTGAAGAACGCCTCTGCCATCGCGTCCCATTCCTCCCGCTCAGGCGTTCCTTCTTCTGGCTGATTCTCCTCGAACCACGCGCCACAGGGCTCGCAGTCCGCCTCAATCGCTGCCCAGTCTGCGTACTCAGCTGCAAGCACAATCTCTGCTGAGTTAGACCCCCAGTTATGAGTCAGGACCGAAGAATGCAGGATGTTGGGGTTAATCGCGGTGGTGGGCACTGTGACCTCGTCGATCCACGCCATCACCTTCTGACCTTCCTCACCCGGTGGAACGTTGAAGACGGTGGCCGTGACGTAGTGGATTTCAGGCTCGGGCTCCTCCTCTTCCTGGGCGAACGCCGCAAGAGGGGTCATCAGGAGCACGACCGCTCCGGCGAACAGGACAGAGATGTACTTGCGCATGGTGCCTCCTCAGCAGGTGGGGTGCGAGACAAAGGGACAATTCTACTTTACTCGAACCGAGCACTGAGAAGGGGCGGCCCGATTGAACCACCCCTGTCTCTGGCTGCAGACTGTGTTCAGTACTCCCGCCGCTCCGTTACAGGTGCCGGCGCCGGTTTCGGAGGCATGTCGGCGACCCTGGTCTTGAGTCGCTTGCCACCACGGAACGAAGGACTGTTTCGCGCCGCAATCATGATGGGTTGGCCCGTCTGAGGATTACGACCCCGGCGGGCCTTTGAGTGCCGGGTTGTGAAGGTGCCGAAGCCAGTGACCGTCACGCGACGACCCGCATCAAGCTCGGTGGCGATGATCCCCTCACCCGCCTTCGTGGAGAAAATGCAGTCAATGGCCTGCAACGCTGTCGCTTTGGAGATTCCGGCCTCGGCCGCCAGTTTCTCCGCGAATTCCTGCTTCGTCATGATCCGACCTCCCTGAATATGGTCCGAGCCTGCTGTGACGCCGGGAAAGCTGCAAACCAATGAACCAGCGCCGTCGCTATGTGCTCACCGTCCCCTGCTCTCAAGCGGGATCATGACGTGGGCGTATGGCGTCTCCGGCCACATGACCCACGGCCCGCCGTTCAGGTGATCGGTGGAGATGTTCTCCAACAGGGTCTTGTCCGGAAAGAGGATCATCAGGTGTGGCCCGAGATCGGTGACCCAGTCCTCGGGACCCGTCGGCTCGGTCGCATACGGGTCGCTGTTACTCACCGGGGTGTCACCCTGGAACATGTACGCGAATCCGATCTCCGTATACGACGGTTCCTCATGATTGACATACGCGCTCAGGAAGTTCAGCCACGCCTCCGTAACGCACCACGGATCGTTGCCGGGCGTATCGGGGCGATCCGGCAGGCACGTCCACTGATTCGTGCCGGCGCGAAGTTCGTTCAGGTTCCAGTCAAGGACTCGCGCCTCGCCGGAGATCGAGGCTGGAGCCGCGCTCAGCGCACTACTGATCGGATCCTCCTGGACGCTCTGACCTGGCACTTCTTCCTCGACCGCCGACTGTTCCTCCGCCTCCGGAGCACAGGCTGCGAAGACGATAGCGATCCCGAGGGCAGCTACGCCGAGTCGATGATTACGCATGCAAACCTCCTACCTGTAGGAATGAGTAGCGGCGAGAGTACGCTGATCGCCGGCCACAGTGAGTAGTGTAGAGCGTTCTGACTGTTTGCGCACGGGCAAGACCACAACTTGGAAGAGGCGGAGACACAGACACCCTTATAACCCAATATAGCACGCTTTCGCATTCGCGCTCGCCGACGCCTGTCCTGATGCGATGCCCTTTCCACTGACAGCCAATGCGTCAAAGCGAAGCGCCCGGCGTTGGGTGGGAGAGGCTGGGCGCGTGTGGATCTATTTCTGTGACTGGGCCTGCCGGGTATCAAGCCATATCCAGGTCACGCTCAGGCCCAGGGCCACGACAGCGAGGCTCACCAGAAAGACGAGTACGATTGGGATAACCTCAAACCAATCCTGATGTGGGTACCGGTTCGCCAGCGCAGAGGCACCGAGCGCAAGGAGGAGCCACATCGAAAAGCTGAAGAGGATTACCGAGAGCCAGAAGATTCCTAGCTGAACCGGATGCCAATCCCTCGCCGCCATAACCCCACTATAGCCCGGCAGGCCCCCCAGGTGTAGTGAAGAACACCCCCTACTTCCTGGCACTCCAGCTGCACGCCTCCTGGCGTGAACCGGGCGCTGGAAGTAACTCCTGCGCCACCGACCGAACATCTCCCCCGGCTCCGACCGAAGACCGGGCCTATGACGCGCTCTCGCGGCGTCTCTGGCACGACCGAAGGCTGGCACCGGTGGAGGGTGGGGGTGGGTAGGCTGAGCGCGGGAGAGAGCTGGTCTCAGGTTGCCGTGTCGCAGCCCCGCCACTCAATCACGACAGCATCTGAAGGCGGCCAGACCTTTCGCCGGATTCCTGTGGCTGCGGAGCGAATGTGTACCTAGAAGTGACTCACATGCCCTCACCCAGGCTTCCCACGCCTCAAGGGTAATCTCATAACGAATTGGATTACAAGCAGTTAGAAGAGTGACCCCGGCGTGACTCGAACACGCGACCTTCGGATTAGGAATACAGGGACAGGATTCTCTACAGTGCCCAGGTTTCTCTATAGTCAGTGAACTCGGGGCGTTCTGTCCTGTTTCGGCCTCTCAGGCTTCTCAGGTTTCTCTGTGTTCCCCTGCCTTCGCGCAAAGTGCGGGCAAAGTCGGACCACCGCGGATTCAGTCTTGGACACCCAACGCTTTGCCTTGCTCGCAAGGGCGGCGTGCGGGATGAGGCTTCGGGTCAGCCAGCATTTTGAGTATCATTGTGGTTGGAAGTAGCGAGCTGGCACGTCCACCAGCCTGCGACAGCGTCGGGCAGACTGGGAGCGTCGAGATCATCGATCCCGCTGACGCGGCGCTGGTGCCAGGTCCGGAGGTCACGCGAGTGTGTCTTCGGTGGAGCGGGACCGCTGGGGTCGCTCTCCCAGCTCGCCCTACAGTCGCCTTCTCAATACCGCGATAGGAACCGTCATGGGCGTACCGCTGCTCGCTGCGACCCTGCAGGATGCGGGTCAGGCTTTCGACGGCCTCAGCACGCTGTGGATTCTGATCGCGGCGTTTCTCGTGTTCTTCATGCAGGCGGGTTTCGGCATGCTGGAGACCGGACTGGTCCGGACGAAGAACGCGGCGAACGTTTTGACCAAGAACGTGCTGGACTTCTGCTTCGCCGCCATGGGCTACCTCATCTTCGGCTACGCCATCATGTACGGCGGCGAAGGTCCGCTATTCGGCACCCACGGGTGGTTCCTGATCGGAGTGGAGTCCCCCGTGGACGGCGTACCTCTTGAGGCGTTCTGGCTGTTTCAGGCCGTGTTCGCGGGTGCCGCGGCGACGATCGTAGCCGGCGCCGTGGCCGAGCGCATGAGGTTCTCTGCCTACCTCGCGTACTCCTTCATCATCTCCGCGTTCGTGTATCCGGTCGTGGGGCACTGGGTGTGGGGAGGAGGCTGGCTTGCAGGCCTGGGCTTCCACGACTTCGCGGGATCGACGGTCGTGCACGCGGTGGGTGGCGTCAGTGCTCTCGTCGGCGCCTGGTTGCTCGGCGCGCGGTTCGGCCGGTTCAACGAGGACGGCTCCTCGAATGTGATCCTGGGGCACAGCATGCCCCTGGCCACCCTCGGCGTTCTGGTCCTGTGGTTTGGGTGGTACGGCTTCAACGCCGGGTCCACGCTGGGCATGGGCGAGCCGGACGTGGTCGCCCGGGTCGCCATGAACACGACGCTCGCGCCGAGCATGGGCGCGATCGTGGCCATGATCTTCGCCTGGGTCAGATACGGAAAGCCGGACCTGACGATCGCTCTCAACGGGGTGCTTGCCGGGCTCGTGGCGATCACCGCACCATGCGCCGTGGTGGGGACGGGTAGCGCGTTATGGATCGGCGCCGCCGGCGGTATCCTGGTGGTCTACGGCATCGAGCTCCTCAATCATCTCGGCATCGATGACCCGGTCGGAGCGATCCCCGTACACGGGATGGTAGGGATCTGGGGAACACTGGCCGTCGGCCTGTTCGGCCAGGCGGCCCTCGGCTCTCCATCCAACGGTCTCTTCTTCGGCGGCGGCTTCGGACAACTGGGGATTCAGAGTCTCGGCGTGGTCGCTTGCCTGGGCTTCGTGGCCGTAGTGATGTGGATCGTCTTCAAGGCAATCGACTCGGTCGTGGGTCTCCGTGTGTCGCACGAGACGGAGCTTCGCGGGCTGGACATCGATGAGCACGGTCTGGAGTCGTATAGCGGCTTCCAGATCTTCACTACTGAATGATCGGGAGGACCGGGCCATGAAGCTGGTCGTCGCCCTGATCCGGCCGGAACAGCTCCCCGCGGTAAAGACTTCGCTGCACGATGCCGGTTTCGTGAAGCTGACCGCCACGACCGTGATGGGGACGGCTCCCCGAACGGAGCAGCGCAAGTATCGAGGGGTCGAGCAGAAGGTGAACCTGTTCCGACGGGTGAGACTCGAGGTCGCCGTGACCGATGCCGACCTGGAGAGGGCCATCCAGGCTATTTCCGATGGGGCTCACGAGGTCGGCGGTTGGGGCTCGATCTTCGTCACGGAGCTGCACGATATGATCTCCATCTGGACCGGCGAGCGCGGTCCACGGATCCTGTCGTGAAGGGGGGCGGCTGATGGGCAGAGATCAGCGCGCCACGGCCCGTGACGTCATGAAGATGATCCGCGAAGAGGGGATCCGCTTCCTCGACCTCAAGTTCGTGGACCTGCTCGGTACGCTCCAGCACCTCACGGTTCCAACGGAGGTGGTGGACGAGGACACCTTCCGAACTGGTTTCGCTTTCGACGGGTCTTCGGTGAAGGGGTTCCAGAAGATCAGCGAGAGCGACATGCTGCTGATGCCGGATCCCGCGTCCGTGTTTCGGGATCCGTTCTTCGACGACCCCGCACTTTCCGTATTCTGCGACATCGCTGACCCGATCCGGAGGGCGCCTTATTCCCGGGATCCACGCGGTATCGCCGGCCGGGCCGAAAGGCTCGCTCGCTCCCTCGGCATCGCGGACGTGGTCAACTTCGGACCCGAGATCGAGTTCTTCGTGTTCGACGATGTTCGCTTCGACCAGGCCACTCAGCACGGTTACTACTTTCTGAACAGTGCGGCGGCCTTCTGGAGTGCAGGTGGGCAGGAGGGCGTCCCGAACCTCGGCCACCAGGCGGGACGAAAACAGGCGTACTTCGCCGCCCCGCCGATCGACCAGTACAACAACCTGCGCTCCAAGATCTCCAACGTCCTGCAGCAGGTGGGCCTGCAGACGGAGCTGCACCACCACGAGGTAGCTGCGGCGGGACAGTGCGAGATCGGTTTCCGATTCGGGCCGCTGCTGCTCCAGGCCGACGCGGCGATCAAGTACAAGTACATCGTCAAGAATGTCGTCGACCGGTACAAGAAGACGGCCACGTTCATGCCGAAGCCCCTCCTGCAGGAGAACGGCTCCGGCATGCACATGAACGTGAGCCTGTGGAAGGACGGCAAGAACCTGTTCTACAAGGAAGGCGGCTACGCCGACCTGAGCCCGTTCGCCCTGCGCTTCATCGGCGGGATCCTGAAGCACGCCCCGGCCCTGTGCGCGATCTGCGCACCGACGACGAATTCCTATCGCCGTCTCGTGCCAGGATACGAGGCGCCCATGAACCTGATCTTCTCGGGGCGGAATCGAAGTGCGTGCGTGAGGGTCCCGGTGGGGGGCTCCAGTCCGAAGGCCAAGCGAATCGAGTTCCGGACGCCGGATCCGTCGTGCAACCCGTACCTCGGCTTCGCGGCCCTCCTGATGGCCGGGATGGACGGTGTGCTCAGCGATATCGATCCTCCCGACCCGGTGGACGAGGACCTCTACGAACTGGCGGCCACGGAAAAGGGCAAATCGATCGGGCGGACACCCACATCACTCGGCGAGGCCCTCGAGGCTCTGCAGGCGGACCACGAGTTTCTGCTGCGCGGCGATGTGTTCTCGCAGGAAGTGATCGATACCTGGATCCAATTGAAGCGCGAGAACGAGATCGATTTCGTGCGGTTGCGCCCGCACCCGGCCGAGTTCGCGCTCTATTTCAACGTATAGGCCAAGCTCCGAGACGAAGAGGACGGAACATGGACCAAGCACAACTGATCGGGATCGCCCTCGGGCTGGGAATACTGTCCGTATTCCTCATCATCATCTTCATCAAGTCGAACATGGTGATCTGCCAGCCGAACGAGGTCGTGGTCATCGCGGGACGGAAGCGGAAGCTGGCGGATGGCACCGTGGTCGGATACCGGGTGATCCGTGGAGGAAGGGGCTTCAAACGCCCGTTCGTCGAATCGGTGAAACGGCTTCCGCTCACTACCCGGACGATCGACAGCCACCTCTCGAAGGTCCTGTGCGCCGGCATGATCCCGGTCAACATCGAGGGCCGGGCCAACGTCAAGCTGGCAGGTCGCGAGGAAGAAGGCCTCGAGAGTGCGATCGAGCGCTTCCTCGGCAAAGGCACGGAGGCCGTGGACAAGACCGCGAAGCAGGTGCTGGAGGGCTCTCTTCGTGGGATCATCGCCGCGGTGAGTCCGGAAGAGGCCAATGTCGGACGGCTCGAGATCGCCCGACAGGTGGCGACGCGGGCCCGCGAGGACTTGAGCCCGCTGGGCATCGTCCTCGACTTCTTCCAGGTACAGAGCATCACAGATGATGAGGGCTATCTCGAGGCCATAGGCCGCAAGCGGAACGCAGAGGTCATCCGGGATGCCCGGATCGCCGAAGCGGAGGCGGACGCGGAGGCCCGGCAGGTAGCGGCGGAACAGACGCGGCTCGGCCGGGAGGCCGAGATTGCATCCGAGAAGGTGGTGATCCAGCGCGAGAACGAGCTCGCGGTCGAGCGGGCGGAGCTGCTCACAAAGGTCAACGAGGCTGAAGGTCGGGCTGCAGTCGCTGGTGACATCGCGCGCGCGGAGCAGAAGATCGAGCTGGAATCGAAGCGAGCGGACGTCCGGCTTCATCGGGAGCAGGCGGAGACGATCGTGCCGGCACAGGCACGGCAGAAGGCGCTGATCCTGGAGGCGGAAGGCAAGGCTGCAAGGATCCTGGAGAACGGCCGCGCCATGTCGGAGGCTGTACAGTTGATGCAGGAACAGGTAAAGGGCGGCGCGAGCAACGACCTGTTCCTGATCCAGATGCTTCCGGGCCTGCTGGACAAGGTCACCCGGGTGATGGCGGACAACCTTCGCGTTGATAAGCTCACGATCCTGGACGGCGGCGATGGCGAGGGCCTTCCTAACTACGTGAAGAGCCTCTCAAAGAGCGCCATCACGATGCTGGAGCAGGTCGAAAACGCTACCGGCATCGACGTGGCGAAACTGGCCAAGGGCTCTGGAAGCAGAGGAGCCGACTTCCCGAAGGAGATGGGCTGAAGCTCCCGCGCCGATCCCGGGTCCGGGCGGGAGCCCGCGGCCGATTCCACTCTCTCGGTGGAGGAACGCCCGATCGATGGCTCGGGATCCACCTGGTGCAGGAATGATGGACGAGGTTTCGTATCACCGCAGGACGCGAGAGAACGTGGTGTCGCTGACCAAGTACCTGGAGCCTGAGGGTCAGGGCTGATGCCCAATGCGAGGCACATTCTGCTGAGCCTGGGTGCACTCACCGTCCTAGCGGTGGGGGCGTTCCTCGTGATCACTGTCGACGGAGGATCACGTGCGGTCATCCCGATCCTCATCCTGATCATCGTCCTGATTGGGCCGGTCCTGTGGGAACGCACGATGGGACAAACGATCGCTGCCCGTCTGCAAGCGAGCGATGAGCGGCTGAGCCGAACCATGCAGGAAGCCGACGCCGGGCTCTGGGACTGGAATATCGAGACAGGAGAGGTCGACTACAGTTCCCGCTGGCAGACCATGCTCGGATACGAGCCGGGCGAAGTTCAACCGACGCTTGACTTTTGGGAAGAGCAGATCCTCCACCCCGACGACAAGCCGGTGGTCGCTCAGGCGATGGATGCCCACGTAAGAGGCGACACGAAGCTATACGAGGCAACGTATAGGGCCCGCACGAAGACCGGAGAGTGGATCTGGATTCTGGCCCGTGGCAAAGTCGAGCGAGCAGAGGACGGTTCGCCGCATCGCATGGTGGTTACCCATGTCGACATAAGCGAGCGCAAACGGATCGAGGAGAAGCTCCATCAGAGCGAGGAGCGGCTGAAGCTCGTGATCGAGGCGAGCAACGACGGTGTGTGGGATTACCGCGCCGACACCGGGGAGACCTACTACAACTCACGCTGGTACACCATGCTCGGATATGAGCCGGGAGAAATCGAAGGGACCTCCGGGTTCTTCGAGTCGCAGATCGTTCACCCGGAGGACCGTCCCAGATTCGAGCAAGTCTGGACCGATCATATGGAGGGCCGGACGCCGAACTACGAGACGGAGCTTCGGGCCCGCACGAAGACCGGAGAGTGGATCTGGATTCTGGCCCGTGGCAAAGTGGTCGAGCGAGCAGAGGACGGTTCGCCGCTTCGCACGGTGGGTACCCATGTCGACATCAGCGAGCGTAAACGGATGGAGGAGCAGCTTCGTGAGAGCGAGGAGCGGCTGAAGTTCGCGATCGAGGGGAGCAACGACGGGGTGTGGGATTATCAGGTCGACACCGGGGAGACCTATCGCAACTCACGCTGGTACACCATGCTCGGATATGAGCCCGGCGAGTTGGAAGGGCTCTCCTGGTCTGAAGAGACGCAGCTGGCTCACCCGAAGGACCGTCCCATGTTCGAGCAATTGTGGGCCGATCATATGGAGGGTCGGACGCCGAGCTACGAGATGGAGTTGCGGATCCGCACGAAGACCGGAGAGTGGATGTGGATCCTGAGCCGCGGCAAGATCGTTAGTCGCGCCGAGAACAACGCTCCCGTTCGTGTCGTCGGGACCCACGTCGACATCAACGAGCGTAAGCGGGCCGAAACGCGCCTGCGCCGGCAGTCCGCAGCGCTCAATGCTGCCGCTGATGGGATCTTTATCACCGATTCGAAAGGCACGATCCTGTGGGTCAATCCAGCTTTCTTAGAGCTGTCCGGCTACTCCTTCGATGAGGCCGTGGGGCAGAACCCTCGCTTTCTAAAATCGGGCGTCCACGACCACGAGTTCTACGAGCACTTGTGGCAGACGATCAGTGCCGGCCGGGTGTGGAGCGGTGAGGTCGTGAACAAGCGCAAGGACGGGACTCAATACACGGAGGAGATGTCGATCACGCCGGTGAGCGACGTCGATGGCGAGATCATCAACTACGTAGCCATCAAGAGGGACATCACCGAGCGCAAGCAGATGGAGGCGGAGCTCGAGAAAGTCCGCCACCGGATGGAGGAAGAGCTGAACGTCGGGCGAGAGATCCAGATGAGCATGCTTCCCCTCATCTTCCCGGCATTCCCTGAGAGACATGATTTCTCTGTGTTTGCCAGTCTCAATCCCGCGCGAGAGGTCGGCGGCGACTTCTACGATTTCTTCCTCATCGACGACAACCATTTCTGCTTCTGCGTGGGGGACGTCTCCGGCAAGGGAGTTCCAGCGGCGCTATTCATGGCGGTCACGAAAGCGCTCATCGAGTCTCGGGCAGCGGACGACCTGTCCCCGGCCAGCATCCTCGCACACGTAAATCGCGAGATCAGCCGGCACAACGAGGCATCCATGTTCGTCAGCATTTTCTTGGGGATTCTCGACCTGAGGACCGGCGAATTCTCGTACGCCAATGCCGGGCACAACCCTCCGTACATCAAGCGCCGGTATGGGACGCTCGATCGACTGGGTCAGATTCATGGTCCAGTGATCGGTGCCGTGGAAGACCTGACCTACGGCGAGGGATCCGGGCGTCTCTCACTGGGAGACATGTTTTTCCTGTTCACCGATGGTGTGACGGAGGCCATGAACGGGCAGAAGCAACTGTACGGAGAGGGGAGGCTTGTGGACCTTATCTCCTCGAGAGACCATAAGTCGGCCGAGACTCTGACCCGTGCAGTGGCAGACGACGTGGAAGTTTTTGAGGCAGGAGCAGATCAAGCGGATGACGTCACGATACTCAGTCTGCAGTATTTTGGTGCACCAGAACATGTGCGCCGGGTAGTGACGCTAGAGATCAACGTACAGAACCGGCTGGCCGAGATCGACCGCGTGAATCGGGAATTCAACGAGTTCGCCGAGGCCCACTCCGTTCCCACACGATCAGGGCGCTCGATCAACCTCGTGTTCGATGAGCTCCTCAATAACATCGTGTCGTACGCCTTCGAAGACGAAGAGCCCCACGTCATAAGGATTCTAATTGAACTCGCTGGCCACCGGCTCGCGGTGACGATTCGCGACGACGGGATACCCTTCAACCCGTTCGCGCGCGACAGGCCAGATACTTCGTTGTCTATCGAGGAGAGGGAGATAGGGGGGCTCGGTCTTCATATCGTCAGCAACGTCATGGACGAAGTGTCTTACGCACGACTGGCGAGTGAAAACGTCGTCACGTTAGTGAAGTACCTGGAGCCCGAAGACTAGCAGGGCACGCCAATCACGATGCATGGGGGCGACGTGCAAATTACTGCGCGGGAAGCAGGGACGGTCACCGTAGTCGAGTTCGAAGGTCACCTGGATACGAACACGGCCCCGGAGGCAAAGGAGCGCCTGGATGGGCTTCAGGACGGCGGAGTTCAGAAGATCCTCGTGAGCTTTGAGAAGCTGGATTACATCAGCAGCGCGGGGCTCCGAATCCTTCTCGCCACGGCTAAGCGGCTCGGTGCGTCCGGCGGCAGCCTCCGGATCTGCGGCCTGAACGAAACCGTGAGTGAGGTCTTCGAGATTTCAGGGTTCAGCGTGATTCTCAGCGTGTTCGGCAACGAGGCAGAGGCGCTGGAGGGATTCTGAGAATCTCCTCGGAGTACAGTGCGCGAAGCACGGACATGTTGCTTGCGGGGGTCATACTGTGAGCCCGCCGGGCCAGATTCGAACGATCGTTATCGCGGACGGTCTGACCAAAGACGTTCTCAGTCCCGATCACCCGTACTGCGCAGGGTACGAGAACGTGGGCGATCGCGAGATCGAGCGCCTGTTCGGAAGAGGCAAGTACTACGGGGATGGCCCTCTACCGACGTTCTTACGAGCCGTCGCCGACGGTGGTCCCGCGAATGGTTGCGGTCTCATTCTGCTCTCGCCGGTCGGCAAGGAAGGGTCCAACGGAACGGGTGGAACCGGAACTATCTTCGTCGAGCCGATCGAGGAGTTGGCCCGGGGTGCCGTGATTGTACCGACGAAGGACGTCGTCATCCCAGCAGACTCGCTCCGGGAGGCGTTCGGCACCCTGGGCGTGTCAGAGGACGCGTTCGCCGATACGCGTTTCTTGGTCGTCGGCTGCCACACGGATCGCCGCATCCTCGGATTGGCGTCCCTCCTAAGAAACGTCTGGGAGTGTGCGCACGTAGCCATCTCTCCCCACTTGGTCGGCAGCGCGACACAGGAGGCGCACTTCGCGGCGCTGCGACACACGCTACCGGCTGCCGGAATCGAAATATTGCTGGATCTGGAGGTTACGGCGGAGTACGTGGGGCTCGAGACTCAGCCATTCTCTGAGTTCGGGTGCAAGCCCGTTTCCATTGAACCACCCGAGGCGCTAGACGCGCTCGGTGATACCGGGCGCCACATCGTCGAGCTCCTGTGCCTGAATTGGACCCGCGCCCGGCTCCGCCCTCTGGCTGGCGGCTTCAGCGGTAGTCTGCTGTTCCTGGCCGATGGATGGAAGGGCGGAGCGCGGACCGAACCACTGGTTGTCAAGATCGACGCGTTCGCGCAGATGCGCCGCGAGCTCAACGGCTATCACCAGGTCAAGGACTTCTTCGGGAAGCACGTACCGACCTTCGGTTATCCAATCTGGTCCGGCGACTCGATCGGCGTGGGGATGGACCTCGCTGCCATGGAGGGTCGCCCGCAGACCTTGCAGGACACGTTCGAGCAGGCGGACCGAGAGGATAGCCTGGAACTGTTCCTGCGCCGACTCGACAAGTCGCTAGCCCTTCTGTCCGACAAGCTGTACGGGAACACCAAGGACGTTGCGTGGGTGGTGCCGTACAGGGCCTTCGGTCTCCACACGGAACAGCAGGCGATCTGGATGCGCGAGAACGCGAACCTGATCCTCTCGTACCTGGATGAGGCCGGCTCGGACCCGCCGAAGGTGGATCCGGCGCTAATGGAGAAGCTGCTCCGGCTTATCGCGGCCAACGAGGACGGAGTAGACAGCGAGGTGTGCCTATGTCACGGGGATCTCAACCTGGCCAACGTGATCTGTGACGACGGGGACAACATCTGGTTCATCGACTGGACGCACAGCGGCAAGGCCCCCCTCGAACTGGACCTCGCGAAGCTCGAGACTGATGCGAAGTTCGTGATGAGCAAGGAATTCGACTTGGACGACCTGCCTCGTCTGCGGAGGTTCGAAGAGTATCTACTGTCTCAGCGAATCCCGGCCGAAGCGGCGAACCTGCCCGAAGACCTGAAGTTCGTGAAATGGGACCTGCGATTCCGCAGGATCCTCGACGCCGTGAGGCGAATCCGCGGGGCCTGCTTCGAACTCAAGCAGCAAGATGAGTGGCTGGTCTATCGGGTCGCCCTGCTGCGCCACGTTCTGCACACGCTCAGCTTCGACAAGCGCCGCGATCGGGGCGAATGCGAACTGCCGCAGCTGATGCACGCGCTGTACTCGGCCGAGAACCTGGTGTTCAATCTCGTAGCGGACGACTTCCACCTGAAGATCCGCGGCGAGCGCCCCACGTCCTATCCGCCGCGGCTGCGCATCTCCATCGACGAGGCTCCGTGGCTGCTCGACTGTGACGAGTACGATCCTCCCTATCACGTGGACCCGTCGGTCCTGGAAAACGACCGCATGATAGTCGAAGGAGGATGGGCGGATCCGGAGGACATCGGCTTGATTGCCGACAAGCTCGCAGGTATGGAAGCACGCTTCCGGGATGACGCAGGCCGGCCGCTCAACCCCCACGGACGCACCGGCATTGCCGGCCGCGGCCTGCTGGGGTACTGGGCCTGTAACCTCTATGTTTCGGCGACCGTCACGAGAACGAGTTCGGAGACGGGCCATACTGAGATCCTCCTCGGTGGCAGGGAAGACGAGGTGAAGCTCTCGTTGCCGAGGGGATTCGTTCTATTCGAGGAAACGCCGCGGGCGGCAATCGCGCGGGTGCTCGAGGACAAAGTGGGTTGGCAACCGGGGGAAGCTGATGGCGAGGTAGTCTTCGAAGGTTTCACGTACGATCGGAGGCAGACGGATCATGCCTGGGTCGAGACCCAGGCCTTCCTGTTCCACGGCCTGGCGGACAGAACGCCAGGTACGTTGAAGGCGGGAGGAGAGTTCGATGAACTAAGATGGTGGCCGCTGGAAGCGGAAACCGTGAACCGCGTTCCGTCAGACCAGGCGCACTCCATCCGAGGAGCAGTGACCCGGCTGATCGACACGGGGCAGCTGGATCGGTCCGAAGGCGATCGCCTGCTCGAGAGGACGGGTTAGAAAGCGTGAGCCTGAACGAACTGGAGAGATCTAGTCTGGCCGCAGCTCGGGGTGGGGCGGGTTCCGCGTTTCCCATGAGCGAGAGAACCCCCGCCGCTTGGATTAGGTTCGGCCTCAGCATGTCACTTGAATCCGGACATCGCCTGCGGGAGGCGCGGCTCACGGCGTTTGATGGAGTCCACTTCAAGGGTGACGGGTCTCCGGTAACGAAGCTTGAGGCAGCCATCGAGGAGCAGGTCGCGGCTCGCCTGTTCACGTTTGCCCCCGAGGCAGTGCTCGTGGGTGAGGAGACGGGCGGCAAGCTGCCAAAAACCGGCCTGGCCATCGCAGTCGATCCGGTCGACGGCACTTGGGCCTTTCTCAGCCGAACTGAGAACATTACGACGACGCTGGCAGCATTTCGAGACGGTACACCCTTTCTCGGCGTGGTCTCGAACCCGGCCACCGGTGAAATCGCCTACGCGACGGAAGGGAATCCGACACGTATCCTCCAACTGTCGGTATTTGGAGAAGACGATAGCGCCGCAACGCTTCCGCTTGCGAGAGCCGACACGGGTTCTGTACTGGTCAATGTCCATCCCGGCCGTACTGCCGGACCGCTGCTTGCCAGGCTCTACGGAGCCTGGGCGGGCGGCGACGTGCGCATGGTTCGATCGCCGGGCGGCTCACCTGCCTGGGCGCTGCTGGAGGCGGCGAAGGGAAGCTTCGTGTACGTCAATCTATGGTCGAAGCGGCCGGCAGAGGCATTTGATCTGGCTGCTGCGTGTCTGTTGGTGCGGGGGGCGGGCGGCGAGATCACGGACCTCGACGGAACGCCGATAGACCTCGTGTCTCACGCGGGACCATTCGTGGCCGCGGTCGATGAGGATCATCGGCGCATCGTCACCGAGCTCGTGCGTGACCCCCCTGCGTGAGACACCGGTGTTGGGTCCCTCCTGAGGTATTGCCAGCGCCGCTACCTACCCAGCGTGAGGTCGGTGGTTCAATGCGTTGGCAGCGTGGGTGGGGTAAGATTTGGGGTAATTTCGTGCTACTTCCTACCCCATTTCGCGGTTTCAGATACGACAGAGGACACCAGAAACACTGCTTGAATACAACATATTGTCGTATCTGACCCTTCCAGGAATCCGAATGGAGTTCAGGAGGTCGCGAGCACTTAGGCTTTGGGTGTACCTCGGATTTCCAAGCCGGAGTCCACCCCTCGACAGCTCTTCTTCGCTCGCCTGACGTATGGTCAGCAGGCTTGGCTAGCTTCCATACCAGACTTCAGATATCCCGGCTCGCCACCGACCGAACATCTCGCCCAACTCCTACCCAAGACCGAGCTTCTGACGGGTCTCTCGCTTCGTCTCTGGCACGACGGAAGATGGTCCCGGTAGGGGAGGGTGGGGGTGCGCAGGCTGAGCGCCAGAGAGAGGCGATCTCAGGCTTCTAATGCCCAGCGGGGGATACGAGCCAGCTAGCACAGACAGCTGCCCAGAACGCCTCCAGTTTCGCATGACAGCCAAACATGTAGAGAAACATGGACACCCGTTCGTCAGCGATGAATAAAGCGGCTGCGAGAACCTCTTGTCTCACAGCCGCTTACAGCAGTGGAGCCGAGCGGAATCGAACCGCTGACCTCCTGGTTGCAAAGCAACGACTCATCCGCCAGCTGACGCCCGTATGCGCTTGCTGACGCCAGTTTCGGTCCCCTCCGCGCTCGCTCACAACCGCTGACGCGCGCTCGCGCTGGGACACTTTTGTGACAGTTTCTTCGCCAAGCCAGTGGACAGAGGCACGCCCCCTTCACCACCGACTCAGCCCGTCATCTCTCCTCCGAACAACGCATGGTTCGTCCGCCGACCAACCTCGAACGCCTCCTCCACGGTGAGCAGGTGCGTGTGAGCACGCCCTTCAGCCCATTGGCGGCCCGCTTCCGGCGTGGAGATGAAGTGGACAAACGCGCAGAACTCGCTGAGCGTTCGCTCCTTTAGCGTCTCGAGCTCAGACTCGCGGCCTTCGATGTCGCAACAAAGGTCGGGAGGCGTGACGAAGCTCACTAGCGTCTTCGACGGATCGACGGACTCAATGCCCTCGGGCGATACGATGAGCCAGACGGCACTACCGGTCACAGGACAGGAGGACTCGATCGCCACGCGTTCGCCCAGCAACTCAGGCAGAAACAGCGTATCCCAGGCGCACCAGGCGTACACGCCTCGTCCGCCGACGATCATGCGATGCTTGGTCTGTTCGAGCGTGAGACCGAAGAACGCGCAGATCAAACCGTCGTCGTCCTGACGTGCCCATCGCCGGACGACCTCTGATACCGTAGCCTGATCCAGATCAGCAAGAACTCCGACTCGCTCGGGGTCAACGGGCCTGCCCTGAAGCAACTCCCGGTGCAGAATCCGCCCCAGCAAGCGATCCGCCGGCTTTATCCTAGGCGTGGAACGAAGAACCCATCTCACGAGAGACTCGAGATCCGTCGTGCCTTCGGTCATTGCTCTCAGTGTCCGTGGAGCAGCTCGGCGAGCAAGGGCGACGCCAGCGCCACAAGCCACAAGGCAGCCGCTATCATTGGACCCAGCCGCGCGCGCCTCCGGCGGCCGCGCCTCGATTCGTCCTCCCCAGGCAGCGTGAATCCTTGACCGCGAGTTCGGGCGAGCTGCCAGGCAACAAGCAGCATGAGACCTGAGACTCCCAGAATGAGTGGGCGAAGTGGTCCCGCAGCAGTTCCGATCGCAGCTCCCGTGATACCCAGGGACCCGATCAGTGCGGCGTGCCCGGTGCAGCAGACAGCGGCGCAGCAGGCGCCGACCGCGAGAGTACCACTCCCCGCAGCGGGAACAACTGCAAACGGGTGTCCACCGAATCTCGATCTGAGCCGAGACAGGCGAACCAGGAGAGAGTTCGAGATTAGATCGAACAACGTGGCGAGCCAGAATCTCAGCTCGCCGCCCCTGGCTCGTGCCCTCTCACGGCAGTAGCGGAACAGTTCCGTCATCTCGCCGGCGTATCGCTCCCGGTAATCACGCGGATACAGGAGTAGCAGGAACCGATAGGTGGCCTCTGCGACCTGCGGCCGTGGATCGTTTCGGTGGCTCATCACGCCGTCGCCGGGAGCAGGTTCTTCACCCGTGCGGTCTTCACCTGGCTCGCGAGTCGGCGCGCCTCGGCGATTGCCACTTCACGGCCGAGCTCGGTCAGAGCGTAGTAGCGTCGCCGCCGGTCTTCGGCCCCGTCGGGGTGCCTGTCCGACTCACGTATGAGACCGCTCGAAACGAGGCGGCTGATGGCTCGATAGAGTGTGCCGGGATGAAGGGCCAGGCGTCCCCCCGTGCTCAGCTCGACTTCCTGCATGATCGCGTACCCGTGCCGCTCACTGTCCGCGAGGACCAGCAGGATCTCAAACGCCACCTCAGTAAGCGGCAGATACTCCGCGGGCATTTCCTCCCCAGTGTCCTCGCGCCTTCTCATCGTCATGTCAGCCGGCGAGAAACTCGCGGACTTTCTCCGCAAAACCCTTCGCGTCGAACTGGGGAGCGCCTTCGCGGCCCAGTTCCCTCGCGTGCGCGTCCTCCCAATACAGTGGCTCTGGAGGTGCGTCGCCTTCCCATCTCGCCGCTCCGTCGTACAGCATGAAGATCCCGGCGCACGGCCCGGTCAACGAAAGCATGTCGTCGAGGGGAGTAGCGACCGCGCTATGCTCATCCCAGTACTGAGTCGCCCGCTCATCGGTGACCAGTTTCGTCACTCGCTCGACATGCTCCTCGCGTGCCCCGTTCCGGGGAGCCCACACGACATACACGCTGAGGTCCGCCGAATCGATCTTGCCAAGGATGTGTTCCTGGCTCTGGTCGGCCCCGCGCAGGCATCCCCCGCATGTCGGGCTGACGTACATCACCAGACGCACCTTTCCGGCATCCCCGTTGAACGCCGAGCGGAGTGGTTGGGCCGCTCGGTCCAACGTCGTAAAGGATGTCGAATCCGGTGATTGAGTGATCGGGGCGGCAGCCACGAGCAGCGATCCGACTCCGGCAGCGATGATGGCTTTCATGTCTTCCTCCTCTTCCTGAGCCTCCCCAACGGAATCAACCGATCCCGCTCAGCCAGTAACGGTCGGCAGCGACCTGGATGATCACCGCGAATACCCACACTACAGCCGCCGCCCAGAGAATGACCCGCGACCACAGACCCGTCTTCACCGAGCACGCTTTCGCCTCCGCACGCGCGCTCGGCCGATATAGTCTCCAGAAAGCGTACCCCAGCATCAGAAGCGAGCCGCCGAGCAGATACAGTCGATACGGCTTGATCCCTGCCGCGAGGATGGCACCGTTGACCCCGAGGATCGCGATGGCAATGGGGCCGATGCAGCAGATGCTCGCCGCCGCGCTGGTGGCGCCAGCAGCGACGCTGCCTAGTGTTGCTCCGAAGTCGAATATGCGCTGTCTCAACTGACCTGATTCCTCGTTCCGTCTACCGTGACTCGGACTGTCCCAGTGCCAACTACTCGCTTTAGGCGAATAGTCTGATCATCAGAACGCCAGACACCCCGGAGCGGTTCCCGGAAGATTCCGACTGTCCGAGAGTGTCATCCGGCATCTGATTCCATGAGGGCCGCCAGGACCGACTGGATGGACGGGACGCCTCGCAAAGATCCGTCGGGTGCTCTGTACACTCGGCAAGAGTTTGCAGCGGACTCGCCCCCCTCGCCTGAGACATCTTCCTTGTCCACCAGTATGGTCGGTGACCCGTACTGTCGGGCGTAGGACGGACTGTTCGCCTCACCGCGGTCCCACTCGATCCATCGCGGCTCAAGGCCCGCCGCACTGAGCGCGTTGTGCAGGACCTCGCGGGCAGCATCAGCGTTGGGGCAGTCATGGTTGTAGATGAGCTCAATCTGACCTGACCCCCTCAAACGAGACCGACCGCAGAGTTAGTATTGTGGTTGGTTGGGACTCGAGGAAAGGGGTTAGAGATGGGACAGAAGCGGTACACGGCGGAGCAGATCATCGGCAAGCTGCGGC